>Ga0068861_100002023_pt1 | contig 13134 bp, 10 predicted proteins | sample KBSSwiS42_FD_66593 | JGI IMG/M metagenome (GOLD analysis project Ga0068861, IMG submission 66593) | Switchgrass rhizosphere microbial communities from Kellogg Biological Station, Michigan, USA - KBS Switchgrass S4-2 | ecosystem: Host-associated > Plants > Roots > Rhizosphere > Soil ...
GTAATCCTTACCTGCAGGACGACCTCATCGAGAATCCGCGCCGCCGGCGGCTGCTGATCGAGGCCCTGCATCATCGCCTGAACGAAGTGCAGCGGCGGCGCGATCCCGCCGACGTCGAGCGTGACCGCAAGGTCGGCGAGTTGCTGCAGCCGGCGCGTCAATGCGTGCACGACTTTGCAGAGGATTTCACGCACACCGTGCAGCTTCGTAAGCGCGCGCGTCGTCTGCTGGAGCGACATACGCGTGCGGACAACGTCCGTTTCGATGCATTCGCGCGCGTGTCGCACGTGACGGACGCGACTGACTGGCGCGTGGACTATCCATTCGTCGTGCTCGCACCCGACACGGAGATAGAGATTCCCGGACTCGTGCGTGCGTGCATCGAGCTCGGGCTGACCGTCATTCCGCGCGGCGGCGGCACGGGTTACACCGGCGGTGCCATTCCGCTCACGCCGCTCTCCGCCGTGATCAATACGGAAAAGTTGGAAACGCTCAGCACCGTCGAGCCGACTTCGCTGCCGGGCGTACCCGAGCAGGTTCCGACGATCTACACACAAGCCGGCGTGGTGACGCGTCGCGTGTCGGAGGCCGCGGAGCGGGCGGGCCTGGTTTTCGCAGTCGATCCGACTTCCGCGGACGCTTCCTGCATCGGCGGCAACGTCGCCATGAACGCCGGCGGCAAGAAGGCGGTGCTGTGGGGAACGGCGGTCGACAATCTCGCCTGGTGGCGGATGGTCGACGCGGAAGGCAACTGGCTCGAGGTCGAACGGCTCGCGCACAATCGCGGCAAGATTCACGAAACCGCAGTCGCGAGCTTCGAGCTGACCTGGAAGGATGGCCGCGACGGGCCGTCGGTCGCGCGCGTGCTGCGCACCGAGCGCATCGAGATCGAAGGCGGGAAGTTTCGCAAGGCCGGTCTCGGCAAGGACGTCACCGACAAGTTCCTGGGCGGCCTGCCGGGCGTGCAGAAGGAAGGCTGCGACGGCGTGATCACGTCGGCGCGCTGGGTTTTGCACCGGATGCCGAAGCACATCCGCACCGTGTGCATGGAATTCTTCGGGCACGCGCGCCACGCGATTCCGTCGATCGTCGAGATCAAGAATCTCCTCGATACCCGCTCGCGCGTCGACGGCACGCAGCTCGCGGGGCTCGAGCATCTCGACGAGCGCTACTTGCGCGCGGTGGGCTACGCGACGAAATCCCGGCGCGGCGCGCTGCCGAAGATGGTGCTGCTCGGCGACATCGTTGGCGACGACGAAGATGCTGTGGCACGCGCGACATCCGAAGTCGTGCGCATCGCCAACAGCCGCTCGGGCGAAGGCTTCGTCGCCATCAACGCGGATGCACGCAAGAAGTTCTGGCTCGACCGCTCGCGCACGGCCGCGATTGCGCGGCACACCAACGCGTTCAAGATCAACGAGGACGTTGTGATCCCGCTCGAGCGCATGGGCGACTACACCGATGCAATCGAGCGCATCAACATCGAGCTGTCGTTCCGCAACAAGCTGCGGCTGCTCGACGAGCTGCAGGCGTACTTCGCGGGCGAGCTGCAACTCGACGAGCCACTCGGGGATCGCAAGTCCGAGGCGCAGCAGGTGCTGGCCGAGACTCGCGCTCGCTGGGCTTATCTCGGCGAGCATCTCGACGCTCCGCTGGTCGTGGCATTGCCGCGTCTTGCGCAGTTGGGCTTCGAACCGTTGCGTGCCGAGCTGGAGGGGCGGGCGCAGCGCGAGCCTGGCCTGCGAGTGTTCGACATCCTTCAGGACCGCTCCATCCGGACGTCATGGAAGTCTGAGGTGCGCGCTCATCTGCGTCGGCTGTTCGGCGGCGAGGCATTCGCGCCGGTGCTGCGGGCCGTCGAGGAAATTCATAAGCGAGTGCTGCGCGGGCGCGTCTGGATCGCGTTGCACATGCACGCGGGCGACGGCAACGTGCACACGAACATCCCGGTCAACTCGGATGACTACGAGATGCTGCAGGAGGCGAATCGTTGTGTCGTGCGCATCATGCAGATTGCGCGCGACCTCGGCGGCGTGATCTCGGGCGAGCACGGCATCGGCATCACCAAGCTGGAATTCCTGACCGAGGCGGAAACAGCGCAGTTCCGCGCTTACAAGCAGCGCGTCGATCCGCAGGGACGCTTCAATCGCGGCAAGCTGCTGCCCGAGGGCGACCTGCGCAATGCTTACACCCCGAGCTTCAACCTGCTCGGGCACGAATCGCTGATCATGCAGCACTCCGACATCAATTCGATCTCGGATGCGATCAAGGACTGCCTGCGCTGTGGCAAGTGCAAGCCGGTCTGCGCGACGCACGTGCCGCGCGCCAATCTGCTCTATTCGCCGCGCAACAAGATTCTGGCCACCTCGCTGCTGATCGAGGCATTCCTGTACGAGGAGCAGACGCGGCGCGGCGTCTCGATCCGCCACTTCGACGAGTTCTCCGATGTCGCGGATCACTGCACTGTCTGCCACAAATGCGAGAAGCCGTGTCCGGTGGACATCGATTTCGGCGACGTGTCGATGGCGATGCGCGATCTGTTGCGACGGATGGGCAAGAGGCGCTTCAACGCAGGCACCGCGGCCGCGATGGTGTTCCTGAATGCCACCAACCCCGAAACGATCAAGCTCGCGCGCAAGGTCATGCTCGAGTGGGGATTCAAGGCACAGCGGCTGGGCAATCGCGTGCTGCGGGCGTTCGCCGGTGCACAGACTGCGCGGCCGCCGGCGACGACCGGCAAGTCGCCGCTGAAAGAGCAAGTCGTGCATTTCGTGAACAAGAAGATGCCGGGCGGCCTGCCGAAGAAAACCGCGCGCGCTCTGCTGGACATCGAGGATCGTCACTACGTGCCGATCATTCGCGATCCCGCCCGCACCAGCAGCGACTCGGACGCGGTGTTCTATTTTCCCGGCTGCGGCTCGGAGCGACTGTTCTCGCAGGTCGGCCTCGCGACGCAGGCGATGCTGTGGCACGTCGGCGTGCAGGCTGTATTACCGCCTGGCTACTTGTGTTGCGGCTATCCGCAACGCGGCGCCGGCCAGTTCGACAAGGCCGAGAAGATCATCACCGACAACCGCGTGCTGTTTCACCGCGTCGCGAACACACTCAACTATCTCGACATCCGCACCGTGGTCGTCAGCTGCGGCACGTGCTTCGATCAGCTGCAAGGCTACAAATTCGACGAGATCTTCCCCGGCTGCCGCATCGTCGACATCCACGAGTACCTGATGGAGCGCGGCGTGCACCTCACCGGCGTGACCGGCGTGCGCTACATGTATCACGATCCCTGTCACTCGCCGATCAAGGGGCATGATCCGCTGCAGGTCGTGAATACGCTGCTCAACGAGCAGCTCAACGGCCGCGTCGAGAAGAACGACCGCTGTTGCGGCGAGTCCGGCACGTTCGCGATGACGCGTCCCGACGTTGCGACGCAAGTGCGGTTCCGCAAGGAGCAGGAGATCAAGGCGGGCGCGGCGCGCTTGCGCAGCGATGGCTTCAAGGGCGAAGTGAAAGTGCTGACGTCATGCCCGTCATGCATGCAGGGGCTGAAGCGCTACAACGACGACGCGGACCTGGACGCCGACTACATCGTCGTCGAGATCGCGCGCCACGTGCTGGGCGCGCAGTGGCTGCCGGAATACGTGCGCGCCGCGAACAACGGCGGCATCGAACGAGTATTGGTATGAACAAGAACGAGGTGGACGTATGAAAGCGAATGGGTTTCTGGTCGCGCTGATCGCCGTGCTCGCAGCAGCGGGCGTCGAGGCGGCAGACGCACCTGCAGGCGTCATCGAGCACTACGGATTGGAGCAGGCAGAGACGCCGGTCAGCGCGCGGCCGGGTTGGCACAAGCCGAAACGCATTCTCGTCGGCAGCTTCATTCCAGGCGTTGCCGAGGCGCTGCAGTCAGCTGCGCCTGGCGCCGAGATCGTCGTCGCGAATCCGGCCGACATCGCCAAGCAGGCTGCGCGCGCCGACGTCGTGATCGGCTTCTGCACGCCCGAGGTCCTGGCGGCCGGCAAATCTATTCGCTGGATCCAGCTGGTCACCGCCGGCGTGGAGAATTGCGTCTCGATCCCCGCCGTGCGCGAGCGGGACATTCTGGTCACGAACATGCAGCGCATCGGCGGACCGATCATCGCCGAGCACGTCATGGCCATGGTGCTCGGGTTCACTCGCGGCATCGACGTTTATGTGTCGGCGCAGCCGCGCGCCGAATGGCGTCGTAGCACGCCGCCCGGCCGCATGGCAGTCATCGACGGCAAGACCATGCTCGTCGTCGGTCTCGGCGGCATCGGCAGCGAAGTGGCGAAGCGGGCGCATGCGCTCGGCATGAAAGTCATCGCGACGCGCGCCAGCGGTCGCACCGGCCCGGACTTCGTGAGCTACGTCGGTCTGCCCGACGAGCTGCCGAAGCTCGCGAGCGAAGCTGACTTCGTGGTCAACACCGCGCCGCTCACGCCGCAGACGACGGGTATCTTCGACGCAGCGTTCTTCGCGAAGATGAAACCGAGCGCCTACTTCATCAACATCGCGCGCGGCCGCAGCGTCGTGACGGCTGCGCTGGTCGATGCGCTGAACAGCAAGAAGATCGCCGGCGCAGGTCTCGACGTCACCGATCCCGAGCCGCTGCCGCCGGATCATCCGTTATGGAAGGCGCCGAACGTCATCATCACCCCGCACGTCGCCAACGATTCGGATCTCGGCTACGACGCGCAGCTCAAGGTCGTTCAGGAAAACCTGCGGCGGTATGTCGCGGGCGAGCGGATGTTGTCCGTCGTGGATGTAAGCAAGGGGTATTGACCTCAGGAACCGCTGGCGGGCCGCAGGCGTTTTGCGACGCATGGCGGCGGAAAAATTGCAGCGGGCGAGCCAGCTCGCGGTCGGTCGTAATTGTTGGCGTGTCGAGCAGGCCTCGCGGGCGGGGTTCCTGATCGACGCCGACGCCTATTTCAGGGCGTTCGTCGAGGCGGCGCGGCTCGCGCGGCGCTCAATCCTGATCGCGGGCTGGGATTTTCACAGTCGCACGCGGCTGTTGTGCGCCGCTGGCCAGGAGTGCGAGCTGGAGCTCGGTCGCTTCCTCAACGACCTCGTGCGCCGCCATCGCGACTTGCACGTCAATATCCTGATCTGGGACTTCCCGGTGATTTTCGGACTCGATCGCGAGTGGGCGCCACTGTACAACCTGTCGTGGAAGCCCCACCGCCGGATCCGCTTTCGCTACGACAACACGCACCCGACCGGCGGCTGTCATCACCAGAAGATCGTGGTCATCGACGACGCGGTCGCGTTCAGCGGCGGTATCGATCTGACGTCGCGTCGCTGGGACACGTGCGAGCACGCGCCGCAAAACCAGCACCGCGTGATGGCCGGCGCTGCGTACCCGCCATTCCACGACATCATGATGGCAGTCGAAGGTCCGGCAGCGCGCTCGCTCGGCGATCTGTTGCGCGAGCGCTGGCAGCGCGCCACGCACGAGAAGCTCGATCCGCCGTGGACGAAGAGGACGCTGTTTCGCCGCGGCGGTCCGCACCTGGTGGGGACGCTGTGGCCAGCGTCTATCGACACTCCGCTGCGCGACGTTGCCGTCGGCATCTCGCGAACTGCACCTCCTGTCCCCGAACATACTGCGGTTCGCGAAGTCGAAGCCCTGTATCTCGACACGATCGCCGCTGCGCGCAATTCCATCTATATCGAGAATCAATACTTCACGGCCGACAAGGTCGGCGATGCGCTCGCTGCGCGGCTCAGCGAGCCCGATGGACCCGAGGTCGTGGTCGTGCTGCGCGAGCTGAGTCACGGCTGGCTCGAAGAGCTGACGATGCAGACGCTGCGCACGAAGCTCATCCAGCGGCTGCGCGCCGCGGACTTGCACGATCGCTTCCGCGTGTACTACCCGTTCATCGAGGGACTGAAGAGCGGCACCTGCATCGACGTGCACTCGAAGCTGATGATCGTCGATGACGAAATCGTGCGCATCGGCTCCGCGAACCTGGCGAACCGTTCGATGGGACTGGACACCGAGTGCGACCTCACGATCGAAGCGCTCGGCCGCGAAGACGTACGCGCGGCAATCTGCAACCTGCGCGCACAGCTGCTCGCCGAGCATCTCGGCTCCGAGCCGGCACGCGTGCGCCAGGCAATCGAGAGCACTGGCTCGCTGCGCGCTGCGATCGACAGCCTGCAAGCGAACGAGCGCACTCTGAAACCGCTCGCGGATCTGCCGCAGGTTTCTTCGACGGTGCTCAGCGTGGTGAGCGTCGCCGATCCGGAGAAGCCGGTGGCACTGAGCGACCTCGCGAATCTGCTGAGCTCCGACGACGAGACTACCGCAGGCCCGCGCGCGCCGGCCTGGGGCAAGATCGCGGTGTTCGCGGTCGTGTGTCTCGCGCTGACGGCGCTCTGGAAGCTCACGCCGCTCGCGACCTTCCTCGATGGCAATCACGTGACCGGCTGGGCGCGCCGCGCCGGCGACGAATGGTGGGTGCCGATGCTCGTCGTGCTGCTGTACACGCCGGTCGCGTTCACGTTGTTTCCGCGCCCGCTGCTGACGCTGTTCGCGGTGATCGCATTCGGGCCCTTCATGGGCTTCGTGTACGCGATGCTCGGCATCGAGCTGTCCGCCTGGGTGAGCTTCGTGCTTGGCAAGAAGATGGATCGCAACACCGTGCGACGCATCGCCGGCACCAAGCTCAATGGCATCCTGAAAGTGCTGCGTCGACGCGGGCTGCTTGCCATGACGGCGCTGCGGCTGGTGCCCATTGCTCCGTTTCTGGTCGAAGGCGTCGTAGCCGGCGCTGCGCGCGTCAAGGTCTCGGATTTCCTGATCGGCACGGCACTGGGCATGCTGCCCGGCACGCTCACGTCCACTGTGTTCGGCGATCAGCTGCAGATCTGGCTGGAGGATCCCAGTCGGATCAACTACTGGGCGATTGCGCTCGTCCTCGGGCTACTCGGCATCGCGACCTGGCTGGTGCGGCGCTGGCTCTTTGCATCTGCGCCGACGGCTCAGCAACGAGGCGCAGATGGACGCGCGGGCTGACAGCGGCGCGAGCCATAGCAGCGTCGCTTCCCATCGCCACGTCGCGATCGGCTCCTACAACGTTCACAGCTGCAGGGGCTGGAGCCGCCGCCGCGCGCCGGCGCGCATCGCGCAGGTTCTCAAGGAGCTCGACTGCGACATCTACGGCCTGCAGGAAGTCGACAACGAGGAAGGCGAGGCCGAGGACTCGATGCAGCTCGAGTACCTGTCGCGCGCGCTGGACATGGCCGCGATCCCGGGGCTGCGCATCGTTCGACACAGCGGCCAGTACGGCAATGCGCTGTTGACGCGCCTGCCGATCGTCAGCGTCCATCGTCACGACTTGAGCTATTCGTGGTTCGAGCCGCGCGGCGCGCTCGACGTGCAACTCGATCTCGGCGATCACCAGCTGCGCGTCATCGCAACGCATCTGGGCCTGAGCCGCTCGGAGCGGCGCGCGCAGTGGCGGCACCTGCTGCGGGCGGTCGCAACCGCGCCGGCGGAGTTGCCTACGGTCGTACTCGGCGACATGAACGAGTGGTTTCCGTTTTCCGCGACGCTGCGCGATGCGCATCGCATTCTGGGAGAGCCGCTCGCGCCGGTGGCGTTTCCGTCGTTCGCGCCGTTTCTGGCGCTGACGCGCATCTGGGTGCGCCCGGTCGGGGCGATCGAGTCGATCGCGGTGCATCGCACGCCGCTGTCGCGCCGCGCGTCGGATCATTTGCCGGTGAAGGCGGTGATCGACGTGGAGAAGTTCGGCTAGTGGCTCGACAGAATCCTGGCCTTGCTCTGCTCGTACTGTAGATCCGTCAGTACGCCCAGCTCGCGCAAGCGATGGTGCTCGCGCATTTCGTCGCGTAGGAACTGCGGTCGATCCTGCGGCCGCGCGGCCTTGGCGGCGTTGATGCTCTTGATCAGGTCGATGAAGAAACGCTTGCCGGCGCGCGCGCTGCCGATGCCGCCGACTACGCTCACCAGCGTCGCACCGCCGTGCATGCTGATGAACTCCAGCGATTCGACCGTGCGCCGCAGGAACATGATCAGCGCGCCGCCCGAGGCGAACAGCGTCACGAGTGCGGTCAGGAAGATGGCGTTCGACCAGCGCCCGGCATCTGTCCAGGTCGCCCACAGTCCGCCGGCCGCGAGCGCGATCATGGAGCCGGCCAGCGTCAGCCAGAACCAGGAGATCGAGCGCACGCGCAGCGGCTTCGGATTGGCGAAGCGCAGATCGAATTCGTACTTGCGCGCTTGCGCGTCCGGACGCACGGTGCGCACGGTCACGTAATGATCTTCGAGAATCGACACTTCGGTTTCGCAGCCGCGCAGCCGGCTCTTGAGCACATAGCTCGTGCGCACCTTGCGCAGCCGATGCGGAGTCGGAGCGGCGACGCTGCCGGGCTCGGCTTCGATATGGATGTGCTCGCCGCGCGCGATGACGATGGCGCGGCTGTCGGTCGGCATTTGCTCAGCGCGCGCGGACACGGTGGCTTTCCAAGTTGGAGAGTGGCTGGCGAGACAAGGCGGGACTCCTGCGAACGGTTTTATGCTAGGGCCAGCCGCCCTGCTCGCAGTGAGACTTGCATCACACTCGCCGCGTCACCGCGGTCCGGCGATTCCCGATTCGGGGACCGCCCGATGCAACTGTTAAGTGCCGTCGACGAAGCGCAGGAACTCGGCGCGGGTGCGCGCATCTTCGCGGAACGCGCCGAGCATCTTGCTGGTGACCATTGTCACGCCACGCTTGTGCACGCCGCGGGTAGTCATGCATTGATGAACGGCATCGACCACGACAGCGACGCCGCGCGGCCGCAGCACGCTTTCGATGCAGTTCGCGATTTGCGCGGTGAGTTTTTCCTGCACCTGGAAGCGGCGGGCGTAGCCGTCGACGACGCGTGCGAGCTTGCTGATCCCGACGACCTTGTTGGTCGGCAGGTAGCCGACGTGCGCGCGGCCGATGATCGGCGCCATGTGGTGCTCGCAGTGGGATTCGAATTCGATCCCACGCAGAACGATCATCTCGTCGTAACCTTCGACTTCCTCGAACGTACGCCGCAGGTAGTCGGCGGGATCGCTGAGATAACCGGAAAACCAGTCCCGATAGGCACGCACGACCCGCGTCGGCGTATCGCGCAGACCCTCGCGCGTCGGCTTCTCGCCCGCCCACTGCAGCAACGTGCGTACAGCATCTTCGGCTTGTTGTTGAGTGACGCTGGAGCGGCTTGCCGCCCGCGTCCTGGTCGCGCTCGCTCGCGCCATTGCGGTGTCCTCTCGGGGTCGTGGTCAGCGCACTATAACCGCCCCGGCTACCCATTTGCGGCGAGTCGGCTACCATGCGCGCCTAGATCGGCGGGGAGATCCAAGCAATGCGCCTCGGCTTCATCGTCATCATCGCGTCGGCGCTGGCGTGCGCGGCGCAGGCGCGCGCGGAGATAGTCAGTGCGGGGCCCTCCGGCTTCAACCTGCGGCTCGTCGCAGAAGTGCCGAACCCGGCGCCGGTCGTCTGGGCGTCGCTCGCGGACATCGGCAAGTGGTGGGATCCGGAGCACACGTACTCCGGCGACTCCCGCAATCTCACGCTCGAGCCCTTCGTGCGCGGCTGCTTCTGCGAGAAGCTCAGCCTGTATGCCGGCATCGAGCACGCCACCGTGATCTATGCGCAGCCGGCGAAAACGCTGCGCCTGAGCGGCGCGCTCGGGCCGCTGCAGGATTTCGGCGTCAGCGGCGTGATGACCTGGAATATCGAGCCCGCCGGCGGCGGCTCGCGGATCACGCTGACCTACAACGTCGGCGGTTTCGCCGACCGGCCGCTCGCCGACTGGGCGCCGCTGGTGGACGAGATGCTCGGCGGCCAGCTCAAGCGGCTGGTGCGCTATATCGGCCAGGGGAATCCGGAAGCGCCGAAGTCGGAGCCGCCCAAGCCGGAAGGCACGCGCTGACCGCTGGCCCAGGGAACTCAATCGTCCCCGGAAGTCTTACAGGAATTGTCGGGCCAGGCCTGATCCAGGGGACGTTGCTTTCATGCGCATTCGCAGATTTCTCATCATCGGTGCGGCCTTGCTCGCGGTCGGCTGCCAGACGGTGCAAACCACGCAACCCGGTGCGGTCGGCGTCGACCGCAAACAGCACATGCTGGTCTCGGAGCAGGAGATCGAGAAGGGCGCGCAGGTTGCGTATCAGGACGAGCTGAACAAGGCGAAGCAGAAGGGCGCGCTCAACACCGACCACGAGACCTATCAACGCGTGCAGAACATCGCGCGCCGGCTGATCCCGCAGACCGCCACGTTCCGCCCGGACGCGCCGCAGTGGAAGTGGGAAGTGAACGTGCAGAAGACCGACGACGTGAACGCGTACTGCATGCCCGGCGGCAAGATTATGGTGTACACCGGTCTGATCGAGCAGCTGCACGCGACCGATGCCGAGCTCGCCGCCGTGATCGGTCACGAGATCGCACATGCGCTGCGCGAGCACTCGCGCGAGCGCGTTTCGCGCGCCTATGCGGAGCAGATTGCGCTCGCGGGTATCGCCGTCGCGACTGGCGCGACCGAGGCCACGATGCAGCTCGCGAGCCAGGTGTCCGCAGTGACGTTCCAGCTGCCGCATAGTCGGGAGCAGGAGGCCGAGGCGGATCGCATCGGGCTGGAGCTCGGCGCGCGAGCCGGGTACGACCCGAACGCGGCGGTCACGTTGTGGCAGAAGATGGGCAAGCTCGCGAGCGGCGGACCACCGGAATTTCTCAGCACGCACCCGTCGGGTGAGTCGAGAATTCGCGATCTGCAGGCACTGGTGCCGCGGGTGATGCCGCTGTATCAGGCGGCAGCGCATTAGATAAAGATGAAGAGTCGGGCTGAAGCCCGACCTACAGCGCGATGAACAGGGCTGTGGTGCCAAGGATCAGGGCGATGGCGGCGCCGGCGGTGAGCCATAGCACGCGACGGTGGAGATCGGTTACGGCGCGTGCGACTCCGGCGAGCTGTTCGGCCATCTGCGCCACGAGCTCGGCTTGCCGGCGCTCGTTTTCTTCCAGGCTGGCCACGCGCGCGGCGAGGTCGTCGTAGCTCGGCGAGACGGGCAGCTGGGCCGACGGCGGCGTTTGCTTCGTACGCTTCATCAGCTCGCGCGACACATCGAGGATCGAGGGCACGAGCTGGACGATCTGTAACCAAGGGACTGGCATGGCGGGCATGGTGCCAAAAAAGAAGCTCCGCGGCATCGCTGCCGCGGAGCTCTTTGCTTTTTAATCCGTCGAATGGCGGGCTAGGTCTTGCTGCGCGCCATGAACTCGGCCTTGCTCAGGTAACCGTCGCCGTTGGTATCCAGCGCGGCGAAATTATCCGACAACTTGCTGTCGGCGGCCGCCTCGGTCTTGCTGATCTGCGTGTCGGCATTCTTGTCGAGCGCGTCGAACGTCGCGGTCGTCTTCATGCCGGTGTCGTGCGACTTGTCCTTGTTGTCGCCGGCCTGTGCGGCGAAGGCAAGCAGCGTTGCAGCAGTCAAAGCCAGGAATCTCGTCATGGTTCCTCCTCCGGGGCCACTGAGCCCCGCGTCCTAGTAGGACGCCGAGCCCACGGCCGGTGTTCCGGTTGCATGGGCACCGCCGCTTGACGAAACTTGGCAGCTGTAGCGATATCACTGTGCGATGTTGCCCGGCCACGGGTAAGAATTCAGCGGTCTAGCGGACTTTGCGACCATGACCCTCCCAGCCTCCCTGCTGATCGTCGACGACGACCGCGAGCTCGGTCAGATGCTCACCGAATACCTGACCGGAGAAGGGTTCCAGGTGACGCTGTTGCGCGACGGGGCCGAGGCGCTCGAAAAGTTGACGGATCAATCGCATCCCTTCGACCTGGTGATCCTCGACGTAATGCTGCCTTCGCTCAGCGGCTTCGAGGTGCTGCGCCGCTTGCGCCACAGTCTGTCGGTGCCCGTCATCATGCTGACGGCCCATGGCGCCGACGTCGACCGCATCGTCGGCCTCGAGCTGGGTGCGGACGATTACTTGTCGAAGCCCTTCAACCCGCGCGAGCTGGTCGCGCGCGTGCGTGCAGTGCTGCGCCGGTTCTCGCCGCGCGACACCGACATGCCGGCGCATCCAGTCAGCGTCGGTCCGTTGCGCCTGGATCCGGCGACGTTCGAAGTTACACTGTCGGGCCAGTCGGTGCGGCTCACCGGCACCGAGCTGCGGCTGCTCGAAGTACTGATGCGCGCGGTCGGGCAAGTGCAGTCGCGCGAGTCGCTGACCGAGCGCGTGCTGGGCCGGCGGCTCACTCCATACGATCGCAGCATCGATACGCATGTCAGCAACCTGCGGCGCAAGCTCGGGCTCGGCGAGAACGGTCTGCCGGAGATTCGCAGCATCCGTGGCGCCGGCTACGTGCTGATCGCCAGCAGCGAGGCGCGCTCGTCGGCGTGAGAGTGCCCCCATGAGATCACTCTTCCTGAGGATCTTCCTGTCGTTCTGGGCAGCGATGCTGCTAGTGCTGTCCGCAACCGCGAGCGTCGCGTGGTACCGGTTCAATCAGGTGCAGAGCGTCAGCATCGACATCAAGGCGCTGGGAAACGAAGCCTCGGCGCGACTGCTGGTCGGCGGCCTGCCGGCACTGCAGGACTGGATCGACGAGGCCGAGCATCGCTATCGCGACCGTCGCATCTTCATCGTCGACCAGAGCGGCGATGACCTGCGCAAACGCAAGCTCCCGACGACCTATCGCAACTATATCGAGCGCTTGCGCGATGCCGGCTTCCTCGGCAAAGAGTTGATACCGAGTCGGCGCGACGATCCTCTATTGCTGACGCCGTTGTTCACCGATCGCGACGGCACCGTGTACACGATCATGGTGAGCCCGCCGATCTGGAGCAATCTGCTGTTCGCGCCGGACGTGCGCATCGTGCTGCTGGTGTCGGCGCTGCTGTTGAGCGGCCTCGTGTGCTGGTCGCTGGCGCGCTACCTGAGCAAGCCCGTCGAGCGGTTGCAATCGAGCGCCCGCTCCCTTGCGGCCGGCAACATGGAGGCGCGCGTCGGCCAGGAGTTCTCGCGTCGCCGCGACGAGCTCGGCGTGCTGGCCCGGGATTTCGACACCATGGCCGATCACGTGCGCAACCTGGTCGCCTCGAAG
>Ga0068861_100002025_pt1 | contig 13130 bp, 20 predicted proteins | sample KBSSwiS42_FD_66593 | JGI IMG/M metagenome (GOLD analysis project Ga0068861, IMG submission 66593) | Switchgrass rhizosphere microbial communities from Kellogg Biological Station, Michigan, USA - KBS Switchgrass S4-2 | ecosystem: Host-associated > Plants > Roots > Rhizosphere > Soil ...
GGGGTGGTTAGCTGCCGTTCAGCGGTCTGGGGCCATCGCCTTGGCATAGAGCGCCTGTGGCCCCTTCAAGCGTTCTAAGCGCACCCGCCGATGGGCGAACCCGACGACAACGATCAGCATTGCAACTACAAGGCGGACGGCGTTGGCGGGTGTCGGATTGATGAAAACGGCGACGGCATAAAGCAACGCCATGATGCCGACGCCACCGATGGTGAATAGCTCGAAAAAGGTAGAGGGCTTGCGTCGAACATAGAGCCTGTAGGCGAGCCGCCAAAAAAGAGACTTCATCTCACGACGCTACAATGACTCAGAATGTCTGCAAAGGGTCGAGAGCTGTCATTGCCGACTCACTCTCCCTCCGACACTATCATCCCATGTGCAACCTCTACCGCCTCAAGAATGTCGAACGGTGGGAGATCGCCGAAGCCACGGGCGCTGACGCGGCTTGGCAGCACGACATGGACGTGACGAAGGATTACACCGCACCAGGCGGTCCCGGCTACGTCGTGCGTCACGAGGCAGGCAGGCGCGTGCTCGACGCCATGCGCTGGGGCTATCCCAACCCCGTCGCCGGCAAGGCGCCCGTGACCAACATCCGCAATTATTCCAGCCCCTTCTGGCGGGCATCGCTCAAGAACCCGCTGCAGCGCTGCCTGGTGCCGGTGACGAGCTTTCAGGAATGGACCCTCGAGCCCGACCCCGAGACCGGCAAGAAGCGCCCGCACTGGTTCAGCGTGCCCAGCCGCAAGATATTCAATTTCGCCGGGGCGTGGCGCGGTACGGACAAGGGGCCTGTCTTCGCCTTCCTTACCTGTGGCTATGACGGCGATCCCTCAACCCATGTCGTCGGCGCGATCCACCCGAAGGCCTGCCCCGTGATCCTGCATCAGGAGGACGAGGAACGGTGGCTGTCGGCGCCGATCGAGGATGCGTTGGGGCTGGCCTGTACTTATCCGTCGCAGCTCATGGCGGTGGAGTAGAGTCTGCGGGATGAATCATGATCAAACGATCAGTCGCTTGGCTCACCGGTTAGGAACCGGTTATTTCGTTCACACCTCAATTCTTGAGGTTCTCGATACAGTGGATTTGGCGCAGCCAATTGACTGGACCAAAGAAAGCCAGGCCTTTCGCAAAGATGGTTCATTCCATAGATTTGCCGCTGACCATTATTTTCGCGAAGCGGTAGCGGATGAGGCGACTCGTCTCGACCTAGACCGAGTATGGATAGCCGGAGCGTTATTGCAGCTCGGCGACGCTCTTGACCGGATCGAATACTATGACCGTGCGCCTATCCTTGAACTCGTGCGGCACCTTCGAAACGCCGTGGCGCACGGCAACCGTTTTAGGATTAACAAGGCAGAAGTTCTCGACAAGTTCCCAGCCCATAATCGGGATTTGAGGTGGCATGATGGGCCCGCGATTGAGATCGTCGCGGCTTTGCATGACCAACCCCTGATGTTCGACTTTATGAACCCCGCAGATTTTGTTGATGTGTTTCTTGCAGTCGCCGAGTATCTGCGGCTTTGCGGTATGTGATGGTAAAGTAGCCGGAACTTGGTACTGTCGACGCGCCCTTTTCGAGAAATGCGGGACGCCGGGCGCCAAGCCGGTTTGAGTTGGAAATAAGGCACGCCCCGCCCCATTCATCGGCTTTGGTCATCCACCAGCAATGTTTGCCTGGCAAAGGCACGGATCAGCGAAGGAGGCCGCAATGTCCGATACCGAAACCGCGTATCTGCTGAGCCGAGCCGAGAAAGAGGCTGTGGCCGCGATTCAAGCCGATCATCCGGCCGCGTCCGCCGCGCACCGGCAGCTTTCGATGCTCTATTCGGCGAAGGCGCTTATTGAACTGGGCGACACGGGCGATACCCCATCAGATGCCCGGCCATCCCGAAAGGCCTTATTTGGAGGCTAGCTCAAATCCAGTTCTATCGAGGAGTTGAGCGTGCCGGTTTGTGGTGCCGGAGGTTGCGGGTTCAATCCCCGTGCAGCAGCTGCCGTTGATGACGAAGCGCGTCGGCGGGGCGCTCAGGGACAAGCGGGATAAGGGGCTGGTGCGGTCGGTCGAGGGCGCTGGGCTGTATCAGTTGTGGGAGGTGGTTCGGCAATGAACAGGCGCGCCGGAGAAATCCGGCGCGCCCTGCGTCAGAACGGGAAGGAGCCTTGCGCCGGCGGCACATTCGGAAATTTATGGCCGCGCATAACCTCGGAAATTCGCCCTTGGTTGAGACCTAAAAGGGCCGCGACCTGGTGCTGGTATAGCTTTCGGACACCCACCAAAAATTTTATGTGGGCCGCCATTTCCGGGGAGATAGGGGGAGAGGGAGTCCGTTTCATTGCGTTTGGCCTTTCTGCCAAATGCGACGAAAACCGGATTGACTTGCAGTCACCAGAATGCAAGATTCTGGTCCTTGCTGCTACAATTCATTCGCGGTTCCGTCGCGGTTGAAAGCAATTAACCCGAGGCGCGCTAACGCCTCGGGTTTTTTGTCGCCTGAATCTTCACCAAACGCAAGCGGGAATCGAAATAAGGCGATTTAAGCGCCTACAAAGCCTCTCGGCTACACACCACGTGAAATAGAACTTCGCGCTGTAGGAGCCTTCCTAGGACGAAATCGGGGCATCTCGGACTGACATATAAGGATTGCCTTATGTCCGGTTGCTCTTCGTTCCTGCTAGATTCGAACAATGTTCGCAATCATGCTCCGCGCTGCCAGTACCCCGCAAACCGGCGCGACTGGCTCGACGCCATCGCGGCATAGCCGACTTTCGCAGCCTGCCCACCATTCGCGACCCGGCGGTTATCTTCGCGCCATGAAGCTTCGCCCGCATAGGTGTTGAGGTACGCGGCTGCCGCACTGGATCAGCAGCTAAGCCTCCCATATCGCTCGACCGCAAACCCGTCGGCGACCATCGCGCACGACAGATCCTCGCCGTCGGCAAACGCTTGGACAACGCGCCGGCCGTACCGGTCGGAGTCGACCTGCCGCCATGTCACGACACGGCCCCGCGCGAGCCCCTCGAGATGGTCACGGGCAGCAAAGGGGTCGCCTGGGGTGCATACGCGCCCAGCACGGCAAGCACCGGGCATCTCGGGCGCGTCTATGGCGTAGAGCCGCATCGACCGGCCTGGGCCACAGGCCAGCGCATCACCATCGTGGAAGCGCGGGGCAGGGCAGGCATGCATATCAGATGGCGGGCCAGCTAGGGCAACTATCGCGGCAGTCGCGCCAGCCAGTGCGATGAGGCCGCCAATCAGGGATTGGTGATGTCGTTGAGCCAATTCGAATGTCCTACTGCCGCGATCCGACCCGCAACGCGTCCAACTTCTCGGCTATGGCCTTGAACCGCGCGATACCGGCAACGTCACCTTTCATCACAAGGTCGCCGATGCGCCCAGCCACCCAGGCACAGGCACCAGGCCCATGCATTTGTTCGATCGCCAGCGCCTCGGCCCATCGTTCTTGGTTGGCTGTCATGCGATTATCCGCCTTTGATCATTGATCGCCAACCGGGTCGCTGCACTGAGCGATGCGCTGTTTCTTGCGAACCCGAGGGGACAGCGCGGTGGATCAAAATGCCGTCCCAGATTGGAGTGGTGTCAACCGCCTCTTCCTACACAGGCGTGACACAATCGGCACCCGATTCGCATCGGCGCTGATTCGCAGTCACTCAGCGCCAAATCTGATGCCCTCTACGGCGAAAAACCGAATCTTCAGAATAATCACAAAAAAAGTGCGACGTTTATGGACGTTGGCGAGACGTTAGATATGAGACGTCACCCCTAATGAAATATCGATAAAGAGGCCGAGAGGGCGACGTCCAACAGACGTCTAGCAACGTTTATGGACGTTAAGGAGATCGACCGATCGTTTCGTGAAAAAACGCCAATTGACACATTGCCGTGATTTGGATCAGAAAGATCAGGCCGGGCAAGAAGTTGCAGCTTCTCACCCGGCCCTAACTCCAATCGCAATGGAGTTGCGACGATGGCTGCGCCAATCTTAAACAACGTGAACGATACCGCCAACCAGGAAATTGACGAACTGGTCGACTCGCTCAAGTTCGCACGCTCGGTAGTGGTCCAGTATATTGATTATTGGATGGATATGCAGGGCCGGAAAGATGGGAAGATCCTCATCCTAGAAGAGGACTTCGATTTGGGAGAGGACTATTTGGAGCGCCTCGATCGTCTCGATAGAGTCCTCGGAAAATATGTCAAACTCGATCCGAAGGCCGATTTTCGTAATGCTATGCGCGTGTGGGGATACGTTCACGGATTTCGCGGCGCCGATCCTTTTCCGCCGTTCGCCGCCGAACTCGTAAAAACGAAGCAGTTCCTATGCCAGGAGCGGGATATCCTGCTCCGTGGCGTCTGTCAGCTGAACGATAACGGCGAGGCGATCGAGGCGACGATCGACGATGATGCCAAGCCGATTGCAGACGAGTACGCGGCTCGCATCGACGGAGTTGATCGGATCATCGCCATTGCGACCGCGCCGCTGTCTGGTGGCACGGACGGCGGCGATAAGAAGGGTAAATGTGCGGAACTTCGCTGCTTACTCACGATCGCTGAGATGAACACCGTATTGGCGTTCCTAGACAACTTGGAACCGGCCCGGGTGGGGCCGATCCCGGCGGCGATCGTTGTGCTCGCCGAGGCGCTGGAGGCCGCAGCGGGGACAGGCCCGTGAATGCTTGGGAGCGGTGGCGATAGCCAAGAACCCGGCCCGGAAGACTCGAAGAAGAAGAGGCATTATGAGCATCGAACGTGATTTGTGGTCCGAGGCGCAACTGGCTGAGGTCGTTGCCTTCGTCGGCAAGCTCGAGGCGGGAGGCCTGATTGCCGTGCCGCCCGGTCTCGGCCGCCTAACGGCGCAATTGGCGCCTTTGATCGCGGAGGCGGAGCGGACGCAGAAAAGCGTCCCCCTCTTTTCCTCGGCGCAAACGGCCCCAGCCCTGCCAAAGCTGGCCTATTCTTTGGATGAGATCCTCGAAATGGTGCCCTTTGGTCGCACCTCACTCTACGAGGATATTCGAGACGGAAAGCTGATCGCCAACAAGCGCGGCCGCACGACTTTCGTACTCCCCGAAAATCTGGCCGCCTATATGAGATCGTTTCCGACGTCGCAGGAGGCCTGAAATGAGTGATGATGATTTTGAGGTCGGCCTGCCGCTGAGCGCCTTTTCGATCGGGATGGAGTTCTACACGCCCACCGGCAAGTGGCGTTGCACGGACGTCGGCTCCCGCGTGGCCGTAGCTATCAAGCTCGATCAGGAGGATCCGCGAAATTACAACGGGCCGCCCTTCAGCATCTTAAACGTGTGTTTGATGAATACGACCGCGAGGCCTGCCAGCTTGAGCCTTGGGAGGATTGATTCCTAGCAGCCGGAATTTATGCGAGCAGCTGCCACCGTTCAGGCAAGCCGCTTATGAAATATGTTTGGACGCGAAAATTGTCCATAAACATTTTGGCCTGAAAACAAGGCTTTAAGTCAAGACAATGGCGCACCCGAAGGGATTCGAACCCCTGGCCTCTGCCTTCGGAGGGCAGCGCTCTATCCAGCTGAGCTACGGGTGCCTGCGGTGCGCTTAGCAAAGCGATCGGGCGCGGGCTAGAGCGATTCCGCGCCCGAGGCGATATCGCGCGGGCTCAGCGAGGCGCGCCGCTGATCGGCTGGAACTTGCCGAGGCCGCAGCTGGCGCCGCGGGACAGCGGCGGGCTTTGCAGCACGGTGATGATGTCGACCGAGCAGAGCTGCGACAGCGAGGTCTTGTAGGAGAATTTCTCCTCGAAGCCGAGCTGGGGGCAGCTTTGCGGCAGGACGTTGCGATAGACCTTGTTGCCGTTCATGTAGAAGTCGATCGTGCGGTCGTCCCGGACGCGGGTGTTCTGGATCGACCGGAGCGGGACGCAGTCGACCGGCTTGCCGTCCGGCTTGATCTTCGCCTCCTGCTCGGGTTTCAACGGGCGGGCGTCGGCCGTCATGCCGAGCGCCGCCGCCATCAATGCGATCGCGCCTGCGAGTGTACGGGTCATTGCCATCTCCTCTCGCCGCCCTTCGCCGCTGCGGTGGGCCGGTGGCGATGATACTCCCTCTCGCCCCGGCGGCCAAGCGCTTGGCGAGGTTTCAGGCGGGCGGGGGCGTCTTGGGCTTGTAGGCGCACAGGTCGATCACCGGGCAGCGCCAGCATTCGGGTTTGCGCGCCTTGCAGACATAGCGGCCGTGCAGGATCAGCCAGTGATGCGCGTGTGCGCGGAACGGCTGGGGGGTGACCTTCTCGAGCTTGAGTTCGACCTGGAGCACATTTTTGCCGGGCGCGAGTCCGGTGCGGTTCGAGACGCGGAAGATGTGTGTATCGACCGCGATCGTCTCGGCCCCGAAGGCGACGTTCATCACGACATTGGCGGTCTTGCGCCCGACCCCAGGGAGCTGCTCGAGCGCCTCGCGGCTTTGCGGCACCTCGCCGCCATAGCGATCGACCAGTATCTGCGAGAGCGCGATGACGTTCCTGGCCTTGGTGTTGAACAGCCCGATCGTCTTGATGTGCTGCTTGAGCCCCGCCTCGCCGAGCTCGAGCATCTGCTGGGGGGTCGTCACCTTCGCGAACAGCGGGCCGGTGGCCTTGTTGACCCCGATGTCGGTCGCCTGCGCCGAGAGCGCGACCGCGACCAGCAGCGTATAGGGATTCAGATAGTTGAGCTCGGTTTCGGGCGCCGGATCATTTTCGGCGAGCCGGCGGTAGAACTCGAAGATGTCCGCCTTCTTCACAGGCCGAGAACGTCGCCCATCGCGTAGCGCCCGGCGGGGCGGCCCTTCATCCACAGGCACGCCTTGACCGCGCCGCGCGCGAAGATCGCGCGGTTCTCGGCGCGGTGGCCCAGCTCGACCCGCTCGCTCTCGCCCGCGAACACCACCATATGGTCGCCGGCCACCGATCCGCCGCGCAACGACGCATAGCCGATGGTGCCCCGCTCGCGCGGCTTGTCGTTGCCATGGCCGATCCGGTCGTAGCGGCTCAGCTCCTGCAGCGTTGATCCGCGCCCTTCGGCCGCCGCGGCGCCTAGCAGCAGTGCGGTGCCCGACGGCGCGTCGACCTTGTGGCGATGATGCATCTCGACGATCTCGACGTCCCAGTCCTCGCCCAGCCGCGCCGCGGCCTCGCGGACGAGATGGGCGAGCAGATTGACGCCCAGCGAGGTATTCGCCGACTGGAGCACGGCGAGACCCTGCGCGGCGGCGTCGTCGATCAACTTGTGGTGCTCGGGTTTGAGCCCCGTGGTGCCGATGACCAGCGGCACCCCGGCCGCGAGCGCGGCTTCGAGATGCCCGGCGAGCGCGGCGGGCGCCGAAAAATCGACCAGCACCTCGCTGGCGGCGGCGAGCGTGGCGGGCGTGGCATGGGGGCCATGGATCGCACCGCCCTGGTCGACCCCACCCGAGATCGTGCCGCCCATCTCGGCTGCGATATCGGCGATCGCGCGGCCCATCCGCCCGTCCGCGCCCAATATGCCGATCACCGCCATGTTCATGCCCCATCGTCCAAGCTCGGCGCTTCATGGCCGCGCGGACGATGCGACGCAAGAGAAAGGGAGGGATCGCATAATGCCGATTGAGCTTGAAACCGGCGGGTCCAATCCGCAGGCTGCAGGGCGACCAGTGGGGAAAGGAATGATCAACGAGCGCACGACAGTAGCCCGGGCCGGCTTCGTTCCGTTGAACCTCCGACTCCCGGCTTGGGGCTTTGACCAGAGCAGGATAGGCAATCGCCTGTGAGCTGCTAGTTTGGCACAATGGCAAATGAAATGAGGCACATCGTCATCCTCACCGGCGCTGGCGTGTCCGCCGAAAGCGGGCTCGACACCTTTCGCGGCCCCGGCGGGCTGTGGGAAGGTCATCGCGTCGAGGACATCTGCACCCCCGAGGCGCTGGCGCGGAACCGCGGCCTCGTGCTCGATTTCTACGACCAGCGCCGCGCGGCGCTCGGGACAGTGGCTCCCAATGCCGCGCATGAGGCGCTCGCGCGGCTCGATCGCGCGTGGACGGGCGACTTGCTGATCGTGACGCAGAATGTCGACGATCTCCATGAACGCGCGGGCGCGCAGCGGCTGCTGCACATGCATGGCGAGCTGATGTCGTCGCTGTGCGAAGGCTGCGGGGCGCGGGCGGGGTTCGGGGGAGCGATGCTCGACGACGCCGAATGCGGCGCGTGCGGCACCGCCGATGCGCTCCGTCCCGACATCGTCTTCTTCGGCGAGATGCCGTACCAAATGGATCGCATCGAAGAGGCCCTGCGTCGTGCCGACCTGTTCGTGTCGATCGGCACTTCGGGCGCGGTCTATCCGGCCGCGGGCTTCGTGCAATCGGCCCGCCACCACGGCGCGCGGACGCTCGAGCTCAACCTCGAGCCTTCGGCCGGAAGCTATTTTTTCGACGAGAGCCGGATGGGTCCGGCAAGCCTTCTGGTGCCCGAATGGGTGGACGAGATGATGGCCATCTGACCAAGACCGCGGTCACTCCACCCAGTCGAGCCCGATCTCGCGGTAGAGCCCGCGGTCCTCACCCCATTTTTCGGCGACCTTGACGTGAAGGAAGAGGTGAACCTTGCGGTCGAGCAGCCGTTCGAGCTCCTCGCGCGAGCGTGAGCCGATCTCCTTCAGCCGTGCGCCGCGCTTGCCGAGAACGATCGCCTTCTGGGTATCGCGCGCGACCAGGATCTGCTGGTGGATCGCGACCGAGCCGTCGCGGCGCTCCTCATATTTCTCGGTCTCGACCGCCGAATCATAGGGCAGCTCCGCATGGAGCTGGAGAAATAGCTGCTCGCGCGTCACCTCGGCGGCGAGCATCCGGTCGGTGGCGTCCGAGACCTGTTCTTCGGGGAAATGCCATGGCCCCTCGGGCATGCGCGCGGCGAGCGCGCGGCGCAGATCCTCGACCCCGTCGCCGGTGCTCGCCGACAGCATGAAGATCGCCTCGGGCGCGAGCTTGTCCTGCAGGCGGACCGCGAGATCGAGCAGGCTTTCCTTGGCGCAGATATCGACCTTGTTGAGCACCAGCAGCTTGGGCTCGCGCCGCGCGGCAAGCGTGTCGAGAAGCTCGGCGATGCGGTGGGTGATGCCGGTCTTGGCGTCGATCACCAGTGCGATCAGATCGGCATCCTGCGCGCCGCTCCAGGCCGCTGCGACCATCGCGCGGTCGAGCCGGCGGCGCGGCGCGAAGATGCCGGGGGTGTCGACCAGCAGGATCTGGCTCTCGCCGGCGATGGCGACGCCGATCAGGCGAGTGCGCGTGGTCTGTGCCTTGGGGCTGACGATCGCCACCTTCTGGCCGACCAGCGCATTGACGAGGGTGGACTTGCCGGCATTGGGGGCGCCGACCACGGCCACGAAGCCGCAACGTTCGGTCATGACAATTTCTCCAGCAGCGCCTTGGCCGCGGCGGTTTCGGCTTCCTGCTTCGAGCTGCCCTCGGCGCTCGCCTCGGCTTTGCCGGGAATAGTGACGGTGACGGAGAAGCGCGGGGCGTGATGGGGGCCGCTGCGGCCGCCCATCGTATAGACGGGCGGACGGCAGCGATGCGCGGCGGCCCATTCCTGGAGCGCCGACTTGGGATGCTTGGGCGCCTGCGTCTGGCTGGCGACCCGATCCGCCCAGGCGCGGCGGACGAACGCCTGCGCGACCGGGAGTCCGCCTTCGATGAACAGCGCGCCGATCAGCGCTTCGACCACGTCGCCGAGCACGTTGTCGCTGTCGGCCGCGCCGTCGTCGCGCGCCTGTTTTCCCAGCCTGAGATAGGTGACGATGTCGATCTCGCGCGCGACCTCGGCGCAGGTTTCGCGGCTGACGATCGCGTTGAGCCGGCTCGAGAGCTTGCCCTCGGGCTCGTCGGGGAACAGCGCATAGAGCCAGTCCGCGGCGACGAGGCCGAGCACCCGGTCGCCGAGGAATTCGAGCCGCTCATAATCGGCGGGCCCGTGGCTGCCATGGGTCAGCGCGCGCGCGAACAACGCCGGATCTTGAGGGGCATGGCCGAGGGTGGATTCGATCCAGGCGCGGAACGCGTCGTCATTCATGGCGGGCGCTCCTAGCCTATCGCGGGGATTGCGTCACCTCCGGCGCAAGGGCAGGATCGCGCGATGGGCGAGGTCGTCAATCTCAATCGGGCGCGCAAGGCGAAGGCGAAACTCGAATCGCGCGCTATCGCGGAGGCGAACCGGGCGAAATTTGGTCGCTCCAAGGCGGCGAAGCAACGCGAACAAGCGGAGAAGGCGCGGGCCGAGAAGCTGCTCGATGGGGCCAGGCTGGACGATTAGCGGCGTTGGATAGCGGGTCGCGTCAGCGCGCCACCGTCATCAGCACGGTCAGCGTCGCGGCAAAACCGCCCCACAGCAGCGTCGCCGATCCGACGAAGCGTAGCAGCGCGCGGCGGCGCTGGGGCTGGTCGGTGATGAAGCCTTCGGCGGTGCGCTCGGCGAGCATCTGCTGGAGGGCATGGGCGGGCGAAGGAACATGTTCGACCGCATCGGCGGTCAGGGCGACGACCTTAGCCTTGGCGCGACGCTCGCGAAACGGAGCCGTCTCCGCCGTCGATTGGTGCTTGAACAATGCCATGATCGCCTCCTGCCCGCGCATGATGCGACCGGCAGCGTTAACAGACTCTAAAGATCAGCCGATCTGTTCCCACGCCTCGACGATTCCGGCGAGCAGGTCGCGCGCCTGCGTCACCATCTCCGGGCTGTTGTCGCGTCCGCCCTGCAGGACAAGCCGGCGCGCCTCGCGATAGACCCGCGCGAGATTGACCGCGAGCTCGCCGCCATTTTTGAAATCGAGGCTGGTTTCGAGCGCGATCAGCACCGTCGAGGCCCGCGACTGCTTCTCGATCGTCTTGGCCCGGTTGCCGGCCCGCTGCGCGGCCAGCATGATCTCGAGCGCTTTCATCAGCTCTTCGAACAGGATGCCGATCAGCCGATGCGGCGAGGCGCCCTCGATCCGGCTTTCCAGATCGACCGCCTGGTAGCGCATCTTCGCGCCGCCCATGGCGCCATAGCCATTGCTCATGAACATATCTTATCCCTCTTGCACACGGGGGTTGGAATCAGTTGCCGCTGTCGTTGGTCCACAGCTTGATCTGCTGGCTGAGGTAGCTCTGCGTGGAGCTGTAGGCGAACAGCGCGCTCTGCATCCGGGTGAACTGGGTGCTTAGCTGTGCGCGATAGGCGGTATCCTTCGCGCTCAGCTTCTCGCGCGCGTCGGCGATCGAAGCCTTCTCGTTCTCGAGCTTCTTCTGCGACGACGTGAGCGGGCCGGCGGTGGCGGTGAGGTCGTTCTTGATCGCATCGAGCGCGCCCTGCAGGCCCAGGTCGATCGTGATCTTGGCGCTGCTGACCGCGCCGAGCACATCGAACGAAAGGCCGGCTGCGGGCGACACATAGGAGGCGGTGACCCCGGTCGGTCCGAGCGGCAGCGTGTAGCCGCCATCCAGCGTCGCCGCCGCGTTGGTGGTGCCGTTGCCCGGCGTCGCGTTGGTGACGGTGTAGATGCCGCCCTTGACCTTGCCGACCGCGCTGGTGAGCTTGATCAGCGCATTGTCGCTGCGCTGGCCCGGATTGAACATGGCCTCGATCGCGTCGGGCTTGGCGGTCATTGCGGCCGAAAGCTTGGCGTTGTCGAGGCTGAGCGTGCCGTCGCGGTTGGTCGAGACGCCGATCTCGGCGAGGGTGGTCGGGCTGCCGTCCGTCGCATAGGTGAGCTTGGTCGATGTGAGAGCGCCTAGCCGTTGCGCAAGCGAGCGGACGCCCGCGTCGCCGCGCAGCGAGCCGGTGGTGCCGGTCATCGAGGTCAGCGTCGACTTCATCTCGTTATAGGCCGACACGAAATCGCTGACCGCCTGCTTGATCGCGTCGGTCGGCTGGCTTGAACCGATCGTGACGGTGGTTCCGGGCGCGGCCGAGAGGAGATCGATCTTCACGCCCTCGATAACGTCGGTGAAGCTGTTGTTGGACCGGCTCACTGTGACGCCGTCGACGGTAAGCTCGGCATTGCGCGCTTCCTGCTGGAAGGTCAGGCCGGTGATGTTGTCGGGATCATAGCTGGCGGGGTCATAGGTGAAGCGCCCGATTCCGGCGGCGTCGCCGCTCGCCATCGTTAGCGAAAAGGCGTTGGCTGCCCCGGTCGCGCCCTTGACCACCAGCCGCGTGCCGGTTGAATCGACCACGGTGCTGGCGGTCACGCCCAATCCTGCGTCCTTGATCGCCTTGGCGAGCCCGGCGAGCGAATTGTTGGTCGAGTCGATCGTGATGGTCTTGGTCTGGCTGCCGACGGTAAGGGTCAGCGTGCCTTCGCCCACCGGGCTCGACGCGCCGGCGAGCGGCGCTGCGACCAGGGTCTGGGCGGTTGCGAGCTGGCCGACCTTGATGCTGGCGGACAGGCCACTGAGGCGCGCGCCCGCGACGGCGCTCACCGACAGGATCGAGCCGTTGGAGCTGGTCGGCTGGGTGTAGAGCGTTCCGCCGGATATCAGCGTCGACAGCGATGAGGAAAAGGTCGTGATCGAATTGATCGCGGTGGCGAGGTCCGAAATCCTGCTCGTATTCGCGGTCTCGCGGGTCGTCAGCGCCTTCTGCTTGTCGGCGCTGGCGGCGGTGGCGAGCTGGTCGACCAGCGAACTGGTGTCGATGCTCGACGCGCCGAGCGCTGTGAGAATGGAAGAGCCGACCGACGTAACCATGAAACCACCACCTCGCTGCTGCCGGTAACGGCGCATCGTGCATGGTGTTTAGGCCTGCAAATCCTTTAATTTCCCTAACGGGGGTCCGCGTAAGTCCTTTTGGCAGCCCGCGATCGCGGCTTGCAGATCAGAGCAGGACTTCGGCGACCTTGCCGGCATAGGCGTCTTGGGGTTTCTGACCGAACAGCCGGCGGATCGGAGCCGCGAAGCTCGACGCGCCCAGCCAGATCCGTGCGTGATCGGCGTCGAGACGCAGCACCGTCAGATTGGGATCCTCACGGCCGCGCTCATACCAGGCAGCGATATTACGGTTCCAGAACCGATCGATCACGCGGGAATCGCGTTCGACGGACAGAACGCCGTGCAGGGAGGCGAACAGGTCATGCCCCTTGGCGGTGAAG
>Ga0068861_100002026_pt1 | contig 13129 bp, 11 predicted proteins | sample KBSSwiS42_FD_66593 | JGI IMG/M metagenome (GOLD analysis project Ga0068861, IMG submission 66593) | Switchgrass rhizosphere microbial communities from Kellogg Biological Station, Michigan, USA - KBS Switchgrass S4-2 | ecosystem: Host-associated > Plants > Roots > Rhizosphere > Soil ...
GAGTCATGCGGTCCTCTCGGGATGCCGTCGGATTGCATTCGGCTTGCTCGAAGTTAGGTGCCTCAATCCGATGCTCGATCGGGGTTCGCGCTGGCGCGAGCGCCGTCCACGATCAACGGCAAGCGACACGTGCAAATCGGGAATTGCTATCCGGCGATGGCAACGGGCGCTCGCGCGCGGTCGGGCGACGGCCCAAGGTGCAAGGGGATGACCGTCTTTGATGCGCGATCCATTCCGGACGAAGTGCACAGCAGTACCAAAGACCCTGAGATCGCTGAGTGGCTGAAGACCGGGCCGGTTCTTGGCGCTCACAAGCCGGTGCACCTCCAGCGGCGGGAGCACGATGCGTTTATCACCCGTCCACGCCGGGGCCTGCCGACGGTGGCGCGCTGATCTACCTTCACGGCGGCGGCTTCGTCGTCGTTGGATCAGTTCGAGTCAGCGATGCGACCGCTGGCTAAGTGCATCACCCCGACCTGCCGCATGGCTTCATCCAGATGACAGCGCATTCGAGGCGTTGTCTCGAAGCCACGCAGGACCTGGCGCGGTTGCTCGGAGACGTCCTGTAGGGGCTAGCCGGGGAGTGGGATATCCGCGGTGACGACTGTGCCGCCGTCGGCCGGGCTGTCTACCCCGAGCTGGCCGTCGAGGGCTGCGAGCCGGTCCGCCAGCCCGACGAGGCCGCTGCCGTCTGGTCGGGCGCCGCCGACGCCGTCGTCGGACACCTGGACCCGGAGGGTGCCGTCCTCGACGTGTGCCCGCACCGTGGCACCTTTTGCACGCGCGTGCTTTGCGACGTTGGTCAGCGCCTCGGATACGACGAAGTACCCCGCCGCCTCGACCGATTCAGGAAGCCGGGCGACGGACACGTCGATCTCGACCGGGATCGCCATCCGTGACGCGAGCGCGTCGACCGCAGCGGGCAAGCCGCCGCGCGTGAGGACGGCCGGGAGGATCCCGTGCGCGAGCTCGCGCAACTCGTCCGTCGCGCGTTCGGCGTTGTTGAGTGCCTCGGTCACAAGCTCAACGGCAGCATCGTCCCCGCTCTGGAGCCCGCGGTGCGCCAGTTTGAGCATGATGACCGTCTGCACGAGGCGCGCCTGCGCCCCGTCGTGCAGGTCGCGGACCACCCGCCGGCGCTCCTCGTCGGCCGCCTCGACGATCCGCGCCCGCGACGCACGGAGCTCGCCGAGACGCGCCCGCTCGACCTCGAGCCGCCGAAGATCCTCCTCGGCCTGCACGCTTGCGGTCAGGTCGTGGAACGTCATCGCGGTCCCCATCCGGCCGTCGATCTCCATCTGGACGCAGTGGATCGAGATCGGGACCATGCTCCCGTCCTTGCGGACCCACCAGTCGCGCTCCATGCGGATCGGCTCGCCGCGCCGGGTGGCGTGAGTGATCGGACAGTCCTCCGCCGGGTATGGCGACCCGTCCGGGTGCTTCCAGTGGACCGTGTCGTGGCTCGGACGGCCGAGCAGTTCCTCGTCGCTGTCGTATTGCAGTAGCTGGACGGCCGCGTCGTTGACGAACGCGATCCGGTCGTCCGCGTCCACCAGCCACAAGGGGATCTGGCCGCTGATCACGAGCGCTTCCTGCACGTGGTCGGCGCTCCAGCGCCGGCGTCGCGGCGGCTCAGACGTGGTGACCCGATCGGCCATCCTCAGCTGAGTAAACCACTGCCGCACGTGGTTCGGAAGGCAAGCAGGCCCGTCCGCACCGAGCGACCGACTTTCCCCCCTACTGCGATAGCTCGTCGACGAAGACGTCCGTAAAGGCGAACGCGTCGACGTCCACGAGCCCGCGGTCGGTCAGCTTGAGCTGCGGGATCACGGGGAGAGCGAGGAAGCTCATTGCCATGAACGGAGCGGGAACCGCGCAGCCGAGCTCCCGAACCACGGACGTCACGGCGTCGAGCTCCTCGGCCACCACCTCCGGTGCACGGTCTGCCATGAGCCCGGCGATCGGCAGCGCGATGGCGGCTCGCACCTCGCCGCCCACGACCACAGCGATCCCCCCGCCCATGTCGGCGACCGCGCGGGCCGCTACCAAACCGTCCTCATCGTCGGCGGCGACGACGATGAGGTTGTGACAGTCATTCGCGACGCTCGAGGCCATCGCCCCGCGTTGGAGACCGAAGCCGCGAACGAACCCCATTCCGACGTTTCCGGTCGCCCGGTGGCGCTCGATTACGCTCAGGCGCAACATGTCCCGGTCGGGATCGGCGACAGCTACGCCGTCCTCGACGCGCACCTCCTCCACGTGCGCCGTGGTGACGAGCTGATCCTCGACGATGCCGATGACGCGCGCCCGAGGTCCCCCCGCGGGCAGTCGCAGGTCCTCCGGCCACGCAACATGGAAGGTGTCGGGAAGCGTCGCCGCGGGCGCGACGCTGTCGCGCAGCCGTTGCCCGTCACGCGCGACGACCTGCCCGCCGGCGATCACGAGCTCGACCGGCAATGCGTGAAGGTCCGACGTGACGAAGAGGTCGGCGCGCCGCCCGGGCGCCACGGCCCCGCGGTCGCGCAGTCCGTAGTGCTCCGCCGGATTGAGCGTCGCCATGGTGACCGCGGTGACCGGATCGAGACCGCCGCGAATGGCGAGACGCACGAGCGAGTCGATCGAGCCGTCCCGCAACAGCTCGCCGGGTACCCGGTCGTCCGTCGCGAACGCGCACCGGCGAGCGGTGTGCTCGTCGACGGCGGGCAACAGATCGGTCAGGTTCCGGGCGTTGGACGCCTCACGCAGGAACACGGTCATGCCAAGCCGCAGCTTCTCGCGCGCTTCCTCCGCGGCGACCGACTCGTGATCGCTCGAGATGCCGGTGCCGGCGTACGCCTGGAGGTCGGGACCGGTCAGCCCCGGGACATGCCCGTCCAGCGGCCGTCCGGCAAACCCGCGCAGCTTGTCGAGCACGTCGCCGCTGCCGGCCAGGACTCCCGGGAAGTTCATCATCTCGGCGAGGCCGAGCACCCGCGGGTGATCCCCGAGCGCGACAAGGTCCTCCGCGCCGAGTGCCGCGCCGGACGTCTCCATCGACGACGTCGGTACGCACGACGGGGCCATCACGAACACCGACAGATCCAGGCCCTCGCTGACGTCGAGCATGTAGTGAACCCCCTGGGCGCCCAGGACGTTCGCAATCTCGTGCGGATCGCACACAACGGACGTAACACCGTGCGGCAGAACCGCATCGGCGAACCGATGCGGCGGCAGCATCGAGATCTCGATGTGAACGTGCGCGTCGATCAGCCCCGGGCACACGTAGCGGCCATCGAGATCGATGACCTCGCGCGCCGGCAGCTCGCCAAGCCCGACGATGCGGTCACCGCGCAGCGCGACCGCGGTTTCCACGATCTCGTGCGTGAACACGTTCACCACGCGGCCGCCGCGCAGCAGCAGGTCAGCTTCGACACCGCCACGGGCAGCCGTGATGAACTCCCGAAGATCATCCGCCGGGACCGGGCTCATGCTCACGACCGAGTAAACCACTAGCTCGTGCGATTGCCTCTGCCGGGTGTGGCGTCGGCATGCGCCGGGACGGTCGGCGCGCGCGGCCGCGCCCGGGCACGACCGGCCAGGCGGCGCGCGTAGACGTCGAGGGCGAGCGCGCCGACGATGATGCACCCCTTGACGATGTCCTGGTAGTCGGGGTTGATGTCGGCCAGGCTGAAGGCGTTCGAGATGGTCGCGATGATCCCGAGACCCACCGCCGTCCGCCACATCGACCCGATGCCGCCTGCAAGGGACGTGCCGCCCACGACGACGATGGTGATCACGTCGAAGACGATGTTCGGGTTGATGTTCGCCTGCGCCGAGTTGAGCTGCGAGGCGGTGATGATGCCGGCGACCCCCATCGAGAGACCGGACAACACGTAGGTGCTCCCGACCGTCGTGCCGACGCGGATGCCGGACAGGCGACTCGCTTCGGCGTTCCCGCCCACGGCGTAGATCGACTGCCCGTACACCGTCCTGGCGAGGACGAGCCCGCCTGCGACGAGGCAGACGATGAGAATCATCCCCGAGTACGGAAAGCCGTGCCAGCGGCCGGCCCCGATCGTGCCGAAGTCGGGGTTGTCGACGATGTAGGCAATGTTGCCGGTCGCGACGAGCGCGATCCCGTTGAGGATGAATCCCGTCCCGACCGTCGTGATGAAGGGATTGATCTTGGCTCCCGCGACGAGGACGCCGTTGACGAGCCCGATGGCGAGGCCCACCGCGAGCGCGGCGAGGAAGGCGACCGCGGGGTCCTCCGTCTGGCCGACGGCGGCGGCGGTGACGGCGCAGAGTGAAAACCCTGCGGCGATCGAGAGGTCGAAGCCGCCCGCGATAATCACGAACGTCATCGCCGCGGCCATGACCCCGGCAGGTGCCCACTGTGAGAAGAGATTGAAAATGTTCGTCTGGGTCGCGAATCCCGGGCTCGACGCGGCGACAACCGAGACCAGAACCACGAAGGCGAGGACAATTCCGTACGTCCGCAGCAGGACGGCGCCGTACCGGCCCGCTCTTTCCGTCACGTGGCTGACCCGTCGTCCGCCTGCTCCTCGACCCCGAAGACGAGCCGGAGAATGCGCTCGACGGACGCGTCGGCGTGACCGAGCTCGCCGATCAGCCGCCCGCGCGCCAGAACGAGGACGCGGTCCGCGCTCTCGACCAGCTCCTCGAGCTCGGAGGAGACGATGATGATCGACATCCCCTCCGCAGCGAGTCGCGTGACCACCGCGAGCATCTCAGCCTTCGCGCCGACGTCGATCCCGCGCGTGAACTCGTCCATGAGGAGAACGTCGGGCCGCCGGTGGAGCCATTTGCCGACGACGAGCTTCTGCTGGTTGCCGCCCGAGAAGGAGGCCGCGGGCTCGCGGAGTCGGCTCGCGTCGAAGGCGAGCGGGCTCATGATCTCCGCGGCGCGCCGTAGCCGCGTGCGCTCGCGTAGCACGGGCCCGGACGCGACGGTCCGCATGTCGGTCAGCCATACGTTCGCCGCGGCGCTCAGGGAGAGAACCAATCCCTGAGACTTACGCTCCTCCGGAGCCAGGGCGATTCCGAGAGCGAGCGCGCTCCGAACCGTGCGCGGCCACGGCCGTTCCTGGCCCCTGACGAAGAGACGACCGTCCGCTTCGGCGTCCGCGCCTGCGAGCGCCCGCAGGAGCTCGGTGCGACCCGAGCCGACGAGTCCGCCGAGGCCGAGGATCTCTCCGCGACGGAGCGTGAATGTGACCCCTTCGAGCACTCCTGGGACGCTGAGTCCCTCGACCCGGAGAACCTCCTCCTCCGCAATCGTCCGCCGCTGGGGCGGCGGCTTGAGAAGGACATGCCCGAGCATGGCTGTGACGAGTCTCTCCTTCGTCCAGCCCTCGACCGGTCGGGTCGCGACAAGCTCGCCGTCGCGCATCACCGACACCCGGTCGCACAGGGCGAGCACCTCGTCGAGCTGGTGGGAGACGTAGACGGTCGCGACTCCCTCCTCGCGCAGCCCGCCAATGGTCTCGTAGAGGCGGTCGCGCTCGGCGGGACCGAGCGAGGCCGTCGGCTCATCCATGATCAGGATGCGGTGGTCGGCGGCGAGCGCCCGCATGATCTCGAGCATCTGCTGATTCGCCACCGAAAGCGACGCGGCCCGCACGCCCGGGTCGATCGTGAGTCCGAGTCGCGTGGTCATTCTCCTGAATGCTCGATGCGTATCCGAGCGAGAGACGAACGGTCCGCGACGTGGCGGCCGGCCGAGGAAGACATTGGCGGCGGCCGACAGCTCGGGCACGATCGTGACCTCTTGGTAGATCGCGGCAATACCGGCCTGCCGGCGGGTCCGCGGGTCGCCGTGCCGGACCTCGTGCCCGAACGCCTCCACGAGCCCTGAATCCGCGTCGTAGGCGCCCGTGATGATCTTGACGAGCGTCGACTTGCCGGCGCCGTTCTCGCCGACGAGGCCGTGCACCTCGCCGGCGCGCAGGTCGAAGTCGACGTCGTGCAGCGCACGCACGCCGGGAAACGACTTGTGGATGCCCTCGGCGCGGAGCGCGGGCCCGGTTCTCGCCTCCCCCAAGTCGGCGGCGCCTCCGCCCCTAGTAGTTCGGCCGGAACTGGGCGGCGTTTTCCCTCGTGACGTAGATCGACCCCAGCTTGGTCACCGGCGGCATCTCGGCCTCGTTCACGTAGGCGTTCACCGGCTTGCCCTCAAACGCCATCGTCAGCGCGACCGCGGCGTAATAGGACTCCTCGAACGGCAGGAAGATCGATGTCTCGTTCCACGCGCCCTGCTCGACCCGCTGCACGCCGACCTTTGTCGCGCCGGTCGAGTAGATCCGGACGTCCTTGCCGGGCTTCTTGCCCGCCGCGACGATCGCCTGCTCCGCACCGCGAGTCATGTCGTCCCACGGCGAGATGACGACGTCGATGTCGGGGTGGGCGCGGAGCGCATCGCCGACCACCCGCAGCGCGACACGCGGGTCGAAGTTTCCGGGCTGGTCGCTGACCACCTGCACCTTCGGAAACTTCGCCTTGCCCTGTGCGATCGCGCGTTCCCACAACGTGAACAGGTCCGAGCCCGTGAAGCCTCCGATCGCCGCCACCTTGCACTCGCTCTTGCAGCTGCGGAAGGCGTTGTCGACGTGGTCGTTGAAGAACGCCTGCCGGACCATCGTCACGGTCGCTGCGAGCCCAGGCGTGTAATCGGCGTCCTGGCACATCGGCACATCCAGCGTGACGACCGGCTTGCCCGTCGGCTTCAGAAAGCTCTTCCACATGGTGCACCCCGGCGCGGCTGCCGTCGGCGCGAAGACATAACCGTCGAAGCCCTGGGCGACCGCGTTCTGCACCTGCCCCAGCTGCGTCTGCGGGTTGAAGTTGGCATCGAAGACCTTGAACTCGAAGCCGTACTTCTTGGCCGCCGCTTGCATGCCCTCGAGCCGCGTCTCGCAATAGGGATTGTTGACGCACTCGGCGAGGTAGGCGATGCGGTACTTCTTCGTCGGCTTCACTCCCGTCTTGTCGAAGGCGAGCACGTTCAACGTCCCCGTATCGTGGCTCTTCCCAGCGGAGGAGTCGCTCTGCGAGCCGTCGTCCTCCCCGCAGCCCTGCGCCGCCAATACAGCGATGAGCACGAGTACGGCCGTGGCGAGCAAGTCGCGAGACCGGCCCAACCGCCGATTCCCCATCACCGTGTGCGCACCTCCGTCGAGACGTTGATGCCGGGCGTTTCTTCGCACGGAATGCTAACCGAGATCCCGTGCACGAGCGGTCCGCTCGTGCCGCCCTTAGATCCCCCGGCGCTTCGGTCATACGCCGGTCGCGCGAACTCCTCGACCGGCACCTGGCCGGTCCTCGAGCACACGAGGGTGATGCGATTGCACTGGTACCGGACGCTCGCGCGACTCTTGGGCACGTTCGCCCACGCCTCGACCACTGTCCGGGCGTGATCGAGAAAGCGGGGCTCGTTCAGCGGACTGCCCTTGAGGTCGAGATGTATCAGCTGGACGACCGACATATGAGAATCGGTCGCCCGCAGGACCAGCAGCCCAGAGTCCGTGCGAACAACGAGCTCATCGTCTTTCCAATCGCCCGGATCATCGGCGAACACGATCCGGTCGCCTGTCCCTGGGTTGCGGAGGTCCTGGACGTTTACCTCAGCGACGGTGGACCCCGAAGCGATCTCGATCAGCCTCAGTACCTCAGTGCCGGCGTCCGCGGAACTCACGGATACGACGATGCTGGCCCCGCTCGGGCTGATCGCGACTATCTCGCCAAGCTCAGCGAGCGTACGCAGACGTCCGGGACGGTCAGCGACCACCGCATCGACGCCCTCGGTACCGGGAATCCCGCGGTGAACGAGCAGGCGCTCGCCCGCCCAGCCAACCACGCTGTAGTCGGCTCGGCCGTCGGACCAAGTCACGGGTCCCGCGCGTGGGGCTTCTCTCACCAGGATGTCGCGGGTGTAGGGCGTCTGGGGCCGGTAGTGCTCGTTCCCGCGCGTATACGCGATCGCGCCGTCATGGCGGTAGGTGATGGAGACGGTGCCCCCGCCAAGCGCCACATCCCTCCCGGTCGCGGCATCGCGCACGAATACCTCCGGCCGCGTCAACCGCCACGTGTTGTAGGCGATCGCGCGACCGTGTGGCTCTGGGACGGCAACGGGGGTCTCGAAGCCCTGCAGCGGCGTAATCAACGGCGCTGGGGTCGGACGCGAACCAAGCGTCACGCCGGCTCCGGAAGCCACACGGGCCACCCGACCACTCTTCGCGCGCAGGCGGCGGTCTCCGACGTAAATGCCACGCACCTTCAGATGCCGGCCCGAGACGATTCGCGCTGTTCCGCTCTTGATTCGCGCTGCTCCGCTCTCAGTGGCCGCTCGGTTCGCAGACGCCGTGGGCGACGACCCGTCCTGCACGAGCGCGACGAGAAGCAAAGCCAGCAATGCGAGACAGGCAATACCGACGACCGCCCAGCGCGCGGTGCGCATGGGGTCAGCTTACGGGAGCAATCCTGAGCGATCAAGGACCCCTCTCCCCCGACCGTTATCTGCCAGGCGCGGTGGCGCGGTGGGGAGCTGCACCGCGACGCAGAGCCCACCAGCGGCCCGGGGGGTGAGGGTCAGGGTTCCGTCGTGTGCTTGGGTGATGCTCTTGACGATTGCCAGGCCGAGGCCGACGCCTGCGTGGTCGGCGCGTATGCGTTCGGCGCCGCGACGAAACGGCTCGGCAAGCGTGGATACCAGCTGTGGGGTGAGCTCCACACCGGTGTTCTCGACGGTGAGCACCACCGTCTCGGGGTGAGCGCTGGTGGTGACCCACACGGTGCCCTGTTCAGGCAGATTGTGGACGATCGCGTTGTGCACGAGGTTCGTCGTCAACTGCAGCAGGAGCGCGGGTGAGCCGAGGGTCGGGGTCATGTCGCCGGAGGTCTCGACGGTGACGCCGCGTTCTTCTGCGAGAGGGAGAAGCGTTTCCGTGGCTTCTTCCGCCATGAGGGACAGGTCGACGTGCTCTCGGGCGAAGGACCGCTGGTCGGCACGGCTGAGCAGGAGCAACGCTTCGGTGAGATCAATCGCTCGTGTGTTGACGGCGTGGAGGCGGTCGACAAGCTCGCCGTTGTCGTGGTTCAGATCCCTGCGCGCCACGTCGAGAAGCGTCTGCGTGACCGCCAGCGGGGTGCGCAGCTCGTGGGAGGCATTGGCTGCGAATCGCTGCTGTTCGGCCACGTGTGCTTCGAGCCGCTCGAGCATGGCATCGAAGCTGTCGGCGAGCTCGCGGAACTCGTCTGTGCGGCCTTCCAACTCGATCCGGTGGGAGAGCGACCCCTTCGCAGCCATGCGCGTGGCGTCGGTGATCCGGGCAAGGGGAGCGAGCATCCGGCCGGCGAGAATCCACCCTCCCAGGAGACCGAACACCAGCAGGAACGCCAACACGAAGGCCGCGATCGGAGCGAAGGCGCGCAGGACGCTGTATTGGTAGCCGGGCTCGAAGACGAGCCCGACGTGGGTCACACGAGTCAGGAACACCCACACGGCGGCGAGCAGCAGGGCGCCGGCGAGCATGAGGAAGCCGGCGTAGCTGAGGGTGAGTCTGAGGCGAACGCTCAGACCAGGGGCTCTATCCACGCACTCCTCCGTCGCGCGCGGTGTGTGGTCGAGCGTCGATGCGGTATCCCGCGCCGGCCACGGTGGCGATGATCCCGGGTTCGCCAAGCCGTTTGCGCAGTCCCGAGACCGTGATGCGCACGGCGTTGGTGAACGGGTCCGCGTTCTCATCCCACGCTCGCTCCAAGAGCTCTTCGGCGCTGACGACACCGCCCTCGGCGGCGACGAGAACTTCGAGCACTGCGAACTGCTTCCTGGTCAGCGCGACGTAGCGGCCGTCGCGGGAGACCTCTCGGCGGAACGGATCCAGCCGCAGACCCGCGATCTCTCGCACGGGCGGCCTGCTGTGTGCACGCCTGCGGTCGAGCGCTCTGAGACGGAGCACGAGCTCCTGGAGCTCGAACGGCTTGGTGAGGTAGTCGTCGGCGCCGAGCTCGAACCCGGTCGCTTTGTCGTCGAGACGGTCGGCGGCGGTGAGCATGAGGATCGGCATGCCGCTGCGGGACGCGACGATGCGTTTGGCGATCTCGTCACCGGTGGGTCCGGGAATGTCTCGGTCGAGGACGGCGATGTCGTAGGCGTTGACGTTCAGCAGCTTCAGAGCGGTGTCGCCGTCACGCGCGATGTCCGCCGCGATCGCTTCCAGGCGTAGGCCATCGCGGATGGCTTCGGCCATGTATGGCTCGTCCTCGACGAGCAACACCCGCATGCGCCGAATCGTAGGGGTGGCGCATATCGCCGGCATATCGAAAACCGCATACGTGCCGGCAACACCACGCTGCCTTCACTGGAGGCGTGACCTACAGGCAGCCAGCACGAACAGGGACCCGCCGGACTCGAATTCGCAGCTTCCGTGTCGCCGGCCTGCTGGTTGTTCTGGCGGCGATCGCCGCAGCTCTGTCCTACCAGTTGCCGGCGTCCTCGTCCTCGCCGGCAGCACCACCGATCGGCGTCCCTCGCGCTGAGCACCGCGCGCTTGGCGAGGCTGACGGTGCCGTCCCCGCCGGCACGACGGTCTTCGATGACGAGGTTCCGGGTGTGGCCAACCTCGACTCCGATCTGCGCGGAGCCCTGCGCCAAGCCGCAACCGATGCCGCGGACGGCGGGGTCGAGTTCTTCGTCGACAGTGGCTGGCGTTCCCCGGAGTACCAGGAACGACTACTCCGTGAGGCGGTCTCGAAGTATGGGTCCGAGGCGGAAGCCGCCCGCTGGGTGGCCACTGCGGAGACGTCCGCTCACGTGTCGGGGGACGCGGTCGACATTGGGCCCTCCGGTGCCGCGGCGTGGCTGTCCGAGCACGGCGCCAGGTACGGGCTGTGCCGGATCTACGGCAACGAGCCCTGGCACTTCGAACTGCGCCCCGAAGCCATCGATCACGGTTGCCCTCCCGTGTACGCCGACCCCACGCACGATCCAAGGATGCAGCGGTGACCTAGCGCGGTCGCGCGACCACCCTGCGCTGGTCGACGAGCCGGAGTTGGCCCCGCAACTCCGTGAGCTCGGGGTGCGCCTGCGCATAACGCAGACCTTTTCGTCAAGCCTGGGTGACATCAGAGATCATGTATTGCCGGGTGGAACAACCTAAGCCATAATACATGATATGTCACGTAAACGTCAGAGCCGAGATTCCGCATTCAGCACGCTGAAGCCTGACCAGCAGCGAGCCTGGCTGGCCTACATGCGCGTGCAGCTGCGGCTGACCTACGAGATGAACCGCGAGCTGCAGGCGGACAGCAACCTCTCGCTGCCGGACTACGACGTCCTGAACGCTTTGCGGTACGCGCCAGGCGGGCGGATGCGGATCACGGCGCTGGCCGCCCGTATCGGCTGGGAGCGGAGCAGGCTCTCGCACCATGTCCGGCGCCTGCAGAACCGAGGGCTCGTCGAGGGCCGCCCTGCCCCGGCCGATCGCCGCGCGACCGAGGTAACGCTGACCGATCAGGGGTGGGACGAGATCACCCGCGCATCGATCGGGCACATCGACCTCGTGCGGCGGTTGTTCTTCGAGGGCCTGCCGGACGAGCTGCTCGGCCCGCTGACGGTTGGGCTCGAGAGCGTCTACGACAACATCATCGAGCGCGGAACACTCCCCGCTCCAGCCGAGGAATCCTAGGACTCGGTCTGAGCAACCAGATCAGTCTGGGCAACCAGGTATTCCACGGCGAGGCCGGCCATGGAGCCGTGCTCCATCACGGGCGGATTGACGCGGTTCCGTTCCTCGGTTGTGAAGTCGGGCGTCCATTCGCAGATGACGGCCATCCAGTTGATGGGCGTCGCGCCGGCCTGCACGAGTCGCGTCTTGGCGTCTTCGTGGGCCTCCACGCTCATTCCGCCGGAGCAGTCGCTGACGAAGAAGACCCGGTATCCCTCGGCAATCGCCGAGACCGCGGTCTGGGCGAGGCAGACCTCCGTCCACAGTCCGGCGATCAGCAACGTCCGCCGACCGGTTGCCTCGACGGCTCCGCGGATGTCCTCCCAAGCGTTTGTCGACACTCGATCGATCGGCGTCACATCTGGGAGCGCATCGGCAAGGCCCTTGATGGAAGGGTCCCTGAGCACGCCGCCCTCTGCACCCACAGTCGTAAGGACGGTCGGAACGTCGAGGGCCTTTGCGCTGGCCGCGAGGCCTGCGAGGTTGTTGACAAGCAGCCCCGCGTCGATCGATTTGACCGAGAACGCAACCCACGGCTGATGGTCGACGAGGACAACGACTGAGTTGTCGATAGTGATTTCGTTTGGGTTGTCGGACATCTGTCCTCCTCCTTGGTTGTGGGTGTCTCGTTGAGCCGATGGTGAGGACCGTCATTTGGCCAGGCCGACCGGGGCGTGCGTCGTCGGGCGGCCCAGGAGCTTGATCGCGGACGCGACGATGCCGGCGCTGACGGCGACCGCGAAGCCGAGCATCGTGGCCTTCGGGCTGACGTCGCGAGCGAGCGCTATCCCGGCACCCACGACAGGCAACGAAATACCGACGTATGCACACAGAAACACTCCCGTCAGCGATTCTGCGATGCGGTCAGGCGGGGCAATGCTCATGACCGTTCCGACCGCGCCCTTGAAGATCGCGCCGGATCCCGCGCCGATCAGTCCCCCACCGGTGATGAACAGAGCCAGCGAGGGTGTGCGCAGCCACACCGCAAGCACCGATAGTCCGATTCCGATGACCATCGCGGCCATGCCGGCCTTGAGCTCACGGGTGACCGACCAACCCACGGTCAGGAATTGCGCGGCAACGGCCGCTCCGAACATGATGCCCACGACAACGCCCGCGAGCGCGCGAGACGGATGGTGAAGCGTGACCGCCAGGAACAGCCCGGCGAGCCCGGCGAACAGACCATTCGCCGCGAAGGCCACGAACGTGCTCAGGGCCGCGGCGAAGAACCGGCCCATCTCCTCATGTGGGATTGACATGCGCTGCGGGCGATAGCGCGGGCGCGGTTTCGGCGCCTCGTGGGTTTCCGGGGAGAGTGCGACGCCGATCGCAGCGAGCACAAGCGCCGCCAGAAATACGAGATACGGCACCGTGAGCGGGTGCGCCACCCATTGCGCGAGAAGCCC
>Ga0068861_100002039_pt1 | contig 13083 bp, 10 predicted proteins | sample KBSSwiS42_FD_66593 | JGI IMG/M metagenome (GOLD analysis project Ga0068861, IMG submission 66593) | Switchgrass rhizosphere microbial communities from Kellogg Biological Station, Michigan, USA - KBS Switchgrass S4-2 | ecosystem: Host-associated > Plants > Roots > Rhizosphere > Soil ...
CAGTGGTCTCGCGCGTGGTCACCACTTCCTGCAGCGAGCGCTCGCGATAGTCCTGGTCGACGCCCACCGAGGTCTTCAAGCTGCTGCCGGGCGTGCGATAGTCGCCACCGAGTCTGAAGCGATCCTGGAAGAAGCTGAACGGCTGATTGATGCGCGGCGTGACCCCGAGGAACATGTCGGTCGACACCGCGGGGTAGCTGTTGCTCGGTGTCTTGTTGTCGCGCGTGTTGCGGTCGTAGCTCGCGCTCAGGTTCAGGCCCTCGAGGGGCTTGGCCGTCAACCGTGCGCTGGCGTTGAACGTGTCGGCCTGTCCGTTCAGCGATTGCGACGGCAGCGCCGGCACGCTGGGCGCGAGGCTCGCGTTCACCGTCGCGGGCAGGAACGTTTCATCCTGCGTCATGCGCCCGAAAGCGATGTCGCCGCTGAAGCGGATGGTGGGCGTCACTTCGTAGCCGAGCGTGGCCACCAGTTGATGGAACTGATTGCCTGGCGCCAGCGCGAGCTGGCCCGTGTCGCTGCCGGGCACGATTGGGATGAACGGATTGGACCAAGTCAACGACGGCTCGTCGTTGTGGAACACCGAGAGTTGGTACCCCAGCGTCACCTGCAGGCGTCGCGTGGCATAGCTGGCCGAGAGCTCGAGCTGATCGGTGGTCTGGTCGAGCGGCGCCACCATCTGAGAGGCACTGGAGAAGAACGATCCCGAGATGCGCTGCAGGCCGTCGCGAACGTCGCGCCGGAAGGTCAGCTGCGTGCTCCACTGCTCGTCCGCGATCCAGGCGAACCCGGCGTCGAAGCGCTGCCGCTTGGAACTCACGTCGAGCGGCTGCAGCGTGGTGGCCAGCGGCATCGACCCCGTGTCGATTGCCGGAAAGCCGCCGGGCAGCGTCAGCCGAGCGCCGCCGACACCGAGAAACGGCGTCGTCGCACCGTCTGCCTGGTGGCGCGGGATCTCTGAATAACCCAGCTTCAGCGTGTACAGGCCTTCGCGGCCGCCATCGAAATCGATCGCGCGGGTGTCGAGCCCGAGGTCGGTGGCCACGACGGAACCGTAGACACCGTTGTCGCCGCGGTAGCGCACGTTGCCGCCGAGGCCCAGGTAAGCCCCCTGCTTGTTCAGGCCGGTGAAATCGCCGAACTTCTGCGAATCGTCGCTGACCCCGATGACTCCGGCGTTCACCGCTCCGCTGCGGCCCTCCTTCTCAAACGGACAGGCCTCGCACTTCCACTGCGACGTGTCCACTGCCAACGCGTCGCAGGCCGCGCTCGAGAGCGCGCCCAGCGCGGCAAGCTGCAGCCATGAGCTGAAGGTCTTCACGGCGGCGTCTGCGCGCGGTGGCAAGTGACGACTGGCGCGACGCGAATGGGCGAAGGCTTTCATCGCATCAGCTTGGCGCCGGCCGGATGGTTGGACCCATGCACCTGCGAATGGCAGTTGGTGCAACTGCCGGCGAGGAGAAAGATCTGCCCGCCGCCGTTGCCGCCGGGCAGCGCGGCCCCGGTGCGCGCCACCGAAGGATGGCCGGCCTGGCTATGGCACTGCTGGCACAGCAATGGCGGACTCTTGTTGAGCAGCGCACTGCGCACCGACCCGTGCGCGGTATGGCACAGCGAGCAGTCTTCAGCCACCGGCGCGTGCTCCCACAACAGCGGCCCGCGCTTTTCGGCATGGCAGGTGTAGCAGGTCTGGTTGAGCGTCGGCTTGATCAGCATCGCCGGGCTCGGTGAGCCATGCGGACTGTGGCAGTCGCCGCAGCGCATCAGGCCGAAGCGCACCGGATGCGTCGAGGCCTTCTGGAAATCGGCGCGCTCCTTCTTGTGGCAGTTGAAGCACACGTCGGGCTGGTCGGCCTTGGTCAGCACGGCGTCGCGCTCGGTGTGCAGCTTGTGGCAATCGGTGCAGGCCAGGGCGCCGCGCTCGTGCGCGCCGGCGTGCCAGCCGGTGCGCGAGCGGTTCTGGTGGCAATCGAGGCAGGCTGCGTTGCGCTCGGCGACCGTCAGGAAGGAATTCGGCTTGAAGCTGTTGATCGTCTGCTTCTTGTTGCTGCCCTTGCTGGCATGGCGACCGCCGGGACCGTGGCACGCCTCGCACTGCAGTCCACCAGCGCCGAACGGCGCGTGCTTGTTGCCGCGGTGTGCATGCGGGGTCTTGAAGATGGCCGCGGTGGTGTGGGTGGGGGTATCGGCGTCTTCGTCGTGGCAACCGAGGCAGGTGTCGGCACCCTTCTCGCTGTACTGGCTGCCCGCTCCACGAGGCTCGGCGGGTGCCGAAGCGGCGGCCGCCGGCGCTGCCGACGCAGCGGCAGGCGCCGCCGGCGCCGACGCAGCCTGCGCGCGCGCCTCGAACTGAGCCCCCAGGCCGAGCAGCATCAGCAAGGCGAGCGCCGTCGGTTTGATGGCGCTCATGACGGCTTGGCACCCGGCTTGAACTGTTGCTTGGCGATGATGCGGCCCTTGATCGACAAGTACACGCCCGCCGGCAGCACGCCGTGCTCGACCAGATCGGCCTTGCTTCGGTATGGCCGGCCCGCAATGATGCGCTCGGCTTCGGCGTCGCCGATTCCGGGCAGCGTCTTGAGCTGCGCGCGGCTCGCGCTGTTGACATCGATCGGTGCGGCTGGCTTGGCGCTCGGAGACGACGCCGCCATGGCCGGCGCGGCGGCCGCACAGACCGGCCCCGCGAGCACCACCGAGGCGAGCGACGCAACGATGAACCGCAGCGGGCCGCGCCAGGCTGGGTGCTGTTCTGCGTTGCTCAAATCGATGGCCCTCGCTCGAACGAGATGCCGGCGGCTCGCCGCCGGGTCACCTGCCACGGCGCTGCGGCACGCGTTCGTCGTGCCGCAGCGGCCATTCAGCGCTTACTGATCGGATCACTTCGCATGCATCGCCTTGATGTCGGCGATGCGCCCTCGGTCGTGGCATACCAGGCAGGTCTCGGTCGTCGCCAGCGCCGCGGAGCGCGACGCGTAGATCGAGCCGCCATTGCTCTGCATGTGCGCCCTGGCCTGCGTCGAGTCGTGGCACGCGAAGCACGCGGTGGCGATCGGCGAGTTGACCAGCGTCGTGCCAGCAGCCGGCGTGGTGCTTCCATCGACTGCGTTGAAGCTGAAGTTCACTCCGTAGTTGGTGCCCGGCGTGACGTAGGGCGATGTGCTGAACGTGGACGACAAGGTGCCTGTGGCCACCCCACGGTGCAGCCGGCTGGCCACCACGCTGTCGGGCAACGGTGTGTTGTCCTGCTTGAAGAAGTAGTAGCTGCCTGGCAGGTGGCAGGTCTCGCAGTCCTTCAGGACACCAGGGAAGGTGACCTGCCAGAAGCCCTCGGTGGCCGAGTCGGCGTGCCAGTTGAAGTTCGTCGTGCGCTTGGCCGAGCCGTGGATCGCGTGGATGAAGCTGGTCGAGTCGGCCGACCATCCACTGCTGGTACGGTTCGGGTTGTGGCACCACGAGCACGTGGTGGCGTCGTTGCGCTGGCCGCCGTGGAACGCGTCGGTCGTGAAGGCGCCGAGTTCCTGGTGGCACTTGTTGCAGCGCGCGTCTTCAACGATGTCGCGCCGGCCGGTGTACCCGGTCGCCACCTTCTGCAGGGTGGGTGCGATCACGATCAGGCCACCGATCTCGTTGGCCTGGCCGATCGGTGAGGGTGACACCGGATAGTTCGCCAGGTTGGCCTGTGTCAGCGGCAGCGTGTTGACCACGCTGTACGAGAACCCGAGGCCACCGGTCAGCATCACCGCGTTGTCGGGGATCGTCACGCCGGTCAGCGTCACCGTGTAGAAGCCGTTCGCGTCGGGCGCGCTGAGCGTGCCCGCCCCGCTGCCGGTAGCGGTGCCGTTCCAGATGTTCTTCAGGTACCCCGAGACGCTGCCGTTGAAGTCCGCAGGCTGCGTGACGCCATCTTGTGGCACCGCGAACACGAACTGCGCGCTCGGCGAGCCCATGAACCCGTCCCAGATCTCCTTGTCGCCGGTGTTCGGGTTGGGTGTCGTGCCCGCGAAGTCGTTCAGGTCTTTGCGGGCGCCGTTCTGCAGGATGCGAAACACCATCACCGGTTGCTTGCTGGCGTTGCGCGACACGCTCTGGATCTCATACGTCACCTTGATCGCGCCCGATGGCAGGCGGCTGGTGTTCGACGCGATCCACGCCGCGTTGGTGTTGGCATTGCCACCGGCGACGTGCAGCGCGCTCTGATCGTTGGGTGGCGTCACCGGCGTGTGCACGATGTCGATGCCGGTGGCGCTGTGGCACGCGTTGCAGAACGAATCGTCTGCCTGCGCACCGCCGCCGTGCGCGAAGCCGCCGAAGCTCGTGGTCTCGGTCAGTCCCTTCAGCGCGTCGGCGATCGTCACGCCCCGGCCGGTGGCGAAGTTGATGCCGTCGTGGCAGCCGCCGCAGGCGACGCGGCTGGGCGAGCTCTTCCAGTTGTCGCCCTGCGGCGTGGGCGCGGTCGACGTCGCGGAGCCGTCGTGGCACTTGGTGCAGTTGCGCAGGTCCTGCGGGAACCGCGTCTCGTTGTACAGCAGCCCGCCGTAGCTGTAGTTCTTCTTGGCCAGGAACTGGCCCATGTGGGTGTGGTGGATGTGATTGGGCAGGTTGCCGATCGCGCGGCCGTCGACCTTTTCGGTGGTGCTGGTGAAGGTCAGCGTGGTCGCGTTGATCGTCGCCTCGGTGCGCCCATACTTGCGCTGCTCGGTGTGGCACACGACGCAATAGCGCGTTTCGTTGCGGCTGCCGCCGTGGAAGCCGGCGGCCGAGCTCTCGGGATCGTCACCCGGAATACCGCCGAGTTGCCGGTGGCATTCGTTGCACTTGGCGGTCGCCACGATGTCGCGGCCTGACGCCGCGGGCTGGCCAGTGGCCGGAACGAAGTCGTAGATGGCATCGACCGGCTTGGTCAGCGCCACCGCCGGAAATCCTGGCGACTGCACGCCATTGGGCGTGTTGGTGCCGGTGCCAGGCGCGCTGCCTGCGAGCTGCAACGTCAGGCGGTGCACCAGATTCGGCTCATACGTCAGATCGTCGAGGTCGGCCTTGTTGTTGTTGCCGCTGACCGTCATCGCGTCGACCTGCGCCTTGATCTGCGGGATGTCGCGGTAGAAGGTGTACCTGTACGTGCCGTCGCCGTTGTCGACCAGCGTGCCGGTGTTGTCGGTGCTCGGCCGCGACGGTGCCGCAGCGGCGCTCGTCGTCGGCACCGTGGTGACGATATAGCTCACCCAGCGGCTCGAGCCGCCGTTGGTGCCCGGCACCATCTTGGCGAGCGCGAACGACAGGTTGGTCAGACCAGCCACCGTGGCGGTGCTGCTCTTGGACGTGTTGCCCAGGCCCACCACCGGGTTTCCGGCGTCGTTGGTGACCATGAAGGTCACCACCGGCGGACTGGCGATCGTGACCCCGGTGATCGTGACCTTCGGTGCCAGCGCGGCCCAAGTCGCCGACGCGGTATCGGAGGCCGGCGCGGAGTTGGGGGGGATGGTGACCGCGCCGCCACCGGGGCCTGCCGGGCCCGAGGGACCCGAGGGTCCGGAAGGCCCTGCGGGCCCTGCAGGGCCGGCCGGGCCGGCGTCGCCGGTGCCTCCGCCACAGCCCTGCAGCAGCGTCGCTGCCGTGAACACGACGGCCAAACCGAAACGAATCACCGCGGACTTCATGCTGATCTCCGTATGCGTCGAGAGCTGCCTCAGACCCACCCGCTTACTGCTGCTTCGTGGCGGCGGCTCTCAGCTCCTTCGGCCCGGGTCCTTCGGGCTCGTTGTGTGCGATGCCGAAATGGCAGTCGATGCACGTCAGCCCGTCGGCCAACCCCTTGGCGTGACGCGCACGCGCCTTTTCCGACTGCAGCTCGCTGTTCATCTTGTCGGCCTTGTGGCAATTGCGGCACTCGTGCGAGTCGTTGGCCTGCATGCGCCGCCACACGTTCTGAGCGAGCTTGGGGCGCGCCGCGTCGAACTTTTCCTTGGTGTCGATCGCGCCCGTCAAGTGGCCCCACACCTCGGTGCTGGCCTTGATCTTGGCGATGATCAGCGGCCCCGGCTCGCGAGGCACGTGGCAATCGGTGCAAACCGCGCGCACGCCGGACCGGTTGGTGTCGTGGATCGTGCCCTTGTACTCGGCGTAGACGTTGTCGCGCATCTCGTGGCAGCCGATGCAGAACTCCTCGGTGCTCGTCCAGGCCAGACCGGCTGCGCCGCCGATGACCAGCACAGCGCCGACCAGCACGCTGAGCGCGCCGAAGCCGAGGACCAGCTTCCAGTTGCGCCCGGGCCGGCCCGACAATTCGCTCTTGTTGTTCACGGTGCTCTGTTCATCGTTGCTCCTGAACGCAACGTGATTGACGCGGGGCCAATTTGCGCCTCCGTGCCAGAAGCGCGTTGCGATATGTCAAGCGACCCCCATGTCCGGGCTAGGAAATACCCTGGCCGACGAGGCCGCGGACGCGCCCGCGGCCGATCCCGGACAATCGAGGCCCATGGATGCCGCGGTCTTCAAGCACCTGCACCACACGGACTGCCGATCCGTGTGCTCGTCGTGCAATCTGCGCGAGATCTGCCTTCCGGTCGGCCTGACCAAACTCGAGCTCGACTACATCGACCGGCGGCTGGTCGCCGGGCGCCGCAAGGTGCCACGCGGCGGCTACCTGTATCGGACCGGCGAGCGCTTCGATTCGCTGTACGCCGTCTGGACCGGCAGCTTCAAGACCTGCCAGTCGATGGCAGATGGCCGCGAGCAGGTCACCGGGTTCCAACTGGGCGGTGATTTGTTGGGGCTCGACGGCATCGACTCACGCCAGCACGGCCTCGACGCCATTGCGCTGGAGGACTCGTGGGTCTGCGTGATCCGCTTCGAAGACTTCGAAGACCTGGCCCAGGAGGTTGGCTCGCTGCGGCAGCAGTTCCATCGCATCATGAGCCGCGAGATCGTGCGCACTCACGGCGCGATGCTGTTGCTCGGCAGCTTGTACGCCGAGGAGCGGCTGGCGGCCTTCCTGCTCAACCTGGCGAACCGCCTGCAGGCACGCGGCTTTTCGGCCACCGCCGTGTCGTTGCGCATGTCGCGCGAGGAGATCGCCAGCTTTCTGGGTTTGACGTTGGGGACCATCAGCCGGTCGTTCTCCAAGCTGCAAGACCAAGGACTGCTGTTCGTCCGCAACCGACAGATCCAGATCACCGATCCGCTGGGTCTGCAGCAATTGCTCGACGGAGCTCCGTGAAGCCGAGCCGATCGCGTTGCACGGGTCCGGCGCGGCACTGAAACGGTAGACTGCTCGCGGCTGTCCCTGGCCGGCGGAGTGCGCGCAAATGTCCGATCCGATTCTGGTCGCCAAGCACGGCGACATCGAGTGCTTCCTGCTGCCCGCGCTGGCCAATCGTCACGGCCTCATCACCGGCGCCACCGGCACCGGCAAGACGATCACGCTGCAGACGATGGCCGAGAACCTGTCGCGCATCGGGGTGCCGGTGTTCATGGCCGACGTCAAGGGCGACCTGTCGGGCATCACGCAGGTCGGCAAGCTGCCCGACAAGATGGCCGCGGTGCTGAAGGAGCGCGGCCTGCAGGCGTCCGAGCCGGCAAGCTGCCCGGCCATGCTGTGGGACGTGTTCGGCCAGCAGGGCCACCCGGTGCGCGCCACCGTCTCCGACATGGGTCCGCTGCTGCTGGCGCGCATGCTCGAGCTCAACGACATCCAGGCCGGCGTGCTGCAGCTGGTGTTCAAGATCGCCGACGACCACGGCCTGGCGCTGCTCGACATGAAAGACCTGCGCGCGATGCTGCAGCACGTGGGCGACAACGCGGGCCAGTTCACCACCGAGTACGGCAACATCAGCGCGGCCTCGATCGGCGCGATCCAGCGCGGTCTGATGCAGATCGAGGAGCAAGGCGGCGACAAGTTCTTCGGCGAGCCGATGCTCAACATCGGCGACTTCATGCAGACCGTCAAAGGCAGAGGGGTGGTCAACATCCTGGTGGCCGACAAGCTGCTCAACGCGCCGCGCCTGTACGCCACCTTCCTGCTGTGGATGCTGTCGGAGCTGTTCGAGGCGCTGCCCGAAGTGGGCGACCTCGACAAGCCGAAGCTCGCGTTCTTCTTCGACGAGGCGCACCTGTTGTTCAAGGACGCACCGTCCGCGCTGATCGAGCGCATCGAGCTGGTCGTGCGGCTGGTGCGCAGCAAGGGTGTCGGCGTGTTCTTCGTGACCCAGAATCCGCTCGACGTGCCCGACAGCGTGCTGGCGCAGCTGGGCAACCGCGTGCAGCACGCGCTGCGCGCGTTCACGCCACGCGATCAGAAGGCAGTCAAGGCCGCGGCCGACACGATGCGCGCCAACCCGAAGATCGGCGACATGGCCAGCGCGATCACCGAGCTCGCGGTGGGCGAGGCGCTGGTCAGCTTCCTCGACGAGAAGGGGCGCCCGTGCATCACCGAGCGCGTGTTCGTGCTGCCGCCGGGCAGCCAGATCGGCCCCATCACGCCGGAGCAGCGCAAGGCATTGATCGAGGGCTCGCTGGTGGCCGGCGTGTACGAGAAGATGGTCGATCGCGAGTCGGCCTACGAGAAGCTCAAGGGCCGCGCCGCCGGCAGTGCCGACGCCGCAGCGCCCGGCGATCGCACGATGGCCGACGAGGCGCGGTCCGCCACGCGGACCAGCCCGACCGGTGCGCCGGCGCCGGCCGACGAGGGTGGCGGCGTGCTGGGCGGGCTGCGCGACGTGCTGTTCGGCAGCACCGGCCCGCGTGGCGGCCGCCACGAAGGGCTGGCCGAATCGGCGGCGCGCTCGGCGATGCGCACCATCGGTTCCTCGGTGGGGCGCGAGATCGTGCGTGGCGTGCTCGGCAGCATCCTCGGCGGCGGCCGCAAGCGCTGAGCGCGCGCGCTCAGGGCGTGGCCCAGGTCGCCGTCGGCACCGCGCGCACGCGCAGCACGCTGTCGAGCGACGGCAGCAGGCGGTTGGCGAAATAGCTGTTGGGCGTGTCGGGCTCGAGCGCGGCCACCGCCAAGTGAGCCAGCGGCTGGTCGAGCGGCACGTACCAGCTCTGCGCCGGTGCCACCGCGGCGCGCGGCGCCAGCGCGACGCGCACCGCGATCACGCTGTGCGTTGCATCGGCCACCGTGCCGCGCACATCGGGACGCGCGCCTTCGCTGCGCGACAGCTCGCGCCAGCTTTCGGCCTGCAGCGCGGTGTCGCGCGCGAAGCGCTGCACGCGCACGCCGAGCGCCTGCAGATGCTGCACCGCCGGCGCACCGGCGGCGTCGATCCAGTAGCCGCACGGGCGCTCGCGCGCGCGCAACACGCGCGGCTGCAGCGCCGAGTCCCACTGCACCGACACCGCCTTGTCGGCGCCGGTCTCGGGGTCGAGCATCAGCAGCGCGCGTTGCGTCGGCGTGGCCGCTGCCAGCACGACGACGTCGCCCTGACAAGCGGCGGCCGCCACCTCGGCGCCGCTGCGTCGTTGCAGCGCCACCAGGTCGTCGGCGCGTGCCGCGGCGCTGTCCAGCAACGCCTGCAGCGCCACCAGGTGCGAGTGCACGCGCCGCTGCAGGTGCGCGCGCCCGATGCCGACGCCGCGCGTCTCGAGCAGGAAGCTGATCGACTGCTTCAGCCCGTGCACGTTGCGCCCGGTGTCGGGCTGCAGCCCCCCCATGCTCAGGCGCAAGTCACCCGGCGTCGTCGGATTGGTGTAGTACCACTCGTGCGTCAGCCCGGCGTGCGACAGCGCGTCGCGCAGCGGCGCGGCGAACCAGCGCTCGCTGGCATCGGACCATGCCGTCGGGTAGTTGGCCGTCATCGCGTACTGCAGCAGCAGGTCGTTGCGCTGCACGGCGTCGAACTTGTCGAGGTAGCGCCCAGCCACCGTGTACTCGTGCAGGTCGACCACCAACACCGGTGTCAGCTCGCGCACCAGCCGCGCGATCGCCTGCGCCTCTGGCGTGCGCAGCAGCAAATGGTCGCGGTTGATGTCGATGCCGTCGGCGGCGACGCGCGTGTGCCACGCCGCACCGTCGGGGTTGGCGCGCGGCAGCACCACCACGTCGATGCGCTCGAGCACGTGCGCGAGTCGGCCTTGCGCGAGCTCGCGCGCCGCCACCAGCAGCGCCTCTGCACCGGCCGGTTCGTCGCCGTGCTGCTGGCCGATCAACAGCGCCACCGCGCGCCCCGCCCCGCGGCTGAAGCGCAACGCTGTCAGCGGCACCCCCTGCTGCGAACGGCCAGGCTCGAGCTGCGTGATGCGCGTGCCGTCGCGCCCGCCTCCGCGCATGAGCTCGGCGAGCCAGGCCTGGACCTCGGCGCTGCTGGTGTAGGTGTCGCGCTGCGGCGCCAGGCCGGGCGTGTCGTAGCGCAGCGGCGGCGGCGGGAAGCGCGCGGCCACCGCGGGCGCATAGTTGGCCGACTCACCGGGCAGCGATTCGGTCGGCGGTATCGCAGGCGGCGCGGGCGGTGGGGCCGCGCAACCGATCAGGGCCGCCAGCAGCAGGCCGGGCCACGCCCGCGCCCGACGTGGTGCGCGGCGCTGCGGCGGGCTCGTCATGCTGCGTTATAGCGCGGCCACAATGCATGGCGCGCGCGAGGAGGCGACATGAACACACTGCGCTGGATCCTGTTCGGACTGGCATTGCTGGTGCTGCTGGGATGGCTGGCCGGCCGCTTCGGGGCGCTGCGCGGCCACGCGCCCGCCGACCTCGGCGTGCGCGAGGGCCGCTTCAAGTCCCCTTCGAAGACGCCCAACAGCGTGAGCAGCCAGGCCGATCTCTATCCCGAGCACCCGATGCGCGACTACGCGCGCGTCGCCGCGCTGCCGGCCAGCGGCGCTGCGGCGGCGTCGATCGCGCGCGTGCGCGCGGTGATCGAGCGCATGCCGGGCAGCACGGTGGTCGAGCAGCGGGACGATTATTTGTATGCGCAGTTCGAGACGCCGCAGCTGCGCTTCGTCGACGACGTCGAGTTCTGGTACGACCCGGTGGCGCAGACGGTCGCGGTGCGCTCGGCGTCGCGCCTCGGGCGCAAGGATTTCGGAGTGAATCGCGCGCGCGTCGAAGCGATCCGCGCGCAACTGCTGCACTGAGCGCGCCGGCGCGGCGCGTCAGCGAATCGTGTAGCCGCGCCCTTCGAGGCAGGCGCCTTGCGCCCGCAGGTAGTCGTTGCGCTGCGTCGACACGCTGCTCTGGCCGTTGGCCACCGCTGTCGGGTCGTAGCCGGTCTGGCCCACCGCCCAACGATGGCACTCGTACTCGTCGCTCGCCTGCTTCTCGGCGGTCTGGCCGAGCTTCGGGTAGATGTAGGTGCGCGCCACGGTGCCCGTGCCGTCGGGTGCGCCGACGATCGGTGAGGGCACCACTTCGTAGCCGCCGCCGGCGTACTCGCGGTAGTACACGCCGTTGGCGTACCAGTAGCCGATGCCACCGAGCGTGACGACGGTGGCGAACGCCGGCAGGCCGGCGATCACCACCCCATACGGAGGCCGCACGACGACATACGACCCGCCATAAGGCGCATACCACACGCCGCCGTAGAAGCCATAGCGCACGCCGCCCCACGGCACCCAGTGCGCGTGGGGCGGCACGGCGTGCACGTGCCAGCCGGTCACGGGGTAGTAGTGGCCGTGTCCGTATGCGCCGTCCCACCATTGGCCGCGCGGCACCGGGCCAGGTGCCGGCGCAAAGCCGGAGTGATGGCCACCCGGCGCGCCGTGCCAGCCGCCGCCTTGCGGCATGGCCGGCACGCTGGCGGCGCTGAGCAAGCCCAGCAATGCGGCGGCGAAAACTCGGGTCAGAGGCATGACTCGGTGCTCCAGTGGGCGTTCAGCGCAGGCTTCAGCCGATGCGGTAGCCGCGGCCGGTCATGCACGCACCCATCGCGCGGCGAAAGTTGTCCATCGGCAGCTGTTGCGCCGAGACGCGACGCGCATAGGCCTGCTCGGCCGACTGCACGCGCGCCTCGTGCGCCGCGGCACCGATGATGGTGCCGAAGATCGCACCCAGCACCATGCCTTGCCCTGTGTTGTGCGGCGACGAAACCGCCGCGCCGACGATCGCCCCGGTGGCTGCGCCAGCGACCACCTCGGCGCCGTCACGCACCGCGGCGCGCGGCGGCGGTGGCACGCCGCGCACCGGCGTCATGCCGGGGTCGACGCCAGTTTCGCGCACCGCCCATCGGTAGCACTCGTAGCGGTCGCGGTCCTGCTTGGCCTCGTCCTGCGAAAGTTCGGGATAGAAGTACACGGTCGGCTGCGGCGGCGGCTGGACCGGGGGCGGTGGCGCGGGGGGGTGCGGCGGCGCCACCACGCAGCCAGTGAGCCACAGCGCCAGCGCGGCGCTGAGCAGGGACGGCGAGCAGGCACGGCTGACCATCGTGGAGGTGTCCATGGGCTTGCAACGGCTCAGTCTGCACCGGTGGTGGACACAAGTAACGCGTAAAGGTTTGCAAAGCGCGACACGCGTGAGGGATGTGGCGTCGCGCGGCCTTGAAAGGCGCCGCACTTCACGCCGTTCTGGCGACGTCTCGCGACCGCGGGCACCGCGCCGTCGCACGGCGCTGGCAGCGTGCCGGTGACGTGCCGACGATGCCAACACCGCATCCAGGAGGCGCCATGCAAACCCAACCCGACCTGCCGCACGTGATCCACGCCATTGTCCAGCACACCCCGCACTGGGTGTGGGCCGTGCTGGCCGCGATCACGGTGCTTGGCTTGCTGCAGCTGCGCACCCAGCGCGTGTCGCTGGCGCGCTTGCTGATTGCACCGATCGCGCTCGGCGGCTATTCGCTGTGGGGCGCCACCAACGGGTTCGGCATGGCCGCAGTGCCGGCGTGGCTGATCGGCTGGCTGCTCGCGCTGCTGGTGCCTCGCACCTGGGGCCCCGCGCGAGCGGCGGTGCGCGGTGCCGACGGCCGCTTCATCCTGCCCGGCAGCGTCGCTCCGCTGGCGCTGATGTGGACGGTGTTCTCGCTGCGCTACGTGGTGGCCGTCAGCTTCGCGCTCGACCCGGCGCTGGCGCACCAGCCACTGGTGGGCCTGGGCGCGGCCGCACTGTCGGGCGCCCTGTCGGGGTTGTTCGCCGCCCGCTCGCTGCGCGTGCTGCAGTCG
>Ga0068861_100002041_pt1 | contig 13075 bp, 10 predicted proteins | sample KBSSwiS42_FD_66593 | JGI IMG/M metagenome (GOLD analysis project Ga0068861, IMG submission 66593) | Switchgrass rhizosphere microbial communities from Kellogg Biological Station, Michigan, USA - KBS Switchgrass S4-2 | ecosystem: Host-associated > Plants > Roots > Rhizosphere > Soil ...
GGCGCCAGGGCAACGTGGATGCGTCGCTGTGCACCGAGGCGATTGCGCGCTACGGTATCGACGCCGAGCGTGACGCGCCGTGGAGTACCTGACCGAGGTCGCGCGGCGTGCCAGTGCCTACAGCGTGGTCTGGATGCTGACGATGCGGCCGCTGCGCGGCTCGACCTCGCAGCGATAGGTGAACGGCGACGAGTTCATGCCGGGTGCCCGCTCGAAGGCGCCGCGCCCCTCGAGTGCGATGCGATCGTCTTGCGACGGCCGCAACTGTCGCGACTCGCCGTCGAGCACGATCTTGTCGGCGCGCGGATTCTTGCTCTTCAGAGAGGCGACCGCGGCGCTGTCGCAATCGCTCACCGACACGTTGCTCAGATCGGGCTGGAACGGCTTGTCTTCGGCGACCGCGGTGAGCTCGCGAAACACGACCCCGGAGGTCGCACCGGTCTTGGTGTTGATCGCGCAGCCGTAGCTGAACGACACCACGCGCCCGCCCGGCGCGCGATAGCGCCCTTCGCCCTTCAGGCTGGTTTCGTCCTCGGCCGATGGCGTCAGCGAGCGCTTGGCCTTCACGTACTGCACGTCCTGCGCGTCCTTGCCGCGCATGCGCTTGACCGCCTCGGTGACCGCCCCCTCGCAATCGTCGGCTGCCTTGGTGGCTTCGGCCTGCGCGCGCGCCAGGCCGGAGGCCGCAAGCAGCGCAAACAGGAGCACGAGAGACGGTGTGCGTGCAGCCATGATCGTGGTGCAAGAGTCGACGACAGTGTCGCAGCGATGGTGTCGCCTTTCGGCAGCAGGGGCAAGGTCGGAAACGTAAGAGCCGACCATTCGGGCACCGCTCAGGCGGGGGGCCGCGACGCATTCAACGCTGTGCTGGGTTGCAATGCGGCGAGCCACTGTAACAACAGCGCATTGACGCGTGCGGGTTGCTCCCAGGTCATCAGGTGGCCCGCTTGCGGCACCACCTCGAGACGCGCCTGCGGCACCGCCTGCGCGATTTCCCGCGCGTGCTCCAGCGGCGTCAGCAGGTCGCCGTCACCGCACGCCACCAGCAGCGGGCAGCGGATGTCGGCCAGCCACGGCCGCATGTCGGTGCGCGCCATCACCGCGCGGTTCTGCGCGATCAGCTGCGCCGTTCCGGCGCGCAGGATTTGCTGCACGTAGTCATCGACACGCGATTTGTCGGCGGCGTGCGCAGGATGGAACGCGAACATCGCGTTGGCACGCAGCACGGGCTCGGCGCGCCCTTGCTCGAACTCGACGATGGCGTCGCTGCGCAGCTTCAGCAGCTCGGGCGTGTCGGCGCGCGCGGTGCTCGACAGCAGCGCCAGCGCGGCGATGCGATGCGGTGCGGTGCGGTGCGCGTGCAGCGCGAGCATGCCGCCCATCGAGCTGCCCACCAGCACCAACGGCCCCTTGAATTCGTCGAGCAACGCTTGCGCCATCGCCAGCAGGTCGGCGTGGCGCTCGTGCACGGTGCTCACGCGCACGTCGTGGTGCGCCGACAGAGCGGGCAATTGATCACGCCACAGCGCGGCGTCGCACGCCAGGCCGGGCAGCAGGATCACGCGCGACATCGGTTTGTCGTCGAATGCGGGGACAATCGCATCATGACCGAGCTGATCGTGATGCGCCACGGCGAGACCGACTGGAACCGCCAGCACCGCTTTCAAGGACAGATCGACGTGCCGCTCAATGCCACCGGCCGCGCACAGGCCGAGCGGCTGGCGCAACGGCTGGCCGACGAAGCGTTCGACGTGGTGGTCAGCAGCGACCTGCAACGCGCGCGCAGCACCGCCGAACTGGCCGCAGGCGGGCGCGACATCGTCTGCGAGCCGCTGTGGCGCGAGCAGTCGTTCGGCGTGCTCGAAGGGCTCGACGCGCCGACCATCATCGAGCGCCATCCCCAACTGTGGGCGCACTGGCTGCGCCAGGACGCCGATTACGCGCTGCCGGAAGGCGAAAGCGTGCGCGCCTTCCACGCGCGCGTGCTGCAGGCGCTGCAGCGCTTGGTGCAGCAGCATCCGGGCGCGAAGGTGGCGGTGTTCACGCACGGGGGCGTGCTCGACATGTTGTGGCGCGCCGCGCGCACGCTGCCGCTGCACGGACCGCGCCTGTGCGATATCCCGAACACCGGGATCAACCGGATGCAATGGCGCGATGGTGTGCTGCGGATCCTGCAATGGGGCGACGCCGCACACCTCGACGGGCTGCCCGAACAGCCCGACACCACGCCGCTGGGCGTGGGCTGAGCGCGCGGCCCGTCAGGCGCTGTCGTGCGCCGGCACGCTGCGCCCGAGCAGGCAGTCGGCGGTGGCGCTGAGCACGGTCTCGATCACCTGGTCGCGCAGCTGGACCTTGTCGTGCCATGGGTAGCGTGAGTAGGCGCGCCTGCAGATGGCCCACCACCAGCACGCAGCGCAGCGGCCGAACGGGCTGCACGCTGGTGATCGCGCTCGGCGCGATCGCACAGCTGCTCGAGGGGCTGCGGCAAGCCGGCCCGCGCATCCAGCAGCGCGCTGCCGGACGGCGCAGCCTGGCAGTCGTTTTGAAGGCGGCGCGCTCAGCTCACTGCCACGATAGCGCCGCGAAGTCGTTGGCCAGGATCGGGGCATCTTTCCACAGGCCCTTCAGGCCCGCCTTGGCCACCGTGATCCAGGTGGGCTGGTACAGGTAAGCGGCCACCGCGTCATCGGCCACGAGGCGCTGTGCATCGGCCATCAGCTTGTTGCGCTGCGCAGCGTCGGCCGTGGTGTTGATCCTGTCCCACAGGTCGTTGAACTTCGCCGACTCGTAGCCCCAGTAGTAGCCCGGACGCGCGAAGTTGCCGAAGTCCAGCGGCTCGACATGCGAGATCACCGTCAGGTCGTACGCCTTCTGGCCGTACACGCCCGACAGCCACTGCGCCCACTCGACGTTCTCCAGCTTGGCCACGATGCCCACCTTGGCCAGTTGCGCGGCAACCACCTCGCCGCCCTGGCGGGCATACGGCGTCGGCGGCAGCTTCATCGTCAGCTCCAGCGGCGTGGCCACGTTGGCGTCCTTCAGCAGCGCGCGCGCCTGCTCGGGTGCATACCCGTTGACCGCGGTGAGGTCGACGTAGCCGGGCGCACCGGGCACGTAGAAGCTGCCGATCGGCGTGCCGAAGCCGTCGGCGGCGCCGTCGATCACCGCCTTGCGGTCGATCGCCATCGCGATCGCGCGGCGCACCCGCACGTCGTCGAGCGGCTTGCGCTTGTTGTTGATCGCCAGGATCGTCTTAGAACGCGAGCCCCCGATCAGCACCTGGAACCGCTTGTCGCTCTGAAACTGGCTCAGGCTGCGCGCCGCGGCGACGCGCGGAAACGCATCGACATCGCCCGACAACATGGCTGCCACCTGCGCGGCGGCGTCGCTGATGAAGCGGATCGTGACGCGGCGCAGCTTGGCGGCCTTGGGGTCACGGTAGCCGTCCCAGCGCGTCAGCACCACCGACGAGCCCTTGGTCCAGCTTTCCAGCCGGTACGGCCCGGTGCCGACCGGCTGCGCGTTGTTGGTCGGTGCGCTCTTGGGCTCGACGATCGACGCGGTGGTCTGGCCGAGCTGGAACAGGAAGTCGGGGTTCGGGTTCTTCAGCGTCAGGATCACCGTCAGGTCGTCGGTGGACGCGAAGTGGGCGATGTTGTTGAACACCGCCTTGTCCTTGTTGACCGAATTGGACGCCACCGCACGCTCGAACGAGAACTTGACGCTCGAGGCGCCGAACGGTTCGCCGTTGTGGAACTTGACCCCGGGCTTGAGTCTGAAGGCCCAGGTCTTGTTGTCGGGCGTGACGCTCCAGCTGTGCGCCAGCAGCGCTGTGATCGAGCCGTCGGACTCGATCTTGGTCAGCGTCTCGAGCACGTTGTAGTGCACCACCTCGCCGATCGCGGAGGCCGCGCCAGCTGTGGGGTCGAGCCCTGTTGGCTCGAGCGTCATGCCGATCACCGCGCTGTCTTTCCGGGGTTGCGCCAGCGCACTCGTGCTGCCGACCACAATCGCGAGCGCGCCGACCGCGACGCGCACTGTCCAACCCTGAGCGATGTGCATGACGGGCCCCGCGCGGTTTTCAACGATGGCGCCGATGGTACCGGCCGGCGCGCAGCAAAACGGCCCGCGCCGAGTCGGCTGCGGGCCGTGCGCTGGACGCTGCGCCGTCAGAACGGGATGTCGTCGTCCATGTCGTCGAAGCCGGTAGCCGACTTCGCCGCCGGCTTGGAGGCCGGCGCACGCGGCGCCGGGGCGCTGCGCCCTTCGCCGTGCTCGTCGGCGCCACCGCCCATGCCTTCACGGCTGCCGAGCATCTGCATCTGATCGGCGATGATCTCGGTGGTGTAGTTGTCTTTGCCTTCCTTGTCCTGCCACTTGCGGGTCTTCAGGCGGCCCTCGACGTAGACCGAGCGTCCCTTCTTCAGGTACTCGCCGGCGATCTCGGCCAGGCGGTCGTAGAAGACCACGCGGTGCCACTCGGTCTCTTCCTGCTTTTCACCGCTGTCGCGGTTCTTCCAGTTGCGCGTGGTGGCAACACTGACGTTGCACACGGCCGCGCCGCTGGGTGTGTAGCGCACCTCCGGGTCGCGGCCGAGGTTGCCGATGATGATGACCTTGTTGATCGATGCCATGGTGGGCTCCTGGGGTGGCCGAGGGGCGCTTCATGCTCCCCGATGCGCCCATGATAGCCACGCGGCCGACGCACGCCATTGCCCCGAAGGGCGCCCTCCACAGCGGGCCCACTGGAGGTGGCGCGCGATTGCGGGATCAGGGCTCGCCGTCCCAGTCATCCGGGTGGGAGCTGGTGCGTTGCGCGGCGCGAGAGCCTTGGGGTGAACGGGCGGATCAGCGCTCGGGCCGAACCACACGAATAGCGGCGCGCATGCGCCGCCGCGGCGCGCGGCTCGCTACCATCGCGCCTGCATGGCCGACACCGCCACCGTTGCCCCGCCCCCAGCCGCCACGCAGGTGCAGCAGCTGCTGCGCGAGGTGTTCGGCTACGACACGTTCCGCGACCAGCAGCAGGCGATCGTCGAGCACGTGTGCGCCGGCGGCGACGCGCTGGTGCTGATGCCCACCGGCGGCGGCAAAAGCCTGTGCTACCAGGTGCCGGCGATCGCGCGCCACCGCGCCGGCCTCGGCGTGACGCTGGTGGTGAGCCCGCTGATCGCGCTGATGCATGACCAGGTCGGCGCGCTCGAGGAAGCCGGCGTGCACGCGGCGTTCCTCAATTCGACGCTCGACGGCGACGACGCGCGCCAAACCGAGCGCGAGCTGCTGTCCGGCCGCATGGTGCTGTTGTACGCGGCACCCGAGCGCATCCTGACGCCGCGCTTCATGGCGATGCTCGATTCGCTGCACGAGCGCGGGTTGTTCAGCCTGCTGGCGATCGACGAGGCGCATTGCGTCAGCCAGTGGGGCCACGACTTTCGCGAGGAGTACCTCGCCCTGTCGCAACTGCACGAACGCTTCGCGTCGGTGCCGCGCATCGCGCTGACGGCCACCGCCGATGCCCATACGCGCGCCGACATCGTCGAGCGCCTGGCGCTGCGCGGGGCGCACCAGTTCGTCTCCAGCTTCGACCGGCCGAACATCCGCTACACGATCGTGGAGAAGGACAACGCGCGCGCGCAGTTGCAGCGCTTCATCGAAGACGAGCATGCGGGCGAGGCCGGCATCGTCTACTGCCAGAGTCGCAAGAAGGTGGAGGAAACGGCGCAGTGGTTGCAAGGCATCGGCGTCAGCGCGCTGCCGTACCACGCCGGCCTCGAATCCGCGCTGCGCCGCGAGCACCAGGACCGCTTCCTGCGCGAGGACGGCATCGTGATGGTGGCGACCATCGCGTTCGGCATGGGCATCGACAAGCCCGACGTGCGCTTCGTCGCGCACCTGGACCTGCCGAAGAACATCGAGGGCTACTACCAGGAGACCGGGCGCGCCGGTCGCGACGGCGGGCCGGCCGACGCGTGGATGACCTATGGCCTGGCCGACGTCGTGAACCAGCGCCGCATGATCGACGAGAGCGTCGCCAGCGAGGACTTCAAGCGCATCCAGCGCGGCAAGCTCGATGCGCTGCTGGCGCTGGCCGAGGCGCACGACTGCCGGCGCGTGCGGCTGCTCGGCTACTTCGGCGAGGCCTACGGCGCGACAGGGACGAAGCTGGGTGTCGCTGACCGCGACCAGTCGCTGCCGGAGGCAGCGAGCGTGCGGACTCGATGCGGCAACTGCGACAACTGCCTGAGCCCGCCGCAGACGTGGGACGCGACCGAGGCGGCTCGCAAGGCTCTGTCGTGCATCTACCGCTTCCGCCAGCACGGGGGCATCGGCTTCGGCGCCGGCCACCTGATCGACGTGCTGCGCGGCAAGCACACCGACAAGACCGCGCAGCACGGGCATGAAGCGTTGTCGACCTTCGGCGTCGGCGCCGAGCTGTCGGAGTCGCAGTGGCGCGGCGTGCTGCGGCAGCTGCTGGCGCTCGGCCACGTGCACGCCGAGGGTGAATACGGCACGCTGGCGCTCACAGCGTCGGCGCGCGCGGTGCTCAAGGGCGAGGTCGCGATCGTGCTGCGCGAGGCGCGCACCGTGCCACCGCGCCGCAAGCGCGGACCTGGGCGCGGCGCGGCGCTGCCGGCCGACGCTGTGCTCAGCGAAGCCGGCGAGGCGCGTTTTGCCGTGCTGCGCCAGTGGCGTTCGGAGGTGGCGCGCGAACACAACCTGCCCGCCTACGTGGTGTTCCACGACGCCACGTTGCTGCAGATGGCGCAACGAGCGCCCGCCACGCTCGACGCCCTGGCCAGCATCAGCGGCGTCGGCGCCAAGAAGCTCGAGGCCTACGGCGCGGCGATCTTGCGCGTGTTGCACGAGGCGAGCGCGCCGACCACCGCACCGTGAGCCGCAGCGCCCTTCCATCGTTCGGAGCTAACCCCGCAACGACTCGTCGCACGTGCAATGCATCCATGTGTAGCCGACGGCGGTTGCGAGGTATCGACATGGCAGACTGTTCGCGATGAACCCCCACGCGCTGCCCCCGGCGGTGCATGCCGATGACGACGATCTGGCGCTGATGTCGGCCTTCGCTGCCGGCGACGCGCAGGCGTTCGAGTGGCTGTACCGGCGTCACCATGCGGCGCTGTACCGCTTCGTGCGCCGGCTGCTGGGCCGCGACGGCACCGCCCAGGCCGACGAAGTGTTCCAGGACACCTGGCTGCGCGTGGTGCACGCCAAGGAACGTTACGTGGCGCAGGGCGCCAGCTTTCGCACTTGGCTGTTCACGTTGGCACACCACCGAGCCATCGACGTGCTGCGGCGCTCCGGCCGCGAGGTGGTGCTGGTGGCCGACGACGACGCCGAGCCGTTCGTGCCCGACGGCACGCCTTGGTCGCTGTGGCCGCGCCCCGAAGAGGCGATCGACGACCTGGTGTTCTGGCGCCGCGCCGGCGCCAAGCTGCTCGACTGCCTCGAGCAGCTGCCCATCGCCCAAAAGACCGCCTTCTTGCTGCACCACGAGGACGGCATCTCGCTGGACGAGCTGGCGCGCGCGCTCGACATCGGCTTCGAAACCGCCAAGAGCCGGCTGCGCTATGCGCTGGCCAAGCTGCGCACCTGCATGGGCGCATACCTCGACGCCGCCGCGCTGCGGCCGCGCCACGCAAATGTGCCGCTGCGGCTGGCGCGAGACGAAGAGCCGACGCCATGAGCGAAGACCTCGCCCACGACGCCCACCTGCGCACGGCCCTGCGCCACGCGCCAGACCATGCGCTGGTGCCCCCCTCGAGCGTGAGCCAGGCGATCCTCGGCGCCGCGCGGCAGGCGCACCGGCCTGCGCGTGCCACACCGGCACCCCCGCCGCCGCGCATGCGCGCGGCGCACGCGCCGATGTGGCGCACCTGGCTGCGCCAGCTGACTTCTCCGCGCTGGGCGGGCGGCTGGGCCGCGGCGCTGGTGGCGGCGCTGGGCCTGGGGCTGTGGCTCGACCTCGAAGTGCAGCCGGTCGTGGAGCATCCGAGTGCCGTCGCACCGGCGCCCGGCCCCGCCCGGGCGAACGCTGGCGCACTGCCCGAGACGCCCGTGCCGCGCGCTGTCGAGCCGAGAGACCCCGTTGCGGCATCTGTCGACGAGCGCGCACCCCAGGAATCCGCGTCGGCGCTGCGCAAGTCGGCACCCGTGCCGACTGCCAAGGCGGAGCGCCAAGCCATGGCCCGCAATGAAACTGCGCGCACGGTGACCCAGCAGCGCGCCGACAGCACGCGATCGGAGACGCAAGGACCACGCAATCCCGATGCGCCGGTCACGCCCGCGCCTGCGCCGGTCGGCGGCACCGATTCGACGAGCGCACCGATGCCCCCACCCGCCACCGCGCAACTCCCGGCAGCGCCGCCAGCGCCCGCTGACTCAGGCGTCGGCGCGCAACGGGCCGCTGCAGCCCAACCCGAGTTGCAGGCGCGTGCGTCGACGCCGTCGGTCGACGAGCTGCGCTTGTCGGCCGCGTCGCGCGGTGGCGGGGCGCCACAGCCCGCCGCCTCACCTTTGCTGACGCTGCTGCAGCGCGTGCGCGCCGACAGCGCCGCGGGCTCGGTGCGCTGGACCTGGGTCTCCCCCGGCGGTGCCGCGCCGGTGCCTTTCGACGACGCCGGGCAGGCCTGGCTGCAGCGCTTGATGCAAGCGGCGCGCGGGCGCTGGAGCGACGTGGCGGAGCGCGGCGAGACGGCCGAGGCCACCGAAGTGCGCTGGTGGCGCGACGGCTGGCCGCACGCCACGCTGCGCATCGAGGCCGACGGCCTGCGCTGGTTCGACGCCAACGGCCGCATCCGCTATGCGCCGCTGGACGCGTCGACGCTGCAGCGCGTGCGCGGCTACTGAGGCCGCTCTCGGCGCCGAAGCAAGGCGCCGAGCAGGGCACTGGCGTGCCACCGCGCGCGCCCCGTAAGATGTCCGGTTTCCCGCGCCGCTGTCATGCCCAAGCCCGCCGCCATCGTTACCCATGCCACGCCGGCGCGTGAAGGTGTCGGCGCCGCGCTTGCGATGGCGTCGGACACGCAGCAAGCGTTGCACGCGCCACCGGACACTTCCACGTCGCACGCGCCGCTGCAAGAGATCCGCATGTTGCAGGTTCGCGGGGCTCGCACGCACAACCTGAAGAACATCGACCTCGATATCCCGAAGCGCCAACTGGTGGTGATCACCGGGTTGTCGGGCTCCGGCAAATCGAGCCTGGCGTTCGACACGTTGTACGCCGAGGGCCAGCGCCGCTACGTCGAGAGCCTGTCGGCGTACGCTCGCCAGTTCCTGCAACTGATGGACAAGCCCGACGTCGATCTGATCGAAGGGTTGTCGCCGGCCATCAGCATCGAGCAGAAGGCCAGCTCGCACAACCCGCGCTCGACCGTGGGCACGATCACCGAGGTGCACGACTATCTGCGGCTGCTGTTCGCACGCGCCGGCACGCCGTTCTGTCCCGACCACGGGCTGCCGCTGCAGGCACAGAACGTCAGCCAGATGGTCGACAGCGTGCTCGCGCTGCCCGCCGACTCACGGCTGGTGATCCTGGCGCCGGTGGTGCGCGACCGCAAGGGCGAATTCAGCGACCTGTTCACGCAGATGCAGGCGCAGGGCTTCGTGCGCTTTCGCATCGGCGCGGCTGGCGGAGAGCGCCGCGTGGTGGAGGCGGGCGAGCTGCCAACGCTGAAGAAGACGGAGAAGCACGACATCGACGTCGTGATCGACCGTTTGCGCGCCAGGCCCGAGATGAAGCAGCGCGTGGCCGAGAGCTTCGAGGCGGCGCTGCGCATCGCCGAAGGACGCGCGATCGCGCTCGAGCTCGACACGGGCACCGAGCACCTGTTCTCGAACCGCTTCGCGTGCCCGGTGTGCAGCTATTCGCTACCCGAGCTCGAGCCACGGTTGTTCTCGTTCAATTCGCCGGTGGGGGCCTGTCCGCACTGCGACGGTCTCGGGCAGGTGACCGCGTTCGACCCCGAGCGCGTGGTCGCGTTCCCAAGCTTGAGCCTGGCCGCCGGCGCGGTGAAAGGCTGGGATCGGCGCAATGCCTACACGTTCTCGATGATCGAGAGCGTCGCCAAGCACTGCGGCTTCGACGTCGAGGCGCCGTTCGAGGAGCTGCCGGAGGCCGCCAAGCACGTGCTGCTGCACGGCTCGGGCACCCAGGACATCGAGTTCGTCTATCGCGCCGAGGGCAGCAAGGGCCGGGTGCGCACGGTGAAACGCTGGCATCCGTTCGAAGGGATCATCCCCAACTTCGAGCGGCGCTTCCGCGAGACCGATTCGATGGCGGTGCGCGAGGACCTGGCGCGCTACCAAGCGGCCCGCCCATGCCCGCAATGCGACGGTACGCGACTGCGCCGCGAGGCGCGCCACGTGCGGCTGGCCGCCAGCGGTGACCCCGAGCCGGCACACGGCCGCGCGATCTACGAGATCGAACACGCCACGCTGGCCGAAGCACTGGCCTACTTCGAGTCGCTGCAGCTGGCTGGGGCCAAGGCTGAGATCGCCGACAAGGTGGTGCGCGAGATCCGCGCGCGGCTGAAATTTCTGAACGACGTCGGGCTGTCGTACCTGAGCCTGGACCGCGGCGCCGACACGCTGTCGGGCGGCGAGGCACAGCGCATTCGCCTCGCCTCGCAGATCGGCTCGGGCCTGACCGGCGTGATGTACGTGCTCGACGAGCCGAGCATCGGGCTGCACCAGCGCGACAACGCGCGGCTGATCGACACGCTGAAGCGGCTGCGCGACCTCGACAACAGCGTGCTGGTGGTCGAGCACGACGAGGACATGATCCGCGCCGCCGACCACTGCATCGATCTCGGCCCCGGCGCCGGCGTGCGCGGCGGCGAGCTGGTGGCGCAGGGCACGCCCGCGCAGATCGCCGCGCACCCCGCCTCGCTGACCGGGCAGTTCCTGTCGGGGCGGCGGCGCATCGCGGTGCCGGCACAGCGCACGCCGTGGCAGCCCGCCTCGCTGATCGACGGCGAGCCGGCTGACGCCGCGGGCGCGTGCCTGCGCATCGTCGGGGCGCGCGGCAACAATCTGCGCACGGTGACCGCCGACGTACCGGTCGGGCTGTTCACCTGCGTCACCGGCGTGTCCGGCTCAGGCAAGAGCACGCTGGTCAACGACACTTTGTATGCGGCCGTGGCGCGCCACTTGTACGGCAGCACGCAGGAGCCGGCGCCGCACGATGCCATCGAGGGCCTCGACGCATTCGACAAGGTGATCGCGGTCGACCAGAGCCCGATCGGGCGCACGCCGCGCAGCAACCCGGCCACCTACACGGGGCTGTTCACGCCGATCCGCGAGCTCTTCGCCGAGGTGCCGGCGGCGCGCGAGCGCGGTTATGGCGCCGGCCGCTTCAGCTTCAACGTGGCCGGCGGCCGTTGCGAGGCATGCCAAGGCGACGGCGTGATCAAGGTGGAGATGCACTTCCTGCCCGACGTCTACGTGCCGTGCGACGCCTGCCGCGGGCTGCGCTACAACCGCGAGACGCTCGAGATCCTCTACAAGGGCCGCAACATCAGCCAGGTGCTCGACCTGACGGTGGAGGTCGCCTACGCGTTCTTTGAGGCCGTGCCGACCCTCGCGCGCAAGCTCAAGACGCTGCTGGAGGTCGGCCTGGGCTACGTGAAGCTCGGGCAAAGCGCCACCACGCTGTCGGGCGGCGAGGCGCAGCGCGTGAAGCTGGCGCTGGAGCTGTCCAAGCGCGACACCGGCCGCACCCTCTACATCCTGGACGAGCCGACCACCGGGCTGCACTTCGCCGACATCGACCTGCTGCTGAAGGTGCTGCACCAGCTGCGCGACGCCGGCAACACGATCGTCGTGATCGAGCACAACCTCGATGTGATCAAAACCGCCGACTGGCTGATCGACATGGGCCCGGAAGGCGGCGCCGGCGGCGGCAACGTGGTCGCGGCCGGCACGCCGGAGGAGATCGCAGCCCATCCCGTGAGCTTCACCGGCCGGTATCTGAAGCCGCTGCTGGTTCCGTAGACTTCGCACACGCTACAAAGGACGCCGATGAGCAGCACGACGATCGACTATTACTTCGCCACGATGTCGCCCTGGACCTACTTCGGCCACGAGCGCTTCGCCGCGATCGCGCGCGCTGCTGGCGCCCAAATCAATCTCTGCCCGATGGATCTCGGCAAGGTGTTCCCGGTCTCGGGTGGACTGCCGCTGGCCAAGCGCGCGCCGCAGCGCCAGGCCTACCGGCTCGTCGAGCTGCGCCGCTTTGCCGATCACCTGAAGCTGCCGCTCAACCTGCATCCGGCCCACTTCCCGGTCTCGGGCGACGCGTCTGCGCGCCTGATTCTCGCGGTCGACCAGCACGACGGCACCGACGCGGCGATGGCGCTGACCGGTGCGGTGCTGCGCGGGGTCTGGGCCGACGAGCGCAACATCGCCGACGCGGGCGATCTGGCCGCGATGCTGAAGGCGCTCGGCCTGCCGGAGCGCCGTCTCGACGATGCGGCGGATTCCGCGGTCAACGCGCGCTACGAAGCGAACACGCAGCGCGCGATCGAGCTGCAGGTCTTCGGCTCGCCGAGCTACGTGATCGAGGGCGAGCTGTTCTGGGGTCAGGACCGCCTCGACTTCGTCGAACGCCGCCTGGCCGCGTCCCGGTCCTGAGAGCGCCCGCGCCGCGGCGCGGACACAAAAAAGCCGGTGCAGGGCACCGGCTTTTCTCTGGGCTGAAGACGCTCAGCTCAGGTGGCCGTTGATCAGCTTGGTCATCTCGAACATCGAGACCTGGCCCTTCTTGAAGATTTCCTTCAGCTTGGCGTCGGCGTTGATCATGGTGCGCTTTGCAGCGTCCTGCAGCTTGTTGGCCTTGATGTACTCCCACACCTTCTTGGTGACCTCGGTGCGCGGAACCGGCTTGTCGCCAATGATGGCGGCCAGTGCTGCGCTCGGGGTCATCGCCTTCATGAAGGCGGCGTTGGGAGTGCGCTTCTTCGCCGGGGCGGCCTTCTTTGCAGGCGCCTTCTTGGCCGCCGGTGCCTTCGCCGGTGCTTTCTTGGCGGGAGCCGCCTTCTTCGCCGGTGCCTTCTTGGCCGCC
>Ga0068861_100002052_pt1 | contig 13052 bp, 10 predicted proteins | sample KBSSwiS42_FD_66593 | JGI IMG/M metagenome (GOLD analysis project Ga0068861, IMG submission 66593) | Switchgrass rhizosphere microbial communities from Kellogg Biological Station, Michigan, USA - KBS Switchgrass S4-2 | ecosystem: Host-associated > Plants > Roots > Rhizosphere > Soil ...
GAATGCGGGCTGCTGAGCGGCGCCGAGTGCGCCGAGTCGGGTGAGAGCCTGTGCGGCGAGCAAGCCAGCGCAGGCGGGCTGTGCGTGCTCGCTTGCACCGGGGAGCTCGATTGTGGCGCGGGGTTCAGATGCAGCGCCGGGCAGTGTGTGCCCAAGCCGTGCGAGCTGCCAACGGTTCGCAGCTGGGACGAAGTGTATCAGTTGATCAACGCGGACCTGGCGGGCGCGGACGCAGACGACCGTCTATACTTCCGCTATCTCGAGCTCGGCAGCGGCTCGCTGAACAGCGATGCCGGCGCTAGCTGCGGCATCGCGCTGAGCGTGAAGCGCCAGGCGTTGGGCAAGCTGTTGAACAGCCTGTCGCTCGAGCCGCGCATCGCGCCACCCCTGCCCATCGACCAGGAGCAGCGCATCTATCGCATCGACCTCCGAGACTATGGCTGGGACCGTCTGCTGCTGGTGGGCGGCGCCTACAACGATGCCTGGGACGCGATCGCTGCCAACGATTCGTATGCCCTCTCTTTCGTTGGCGACGACGCACAGGATGCAGTCGGGGATACAGGTACGCTCGTGCCGGTCATGCTGTTCGACTCGTTCGTGGCGGCCGCAACGCGACCCGATATCTACTATGGTGTGCTCGACATTCCCGAGCAGCTCAGCGCGTACGGGACCGCGTCGCCCAGCGCGACGTATCTGGCCGCCCTGGGCATCGAGCCATCGTCACCCGTATTCGAGGCTGGCTTCGTCGAGGGAAGGACGTACTTGGCGAAGTACTGGCCCCTGGGAGTACGATCGGGCTTTCTCTGGGACATCGGGGAGGATCGGCGCACATGGGGCGTGCTCTTGGCGCAGCCGCTGGCCGAGCCGCGCGGTCAGCATGAACTGGTGTTTACGCTGCCGAATGGCCTCAGCGCGTTCGCCTTCATGGACTCTGACGGCCTCCGGCTGGAGCGCTGGATCGGCAGCGCCGACCCCATCGAGCTCGATGGAGTGGCGCGACCGCCACGCAGCAACTGGCGCCGCCATCCGCACGCGGTGAACGTGCGCGACGAGATCGGTGACTACGTCGCGGCCAATCCCGGTGCATATCCGGCTGGGGATCTCAGCCTGCTGCGTCAGCGCTTTCCCGGGCTCGAGACGCTCGCGCTGCTCCTGGAGCGCGATTTCGAGATATTCCAGGTACCGGCGCTCGCGGCTCTCGACATGGACCCGAATGCACCCGATCCGATCCTGCAAAGCTACGCCGAGTTCCAGCGCCCCGTGACGCTCGAGGTGGCCGCAGCCGAGCTGATGGTGCCGCCCGAGGACCTGCGCGACAACCTGGCGCTCCTCGATCCCGCGCTCGGCGCGCTCGCTGGCGGCACCGTCGATCGCGATGTGTTTACCGCGTTCTACAAGGAGGCCGCGTGTGAGTTGAGCGCCGTGCTCGACAATCAACCTGATCCCGATCGGTGCAACTGAAGCCCGGACACTCGTCGGGGGCGAACTTCCGTTCGCTTGTTGGCTCTTCCCGCGCGCCGCACACTCCTGAAACGTCGGCTCCACCGAGCCGGTGAACGACAGTGGAGGAGTACGAATGAAGTCTGAACATCACGCTCAGGCGCGCATCATCGCGCCTACGGTGCTCGGGGGAATCGCTCTGGTCTGGCTGGCGAGCGGCTGCGGAAGCTCAGCAGCCGATGCGGGAACGGTCGGCGACGGCAGCGAAGGTTTGCAGGGCGGAACGGGCAGCGCAGCGCAGGAGCTGCGGTCCGCCTCCGCGGGCTGGCGCAGGCACCGGGGCCATCATGGAGGTCGGCACCAGGGCGGCGGCTCGAACGGTGGCGGACCTGTGGTGCCGCTGTGCGACGCTGGCGACCAGGACCAGCTCTTTCAGCTTGTCGATGCGGACCTGTCTCGCCTCGACAGCGACGACCTGCCCTTTGTTCGCTACCTCAGCCTGGCCAATCGCGCCGGCGTACTGGGCTGCGGTGCAGGGCTCGACGGCGAGCGCGCGGCCATCGACAAGCTGATCAACAGCGTATCCATCGATGCGCGGGCTACCCCTCTGGTGCCGGTCGATGCCAACCTCACGCTCTATCGTCTGGATCTGCGCGACTACGCCTGGGATCGCCCGATCGTCGTCGGCGCGACCCGCTTCACCGACGCCTGGGAGGCGTTGATTGCGGGCAACCCCTACGCGCTGCCGTACGTCGGCGACGATGCCGACGATGCCGTGGCCGACACCGGCACCACCGTCCCCGTGCTGTTCGGCAGCGCCTTCGTGGCAGCCGCGGCGCGCGCACCGCTCTATTACTCGCTGCTCGACATCCCGGCGGATGCCGATGACTTCCTGAGCGATGAGCTCGGCATCGACGTCGGAAGCGGGGAGTCGGCGCGCGCCGGTTTCACGGCGGCGGCGCAGGGCGGCGACGCCAACTTCCTGGCGCAGCGCTTTGATATCCAGGTGCGCAGCGGCGTCGCCTGGCAGATCTCCGAGTTCGGGGACCTGTTTGACGACCCGCTCGGCGACGCAGACGGCGAGCGCGAAATCGCGTTCACGCTGCCCAACGGGCTGTTGGGTCACATCCTGGCGGACGCCGACGGCCGCGTGAAGGCCACTTCCGGCGTGCTGGTGGACGGCTTCGAGAGCGACTCGCGCGCCCGGATCGCCACCTCCTTCTTCCGCTCGCGCGCCAACGGCGTGGAGCTCGAGGATGAGGTGCGCGCCTTTGCCGCCGCGAACCCGGGCAACTTCAGCGCGGCGGAGCTCGCGGCCATCCGGGCCGCCTATCCGCGGCAGGCGGCGCTGCAACAGCTCCTGGCCGCCGACCGCAGCTTCCCGAGCAGTGCGCTCGAGCGCATCGGCCTCGACATCGCGAGCACTCCCGAACCGGTCTCGCAGAGCTTCGCCGACTTCGACGCGGACGTGGATCTGGCCACGGCTGCGGGTGATCTGCTGATCTCTGCCGAGGAGCTGCGCCAGGACCTCGACCTGCTCGACCCGGTGTTCTCGGTGCTCGGCGGCGGCGGCAAGCTGGATCGCGACGACTTCAACGCGCTCTATGCCAACGCCGCCTGCATCCTCACCGTCGTGCTCGACAACCAGGTAGACCCGGCGTTCTGTGACGCAGTGGCGGCGCTGCCGTAGCCAAGAGCGCCGTGAACGAACGCTGCCGGTGACTTAGAGCTGCTCTTAGCATCTGCCCCGCCAGATCGGTACTCTCCAGGGTCGATCTGGCGGGGCAGGAGGTCGCCCCTGGCAAGCGGGACGAGACCGGCAGTGGACACTCCTGGAGTCACACGGGGGCTCGAAAGGCCGAGCCCATGCAAACGGGCTGCGCAGCGGGCGTCCTCTGCTGGTAGTCGTTTTGCTTTGCATCGCCCGAGCCCCCACGCGAGGCTGCCCGCGTGGAATTTCTGGTGGGTCTGGTGCTGGGCGCCCTGGCGTGGCTCGTGCTCCGCTATGGCGTCAGTGGCTTCTTCGTGGTCGAGCCCAACGAGCGGGCCGTGCTCTGCAGCTTCGGTCGCGCCGAGCGCGTGGGCACGCTGACCACGCTGCAGGATCCGGTCGGGCAGACGCTGAATGCCGATGAGCGCGAGCGCTATGTGTATCCGCAGGTCCAGGTGGTCCAGCCCGGCTTTCACTGGCGGCTGCCCTGGCAGACGGTGCACCGCGCCTCGCTGGCGACAGCCACGGTATCCATCGCTTTCGACCCGGAGACGCCCGGTGCCAACTCGGGGGGCGAGGCGCTGGAGGCCGTGACCAAGGACCAGCTGAACACCGGGCTGCGCGGGCAGCTGCGTTACACGGTGTCCGAACGCAATCTGTATGCGTACCTGTTCGGCGTCCGCAAGCCGGTCGCGCATGTGATGGGCTACTTCGTCTCGGTCCTGCGCGACCGGATCGCCAATTTCCAGGCACCGAACGTCAAGGGGCTGGAGGCCATCGACGTGTCCACGGACACCATGGGCGCGGTGCAAGGCATCTCGATCAACGACCTGCGCAAGAACCTGCGCGATCTGAACGAGCACATGAACACCGATTGCGCCCCCGCTGCCGCCCGCTACGGCATCAGCCTGGACACGGCGCTGATCACCAGCATCGATCCTCCGGGGGAGGTAGACTCGGCGCTGGCCGCCATCAACACCGCCCACAACCATGTGTCGAGCGAGATCAGCCTGGCGCAGGCGGCCGCCGATCAGCGCATCGTGCAGTCGCGGCGCGCCGTGGAGATCGAGACCTTGAATGCCCAGGCAGAGGTGCAACCGCTGCTCGCCCTCGCCGAGCAGCTGAGCGCGCTCGCTGGAATCGGTGGGCCGGGCGCGGTCGACGCCTATGTGCGCAACGCCAAGCTGCCCTTGCATCGGCGCATTCGCAGCCTGCTGGTCTCGCGCAAGCCGGAGGGCAACCAATGAGCTTCTCTTTCGGCCTGTTCATCTTTGGACTGATCTTCGGTCTGCTGCTGATCCCGCTCGGGCTGCTCGCCGCCCGCGTCTTCTCGCTGTACGTCGTGGTCCGCGAGGGCGAGAGCGTGGTGTACGAGCTGTTCGGCAACGTGCGCCTGGTGCTGAAAGAGCCGGGGATCTACACGCCCTGGTCCAGCATGGGGCCGCTCGCGGCGCTGATCCCGATCTTCGGCAAGAAGCTCGCCGTGGATCTGCGCCTCGACCAGGCCTACCTGCGCAGCCTGCCTGTGAACTCGGAAGAGGGTGCGCCGATGGGCATCGGCGTGTGGTGCGAAATGAAGGTGAGCGACCCCGTCGCCTACGTGTACAAGAACACCGATCCCAAGGGTTCGCTGCGCGCCAACATCTCGAACGCGACCGTGCGTTGCCTGAGCAACATGAAGCTGGTCGACATGCTGGAAGAGCGCCATTCGATGAGCCGCGTCGTGCGCGAAGAGGTCTCGCAGGAGTCGCGCGAATGGGGTTACCAGGTGGGCAGCGTCTACATTCGCAAGGTCCACTTTCGGGACGTGGGCATGATCTCGCAGATCGAGCAGAAGGTCGTCAACCGCTTGCGCCAGGTCACCGCCGCGATCCAGCAGGAAGGCACCAACCGCGTGAACGTGATCCACTCCGCGGCCGAGCGCGAAGCCGCGACGGAGTTTGCCAAGGCCGCAGCGCTGCGCCCGCGTATCGTGGGGGAAGCGCTCGGCCGCGTCACCCAGAATCCGGCCATCGCCAACGCGCTGTTCGAGGTGCTGGAAACGCAGAACGCGCTGCAGAGCCCGAACCTCGAGGTCGACATCCTGCCGACGGGCGTGCCCGTGTGGTACGGCCTGTCGGGCTCGGGCGCGGCGCCGCCACCGCTGCGCAAACGCGAGAAATAGCCGTCCGGCGCGCTCGAGCCCGCTGGAGCGGGGAAAGCGCGCCGCCCTCACGTCCCGCGCACGGGCGGGTAGGCGGTGGTGGGCTCATCCCAGCTGTCGAGCGGCGATTCCCAGGTTGCAGTGTCCGCCTCATCGGCTGCCGGCGCGGCCGCGGCCGGGGCCGGGGCGGGTCGCAGCGAGGCCGTGAACGGCGCATCGATGGGCACCATGCCCGGCGCCGGGAGCGTCGAGCCCAGCGGCACCTTGCCGGACTGTGGTGCGCGATCGCCCGGCGCGGGCCGCGTGCCGGTGGCCAGCTTCGGCTGCGCCTGCTTGTTGGCATGCGAACGCCACTCTTTCTCCACGATCAGGCGCGTGCCGCGCGCAAACGTCAGATAGGACCACGACCACTGGATCAGCACGAACAGCCGATTACGAAAGCCGCTCAGAAAGTAGATGTGCACGAGCAACCAGAGCACCCAGGCCAGCATGCCCGCGCTACGAAAGCCCCCGCGCTGCATCACCGCGCGCCGCCGGCCGATCGTGGCCATCTGACCTTTGTCTCGGTAGCGAAACTGGGTGCGCGCGCGGCCATCGAGATCGGCACAGATGATCTCGGCTGCGTGGCGGCCCTGCTGGATCGCGACAGAAGCCACACCCGGTAGCGGCCGATCCATGTGCGGCGCCTTGAAATGCGCTTGGTCGCCGATCACCAGCAGCTCGGGGTAGCCCGGCACGCTGAGATCCGCGCCCACCACCACGCGCCCCTGACGATCCAGCTCGCCGCCCAGCTGTGCTCCGATCGCCGCGGCTTGCACCCCCGCCGCCCATAGCACCGAGCAGGACGCCAGGTGCTCCTGACCGACGAAGACGCCGTCGGCGTTGATGTGCGTGACGGTGCTGTTCGTCCAGAGTTGCACGCCGAGCCGCTCGAGCTCCGAGGTAGCTCGACTCGACAGCTCCGGCTCGAAGCTCGGCAAGATGCGCGGCCCTGCCTCGATCAGCACGATGCGCGTGAGCTTGGGGTCGATGTTGCGAAAGTCCTTGGCCAGCGTGAAGCGCGTCATCTCCCCGATCGCGCCCGCCAGCTCCACACCGGTCGGGCCGCCACCGACCACGACGAAGGTGAGCAAGGCGCGCCGCCGTGTGGCGTCTCGCTCGCACTCGGCGCGCTCGAAGGCGCTGAGCACGCGGCGCCGGATCTCCGTCGCTTGCTCCAGCGTCTTCAGGCCGGGGGCGTAGTCTTCCCACTCGTCGTGACCGAAGTAGGCGTGCTGCGCTCCCGTCGCCAGCACCAGGTAATCGTAGTCATAACTGCCCGCAGTGCCGAGAATGCGCCGCGAGTCCGGCAGCACCGCGTCCACCTCGCCCTGCACGACGTGCACGTTGCTGCGGCGGGAAAACAGACCGCGAATGGGCGAGGCAATATCTCCCGGGCTGAGCCCCGCCATCGCGACTTGATACAGGAGCGGCTGGAACAGATGGTAGTTGCGACGATCAATCAGCGTGATGCTCACGTCCCTTCGCTTCGCCAGCTGGCGCGCACAATTCAAACCAGCAAACCCCCCGCCCACGATCACGACTCGCCATGCTTCGCGCATCTTCATTAACCTCGGTCTGATCCGCGAGATCACACTGGCCGCAAAAAGACACAGCCGCGAGACAATCGGGGTGGCTCGATCTGACGGATGGCTACGCGCTGAGCGTTGACACGTTTTGGTGCACTAGCTCAAGCGAGAACGACCAGGAAAAGCAGCGCGCTACGCGCAGCCAAGAATGTTTCGCGCAGCAACGCCCGAGTCAGCAACGTCACTGTGAAATGACGGGGGGCTTTCGCGCTATGGCGGCAGCGCGTGTTTCGGATGCAATCGCCCTGTGTGATCGCCCGGTGACACTTGGCGCATGCGGCCGGCCTGCGCAAGGCGCGGCTGTATCTCAACACGACGGAGCTGCTCCAGCCCAAAGATCGCAACGCGATCCCTCCCGCCTTGCGCCGCATCAAGACCACCATCGCGCTGCCGAGCGGCGGGGAGATCGGCCTGTATCAGCCGACACATCTGACGGCGATATAGACACCGGCATTCAGGTACGACGACATCGCGCGACGCGTACGATCGGCCCGAGTCGCGTTCATCGTCATTCCGGGGGGAAGAGCCTCGTCCTCCCGAACGTATCTGCTTTTTCCGGTGCTCTTGGCGCGACGCCCTTGCGCTCCGTTCTCGGGCAGAAAGTCCCCTTTCCTGCTAGGCTGCGAACGGGCACATAGAGTGTTCGCCCAGGGAGCGCCAGCAACGCTGGTGAATGACACATGAAAACTTACGCGATGGGATTGATGCTGGCGCTGGGTATCGGGGTCGCGGCAGGCTCGTTGCGGGCGGAGCCGGCACACGCCGATGCGCCGAAAGACGCCGCGCGGGAGCTGACGCAGCTGGTGATGCCCAAGGATGGCTACCAGAAGATGATGCAACAGATGTCCGAGGGCATGGTGGACGGCATGAGCCGGAGCGGAGCGCAAATGCCCAAGGACTTTCCGGCCAAGATGATGGCGGTGGTGCTGGAAGCGCTGCCGTATGACGAGCAAATCGCCTTCATGACGAAGCTGTATGCGAGCCGCTTCAGCGAGGCAGAGCTCAGGGACATGGTAACGTTCTACAAGACACCGACGGGCAGCAAGCTCGTGCGCGAGCTGCCGGGCATCATGCGCGAGAGCGCGCTCTGGGCGAGCCAGCTGCTGCCCAAGCGCTTGCCCCAGCTGATGACCAAGCACGGCATCGGGCCCGAGGCCAGCGGCCCCAAGCCGGCAGACCCCGGCAGCTCCAAGAAGTAGCCGCTCTGAAGAGCAGCCGAGCAGCGCGCTCGTTCACGGGCTGAGCGATTGCTCCCAGAACACCGCCTCTCCGCTGCGGTTGGCCACGAAGGAAACCCCGCCGTCGTGCGAGATGACGATGGCGAGGCCGTTCGGGTTGTCGCGGACAAAGCGATAGGCCGCCCGGTGGCGCGTGCCCACGTCTTCCACCAGAGCGGCCTCGCAATGCGCGCCCTCCGTGTCGAGGGCACGCCAGACGCGCTCCGGTGAGGCCAGCTCCGCGGAGACCTCGGCGCCGAAGCCGAGGATCTGGAAGCGCTTGTCGAGCACCACCGCGCCGTCGATGGCAGCCAGGCCCGCGATCAACCGGCTCAGCTCGAAGACGGATTGCTCGAGCCGCTCGATGTCGGGGCTCTGATCGAGCACGAAATCCGTCCAACCGACGCTGTCGGCCGTGCTCGAGTCCGCGACGCGCTCCAGGATCTGAAACAGCAGGCTGCGGTAGCGGCGCGCCGGCTCGCTCGACTCGAACGGGTACTTGAGGCGCAAGCCGCGCACACCGCCGCCTGCCGCCGCGCCGGCGCTGCTCGAGGCATCGACGACGAGCAGCATGCCGCCGTGCTGGGCACCGCGCACGAGCTGAATGGCGCGCCGCAACATCTGCTGGCCGACGCGCCCGACCAGCGCCGAGTCCACGATCGAAGGTACCGGGCGCGACGCCTGCATGGCCGCGTGCTCCGCGCGCACCTGCTCGCGTTCGCGCACGAACAGCGCCGGCAGCCACTCGGAATCGAACACGTCCAGCGTCTCGTCCACCAGCACGCCGCGCTCGAGGCTACCGATGAGCCTGCCGGCGCAGCGCACGGCGACGTGGCCCGGCGCCGTCACGTGCACGATGGGGTCGTAGGTCCAGTTGGGCACCGGGCTGCGACCGCCCCAGGTCGGCGCGAGCCAGGCGGGACCCGAATGAGCAATGCCCCAGATGCGCAAGTCTCCCTGAACGGCGTGCGCTCCGATCAACGAGGTCTCGAAAGGAGTCGCCGGGCCCAGACGCCGCAGCTCGTTGGCGCTGAGCGGGCGGTCCTGCCCAAAGCTGAGGCGCAGCACCCCTTCGTTCGGAGCGCCCGACTCGGGCAACTGCGAGGGCGAGGTGAGCAGCAGGCGAAAGCGCGTGGTCCGTCCCTCCTCCGGCGTCATCGACGCCTGAAAACACACGGTCAGCGCCTCGTCCAGGAGCTCGCCCGAGAGCGGCAGCTTTCTCTCCGGCGGCCAGTGCTCTTGCACGTAGTGCGCGAGGTCGGCCGGGTAAGCGTAGCGGCGGCTCACGGCTCGGCCTGCCGGTGCCCGATGCGCAGGCGCGAGTGCGCGACTCCGATGCACTCGTCCATCACCACGCGCAGGCCGCCGGCGGTCGCGCGCGCTGCCGCTGCTTCGTTCCAGATCCCCGACTGCAACCACAGCACCTTCGCGCCGATCGCGACGGCCTGCTCTGCTACCTCTGGCGTGTGCTCGGGACGCCGGAACACGTCCACGATGTCCACGGGCCCGGGCACGTCGCTCAGCGACGCGTACGCCCGCTGGCCGTGCACGGAGGATTCCTTGGGATTGACCGGCACCACGCGGTAACCCGCTGCCAGGAGCCTGGCGAAGACGCCGTTCGAAGGGCGCTCGGGGCTCGACGAAGCTCCCACCACGGCGATGCTCCTGGCTTCCGACAAAATACGGCGCAGGTCCTCATCCGAGGGGTTCTGATGGGCCATGGACCGAATTTTTAGTGCGCGGCCACGTCCAGCGCAATGCCCACGCTGAGCAGCACCACCCAGGCGACGTTCATCCCTGCCACCGTGCGCACGCTCACCGACTCCTGCCGGACGTGCATGAACACGAGCACCACGACGGTCGCCTTGAGGCCGGCAAAGGCCAGTGAAACTGCGGTGGCAAGAGCGCCGAGCTCCAGGAAGTGGGCGCCAAAGCTGAGCAACGTGAGCGCCAGGAGCGCGAGCCAGGCGAACACGTACGCCCGGCCACTCTCGGCGTGGGCTGCCGAGACGCCCGCTCGGGGCGCCCGGGTTACCGAGGGCTCGGGTGGCAAAGGGGTTCGGTCAGTCATTTTTGCAGGTACATCAGCGGCCAGACGAAGATCCAGATCACGTCGACCAGGTGCCAGTACAAGACGCCGAGCTCGAGCGAGGTGTGGCGCTCGGGCGTGTGCCGGCCAAGCCAGCCGAGCACGGCGAGGACCGCGAGCGCGCTCAGCCCGGCCACGACGTGCAGCGCGTGCAAGCCGGTCAGGAAGAAGTAGAGCGTGAAGAACAGGTTCGCGCCGTGGCTCGGCAGCTCTGTCGAGTGATACAGCGCACCAGGGTAGATGCCGGCCTGAAAATGCTCGAGATACTCGACGAGCTTCAGGACCAGAAAGCCGAGCCCGAGCAGCAGCGTGACGGCGAGCGAGGTCACGACGCCGCGGCGTGAGCCGAGCCGCGCCGAGTGCACCGCCCAGGCAGCGGAAAAGCTGGAGGTGACGAGCAGCGCGGTGTTGATCGTGCCGATCGCGATATTGTTGTGCTGCACCGCCTGCGCGAAGTCTGCCGCGTACTCCAGGCGGTAGCCGGTATAGAGGCCAAACAGCGCGCCAAACAGCAGCACCTCGCTGGTGAGAAACAACCACATGCCGAGATGGCTCGCCTGCTCCTGCTGCGCGAGCGTTGCGAAATGATCGGCGGGCTCGTTCAGCCGTGCGTCGTTCGGGTGGCCGCGTGCCATGTTCATTCTCCCGGGCTCGGCTGGGCCAGTGCGGGCGGTGGCTCCGGCAGGTGGTAGTCGTACGGACCGCGCTCGAAATCAGGCTGCCCGAGGAAGTTGTGCGTGGGCGGGGGCGCCGCCGACAGCCACTCGTAGCTGCGCGAGCTCCAGGGGTTCTGGGGCGCGCGCGCACCCCGCGCGAGGGCGACGGCGAGATAGACCGCGGTCGAGATCAAGCCCGCGGCGAGGATCGATGCGCCCCCCGTGGAGAGCACGTTCAGCCACTGGTATTGCTCGGGGTAGCTGTAGTACCGGCGCGGCATGCCGGCGTTGCCGAGCAGAAACTGCGGCATGAACGTGAAGAAGAAGCCGGTGAAGACCAGGATCGAGCTCACCATCCCCCAGCGCTCGGAGTAGCAGCGCCCAAACAGCTTGGGGAACCAGTAGTGCAGCGCCGCCAGATAGGCGGTGAGCGTGCTGCCCACCATGATGAAGTGAAAATGGGCCACCACGAAATAGGTGTCGTGCCAGTGCACGTCGAGCGAAGACGTGGCCACCGCGACGCCCGTCATACCGCCGAAGATGAACAGGAATAGAAACCAGAAGAAGTAGAGCATCGGCGTCGAGAAGAAGATGGAGCCGCCGCGCAGCGTGGCGGTCCAGGTGAACACCTTGATCGCCGAAAAGATCGCGACGAACATCGAGAGCACACCGAACAGGCCCGAATCCAGCACGGAGATGCCGGCCACGAACATGTGGTGGCCCCAGGTGAGAAAGCCCACGAAAGCGATACCGAGCGAGGAGTAAGCAATGGCGCGATAAGAGGCCGGCGGCCGATGGGCAAAGGTGCACACCACCTCGGAGATGACGCCCATGGCCGGCAAGACCATGATGTACACGGCCGGATGCGAGTAGAACCAGAACAGGTGCTGGAACAGCACCGGGTCGCCCCCGAGCGTTGGGTCGAAGATTCCGAGCTGAAACACGCGGTCGACAGCCACGAGCAGGAGCGACATGCCGAGCACCGGTGTGGCCAGCACCTGGATGATGCTGGTGGCGTAGATGGACCAGACGAACAGCGGCATCTTGTGCCAGAGCAGATGCCTGGCGCGCAGCGTGTGCACGGTGACGATGAAGTTCAGCCCGGTCATGATCGAGGACAGGCCGAGCACGAACACACCGAGGCCGACGGGCGCGACCGCGGCGGGCGACGTGGTGCTATAGGGCGCGTAAAACGTCCAGCCCATGTCGGCGCCGCCGGCCACCATGCTCCAGAGCGTGAGCGCCGAGCCCAGCAGGTAGACATAGAAGCTGGCCAAGTTCAGGCGTGGGAACGCCACGTCCTTCGCGCCCAGCATCAAGGGCAAGAGGAAGTTGCCGAACACGGTGGGGATGGCCGGGATCATGAACATGAAGACCATCACAATCCCGTGCAGGGTGAACACCCGGTTGTACGCCCCCGCGCTCATGATCGTGCGCTCCGGCGTGAGCAGCTCCAGCCGCAGCAGCAGCGCAAACACACCGCCCAGCAGCAGCGAGAGGTTCACGGCGCCGAGAAACATCACGGCAATGCGCTTGTGGTCGCGCGTATTCAGCCACGACCACGCGCCGCTCTCGGCGCGCAAGTAGTCCGGGGGCGAGCTCGCTCCGGCGACATCGAGAGGCAGCGTGGCCGTCGTCATGGGGTCTCCTCGGGGGCGCCGCCGTCCGTCGCTCGGCGATCGCTGCTGGGCAGGCGGATCGCAGCTGAGCCCGGCGGGGCCAGGGGCTCGGGCTCGGGTTCGCGCGCGGTCGTGCTGGGGCGTCCGGCAAGCGCGCGCAGGTACTCGAGGATGGCGCCCGTCTCCGGCGCCGAGAGCAAGCCCTGATAGGAGGGCATCACGGGCAGAAACCCGCGATGGATGCGGGCCCGCGGATCCATCATCGAATCGGTGAGATAGGCGGCATCCGCCCGTATGCTCTGGCCGTCCGCGAGCGGCACCGTCGAACCGTACATGCCGAGCCAGGTCGGACCGATGTGGGGCGTGCCATCCGGGGTGTGGCAGCGCATGCAACCTTTCGCGGTCGCGACACGCTCGCCCAGCTGCGCCAACGAGAGGCGCTCGCGCGGGGCCGTCCCTGCCACGGCCGGCTCCTGGTACACGGGCCCCGCGATGTCCAGCTCGAGCGGCAGCAGGCGTTCGAGCGCGAGTGCATAGTCGGCATCCTCG
>Ga0068861_100002054_pt1 | contig 13049 bp, 10 predicted proteins | sample KBSSwiS42_FD_66593 | JGI IMG/M metagenome (GOLD analysis project Ga0068861, IMG submission 66593) | Switchgrass rhizosphere microbial communities from Kellogg Biological Station, Michigan, USA - KBS Switchgrass S4-2 | ecosystem: Host-associated > Plants > Roots > Rhizosphere > Soil ...
CAATTACAGTCAACACGAGTGGGGTTTCAGTCAACCTCCCAGCATATTTAACAACAGCAGCCCAGTCTCAAGATTCCAGTAATTACGCCGGAACAAACGGTGCAATAACCGGTGGCTCGATCACGGTCAATACCTCTGGTGTGTCAGTGAATCTACCGAATTATTTAACCACAGCAGCATTATCTCAGGATTCAAGCAAATATGCTGGAACCAATGGTGCAATTACTGGCGGGTCAATCACGGTCAATACAGATGGGGTTTCTGTCAATTTACCAGCCTACCTCACAACCGCACAGCCAGTTGGACCTTACTTGACCACAGCAGCTCTGTCTCAGGACAGTTCGAAATACGCTGGAACCAATGGTGCAATTACTGGCGGGTCAATAACTGTCAATACGAACGGCGTATCTATTAATTTACCAACCTATCTGACTACAGCAGCCCTGAGTCAGGATAGTAGTAAATACGCCGGAACAAACGGAGCCATCACAGGTGGATCAATAACCGTAAATACAGCCGGGGTTTCAGTGAATCTCCCAGCATATCTCACAACAGCTGCCCTGTCTCAAGACAGCTCTAAATATGCAGGGACCAATGGAGCCATTACTGGTGGGTCCATTACGGTGAATACTTCTGGGGTGTCGATAAACTTGCCAGCATATCTGACCACAGCGATGCAGTCAGCCAGTAGTAGTGTGTTTGCTAAAACCGGATTTACTACAACATCAACCACTGGCTCAAACATTGTTGGCACCCACGACACAGCAGGGCTGAGCGTGGGGATACCCAACTACCTCACAACCGCACAATCTCCGGGAGCTTACCTGACAACAGCCGCACTCTCTCAAGACAGTTCTAAATATGCTGGCACATCTACCGGCATGACGGGTGGTTCAGTGACGCTCAATACTGCTGGTATCGCTATCAACCTTCCAGCCTACTTAACCACTGCCGCGTTAAGTGCCGATTCCAGTAAGTACGCTGGAACTTCCACGGGAATGACTGGAGGGAGTGTCACTCTCAACACGGCTGGTATTGCAATCAATCTCCCAGCTTATCTAACCACTGCCGCCTTGTCTGGAGACACAACAAAGTACGCTGGCATTGGCGAAACGGTTGGAACCACTGCTGGAAGCGATTTAGCTATGACAGTTAATACTGCCGGGGTAAGCATTGGCTACCCAAAATGGCTAACAACAGCGATGGCATCCGATGCTACAATGGGCGGGAACATAAATATGTCAGCTGGAACAACCAGCACAAATGCCTCTGCTTTTACATTCTCCAACTCAAACTCGATCTCGTTTGGAATTGGAACTGGAGCAAGTGCTGGAGTAATCACTGCGTCAATGGCCATGGCTCCGTTTTTATCTTACTTCGCAAACATGCCCTATTATCCAAACGTGTCGCTCCCGACTTCAACTGCCGACTCCAACACATTCCAAGTGTTCCCTATTACGATTCCATCCAACATTTCCATCGGATACTTGAGGCTGGCAGTTATTGGTATTTTTACAACCACGACAATCGCAACTTCAGCCGTAAACAATGCCACCGGCGCGAGCACCGCCTTTAGTCAAACGATGGCTATGAATGCTGTGCTTTATACTGTCGGAACTGGGGCAAATTCCAGAAGTTTACAATATGTCTATTCCACTTCTGCTGGGTTGACGTGGGCAGTATCGGTATCGCAAGCATCAACAAGCAACGCCAGCAGACAAAGTTTTACACAAAGATTTACCTTCCCAGCCGAAGGGTTTACCACCGCTACTACCTCGACACAGTACAGCACAACCGCAACCAATGGGCCTATAACTTCATTTGGTGGTTGGAATCTTGATGGAAATAGATTCCTTGATATACCGTTCGCAACTTCACTGTCTGCTGGGAATTATTGGATGGCAGTAAACCGTATTACCGGGAGTGTCGGAGGTAAAAATAATGACTTCAATTACAAAACTTACGGCGTGAACCAAAGCAACATCTCGCTTGGTGTTGTGGGAGTGGCAACCAATGTTAGTAATTGTGCATTTCAAATCGGACTCGGAAGCTGGACAACCAACGCGGCTCAAACAACCAGTTCAATTGCCTTTGCTTCAATTTCAGCTTCAACATCGTACTGGCTACCGTACGTGCAGTTTATTAATCAAGCATGAACGAACCTCAATTAATCATACAGGATTTTGGTGGAAAGCTCGGAGCAGACATGGATGGAACACGGGCGCGACTGATGAAAGGTGGTTCGTGGAAAAAACAGAGAATCATTGTCATCCTGCCATCGGCCAGCATGATTTCAGCAAAAGTTGCGCTCTCACATTGGAATCTCATTTTTCCCCCGAACAATGGTGTCATTAGAATTCTGGCTCAGGGAATGGAAGTTGGAGACGCTTACTCATCAGCTATCACAAACATCCTCGCACATCCGGAGTTAAGGGACTGGGAATTTATTCTGACAATCGAATCTGACAACATGCCGCCACAGAACGGAGTGGTCCAACTGGTAGAACAGATGGAGCAACATCCGGAACTGGATTGCATTGGAGGATTATATTTCACAAAAGGCGAAGGTGGTGTAGCTCAGGCTTGGGGAGATCCTAATGATCCAGTCATCAACTTCAGGCCACAGATTCCGAAAAATGACGGACTTTTAGAATGTTGCGGAACAGGGATGGGTTTTAATCTATTTAGATTGTCAATGTTCAAGGATGATCGACTGCGTAAGCCATGGTTTGTAACGCAGAAACAAAACGGAGTCAGTACACAGGATCTTTATTTCTGGGCAGATGCAAGAAAGTACGGACACAGGTGCGCCATCGATTGCTCAGTTCGGGTTGGACATTATTCCGTAGAACAAGACATCGTATGGTAAATATGAAATCAAAAACTCTTAAACCCAGCAGGAAGCGCAGTAATCCATCCAGCAATGGAACCGTTACAACCCCGATCAACGATACCCCCACTCGGTTGGATCTAGGTTGCGGCCCCAACAAAAAACCGGGATTCATTGGTTGCGACCAAACTGCATTTCCCGGAGTAGATGTTGTTACCGATCTTAGAAACCCTTGGCCATGGAAAGACAGCACGGTAGAGGAAGCGCATAGCAGTCATTGTCTTGAACATTTCACAGCAAAGGAGCGTGTTCATTATATTAATGAACTCTACCGAGTGCTAAAGCCGGGAGCTAAAGCCACTATCATAGTGCCCCACTGGGCATCATGTAGAGCGTATGGTGACCCTACCCATCAATGGCCACCAGTATCAGAATTCTTCTGGTTCTACCTAAGCCGTGCTTGGAGAATGGCTAATGCGCCACACACGGATATATCGAACCTACCTTGGGGATTTAATGTGAATTTTGAATGCACTTGGGGTTACGCACTAGAACCGGGAGTAGCCAGCAGAAATCAGGAACATCAACAATATGCTCTGACCTACTACAAAGAAGCAGCTTCCGACATGATATCTACTCTCACTAAATGTTGACACATCACACTATAGGACCTACACCACTTGTATAATGCCAGATCAAAGCAGAAGACATTTCTCACTGGCTATTGCCACTGGCGGTATGAATGGAGGATCAAATCCCGATTTGCTTCCAGTTGATCAGTACGCTCTTGGCACCAATCTAACCAACCGTGGGAATCTTCTCAAAACCAGAGCACCATGGGGAAATATCCCGCTAACCTTCTCTGACATTGAAGGAGATACAACTGAAGAACGATGGACTGGTAAATTTCAGGGAGCAATGCTCTATCAGGGACAAACACCGGATCAAACCTGCTGGATCGTTTCGCGTGGTGGAAAGCTTTTCCGAATCTCTAAGACTGGAGTTATTACCGAAATCACTCCTATCCTGTTAGTATCTACCTCAAAAGACTTTGTCATCCCAACAATCGGGAACACCGTAGAAGTATTCGTAAATACCGAAACCCCATTTGCAACAGGAGATACAGTTTTCCTCAATGGAAAAGAATACACAGTCACGAACAGATCTCTTAACAAATTAGATCTAACAAATGTTGATGCAGTTTCGCTTTTGACCACAACAACTGCAAATTTTGTTCAACCGGCTCCGGGTGTAACCGTTAATGTCGCAGTAACAGATTCATCTTGGGCATCTTTGGGGCAATTAGTTTATGTAGCAACAGGTGGATACTACACAATCACAGCCATTCCGGATGCTACACATATAAGACTCAGCAACCGTGGTGATATCGGAAATGCGGCTGCAACTACTATTATTAATTTTCCACAGAACGTTAATGCAACAGTACTGTTTGGCACAGCAGTCTATTTCACTGGAATGGTTCAGGCCAAAGTATGGCAAACCCACAGTCCCACTGCCGATCTGATCTACATGTTTCAAGCAGAAATTTGGGCCATCATCTGCCGGGGACAATACAAAACAGTTTTCTTTGATGGCAACAGTTCACGTCTTGCTGGGTTCCGGGAAATTCCACCATGCGTCCTTGGCGCGTATGGATGGGGAAGAATTTGGTACACACTGAATGACCGTCGTTCCTACGGGGCTGGAGACATCATTTACGGAGATAGTGGAACAATATTTTACCGAAGACGTGATGCAATCCTAAAAGTAACAGAAAACGACTTTCTAAATGAAGGTGGATTGTTTACTGCACCACAAAATGCAGGGCTGATTACCTCCATGCAGTTTCTGGAGACACAGGATACCAGCCTTGGAATGGGGGTGTTACTAATCGGAACAACTAATGGCGTTTTTTCGAACAACGCACCAGTAGATAGAACTACGTGGAAAGATCTCACCTACCCTATCCAAACAATTTCACTGCTCGATTATGGTCCACAAGGGCCACGGTCAACCATAAGCGTCAACGCGGATATGTGGCATAGAGCTTTGGACGGGGTAAGAACCTTTATCGTTGCGCGAAGGAATTTTGGACAGCCGGGTAATACCCCGGTCAGTTATGAAGTTTCTAATGTTCTGGATCAGGATACCCAGTTCCTTTTGTACTTTGGAAGCGCGGTACAATTCGACAATCGATTGCTCATTACCGTATCTCCACATAGAACAGATATCGGCATCATACACAGAGGATTTGCTGTAGTAAATTTTGACTCAGTATCCACACTTCGCATCAAAGCTCCAATGGCATGGGAAGGTCTTTATACTGGACTGAACATCCTTCAAGTATTGAAAGGTACAATCGATGAGGTAGAGAGAGGATTCATTTTTGCAGCCAATGACGATGAAGAAATTGAGCTGTGGGAAATGTTTAAAGACGGAACCTATGACATTTATCAGGTAGATAATGAAGTAACTCGCACTCCAATTCAGACAGTAGTTGAAACCCGTTCAAGTAATTTTGAGGTTACAGCAGATCAAATGATACGGCTCCGAATGGGGATGATATGGTTAGATGAAATCGTAGATACGGTTACTCTCACTGTTAAGTGGAGGCCAGACGAGTTGCCTACGTGGTTTGAATGGAAAACGTTTACCATTTGCGCCAACGTCAGCCAGTGTGAACTTCCGGAAGATTGTCAGGTGTGGAAACCTAAAGCCAGAGGGTATGTGGCCAGATACACACTCCCGGAACCTGAAGATCCATGCACTGAGGTTGATAAACTAGCTAGACTGGGATTTCAATTGCAGTTCAGAATAGAGATTACTGGACACGCTAGGCTCAAGACGTTTCGAGCAGCAGCTAATATCTCAACTGTACCCATGGACGGTTCAGATGCCTGCACTAATAAACCCTGTCAGGTTATAAATGGTTGTAGGATAGGATTTTTCAACTATGATTCGACTGGGAACTAAAGTCTATGCCCGACCTACCAATAAGATCTGAAACAATACCAGAGGGATCATGTCCAGCTACCTATAATGAGTTGGCCCAACTATTTGCTTCTCACTTTTTTGCCGTTCAAGCAGCTGGTGTGGGAAAGCTATGGATATTCTCAACTACAAAACCCACCTTAGATCAAGCAGAAGATTATGGATGGTATCAGCTGGATGAACAGGGTTTCCCTATCCGCACTTATGTTTTTGCAAACGGGTTCTGGCTATCCAAACATCCAATATTACCGGGTCAAACGGTTTGGTCATTCCAGAATATTGCAGATATCCTAAGCTATGATGGTGGAGACGGAAGTTCTGGTCCGGTCACATCAAATACTGGACCCATGTGGCAATACGCCCGTGTAGGTAATTTGAACAATTTAGACGATGGCACGATTATAAAGGCCCAATTCCCATTAGTTAGTGGGCCTGACGGAGTTGGAATATTACCAAACGGAACAACGATTAATACCGGTGACGAAGGTGGAACCGATCAGGTCACTTTAGATCTGGAGAACACACCTAAACACTCCCATTTAATAACCAGACCGACACGACAAGATACAGGAACACCGAGCTGGGAAAGCGGTGTTGGAGAGGATTTTTCTGCACCAACATCGGAAGTAGGCGGTCGTCCAGATGGAACCACTAAACCATTTTCAATCCTGCCTCCCTATGTGGTAGGCATCCTGATACAGAGAACAAATCGAACCCATTACGCAATTGTAGGATGAGACAAACATATAAAGATCTTCAAGATAGTCTGATACCATCTTCTGTAGGAGCATGTGTAGATGATCCTCGACTACTGAAGCTCACCAATGAAGCTCTGGAACGATTGATGTATGAAGGCCACTTTCATACCACGGTCCAGCGTATTCGATTTTGTGCCACAGATGGATGTATAACCTACCCGCCTCAGGTTGCATCCCTTGAGCGCATAGCTATCTGTGGCCAGCCAATCCCACTCAGAACAATTTGGTTTGAATGGATGGATGGTGGATGGGGGTTACGAGGACAACAAGCCAGCTCGACTGATTCAGACAGTTGCTGTGGTTTTGGGTGTGGCCCGAATGAGGCTATATTCCGTGGATACTTCCCAACTTTTGCTGACATCAATCCAATTAACCAGAATAAAAAAGTTAATCTGGTCTGTGACCTGTCCAGTGATGTGGGAAAAGAAGTTTTGGTTCTGGGTTATGACGAAAACAATATCTGGATCAGAACCGAACAGGATGGTGTTATAGCTGATGGAGAAGTCATTCTGCTCGCACAAGGGGCAGGAACCACATCAACGAACTTCTTCTCCTGCATTACAGACATTCAGTTCAATGAAGAGCGTGATTCGGTGGTTTGGGTTTATGAATATAACACTACTGCAAGCACACGCCGGATGATTGGCACCTATCAAGCCTTTGAAACCCGTCCAAACTATGCCAGATATTTTTTTCCAGCCATTGTATCAAGTCCGAACAGTGACGATTCCGGATGCGCCCAGACTTTGGTAGAAGCTATTGCCAAGCTCAATTTCTGGCCAGTAAAAGTCCCGAATGATTACCTCTGCGTCCCTTGTCTTCCAGCCTTAAAAGAAATGATGATGGCAATCAATTCAGCCCAGAACGAACCGGATGGAGTAAAGAAACAACAAATCATGGCTGCTGGGTTAGTAGCTGCACTGCATATCCTGAATATGCAGCTTGAGCACTTCACTGGAAGTGGAAACCGAATCGCAATGACAGTCATTAATGGCGAGTACATCTCAGTTGTTCCCGCTTTGTTATAACAAAATTAATTAAATAAAAATATGCCCGGTGGCACACTCATAGGTGGGTTAATAAAAGGCAAGGGTCCCAAACTGCCTCCGCTGGAGATCATTGATGCTCAAAAAGAGCAGATGAAGTCCATTACGGGCAATCAGGCTGCATTGCCTGAATTAAAAGAGCTGGCAGGCGATGTAAACACCTTCAACACAGAACAGCTCGACAAAACGTTGAGCTACGCCATTCCGGGATTTGCTGGTCTTAAACAAGGCGTTTCTGACAATCTGTTAGCTGGGTTGCGCGGGGAAATGTCTGCTGCTGACAGTGCTGCCTTACGAAATAAAAATGCAGCATGGGGACTCCAGAGCGGTGTGTCTGGTGGTGGTGGGACAGTTCAGGATTTTCGTGAAGCCCGGAATTACGGGATAGCTACTCAATCGATCATAGATAAAAGCATCAACTCAACCGAGAGCTGGTTGCGAAGCATGGCCTCGATTCAAACCCCCGGCCAATTCAATGTCTCCAGCATGTTCATCAGTCCTGAACAACAGATCAATTTGGACGTGAGCGAGCGGAATAACAAATTCCAGTATCAGATGCAGAAGAACATTCAGAAATATCAAAGCTCAGCACGTTACCTGTTAGGCACACAAATAGAACAGGATGATGCGATGATTAATTCCATGATTGGATCAGTAGCTGGATCTGCCGGTGGAGCTGCTGCTGGAGGCGGTGGAATGTAATGAGTGAACCTGTACACATACTTTGCACGGTAAGAAAACCTGAGTTGTTGCCAATGGCACAACTGGTTTTTAAAACCTTGCGTATCGGGTTCCCGACAGCCCCGGTGACGGTCCATCTGAACAATCTATCTGGTGAAATAGAGGAATCTATCAAAGCACGAGCCTTTGAACAGGATTGTGTCATGGTCGAATGCAAGACCGAGACAGTACACCACCGCTGGATAGAGGATCTGTGCAGTAGATTAGATGAACCGTTTTGGATCTGCGACACAGATATCATTTTTTACGACTCAATAGAGCAGTTCCAGTTCGCACAAATTTTAACTGGTTGGAGAATCCCTCAATGGAATGATGAATTTTCAGGTTGTATCACTAGAGCTAGGCTCCATACAAGCCTGCTCAGAATTGACCCGGTTGCTTTGCGTGACAAAGTTAAGTTATTTACCAGTCCAGTTCCGGATACAATTTTCACTCCATTTGTGAATTTATATTATCCATTGGTAGTCCCGGTCAAAAAAATGCGTTACTTCTTTGACACGATGGCACTGATGTACCACGCCATTGGTGGGGAACCGTTCCGGCCAAATCACAAAGATTGTTACTGTCATTTAAATTTTGGAACGATTGAAGATATCGTTTTACCCCGACTCACAGACGGTGCTCAGTGGGCTGAAGCCAGAAAACGGATTGTCGAAAATCCAACTACAGGGCGTGGCATCTGGCGCGAGTATGATATGTATTTTGAACAAAGAGCAGCATGAACGCAGTCAACACAAACAATATCGGACGTTGGGCTACAGTACTACACGACAACCAACTTCATGTCGGAACAGTTATGGACTTGATTGCCGGAACAAGCCTTCCTAAACGAATCAGAATCCAACGCGGTAAAATGCAGGGAAATGTTCTGCAACCGTACGAATATGTGTTCAAAGGATGGTTGGACGAAACCGAAATTGACCCATGACCGATGATCAAGCAGCTCACAAATTTGCAGAAGAAGTTTGCATGGGAGATCGGGAAGCACTGGTCTTTGTCAATCTCTGGTATCGCTACTGTCATAGGATTGATGACCTACTTGATACAAGAGAAGATGGCAGACCTATTATGTCAGCTGAAGATATCCTTGATACCTTCCTACTGGCAGCATGGCTCTACTCTTGCCCTTTCTATAGGAAGCATTCAGACTTACTATTATCCTGCGTTATCACTACAACCAATGCCTATGCAGATTCAGTGGCATGGGAACGCTCGCCAATTGAGCACCGGCGAAATATTGGGAACATTTTACGAACCTGTGGAAACGAAATGTTCTTCCTTGTCGCAACTATTGTTGGTGGACCAAGTCACATGAGAAGCGTCAGTCAACGAATTAGAGAAACAGATTTTCTCCGACAGAAAGGAGATGAATTTTAAATGAACGACCTGTGGGGACCACTTGCGCCACCGAGGTGGCAATCAAACTACGAACAGTCCATTCTGAATCAACAGATGGGCCGTGAGGCAGCTGCTTCATTTAATCAGGCGTGGAATGCCTCCTATGGTCGTGCCCAGCAAACAAAAGAAGAGGACAAGCGCGAGCGGAATAAAATCCAAAGGCAGCATGAAGAAGAAGAACGCGCAATTGGACAGATAGAAAATGCCAAACGAGAAGAATATGCCAAAAGAAGGCATCAGGCATTTGTCCAAACGATAACACCCTTCATGAAAGATCTAAGACCAGAAGGGCCAAACGCAAGTCCATACGGCAGTCCGGGTGGGCCGGGAGGCTCCATTGCCCCATGGACAACTGAAACACTTCCAAGGGTAACAGACCCTCTTCCAAGTGATTCGATATGGGAAAAAGAACAAACCCCCGGAAGCAATAGCCTGTTCCCTCCTGCTGGTAGCGGAGGCGGATCGTATTTAGCTCCAAGCAGCTCACCTTGGATGGAAAGGCCACCGTGGGAAACCACCGGGGCATCTGACGAATTTGATCCTACATTTCAGGATTATCAAAGAGCTAAAGCAACCCACCCAGCTCTATGGATAAATCCAATTACGGCCACCGCTATGGAAAAAATGGACCGTAACTGGGAAGAAATGGAAAAGGTTCGGATATTGGCAGAACAGACAAAAATCCGTGGAGAAGCTTTAAAGGCCAAGCAAACACTTGACCAGATGGCTATAGATGTTGGTAAACAGGGTGCAACAAGGTTCGCTTTTAGAGAAGATGCTTTTCTAAAAGCACCTTCTGAAGTTCAAGAAGAAATTGAAGCTTTGCCAGACGGAGGACGATATCCAAAAAATCATCCGATTTCCATACAACTCAACTATCCACCATTAACAGCAAAAGCAGAAGGCATACTGAACAAATGGAGAGCCGACAATGGAATGATTCGAATTGACGGCCTTAACCGGGATGAGATTAACAAAGCCGAAATGGAAGCACGGGAAAAAACCAAGCCGGGAGGCCGATGGAAAATCACAATGGGATCAGATGGAAAAATTACCCGCGTCTATGAAGATCCTAAACCGGGAGAAAATCCAAATGAAGAACCTGTTAAAAGAGAAATCTCACTCAAAGATGGCAGGACAGCCACTTTGCTATTTTTCCCCGGTGCTAAAACTTTTCATATTGATTGGGGTAATGGAAAAACCGATGCACTAACTCCAGCGCAATCGCAGAAAATGGCCGATTCAACTACTGGAGAAGATCGTGAGCTGTTTAAACAGTATGCAATAGAAACAGCCAAGAAGAAAATGGGAGGATTTAAACCATCTGCAAAACCCACAGAAGAAGAAAAACCAGAAGAAGGGGGCGGGTTTTGGGATAAGATCTACAATTTATTTGAAACCGGTAAGAAATTAATCAGTGGTAAACCGGAAGAAGGTAAGCCCACACAGATTTCAGCACCAGCACCAACTGGTACAAATGCCCCGGCACCAGCTACTGGCACAAACGCTCCAGCTCCAGCTACCAATGCACCTCCCAAATCATTACCTCATGCTAAGAATATGACTCCAGCTGATGTAGAGAGGGTTAAGATGCTCTTAGATAAAGCTGAAAAAGAAGGCAGGGACAGAGATGAGTTAATAAAACGGTTGAGGGAAATGGGACTAGAGCTTAAACAATAGCTTGTGGCCGAAGTACTATCACCTCCTGCAGAGGGGTCTAGCTCTAGCTCGATCCCTGATGACCTGTTTTCTGACATCCCGATTAAAGAGTCATCCATCCCGGATGATCTGTTCTCCGATATCCCGATAGTCAAAAAGAAAGAACCACCGTCCGGACCAAAGTTACCATCCTCTTCCCCGTCCCGTGGCCAGCTGATGACCCAGCAGGTTCCAGAAGAGGTAAAAGAGCTTTCAGCGATTCAGAACCTCAAGGCCCCGCTCAGATTGGCTCCTGAAGAGCCAAAAACCCCGGAATTTGACGCATCAGCACAGCCGGGGATTCGTGAACTAACCGATGAAGAAGCAGTAAAGGCCGACGAAACAAACAAAGCTGGGTGGGGTGGTGGAGGTATGGGGTTTGGACCAGACGACTCTGTTCTACCATTGGGCACAATGATGCAGAAAAGCCCATTTAAGGCACTTACGCCCGATGGCCTAGCTGTAGAGGCCGGAAAACAGGTATGGAAGCGATTAGGGTTCGGAAAGCCCATTGAAGGAGCCGAAGAAGCAATTGCTGAAACTCTGGATGGGCTGACCACTCCGAAAAATTTAGGGATGATGCTGGGTAGCATTGGTGTTGCTGCAAACGGAAAAGCAGCTGCAACATTGGTTTCTGCTTTCTGGACAATCTTCATGGGAAAAAGCGCAATTGAAGAAGCGCCGAAAATTGCAGCAGAACTGGGTGAGGAAATGGCCTTGCCACCAGAAAAGCGAGATCGGAAAAAGATTTCCAAATTACTTACTCAAGCAGGCATCACGACATTATTCGCAACAGCCCCCGCACTTCATTTAGTGGGAAAAGGTGTTCCGGAAGGAAAGATTGTCCCAGAACCAATCACTCTTCCACCACCAGATCCGACTCTGGTAAAACTGGCCCCACAAACAGCTGCCGCACAGCAACGATTAAAAGCGGATCTGGAGGTTCAGAAACAAGCCACAGCTCAGCTCCGGGAAAACGCATTATTTATTTCCAAAGCCAGACAAGAAACAGGCGATACAGTTCAAGCTCCAACGCCCGGAGAACGAGCGTTAATGGATCAGGGTATCAGTCAGGAAGATGCTGCTGGGTTAATCTCTGGAGAAAAATTACCTGAAGATATTGTTGAATCAATTGGGGGCCGATTCATGTCTGAGACTGGACGTGCCGATACTGTTGCACGACTTGGACACCTTTCAAAAGGCGGGAAGCTTTCTGAATTCAAATCTCCATCAGCTAAAGCTGAAGAGAAAGCAACGGCTGAAGCAACGGTAAGAGCAGATAAAGCTGAAGCCAGTGGGGAACTTCCAGATGATGTTCGTGCTCTGAAAATACTACGAGACAGAACACAAACCGAATTGGAATCAATTGAAGCTTCCCAGCTAGAAAAGGCTGAAGGCACCCCACAGGAAGGGCAGGTGGGTTTTGAGCACGTTGAAGAAGCCCGGACCAGATTAAATGAGATAGACAATAAAATCACAGAACTGGAGAAAGGACCAACAGATGCCAATAAAATCGACAGCACAGTGGGGGTGGCTGGCGGCAAACCGCCCGGACCTGCTCCACAAGTGGCAACACGAGGCACCGGT
>Ga0068861_100002058_pt1 | contig 13039 bp, 8 predicted proteins | sample KBSSwiS42_FD_66593 | JGI IMG/M metagenome (GOLD analysis project Ga0068861, IMG submission 66593) | Switchgrass rhizosphere microbial communities from Kellogg Biological Station, Michigan, USA - KBS Switchgrass S4-2 | ecosystem: Host-associated > Plants > Roots > Rhizosphere > Soil ...
TGGGGGCCATAGTCGGCTCGAATGCCGGGCGCACCGTTGTCTTTGCCGCCGGTGGCCAGACCTCGTTCGTGAAAGCTGCGCACCTTGCTGCGTTGATCGGCGCGCAATGCGACGTGTGTGGTGGCGCCCGCCGAGCGCTCTGCTCGATACAGATAGAGCGCGGGATCCTCCGCGGGCCCGAAGCTGGCGCTGGCCTCGTCGCGCGAACAGAGCCGATGGCCGAGCGGCAGCAACACCGCCTCGTAGAAGCGCACCGCCGCGTCCAGGTCCCTGACGTGCAGTCCAATATGAGCGTACATGGCTTACCTCCGGTTTCCGGCCACGAGCAGAGTGGGGCTCGTCTTGCCGATACCGCTAGCCTGGGGTCACCCTCGGGCGCGCGCTTCTAGATTCCTGCTCGATTCGGGGTCACTTGCCGAAGCGTCCGCATGCTGGACCTGCGCCTGCGCTGCCGAGGCTCGCTTCAGAGTCTCAAAGCATCACAGTCGCGGTCGCTGCCGGGCGCGCAGTCTCCCAGGTCCCTCAGCGTGACCAGGGCCGCGTTGTCGTGGATCTCCAACACCTCCATGGTACGCAGCGCGGCCAGTCACGGGACGCTTCCGAAACTGCCACTTTGCAAAATTCGGGCGCTTCCAGGGGCTCGGCAACGCCCGAGACGTGGCACACCAGGATGGCCCCTTGTTCGCCGCGTACGACAGGGGGCAGCGCCAGTCGCCCGCCCCTGCCCCAAGCAGCTCTTGCGCGCCGAGGCTGCGCGGCACTACTGCTGGAGCCGTGACCCGCCGTGGGTCGTGACCCTGTGGCTCATGTCGAACTCCAGCGCCTGGTTGGAACCGCGAATCTTTGGCGCGCCCGTGCCGGGGTGGGGCTATGACCTGCGCCCGGGCGTGTACGCCGTCGTGCTCGATGCCGCGGGTAGTGTCGCCGTCGTGCACAATCCGCGCGGGGCATTCTTGCCGGGCGGGGGAGTCGAGCCCGGGGAAACGTCCGAGCAGGCCCTGCGGCGCGAAGTGCGGGAAGAGTGTGGCTACGCGATCGACGCCGTCGAGCGGCTCGGAGAGGCCACCCAGTACGTGCTCTCGCCGGGCAAGGTCCGCGGCCTCGAAAAGCGCGGCGTGTTCTTCCGCGCCACGTTCGGCGAGCGCCTGGGCGAGCCGACGAGCAGCGAAGACTGCCTGGCCTGGTTGGCGCCGGAGCTCGCGCTGCGCACCCTGACACTCGCGAGCCAGGTCTGGGTCACCGAGCGGGTAGCAGGCTGGCCAGCGCAACGTTAGCGGATCTGCTCGCTGCCGCCTCGTGGTAGACGGGGCGCGTGCTGCGCGGGCTCGGGAAGGTGTCGCCGCCGTGCAACCGTATGTGCACGCTGCTCTCGCTGCTGGCCCTGGCGGGCTGTGGTGCTGCCCGCGGTCCTGCGCATCCCGTACGCGTCGATCCGGCAGATCTCGGTACGGCGTTCGTCGGCCACGCGCCTGCGCCAGAACCGCAGCTCGTGCTCCCCGTGCTGGCGATCCAGGTGGCGGACGACGACGGCGCGCGCGCCGCACGCATTGCCCCGGCGCAGATCGCGGCCTGGGTCGCCTTCAGCAACGCGGTGTTTCGTCCCGCCGGTGTGCGGCTCAGCTTCGACCCAGCCGATCTCCGGCTCCTGCGCAGCAGCTTGATCAACGATCTGGAGGGCACGGAACAAGACGACTGGCGCGAGGCGAAGCGCGCTGCGGACCAGATCGCCGATCGGTATCCGGATCGGCTCGTGGTCTTCTTCCGCCACGGCCCCGGCGATCGTGCCACCGGCGCCGGCTTCTCCTGGATTGACTACAACTTCGTCGTCATGCCGGGATGGCCCGACGACAACCACTGCGGGCACGAACACGGCTCTGCGCTCGCGCACGAGCTGGGTCATCAACTGGGCCTGGAGCACACCTTCGCGCGCATCTTTCCCGACGCGGGCCAGGCCGCCGCGTACCTCCGCGAGCACGCCGGCGATGTCCGTGCCTTCGACGGTGACGGCCTGCTGGACACGGCCCCCGATCCCGGGATCCGCACGACCGAGTGCGGGCAGGGCGCCGAGCTCGAGCTGAACGGCGTGCGCGTGCCGCTCGCCCGCCGGAACGTCATGTCGTATTACGAGGAACGGGACTCGCTGACCCGGGAGCAGATCCGGCGCTTGCTCTGGTTCGTGCGCGAGCGACACGCCCACCACATGAAGCTGCCCAGGAACGACCCCGCCGGCGCCCTCGAAGTCGAGCAACTCGAGCTCGTCGCGAGCGCGGGCGCGCAGTGCTCGACCCAGGAGATGGAGGGCTTCGGTGCCGGCAACTGGAGCGACGGTCGCCAGCTGTTCTGCCATTCACGCGCTCGGGAGATGTTCGTCACCGTGAAACTGCCCGTCGCGAGCTCAGCGCTGCAGCGCCTCGACCTGTACGCCACGCGGGCCCCTGATTTTGGCATCGTCGAGGTCTTCCTCGACAACGAGCCGATCGGCGCTCCCTACGACGGCTGGGCACCTGCCGTCCTGGCATCGGGGGCAATTCCGCTCGGACAGCAGCGACTGGCAGCGGGCAGCCACGAGCTCTCGTTCTTGGTCCGCCGAAGAAACCCAGCCTCCACCGGCTCCCACCTCGGCATCGATGCCATCGCGCTGGCGCCGCTGGAGCCCGCGAGCTGAGGCGGATCGGCGACCCCGAAAGGGCCGTGCCGCAGTGCCGTTTCTCCGTACTCACCAACCCACTCCCGGCCAACCTGATGACCAACGCCCGTCCCGCCGCATCCGAGCGCCGCAGTCGTATACCTCGGCGCTGACGTGGCGGGCGAATGCGCGGCCGCAGCACTCGCGGAGGGGCGCCCGCGCTCTTGGTCTCGCCTGATCCTGGACAAGCACCTGGAGCAGCCAGTACTCGAGCCCGAGGGGTCCCCGCGCGAAGCGCGGGGCGAGGGCGATCGAGCGCGCGCCCCGTTAGCGAGTGCTGCGCCCGCGCGTTCGCCCGCCACGTTGGCGCGGATCCGCATCTGCGCCGTCTCTGCGTCGCAGCACGTCCCCAGCGCGCAGCCGTCCGTTCGACCATCGCGCTCGGAAGTGGGTCACTTTGCGACTCGCGAAAGAACCGTTGCGCCTGCGCGCCCGCAGTCTTATCATGCAACCATAACGTTGCACATCGAGGAGGCTGAGAAAATGACTCCAAAGAAAGACAAAGACCCCGGCATCGTCGCAAAAGCAGAGATGCTGATCCGGCGCCCGGTCGCACAAGTGTTCGCGGCGTTCGCGGATCCGTCGATCACGAGCAAGTTCTGGTTCAGCCGCGGCAGCGGCAAGCTCGAGCCCGGCGCCACGGTGCGCTGGGACTGGGAGATGTACGGCTTTTCGGTCGACGCCAAGGTCGTCTCGATCGAGCCGAATCGGCGGATCGTCGTCGAGTGGTCCGCCAACGACCCGCCGAGCACCATCGAATGGCTGTTCACCGCTCGCCCCGACGGCACGACGTTCGTCAGCGTCAGCAACTCCGGATTTGTCGGTAGTCAGGAGCAAGTCGCGAAGCTGGCCGTGGGCGCGACGGAAGGGTTTTCGTTCTTGCTCGCCGGCGCGAAAGCGCTGCTGGAGCACGACGTGCGGTTGCAGCTGGTGCCGGATCGTTTTCCGGATGGCCTGCCCAAGGGCTGACGGTGTTGCTGGGTGGGACGAACCAGGTCGGCGGCGCCATCGACCTGGATGCGCTCATCACGTACCTGGCCGCGGCGCCGCAGCCGCTGGCGATTCCCGCGCGGGGCGCGTCACGCGCCTGAGCTGAAGCGCGCCGGCGAGAGCTTCACCCGAGCCGTGAGCGGGCGCCTTCTCGCCGGCTGCCGATGATTGCCCCGAGGTGCGAGCAGCGCCGCGCCGCGGCAGCCCGGCCCCCATCCCTCCGTGGCATTTGGCCGCGCAATGTTCTAGCGGCGCTGTTGACGGCCGCGATGGGACTAGAGCCCTTGCCGGACTGGCACTAGAGGGATCGCATGTCGGAATCGAATCGGGGCTACTATCGCTTCCCCTGCCTGTCGGGCGATCGCGTCGTGTTTGTCTGTGAAGACGACCTGTGGGCGGTGAGCAGCGAGGGCGGGCGCGCAGAGCGGCTGACGGCGGGCGTTGCGGAGGCGTCGCGGCCGCGCTTTTCGCCGGATGGGCGCACGCTGGCGTTCGTCGGCAAGGAGGAGGGGCCGACGGAGGTGTTCGTGATGCCCGCGCAGGGTGGCCGTTCGCAGCGGCTGACGTTTCAGGGCGCGCTCTGCACGTTCGTGGGCTTTTCGCCGGACGGCAAGGAGATTGTCTACAGCACGATCGCGGCACGCCCCTTCCTGCGCGACGCCTGGTTGAACGCCGTGCCCAGCAGCGGTGGCTTGCCGCGGCAGCTGCCGCTCGGTCCCGCGCATACCATCTCGTATGGCCCAGCAGGCGCCGCGGTGCTGTCGCGTCAGCACGCCCGGGATGCCTTCATGTGGAAGCGCTATCGCGGCGGCACGGCGGGTACGCTCTGGGTCGACAGCGAGGGCAGCGGCAAGTTTCGCCCGTTGTTGCAGCTCGCCGGCAACCTCGCGGCGCCCTGCTGGGTCGGCGAGCGCATCTTCTTTCTCTCCGATCACGAGGGCTACGGCAACGTGTACTCGTGCACGCCCGCCGGGAAAGAGCTGCGCCGCCATACCGATCACGACCTGTACTACGCGCGCAACCTGGCGAGCGACGGGCAGCGGCTCGTGTATCACGCCGGCGGCGAGCTCTGGCTGCTCGATCCGTCGGCGCGCGATCCGCGGCGCCTCGACGTGCGCACGTACGGCCCGCGCACTCAGCAGCAGCGCAAGCTCGTGGCTGCGGAGCGCTACGTGGAGAGCGCCTCGCTGCAACCAGACGGTGCGGGGCTCGCGCTCAGCTGCCGCGGGCACAGCTTCAGCTTCGCCCTCTGGGAGGGCGCCGTCGTCGAGCACCGCGTCAGCACGGGCGCGCGCCAGCGCTTGCTCCACTGGCTTGCCGACGGTCGCCGGCTGGTGGCCGTGATCAGCGGCGAGGACGCCAACGAGCAGCTGCTGGTCTGGGCCGCGGACGGAGCTTCCCCGCCGCGCGTGCTCGGCGCCGACGTGGGCCGCGTCGTGACGCTCGATCCGTCGCCCAGCGGCGGCTCCATCGCTCTCACCAACCATCGCCAAGAGCTGGGCGTGCTCGACCTGGACGACCCCGAGCCTGCGTTCCGCGTCCTGGATCGCAGCGAGCACGAGCGCATCGCGGGCGTCAGTTTCTCGCCGGACGGCCGCTTCCTCGCCTACGGCTGCGCACAGACCTCGACGAGCATGGCGATCAAGGTGTGCCGCCTGGAGACGGGCGAGACGCGCGCCGTGACGCAGCCGGTGCTGCGCGACGCGCTGCCGGCGTTCGACACCGAGGGCCGCTATCTGTACTTCATCGGGCAGCGCGACCTGGAGCCCGTGTATGACGGTATACACTTCGATCTGGGCTTTCCCCGCGGCACGCGCCCGTATGCGATCGCGCTGCGCAAGGACGTCCCCTCCCCCTTCGTAGCGCGGCCGCGCCCCGTGCACGACACGCCCAAGCGTGAGCCCGAGGCACAGCCGGCGGCCCCGCTCATGGAGATCGACTTCGACGGCATCGAGCGGCGCGTGCTCGCGTTTCCCGTGCCGGACGGGCGCTACGGCCGCATCGTGCCTCGCAGCTCGAGCGCAGGTGGCGGCGTGCTCTACTCGGTGTTCCCGATCGAGAGCCTCAAGTATCGCTCCCTGTTCGAGGAGCTCCCGCCTGCCAACGGCGCTCTCTGGAGTTACGACTTCGAGGCCCAGAAGCAGGAGTCCTTCAGCGACGGTATCAGTGACTTCAGCGTCAGCAACGATGGTCGCACTCTGCTGGTTCGAGCGGGGCTGCGCTGGCGCGTGCTAGCCGCGGGCAAGAAGCCGGCGCCGGAGGCGGGGGAAGCGCCGGGGCGCGCGAGCGGCTTTCTGGATCTGGGGCGCGTCAAGCTCTCGATCGAGCCTGCCCTCGAGTGGCGCCAGATGTTCCACGAGAACTGGCGCCTGCAGCGCGAGCAGTTCTGGGTCGAGGACATGTCGGGCATCGACTGGGACGAAGTGCGCCGCCGCTACCTGCCGCTGCTCGAGCGCGTGGCGACCCGCGCGGAGCTCTCCGACTTGATCTGGGAGGTGCAGGGCGAGCTCGGCACGTCGCACGCCTATGAGGCGGGCGGCGACTACCGCCCGGGGCCGGACTACCGTCAGGGCTTTCTCGGTGTCGATCTCGCGCATGACCCCGAGCGCCAGGAGTACCGCATCGAACGGCTGCTGAACGGCGACGTCTGGGAACCCGCGCTCACCTCTCCGCTCAACGAGCCGGGGCTGCAGATCGAAGTGGGCGACGTCATCGTGTCCGTCAACGGCCTGCCGGTGACGGCGCTCACCCCGCCCGCGGCGCTGCTCGTCGGGCAAGCCGAACAGCGCGTGCTGCTCGGCGTGCGGCGCGCCGGCGGCCGCGTACGCCAGCTCAGCGTGCGCGCGCTCGGCGACGAGCGCCCGGCGCGCTACCGAGACTGGGTGGAACACAACCGCCGGCGCGTGCACGAGGCCAGCAGCGGTCGCGTCGGCTACCTGCACATCCCGGACATGATCTCCTTCGGCTTCGCGGAGTTTCATCGCGGCTACCTCGCCGAATACGATCGCGACGCCCTGATCATCGACGTGCGCTACAACCAGGGCGGCCACGTCTCCAGCCTGCTGCTGGAAAAGCTGGCGCGCCGGCGGCTCGGCCACTCGCAAGCGCGCTGGGAGCAGCCGCGCCCCTACACCCCCGAGTCTCCCGCGGGGCCGCTGGTCGCGCTCAGCAACGAGTTCGCGGGCTCCGATGGCGACAACTTCAGCCACAGCTTCAAGCTGCTCGGACTGGGGCCGCTGATCGGCAAGCGCACCTGGGGCGGAGTGATCGGCATCTGGCCGCGTCATCGGCTCGCCGACGGCACCCTGACGACGCAGCCCGAGTACTCGCACTGGTACGATGACGTGGGCTGGAAGGTGGAGAACTACGGCACCGATCCCGACATCGAGGTCGACAACGCGCCGCAAGACTACGCCGCCGGCTTCGATCGACAACTCGAGCGCGGCATCCAGGTAGCCTCCGAGTTGCTCGCCCAAAGACCGCCGGCGAGAGCGGCCTTCGGCGAGCGCCCGCGGCTGCGACCCGCGCCGCTGCCCCAGCGGCCTTGAAACCCGGAGCGGCCAGCATGCGCTGCCGGCTCAGCGAGCGGGCAAGTCGAAATCGCGAGGGTCGTCGGGGGTGACTTCGTCGGGATCGAGCGCTAGCGCCGGCGGAGGGTCGGGGGCGCGTGCTGCCGCGCTGGAACTGATGGGCGGTCGCCCCGGTTGGCCCAGGTTTCGGTCCTCCGCCGCTCGCGACACCAGCTCGCCCTGTGCCGCGTCATCGTCCAGCTTCGACCGCTCGTCGGCGCCCAGAGCCGCTGAGGCGAGCTCCGCTGGCTCGTCTACGGCGGGAGCCGCAGAGGCAGGCGCCGGAGCAGGCAACTGGACACGCGGCGCGAGAGCGGCGGCCGCCGCGACGGGCTGCGAGCTCAACGCCTGAGGCACGACCTCGGGCTGCGACACCCGACGCAGCCACCACGCGCCCGCTCCGGCGAGCGCGATGCCGATCGCAAGCAGGCCGCGCAGCTCCCGGCGCGACACTAGTAGCCGCCGAGCACCGCTCGCATCAGCTTGACAAACACGTCTGTATTTCGCTGCACGCCCACGAACTGGCGGGCCACGGCGGCCCGCGGCGAGTACGCCGAGATCGGGATGTCGGACGCGGTGTGGACGGCTTGGTCTTGCCCGACAGCCTGGCCGCGCAGGAAGAAGCCGTCGCTCTGCGCACGGTTGAAGGGTTGTCCGGGAAAGCCCGCCGCGCTCAGCTCGCTGCGGATCACGGTCGGCAGCAGGCTATCGACGATCGGGCGCGGACGTTGCAGCCAGGTCTCGTAGCGATCGCCGCTGGCGCCGAAGCCGAACAAGATCTTGCCGTCTATGTTCAGCGTCTCCGGGTAGCCGTCGGCGAGGATGTTGTAGCGGGGGAAGCCCGCCGCGTCGTACGTGCCGACGAGCTTCTGGCGAGCGGGCTGGCTGGCAGGGTCCGTCACGCTGCCATCGGGCGGCAGCGCGGCAGCGGCGGCCACCGTGCTGTTGAGTGCGCCGATGATGCTGAAACCGGCGCACTCATGGTCGGCGAGCACGATCACCACGGTCTCGCGATCGGTGTGCTCGGCGAAGTCGCGCGCCACGCCCACCGCTCGATCGAACTCGAGCGTGTCGTCCACGGCGCGCTCCGCGTCCATGGCGTGCGACTGCTTGTCGATGTGAGCACCCTCGACCATGAGCACGAAGCCGTTGTCGTCGTGGCGGTTCAGCACCTTCAACGCCGCGCGCGTCATGTCGTCGAGCATCGGTTGATCGGGCGCGTGGTAGTCGTCCACCACGAACGTCGTGGTGCCGGGCAACAGCACGTTGCGGCGCTTGGCCAGCTTGTCGAGGGCGACGTTCATGTTGCCATACGCAAACAGGCCGAGCAGCTTGTCCGGCGCTCGAGGCGCCGTCACCGCCTGGCTCAGAGAGCTGGCGCTATCGGCGTACTCGAAGCCGGCGCTCAGGAAATCCCCGAGCAGATCGCGCTCGGGATCCGCGGCTCCCGCCGCGCTCTGGGGCAACCCCCAGGCCGCCACCAGATCCGCCGGCAGCCCGGCGTAGTCACTGGCCGCGGCGCGGCTCGAGCCGAACTCGCTCGCCGGCAGCGCCCAGCGGCGCCCGCCACCGAGCAACACCTTCAGGCCCGTGCCGAACGCCCCCGAGCCCTCGGCGTCGCTCTCGTCCAGGTACTGATCGAAGATGCCGGTGCCCGAGCCGCGGTTACCGGTGTGCACGGCGTTGGCCGCCGGCGTCGCGTCCTCGAGATCCGCCGTGCTCACCAGGCCGAGGCTCTTGCCTTGCGTGCGGTGCAGGTACTCCGACATGTACTCGACGCGCGGGAAGAAGAACGGGTTGCTCACGTTGGCGGGGAACACGCCCTCCTGACCGTTCTGCGAGTGCGTGCCCGTGCTGTAGCCCGCCATGCCCGGCGCCGAGTCCGTGATGATGCTGTTCAGGGAGTGGGTGGTGATCATGCCCGTCGCGGGAAAGCCGTCCATCTCCAGAAAGCCATTCGGATCGCCGAGCGTGGCACCGTAACGCACCAGACGCGCCGCCGTGCGGTGCGCCGTGCCCATGCCGTCTCCGAGCATGATGATCACGTTGCGCAGCGGCGCCCGCGCGCCGCGGGCGTGCAGGATCTCGAACCGTGAGCTGACGTCCGTGGTGCCCGTCGAATCGCTGAAGGAGGCCGTGATGGTGTGCACGCCCGGACGCAGGCTCGAGTAGCCGCGCAGGTTGAAGCCGCCGAAGCCCGCGCTCGTGATGTCATCGGTGGTGAGCGTATTCTGAGCCCCGGAGCTGAAGCTCTCGGCGTGGCCATCGATGGCGAGCGTGGCCGAGAACGGACCCGTGCCCTTGCCCTCGACACGCAGATCAAAGCGCTGGCCGCTGAGAAAGCGCGCCCCGTTGGGCGGCACGATGGCAACGGACGTGGGAGCCGCGTGGGCTCTGCCGCCGAGCGCCAGGATCAGCCCCGCCGCCACTCCGCCAATGCAGTTACGCTTTGAAAACATGTCGCTTCTTCCTTTCAACTCGCATCCAGACGCAGACGAAACGCCGCCACCCGCCCCGCGGAATCAGGCTGATTGCCCAGCTCGAACGTGCCGGTCAGCTCCAGCGCTCCGGCCAGAAACGGCACCACCCGCCCTGCGCTCGACGCGGAAACCACCAGCACGCTCTGCGGCGGCAGATCGGCGTTGCCACCCCCACTCTCATCGCAGCGTACCGGTCGCGGCACGAGGTAGAAGGCACCCGTTGGCGGCAGCTCGAGCTGCGCCATGAAGCCGACCAGACGCACGCGCTGGCCCGCCAGCGAGCGCAGCTTCTGACTCGGGCGCAGGCCCGCGCCGGGCTCGAAGAACTCGGCAAACTCCAGCCGCTGCGCCGGAGGCTGTGCGGTCTGGACAGAGCCGAGGGAAGCCGCTGGCCGCTGTTGCACCGCGGCCGCGCTGGCGCAGCCGGCCAGGCACGCGAGCATGAGAGCCGCACGGGGGCGGAGAAGTCGGTCGAGCCTGAGCTGCAACATGCGCTGGGGTTGTACGCTGCTCCCTGAAACGTTCCGGTGAGCGGAAGATGACGTGTTCTCGAGCGCGCCGCCCGGGAGCCCGGAGCTCGGCTGAAATTCGCGCCGGAGCGGGGCGCTCCTCCCCAAGTGTGCCTCGAGCTCGCGGGGCTGCGTCCCGGCGTCGCTCGAGCAAAGCTAGCCAATGCAGCATTCTCGCCTGCTTTTTTCCCGTACTTGTGGGCTATCCGGGAGGCATCTAGACTGATCGCCGCGCCCATGTCCCTGCCAAGCCCCACGCTGCTCGTCCTCGGGCACGTGACGCGAGACGTCTTCGGCTCGGAGACGCGACTCGGCGGCGCGGCGAGCTTCGCGGCCCGAGCTGCGGCGCTGCTCGGCATCGATACGGCGCTCGTCACTGTCGCACCGCCGGATGCGCCAGAGCTCGCTGCGCTCAGCGCTATCCCTTCGCTGCGGGTGCAGGTCGTGCCGTCGGCTCTGATGACGACCTTCGCGCTCGACTACGCCGGGCCGCACCGGCAGCTCTCCCTCGTGGAGCGCGCTCGCGAGCTGCGAGAAGACGACGTGCCGGTAGCCTGGCGACACCCCGCCCTCGTCTACGCCGGGCCCGTCGCGGGCGAGTGCGACGCCGAGCTGATCGCGAGCTTCAGCAGTGCCTATGCGCTGGGCTGTATCCAGGGCTGGCTGCGCGATCCAGCACCCGCGAGCCCGGTGCGCGCGCGCGAGCTGCACGCCGCGCGGCACCCGCCGCACAACCTCCGGGCCGTGGCCTTCTCCGCAGCCGATCATCCGGAAGCGCAGAACATCGCCGCACACCTGACGTCGCTCGGCGTCACCGTTGCGCTGACCTACGGTCGGGATGGCGCGCGCGTGAGCTGGGGCGAGGACTCCGAGTGGGTGCCGGCGAGCGCTGCGCGCGAAGTCGACGCGACCGGCGCAGGCGACGTGTTCGCGCTGGTCTTCGGGCTGTCGCTCTGGGCGGGCTGCGCACCGCCCGAAGCGGCGCGCCGGGCGGCTCTCGCGGCGGCGCGCGTCGTCGAAGGGCCCGGGCTCGGGCGCCTGCACACGGTTCGCCGCGAGCTGGCTGTGCAGCGCTAGCACGTCCTTGACCTTGACCTTGACGTGGTCGTGAAGGTGAACGTGAACCTTGACGGCGACGACGACGTGGACGGGGACGTCCCACGTTGACGTCGAGCGAAGCCGCGCATTCCATCGCTTCGCCGCGAGCGATCTTGCACGTTGCTAGACATCGAGTCGCTGGAAGCAAGACATGCAGCCCCGTCGGCCTGCCGCCGTGACGGTTACGACGAACGGCCAAGCTTCAATCGTCAACGCGGGCGTCCAGGTCCACGTCGTCGTCGCCGTCAAGGTCCACGTCAAAGTCAAGGTCAAGGTCAACGTCCACGTCCACGTCCCCACGTCGGAAGCTTCTGCCTGACAATGGGCGGCCGGCACCAGTCCGTCCCCGTCACCTTCGGCACTGCCCGCGGCGCCAGCGGCTTGTGCAGCTGGTAGAAGATCAGCCTCAGGCCGCCCAAGAACACCAGCACGGCGATGATCCGGCCTGCATCGCCGCCCAACCGAAGACTTGCGACGATGCGCGTGAGCGCGCACGCCCGCGGTTGTCCCACTTTAGCCCCAAATCGGGCAAGTGGGCTCGGCCCAGGGGCGCCGGACGCACCATTTCGATCCAGCGTTTCGATTGGGAACTGGTGCGCCCGTCCCGAGTACGCGTCGAGCGTACCCGTGCGCACTCCTGCTGCGGCTCGCCCGGCATGGCTCACCGTGTGTGTCCGTCTCGATCGCAGCAGCGCACGGCCGAGCCGCGCTGTGACTCGCCGAGCGGCAATGCTACGCTAATTCACGCTCGTGGACGCCGAACTCGCCATCCTGACGCCCGTCCCGAGGCGCGTCGAACCCGGAATGCAGATCGGCACTTACGAGGTGCTGCTGTGCGTGGCGCGTGGCGGGATGGCAAGCGTCTGGGCAGCACGCCAAAACGGTGCGCGTGGCTTCACGCGACTGGTGGCACTCAAGACCGTGCTGCCGGAGCTCGCGGAGCCAGAGTTCGAAGCCATGTTCGTCGATGAAGCGAGAGTCGCCGCTCGCATCCATCACCCGAACGTGTGCGACATCTTCGAGCTCATCGAGGACAGCGGCATACTCGCGCTCTCGATGGAGTGGATCGACGGTGACACGCTGAACTCTGTGATCGATGCGCGGGGGCAGCAGCCCGTTCTGGACGCTCGCATCGGGGCGCACATCGTGGCTCAGGTTGCCTGTGGCCTGCACGCGGCGCACGTGTTGTGCGACGAAAGCGGCGCCGCGATGCAGCTCGTGCATCGCGACGTGTCTCCGCAGAATATCCTGATCTCGCGGGATGGGCACGTCAAGGTGACGGACTTTGGCATCGCCAAAGCGCTCGGGGGGACACGCGAAGCTACCGCCGTCGGACAAATCAAGGGCAAGCTGAGCTACATGTCTCCGGAGCAGGCGGAGGGCGGAGCGCTCGATCACCGCAGTGACATCTTCTCGCTCGGAGTGGTGCTGTACCAGGCCACCGTGGGCACGCATCCATTTCGCCGCGACAATGAGTCGCGGCAGCAGCTGCTGCTCCGGTTGCTGCTCGATCCGATCGCGCCGCCGTCCCTGCTGCTGCCGGGCTACCCCGCGGAGCTCGAGGCGATCGTGCTGCGCGCGCTCGACCGCGATCCCGCCCAACGCTTTGCGACAGCGGACGAAATGCGCCGTCAGCTTCAAGAGTGGCTGGTTCGGACCGGCCCGCTCGTGACGGAACATCACATCGCACAGGTCCTCGCGCAGCGC
>Ga0068861_100002063_pt1 | contig 13035 bp, 11 predicted proteins | sample KBSSwiS42_FD_66593 | JGI IMG/M metagenome (GOLD analysis project Ga0068861, IMG submission 66593) | Switchgrass rhizosphere microbial communities from Kellogg Biological Station, Michigan, USA - KBS Switchgrass S4-2 | ecosystem: Host-associated > Plants > Roots > Rhizosphere > Soil ...
GGAACCCGACAAGTTCACCGCCGACGGCTGGCTGCGCACCGGCGACGTCGCGAGTCTCGACGAGCACGGCTACATCCGCATCGTCGATCGCACCAAGGACTTGATCAAATCGGGAGGCGAGTGGATCAGCTCAGTGGATATGGAGAACGAGCTGATGGGTCACCCGTCAGTTGCCGAAGCCGCCGTGATCGCAGTGCCCGACGAAAAGTGGAGCGAGCGTCCGCTCGCCTGCGTCGTCTTCCGTCCCGGCAAGACTGCAACCGCCGAAGATCTCCGTGCCCATCTCGCGCACAAATTCGCGAAATGGCAACTACCCGAGCGCTTCGAATTCCTCGAAGCCATCCCACGCACCTCGACCGGAAAATTCTGGAAGACCAAACTCCGCGACAAATATCGCGCCTGACAGATTCGGGTTGTGGAATGAGCTACTCACCCGCTTGCTCCCTGATGGGTGTTTCGCTCTTCTAGCCCTGATCGTCGGCGCAGCCGCGTACTGGACGCTGGGTCTCGGTTACGAGCAACTGCCTCTCCAACCCCGGCTTACCGTCGCACTGCTCCACACTATGATCACCGTTCTTGCGATGCTTCCCGCGATCGTGCTTTGCAATCGGTGGGGTGAGCGCAAACCATGGGTGCTCGTCATTGCGATCCCGATCACGATCGTCATCTGGGTTCTGCTCTTCGGCGTGATCGTGGCGCCAATCATCGACAGTGACGCGTTTCCAAAGGATTTCGCCGGCACTAGTGCTGTAGTGAAGGAAGTGCTGTCCGTTTCGTGTGAAGCGCTTGCCTTCTATGGCGTCACTATCTCTCTGCATATCCACACAGTCGGTCTTCACTCAGAAATGCACCGCCCGATGTAATCAACCCCACAGAACCTTTTCCTCCCCGGCGATCACCTACGCGCACCGATCCCTTTGATCGATGCGGGCAAAATCCCGAGGATTCGCAATGAAATCGTTTCTCAAGCAGCTCCTTGCTGCTCTCGTTGTTCTTTCAATGGTCGGCTGCACTACTATCCAGCCCCTCTCCGCCAACGGCTCCGAGCTGTCGCACACGCTGAAGAAGGGCGACAAAGTCGAGCTAACGACCACCAAAGGTCAACAGCTCAACTTCAAGGTCGATAGCGTCGATGAAACCGGCCTCCAAGGTGGCGGCCAGCGCGTCGCGTACAACGACATTCAGAGCATCAATCGCAAGGAAATCGACACCAAGAACACAACGTTCGTCGTTCTCGGTATCCTCGCGGCGGGCGCGTTGGCGGCAGCCGCGGGCGGTGGTGGTGGCGGCGGTGGCGGAAGCGGTTACTAAGACCCGCGTTCGATGCGGCAGTGGATGCTCTTCATGTCGCTGTCTTCGGGGTCGTAGTTCGGGTCGTCGGCCGGGAAGGACTCGGTCGTGATGCGCAACGCGGTGATCTCATCCACCGTCCAGAGCTTGCCGTAGCCGAAGCCGCCGGAGTTGCTCGAGCCGCCGACCTGCACCGCGCGCAAGACTTCGGTGCCGCGATTCGAAATACCGTGGATGTACGGCTCGACGACGCGCGGCAGGCCGCCGTACCGGAACTCCAGTAGCAGCTTCTTGCGGATGGCCTCGCAGATGAGGGCTCGTTGTTCTGTCATGGTCCGCGGCCAGGCGGATTGCAGGGGCTGAGACGGGGCCGAGACTAGCGGCGGGCGCAAAGGCTGTCAGTCCGTGGATGCCGTGAGGCTGAAGGCATATCGACCGTGGGTCGTATTATGCTTTCGCCATGGGCCAGTACGTCGGCGCGATCGATCAGGGCACGACCAGCACTCGCTTCATCGTCTTCGATAAGCAGGGCTCGATCGTCGCCGTCGCGCAGAAAGAGCACCAGCAGCTCTACCCGCAGCCGGGCTGGGTCGAGCACTCGCCGGTCGAGATTGCCCGCAATACGGAAGAAGTCATTGCGGTCGCGCTGCAGAGCGCGAAGCTGACCGCGCGCGATCTGATCGCGGTCGGCATCACGAATCAGCGCGAGACCACCGTGATGTGGGATCGCAGCGGCCGGCCGATTCACAACGCACTGGTGTGGCAGGACACGCGAGTCGATCCGCTGGTCGCGTTCTATTCGGGCGAGGGCGGCAAGGACCGCTTTCGTGCCAGCACAGGCCTGCCACTCGCAAGTTACTTCAGCGGCCTGAAACTGAAATGGCTGCTCGATAACGTCGCGGGCGTTCGCCGGAGCGCAGAGGCCGGCGAGCTGATGTTCGGCACGATCGATAGCTGGGTCGTGTGGAATCTGACCGGCGGTGTGCGCGGCGGTCTGCACATCACTGATGTGACGAATGCAAGCCGCACGCAGCTCATGCGGCTCGATTCGCTCGCGTGGGATGACGAGCTGCTCAAGGCGTTCACGATCCCGCGTTCGCTCCTGCCGCGCATCGCGTCGTCGAGCGAGGTGTACGGCGAGATCGCGACAGGTCCGCTGCGCGGTGTGCCGATCGCCGGCATCCTGGGCGATCAGCAGGCGGCGTTGGTCGGTCAAACGTGCTTCCAGCCTGGCGAAGCGAAGAACACATACGGCACGGGCTGCTTCCTCTTGATGAACACCGGCCCGAACCCGGTGTCGTCCGCAGCCGGGCTCGTGACCACTGTCGCGTACCAGCTCGGCAAGCAGCCCGCGCACTATGCGCTCGAAGGCTCGATCGCGATCTCCGGCGCACTCGTGCAATGGCTGCGCGACAACCTCGGGATCATCGCAAAGAGCAGCGACGTCGAAGGGCTCGCGGCGAGCGTGGCGGACAATGGCGATGTCTACATCGTGCCCGCGTTCTCCGGTCTCTACGCGCCCTACTGGAAGGACAGCGCTCGCGGAGTGATCGCAGGGCTCACGCGTTACGCCACACGCGCACACATCGCGCGAGCGGCGCTCGAAGCGACTGCGTATCAGACCCGCGACGTGCTCACCGCGATGGAGCAGGACTCCGGCATCAAACTCAGCGAGCTGCGCGTCGACGGCGGCATGGTCGTGAACGAGCTGCTGATGCAGTTCCAGGCCGATATTCTCGACGTCGCCGTCGTTCGCCCGAAGGTGACTGAGACGACCGCGCTGGGCGCTGCCTACGCGGCGGGACTGGCAACCGGCTACTGGCACAACACCGACGAGCTCACGAAGAACTGGGGCATCGCCAAGCGCTGGGCACCAGCGATGCCGAAAGAACAACGCGGCCGCTTGTACGCCGCCTGGCAAAAAGCAGTCACGCGCTCCTTCGGCTGGGTCGAATGACACCGCAAGCTCAGCTGGATCGCTTCATCGACAAGTTTTCGCCCGACGTTGCGAAGCTGGGCCGCGCCGCCATCGCACGCATGCGCAAGTTCCTGCCGGCCGCGCAGGTCCTCGTCTACGACAACTACAACGCGCTCGCGGTTGGCTTCGGCCCGACCGACCGTAGCACCGACATCGTGTTCTCGATCGCCTTCTACCCGCGCTGGGTCAGCCTGTTCTTTGCGAAGGGCGTCGGCCTGCCCGACCCCCACAAACGTTTGCAGGGCAGCGGCAACGTCGTGCTCACCGAAATCTCCGTCCTCGACGATCCGCAAATCCGTGAGCTGATGCAGCAAGCTCGCGCGCGCTCCGGTGCTTCGTTGCAAACCGGCAAGCGCGGACCTATCGTCATCAAGTCGATCTCGGCGCGGCAGCGGCCACGCCGCACACCAACAAAAACCAAAGCGAGGTCTCGATCATGAGCGCAGTGAACATCTGGGCCGTGCTGGTCGCGGCAGTCTCCAGTTTCGCGCTCGGCGGACTCTGGTATTCGCCGGTGCTGTTCTACAAGGCGTGGAATCGCGAAGCCGGTCGCGGCGAGAATCCCGAGAAGTCGAAGCATCCGGGCCGTGTGTTCGGTATCGCGTTCGTGTTTTCGTTGATCGCTGCGTGGGTGTTCGCGTCCTGGATCGGTCCGCATCCACAGCTGAACGACGCGCTCGTGAAAGGCCTCGCCGTCGGCGCCGGCTTCGTCGCGGCCAGCTTCGGCATCAACTATCAGTTTGCGAACCGCAGCTTCCTGATGTGGGCCATCGACGGCGGTTATCACACCCTGCAGTTCGTGATCTTCGCGCTGGTGCTGTCGCTCTGGCCGTGAGCGCAGCGCTCAAGGAATGGCCGCTCGCAGCCAGCGTCGCCACGACGCTGGTATTCCTGCTGCTCGGCCAGCAATGGCTGGCGGATCTGTCGAACCCCTTCTGGTTCGCGCTCATGCTGCTGTGGCCGCTCGCAGCGATCCTGCTGTCGGCCTTCGCTCTCGTGCGTCACGCCGAGAGTGTCGCCGCAAAAGTTGGCGAGCCCCTCGGCACGCTGGTGCTGACACTCGCGGTTACGGGCCTCGAGGCGATGATGATCGCCGCGATCATGTACAGCGGGCCGAGCGAGTCCTCGGTCGGTCGCGACACGATGTTTGCGGTGATCATGATCGTGCTCAACGGTCTCGTCGGGCTGTGCCTGCTGCTCGGCGGCCTGCGCTATCGCGAGCAGACGCTGAACCTGTATGGCGCCAATGCATTTCTTGCGGTCATCATCCCGCTCACCGTGCTGGTGCTGGTCATGCCGACGTTCACGACCACGACGGGCGGCGCGACGTCATCGCCGCTGCAATCCGTGTTTCTCATCTTCATGTCAGTCGGTCTGTACGGCACGTTCCTCGCACTGCAGACCCGCTGGCATTGCGAGCGAATACTTCATCGTGGGCACGGACGGCGAGAGCGCCAGCATGGAGGATGAGGCGCATTACCATGGTCTCGGCGAGCTCCGCTCGCTGCCTTATCACTTGACCCTGCTGCTCAGCATCGTGACCTTCATGCTCCCGCGCACCAACGTTCTGCTCGGCGCCGTGCATCTGCTAATGTTTCTGGCCTACCTGATGCTGCTGTTCGAGAGATGAATGAATACCACTCAGAAATGTGCCGTTGCGCTGACGTTGCTGGTGCTCGCAGGTTGCGAGAACGAGGCGTCCCGGCGTCAACAGATTCCAGTCGTTCTGGCTGACAAAGGTGAACCGGTCACGCTGCACATCCCTCGCGGGTACATCGAAGAGCCCAAGAAGCCCGAAGGTGTTCTGCCCAACGTGATCCTCAGGATTGAGGCCAAGGATTTTTCAGAAGCGGCAGTGTTCGCGCCTGAATCCGAAGTTCGCGTGTTGATCGAGCCCACGGCGAGCGCAGTCGATGCTGCACACAAGCTGCAGGCGGCGGCCTTGCTCAAGCACAAGTCCGCGGAAGACGCGATCGTGAAATCGGCTGAATTGTCGAAACCGGGCTTGATTGCGTACACGTACCCGAACGCGAAGGCCAGCGACGACGCGAAGGCGTACTACCTCAAGTCGAAGAGCGGCGATGTCTTCGTCGAGTGCCGCAGGTCGGTCTGCAAGGCGTACAAGACATGGAAGAAGCTGGTGCACTTGCGCTTCGACTATCAACCCGTGCAGACGGCAGATGTCGAGCAGGTGGATGCAGCGGTCGATGGCATGCTGCAATCCTTCGCGCCCGAAGCGAAACGCTAGCTGGTGCCAACGCTAGCTGGTGCCGGGGGAAGAAACAGGGGCAAAACTCAGCAGCGCAGCAATTGCTGCACTGCTGAGTTCTACGCCCTTTTCTTCCCCCGGCACCGCTCACGGCACCGCTCACTTCGGCCGTGAGATTTCCTGCGTCCGCAGCCATTGCGTGACCATCTTCGAGCGGTCTTCGGAGACGCCGAGGCTGCGCAGCGCGTAGTCCGTCATTTCGAGAGCGAGCTCCAGCTCACCCATGACGGCGCGATCCACTCCCTGGCCGATGAGATACTCCAACTCGCTGGCACTGTGTGTGCGCACGACGATAGCGATGCGCGGATTGCGCTCGCGCGCCAGTTCGAGCGTTCGCGGCACCTGAAAGCCATCGGGCGATGCGATCACGAGCAGGCGCGCGTGCTCGATTGCCGCGAGATCCAGCACGCCGGCCGCAGAAGCATCGCCCTGTATCGCGACGGTGTTCTGCCCGGAGCACCGCGCCCTTGGGCATCGCTACAGGCCGGCTATCTCACGAGCGCGACGTCGAGCGGGCGGCTGTCCGCTCGGCCGCGATCGTCGACGGTTCGGACGACGTAGTGGCCCGAGCCGTGCGGGTTCCACGCGAGTGCAATGCCGGGCGCGCTGGTTCCGACGTAGCTTTCATCGACGAACCAATGCAGGCGCCGAACCTCGCTATCCGCATTCGCAGCGAGCGGCACTGGCTCGTTGCCGACGCGGCCGGCGCGAATCGTGTAAGTCGCGGCGGTGACCGGCGAGGTGATGTGCGGCGGCGTGCCGCTTGGGAGATCTCGCTGGCAATCGGCCGCGGGTGGCGGGCGACGACGCGGCATGCCGGCTTGCGCGAACAGCTGCAGCAGCTCGGTCGGCCAATACTCGAACACTTCCGACCGCGTGAATTGCGGGTCATAAGGCGGACACGCCTGGTCGCCCGTACGCGTGTCGATCCACACGCGTCGATGGACCTGACTCACACGGATCGGCGAGATGCCCGGGATGTACCAGGTGCTCACCGTCTGCGGGCACTCGGCGTTCGGCAGATCGCCCGATGCGCTGCAGACATCGACGCGCTCCAGTCGCGGCGGCTGACGATAGGCTGGCTCGACGAGCTTGCTGGTCGCGCCGATCGCGTCGACGATGCGGAAGAACAGCGGTGCAGCCGTCTGCACGCCGACGAATGCCGGATTTCCGGAACCGTCGAAGTTGCCGACCCACACGACGAGCACGTACGGCCCGAACACGCCGGCCGTCCACGCGTCGCGGAAGCCCCACGAAGTACCGGTTTTCCACGCGACGCGCACGCTGCTGCGGCGTTGGGCGAAGGCGTCGTCGGGACGCGGCGCGCTTCGCAGCATCTCGAGCGTCATGAAGCTTGCTTCTTCAGAGAGCAGGCGCGGGCCGGGCTCGTTGCGCTCGTCCGCCTGATACCGCAGCGGCGCCAGGCGGCCGCGATTCGCGAGCATCGCGTAGAGCGTGGCGAGCTCTTCCGGCGTGACTTCGCCGCCGCCGAGTGTGAGAGCGAGACCGTAGTGTCTTTCGCTCGCGAGATGCGAGACGCCTGCGACTTTCAGAAAATCGTAGAGGTTCGGCTGCGAGAGCTGCGCCGACAGCGCGACCGCGGGCACGTTGCGCGAACGCGCGAGCGCTTCCGTCGCGGTGATCGGACCGACGAAGCGACCGTCGAAGTTCTCCGGGCTGTACGGACCGAACGAAGTCGGCGCGTCCTTCAGCACCGTGAGCGGATGGATCAGGCCTTGATCGATCGCGAGCGCGTAGATGAATGGCTTGAGCGCGGAGCCCGGCGAGCGCTTCGCAAGCGTGCCGTTCACCTGGCCGTCGATCGCGGCTGAGTTGAAATCGGCAGAGCCGATCATCGCGCGCACGGACATGTCGCGATAGTCGACGAGCATCGCGGTCGCGTTGTGCACGCCGGTGCTGCTGCGCTCGCGGATGTAGTTCGCGAGGACGCGTTCGATCAGGGATTGCAGTCGCGAATCGAGCGTGGTGCGAATCGAGTGATCCTCAGCCTTCTGCAATACATAGTTCGTGAAGTGCGGTGCGCTGAACGGCAGCTCGCGCATCGACCCGAACTGCAACGCCATCGCGACGTGCTGCGACGAATCCGCCGCCCGGGGATGCTCCTCGACCCAGCGTGCGAACAATCGCTGGCGCGCGCTGCGCAGCTCTTCGCCTTCGCGTCCGGAGGGTGCCCGCCGCGCGGGCGATTGCGGAATCAGCACCAGCGCCAGTGATTCGGCGATGTCGAGCCGCGCGGCGGGCTTGTCGAAATAGATGAGGCTGGCGGCGCCGACGCCCTGGATGTTCCCGCCATACGGCATCAGGTTGATGTGCGCTTCCAGGATCTCGCGCTTCGAGTAGCACATCTCCAGCTGCACCGCGCGTGCGATCTGCTGCAACTTGCCGCCGACGCTGCGCGTGTTGAGGCCGTACATCAGTCGCGCGAGCTGCATCGTGATCGTCGAGCCGCCCATGTGCGGACCGCCGGAGTAGCTGGAGAATGCAGCGCGTGCGAGCGCGGCCGGATTGAATCCCGCATGCCGATAGAAGTGCTGGTCCTCGTGCAGCAGCAGCGCGTCGACCAACTCCTGCGGCGCTTCGTTCAGCGGCGTCCACAATCGATACTGCTGATCGCTCGCAAGCGTCAGTCGCAACAGTCGTCCATGCTCATCGAACACTGCGGTCGACGAGGGAATACGCGTTGCTAACGGCTCGCGCGGCGCGAACCGAATGCCGATCACTGCCGCAGTTACAACGGCAACGATAGCCAGCGACGCGACCACGGCTTTCACGGCCGCGACACCTCCAGCTTGCCCGCGGCCGAGCGGCCGACGACGCTGCGCTCGTACATCGCCTCGCCGTATGCGGGCGGCACGACGTAGTTGCCGACGTTGGTCGCCTTGATGCGATAGACGATCTCCGACATGTCCTTGGTCGCGTCGACATAGAACACGACGCGATCCTCGCGCATGTCGGCGTACTGCATCTGTGCCTTGGTCGCGCCGACGCACACCTGGCAATTCCAGCCCGTGTAGTCCTCGCGATAGTTCTCGTTGTCGTTCTCAGCGCTGGCTTCGAGGAACGGCGTCTGCGCTTCCTGCGACGGTACGACCAGCTCGAAGCCGCCCGGCAGCAGATCCACCAGCGCCATGCTGGAGACGTAATCGCGACCGATGCTGCGGAACTTCAGATGCACGTCGACCTGCTGACCCATCTGGATGCCGGTCAGCACCTTGCCGCTCGCGTCTGTGTACTCACGCAGCACTTCGAAGCCCTTGCGCAGCGCCGTCGTCGGCGGCTTGCGATCGAAGCCGGACTGCTCGATCGTGTAGTACGCGTTCAGCTCCGAATTGTTCGTGAAGCGCAGCGCCGCCGCCTGCTCGCTGAAGGGCGTCTTCGGGAACGTCACCTCTGCAAGCTCCAGCGCGTCCACACGCTTGTCCTTCAAGACTTCCGCCAGCGCCAGATTGCGGGCGGCTCCCTGCGTCGCACTCGCGTACGCGTCGAGCGCCAGCAAGGTCGTGCCGGCCGACAGCGATTGGTAGTAGCCTTCGTTCACTCGTTGCACGAGCGTTGTCAGCACGTCCTTCGGCAGGTCGCGCAGTCGCTCCGGGAAGTGCTTCGAGATGATGAACAGCAGCAGCGCGTCGCGCGTCATCGGATCGTTGTACATGTCGTCCCACGCGCCAGCGCCGAACTTCGTGCGGCCGATCAACTGATTCGCGTCGCGCTCCTGGCGCATGAGATCCAGCGCGGCCGCGAGCCAGGCGGCAGTGAGATCCGATTCCCACTGGCCGCGATAGCGCTCTTCCAGTCGCTTGCGAGCGGCGGCGATCTCAGTCGACGTCCGTGTTCCTTGCCGCGTCAGCAAGTAGATCGCGTATGCAGTCTGCCGCTCGTCGACCAGATTGTTGCCGTCGCGCGCAGCGATCGAGCGCAGGTAGGCGTTGCCACTGCCGATCAGATCGCCGGGGACCGGCTCGTCGCGTTCCGCTGCTTCGAGCAGGAAGTGCTGCGCATAGAGCGCAACGAATTCGACGACCTGCTCGCTGCCGGGCCAGAGCTTGTATGCGCCAGCGTCGTTCTGGCGTGCACGCAGCTCGCCCACGAGCCCTGCGATATCCGCCCCGGTCTCGGTGCGCACATAGCCGAACTCTGGCCGCGCCTTCAGCAGAATGGCCGGCATCGCCTGGCTCACGATCTGCTCGGTGCACGCGTACGGATAGTGCCCGAGATAGCTCACGAAGCCGTGCGCGAACTGCATCGGCAGCATGGAGGCGCCGGCTTCGAGCGTGCGGAAGTGCGGATACAGCGCACGATCGATAGCGATCTCGCGCTGCCCGCGCTCCAACAGACCCGCCTTGATCTGCGTCATGTACGGCGTCGCCGGCCGGACGCTGAGGTCGATGCGGCGCGACGCGCCGGCAGTGCCCGCTTTCGCGGTGAATGTGAGATTCGCGGGTCCGAGCTCATCGCGCGTCCGTACGCGGAAGCGCACGGAGCCTTCGTGGCCCTCGGCGATTTTTGCGGATTGCGTGCGATCGCCGACGACTTCGAGCGCAGGGTCGGTCTGCAGCGTGACTGCGACAGTCGCGCTCTCGCCGGAGCCCTCGACGTTGTTCGATACGCCGACGCTCACGTCGAACTCGTCGCCCGGCGTCACAGTCGTCGGCGCGTTCGGCGACAACACGAAGTCACCGCGTACGACGGTGCGTCCGTCGAACACGCCGATGCGCTCGCTCGACACCGCAACAGCCATCACGCGCAGCGTGCCGTTGAAGTAGTCGGGCACGAGGTACTTCAGCTCACGCGGGGTCGCGTCTGCTTCGACGATGCCCGACCAGTACGCAACCGGCTTTTCGCCTTTGCGGCGGAACGGATTGAGATGCTTACCGATCAAGCCTTCCGCGTCGCCGCCCGGCGCGGCGCCGAGGCCGAGCTGCCGGAACTCCGGCAGGATCAGGTCGAGGATCTGCAGCGTCGACACTTCCAGTGCGCGCTTGGCGAAGAAGTGACCAAGCGGATCGGGCGTGCGATAGCTCGCGACCTGCAGGATGCCTTCGTCGACTGCGAACAGCACGATGCGCGACGGCCGCGCAGAGCTATAGCGGAATGTGACTTCCTGTCCCGGCTTCGCGAGGGCAGGGGATTCGACGCTGACTTGATTGCGTCGCGCATCGACATCGATCGAAAACGGCTGCACGCCGTACGACAGCGGGCTCGTGTAGATCTCGGGCGAGCCGGCGTCGCGCACGAAGGTCACGGTGACGTACGCGTTGCCTTCGAGACCCTCCGGCAGCTGCAGTCGTTGCACCGAGCTGGTCGTCGAAGTCTTGAACCAGTGCCACGCGTACACGCGCTCACGTTCGATCGTGATCAACCCCGCGCCTGCATACGGCGCGCGAATCGACAGCTCTACTTCCTCGCCGGGCGCATAGTCGCGTTTCGAGAGCGTCAGCTCCAGCTCCGCATTCTTCTCCAGCGCGCGCGTGACGTTACCTTCGCCTGCGACCTGATAGTCGAAGCGCGCGAGACGCTCGCCTTGAGCATCGCGCACTTCGTACGCGAAATTGCCGGGCGCATCGGTCGCCAGCGGCAGGTCGAAGCCATTCGCTGCGATGGCTAGCGGCTTCTCCTGCAGCGTCGTCTCCTTGCGCCGCGACTCATATTTATAGGTGCCGTTCTGCTGACGCATGAGCACTGAGACGAATCGCGTCTCGAGTCGCGCGAGCACGAGCTTGTCGACCGCCGCGGCACGTGCCTGCGGATTGATCGCGATCAAGTGAACGTTGCGAGTGCCGCCACGCGACAGGTACTGCAGATCGCCGTCGGCCTTGTAGCCGATCAGGAACGGCATGCTGGATACGAGCTGCGCCGCTTCCGCAGTCACGCCGCGACCGCCATCCGCCTCGAAGCCCTGCGTGACGAGATGCATCCGATACGTCGCACGCGCGAAGCGCTGCAGATTGAGCGTGAGCTTGGCGTCGCCTTTCGCATCGGTGGTGGTATCGGGCAACTGCTCCGTGTAGCCCTCGCGTGCGTACTGCGGGTCGTAGAACGTGTAATCCGGGAACGCGCGGAACGAAGGAATGCTCGGGTTGAGCGTCAGCTGTGCGGTGATGCGACGGTTCTCCGCCGGCGTGCCGAACAGATTCTCCAGGTGCACATGACCTTCGAGCGCTTCGGGCGCGACCCAGCCGTCGAGCGATTCGGTCGAGAACCCCGCCTTCATGCGCAAGCGATCCGGCTGGAAGTCGCGTACCTGCACCGTCGTCGAACCGATCAGGTCCGAGTTGTACTGACTGCGCACGATCGACAGCGACAGCGTGTACGTGCCGGTCGGCGACGTTGCTTTCGTCGGATGCAGGATCTCGCCGAAGCCGGCGGCGCCAGCGAGATATGTCTCGCGTCGCACGACGATGCCGCGCGGGTCGGTCACTTCCAGGCGCAGCGGCAAGCGATCGAGATCGCCGCGCCAGTCCTGGCTACGCACGATCGCCGCCGCGCGGATCTCCTCGCCGGGCCGGTAGATCCCGCGATCGGAGAACAAATACGCCGCGAGCGCGGCGCGGTCGGCGTTGCTTTCCACGCCGCCGACGTCGAAGCGCGAGAAGTCCAGCGCTCGGTCGCGTACATCGAACGGTAGGAAAGAGCTATCGCCGCCGCGTCGTGCGAGATACAGCACCGGCGCGCGCTCGTTCTTGAAGCTCGCGAGATCCGGGAAGCGCACGTGGCCAGCGCTATCCGTCGTCTCGCTGAGCGCCGGCAGGCCGTTTCGTCCGATGATCTCGACAGTCACGCCGGCAAGCGGCGCACCAGTCGCGATCGATTGCACGAACACATCGTGCGAGCGGTCGACCGAGCGTTTCGCGACCAGACCGAGATCGGTCACGACGAGCAGTCGCCCGTCTGACAACCCACCTGTGTTGTTCCATTGCGTGCTGTACTCGCGCGCAGATTTCTCGTCGCCATCCCAGGCCTGCGCGCGCACCAGGAAGATGCCGCGTCGATCGCCGCCCTCGGCGTCGAGGAACTCGCCGAGATCCACAGCTTCGTACTGCGCCTTGCCCGGGGGCGCCGGCGGCAGCTCCAGCACTCGCACGAAACGCTCTGCGACGTTCGCTGCGTCGAACGACCAGTTCGAGAACATCGGTGTCGCGAAATTGCCGTTCGATTGCGTGACGAGGTGCTGCAACTGGCGCGGTAGCAGCCGATTGACCTCGACGCGGATCTTGCGCAAGTTGCGCGCGAACAGACTCAGCGTCTTTTCGCCGGACATCGATAGCAGCGAGCCCTGATGCATGATGCTCAGCTCGCGCGGAAAATCCGGCACGCGAATGATGCGCTCGACGCTCTCGCCGAGCTGATAACCGCCAAACGAGCGCAGGCCCGAGTCGATCTTCACGTAGATGTAGCGACCCGGATCGGCCTCGTAGCGCAGGCTGTGCAGCTCGTAGTGATCGCGCTCGCCCGGGATCTGCGTGAGTTGCAGCTGCGT
>Ga0068861_100002065_pt1 | contig 13030 bp, 13 predicted proteins | sample KBSSwiS42_FD_66593 | JGI IMG/M metagenome (GOLD analysis project Ga0068861, IMG submission 66593) | Switchgrass rhizosphere microbial communities from Kellogg Biological Station, Michigan, USA - KBS Switchgrass S4-2 | ecosystem: Host-associated > Plants > Roots > Rhizosphere > Soil ...
CACCTGCGGATCCACGAGCACGAGCCCGCCGAGGCGTTCGAGCTCCTCGCCGCCGACGAGGTCGACCTCGCGCTCGTCTACGACTACACGCTCGCGCCCGTCGCCCTCGATCCGGCGCTGCGCGTCACGCCGCTGTGGAGCGCGGCGTGGCAGCTCGGCGTCCCCGCGACAGACGACGCCGGCGCCGGCCGAGGGGATGACGACGCGCCGGCGGTCTTCCGGCGGTTCGCCGACGCCGGGTGGATCGTCAACTCACGCAACTCGGCCGACGAGCACGTGGTCCGCACGATCGCGTCGCTCGCGGGCTTCGAGCCGCGGATCGCGCACCGCGCCGACAGCCTCGAGCTCGTGCAGGACCTCATCGTCGCCGGCCTCGGCGTCGCGCTGCTCCCCGCGGACGGCGACCTCGCCGGCGGCGTGCGGCTCGTCGCGCTTCGCCATCCGGACGTCGCGCTGCGCTCGTACGCCGTGACGCGACCGGGGCGCGACAGCTGGGCCCCCCTGCGCCTGGTGACGCGCCTGCTCAGCGCGTCGGCGTGACGCGCGGTTCGCGCGGCCTGAGGCCCCGGGCACGCCGGCGCGGTCAGAAGCAGCGAGGCCGTCGGTCCGGCGCGCTCGCGGACGCGCTGCAGCCCGACGAGGCGATTGCGCGGATCATGGTATGGGTCGTCGATCGCCGCGCCGAGCCCGGGGCGGATGGTCGTCGGGATAGTCTGCGCCCAGCCTGCGCTGCTTGACGTCCGGTCCGCGGCACCGTCGGGGAGAAGCGATGAGCTGGTCGATTCGCGGTACGTATTTCGAGTCGTGCAACTGCGATGCGATCTGTCCGTGCCGGCGGATCAACGGTGCGGCCGGTGGGCGGTCCACGCACGGCGTTTGCATGGGGGTGCTGTCGTGGTTGATCGAAGAGGGCGCGGCCGATGGGGTGGACCTGGCGGGGCTCCCGGCGGCGCTGGCGTGCCGCTACAGCGATGATGAGCCCGGTTCGCCGTGGACGTGGATCCTGTATCTCGACGCGCGCGGCTCGATGGCGCAGCGTGACGCCTTGGAGGGGATCTTCACCGGTCGGCTCGGCGGCGATGCGGAGCGCCACTTTCCGTGGGCATGGAAGGCCAGCGAGCTCGTCGCGGTGCGCTCGGTTGCGATCGATGTCGACCATTCGCGTCGGCGCCAGTGGCTGCGCATCCGTGAGCGCGTGAATGTCCGAATCCGTGATCGCGTCCTGGGCGAGGAGACCGTCACGTGCGTCATCCCCGGCCACGAGCAGACCGGCGAGGAGCTCGTCGCCGACCAGCTCGTGGTCGATGACGGGCCGCTGGCGTTCAGCTACCGCGGAGTGTGCGGCTACGGCTCGAAATTCGACTACGCCGGATGATCCATACCGCCGGCCGGCCCGGCGGGTCGCAGCTGGGCAAACGACGACCCGCAGTCACTCGCGGGCGCGCGCGCTGACGCATTGCGCGAATTCCGAGAGCGTCCGCGGCGTTCGGCGTCGGTCCTCGCGCGCGCGGCGGGGCTTCCGCGAGGGACGTCTGAGGGGTCGGGTGCTGTCCCGGACAACCGGTCTCCGCCCACCCGCCTGTGTCAGGGCTGACCCCGGTGCGCACGTAGTGTCTGTATGGCCAGGCGCATCCTTCCCGCGCTGCTGTCGACCATCGTCGCGACGGCGCTCGCGCCGTCCGCGGCCCTCGCCGACGGGCAGGTGACGCTGAACCCGGCGGCCGGCCCGCCGGGGACGTCGGTCACGCTGCAGGGATCGGGCTTCGCCGCCTCCCGGCAGGTGACCGTGGGCGTGAGCGGGGCCGAGACGCGGTTGGTGACGGCGTCGCGCACCGGCGCCTTCCTTACGCGGCTCTCCATCCCCCACGGACGCAGCGGACGGCTCGCGGTCGTCTCGCGCCGCGGGCACATGCGCGTCGTCAACACGTTCACCGCCACGCCCCGCGCCGGCGCGAGCAGCATCATCGAAATCGCGTCGAGCCGTGGCGGGCGCGTCCGCGCGACGCCCGCGCGCTTGACCCCCGGCGGAGCGCTGCATCTGAGCGGGACCGGCTTCGTACCCGGCCGACGTCTCGCGCTCTCCGTCTTCGGCGTCACGCACCGGCTGACGACGCACCGCAACGGTGGCTTCGCCCTGGTCGTCCGAGTGCCCGCCACGCTGCGGTCCGGCGTCATGAGCGCGATGCTGACCGGGGAGGGCGCCGCGCTTCGCCTGCGCCTCGTGGCGTCCGTGGCCACCGGCTCCACGACTCCGGCACCGCCGGCGACGACGCCGTCGGCTCCGGCTCCGGCTCCGGCGCCGGCTCCGGCTCCGGCGCCGGCGTCTGCGTCACCCACCTCGGCTCCTGGCCCCAAGCCGCCGCCGCCATCGCCGCCGACGAACAGCGTGGCGCCCGCGATCACCGGCACGGCGAAGGAGGGCCAGCGGCTGAGTGCGACCTCCGGGACCTGGGGCGGAAAGCGGCCGATCGCCTTCGCCTATCGGTGGGAGCGGTGCAACCCGGTCTGCTTCACGATCGCCGACGCGACCAAGTCGACGTACGTCCTGGTCAACGGCGACGTCGGATTCACTGTGCACGTCGTTGTGACGGCCTCCAACGCCGACGGCTCGGCGACCGCCACCTCCAACGACTCGGACGTGGTGACCCCGATCGTGAGCCCGACCGGCCAGGTGGCGCTCTGGCACATGGACGAGACATCGGGCACCGTGATGAAGGACTCCGCCCGCAACCACGACGGCACGTCGACCGGGGTCGCGCCCGGGGAGCCCAACGGCTTCACGGGCACGGCCTACGGCTTCGCCGGCAGGAGCTTCGTCTCCGTCCCGTCCGCGGGTGACCTCAACCCCGGCGACTTCGACGTCACGATCACCATCCACATGAAGGCGACGCTCGTCCCTCTGCCGCCGACCGAGGACTGGGATCTCATCCGCAAGGGCGTCTTCACCACGGCCGGCGGTGAGTTCAAGATGGAGTACCAGCCCGACGGAACGGCCTCGTGCGGGTTCAACGGCTCCCTCGCCTACAACGAGATCGTCGGCCGGGGCCCGGTGATCAACGACGGCCAGTGGCACACCGTCCAATGCGTCAAGACCAGCACGGGCATCCGGCTGGTCGTCGACGGCGTGTCGTTTACGAAGAACGGCGCCGTCGGCGCGATCGCCAACAACGAGCCCGTCGTGATCGGCTCGCATGGAGGTAGCGCGGAGTTCTTCCAGGGCACGCTCGACGAGGCGAGCATCGTCATCGGTTAGCGCGGGGCGACTGTCGTCGTCGTCAGGTCACGCGGGCGACCGTCTCGGCGACCTGAGCCGCGTTCGCCGGGGCCGGCCGCCCGTCCCGGCCGATCAGCGTGTCCTCCAGGCCCACGCGCACGTCGACTCCCGCGGCGAGGCCGGCGTCGACGACGGCCCAGTTGGCCCGGGCGTCTCCGTGCCACAGCCTTGGCCGCCCGAGAACGGCGACACGTGCGTCGATCGCCCGTGCGAGCTTCACCGCCGCGGCGTCATCGTGCTCGAAGATGACCTCGACCAGGACGCGGTGGACGCGGCCGGCCCACGGCGCCGCGAGCAGGCTGTCGGCGTCGGCGAGGGTGAAGACGCCCGCCTCGATCCCGATCCCGCGGTCCAGCAGCGCGCCGCCGAGCGCGACGATGCCCCGCTCGGCGATGTTGAGCGAGACGACGTCGGGCGGGCGCTGCCAGGCCTGCACCGCCGCGACACGGTCGGATGCCCCACCGAGATCGATGTCCTCCTGCGTCGAGCAGGAGATCTCCAGATCGGGCACCGCTGCGCGAATCGCCGCGACGACGGGGTCATGGACCTCAGCGGCGAGCGACTCGATCCCGTCGCGCGGCCGGCGCTGGTGCAGATGCACCGATCCGGCGCCGGCCTGATGGCATGCCGCCGCGTCGGCGACGAGTTGCTCGAGCGTCACCGGGACCGCGGGATGGTCCTCGTGACCGTAGTCGCCGTTCAGTGCGCACTGGACCACAGCATCTCCTCTCGATCGCGCCGAGTGCCCCGGCCGGTCACGCCGACCGGTCTTCCACGAGCCCGTGCACGAGGCACCGCGAACTCGTCGTCCGCCGAGTGCACGCCGAGGCCGAGCACGTCTCCGAAGAACGCCGCCGTCGTCGCGTACTCCGTCGTCCGGGTCCCCACCCACGCCGGCGAAAGCACGCGCATGATCGCTCCGAAGCTATCGAACGCCGCCGTCGCGGCCGGCGTTGCCGGACTCCCTCGCCGACCGGGCGCGGGTCGGATGTGTCGAGGAGGCCGGCGTCCGGTGCGGCGACGGACGGTCAGAAGAACCGATGGCCGTGCCACGCATCGATCCGGGCGAGCAGGCCGAGTGCCACGAGCACGCCCGCGCCGACGGAGCTCACAGCGAGCGCCGCGGCGACGCGCGACCCCGTGCGGCCGGCGGCCGACCGGCCCGCGAGCGAGCGCGCCGCGGTCGGGAGGTAGGCGAGGAAGTGGACGCCGAAGATCCCGCTCCAGACGATGAAGGAGACCTTGTGGACCGTGAGCACGAGGTCCGAGTGGTGGCCGAGCAGCAACAGCCAGACGCCGCTGACGAAGATCAGCGCGGTGGTCGCCACGAGCACCGGGGCGAGGACGCGCAGCAGCGGGCGCGGGGGGCCCTTCTCGCGGTACGCGGCCGCGCCGGTGTAGTAGCGGGCGAATCGGTAGCCGGTGCTCCCCAGCTTGAGCAGTACGGGCGGGATCAGCACCAGGCCGATGAACATGTGCGCGTGAAGCAGGCCGTGCATGTCGAGCAGCGTCGCGCCCTCGGCGAGCAGAAGGATGGTCAGGACCGCCGCCGCGGTGTGGGTGATCAGCGCGTTGCGCTCGACGGCCGTCGCCGCCCGGGGTGTCGGGGCCGGCCGCGCCTCCGGCGTCCGGACCTCAGCGCCGGCGCTCACGGCGGGCCTCGAGGACGAGTGCGAGGGTCGGGCAGACGCCGGCCGCGCGGCGGGCGAGCGCGGCGTGCTCGGGCGGGACCGGCTCCTCCGCGACGATCGGGTAGCCCCAGTCGTCGAGGCGGATGTACTCGGGGAGCAGCTCCGCGCACAGGCCGTGCGCGTCGCAGGCGATGGGGTCGAGCCGAAGGGTCAGCTGGTTCGTCACGCGGCCTCCGGGTGCGCGATGGGGAGGGGCATCGACGGCGGGTGCGTCGCGGCGCACCGCCCGTTGTCGTGGCGGTCGAGTTCGTCCGCGAAGACGCGGAGCGCGCTATCGAGGAATCGGGCGGCGCCGTCGGGGTGGCGGCAGGCTCCGCGGCCGGTGACGTCGGCGCCCCACCGCGCCAGGCGTGCGCGGTCGCCCGGGTGCGCGCGGCCGTGGGCCAGGCGTTCGAAGGCGTCGGCGATCGCGCGCAGGCCGTGGAGGCACGGCCCGCACTGGCCGGCGCTCTCGGCCGCAAGCCAGGACAGGACGCGGGCCGACTCCCAGACGCCGCACGAGGCCTCGCCGAGCATCCACAGGACCCCGGCGCCGACCGAGTTCGGCCCGAGGCGCGGATCGTCGGCGCCGAGCGCGAGGCCGTCGAGGTGGGCGGCGTCGATCCACGCCGCGCCGTAGCCGCCGGCCAGGAGGGCGCGGGGGCGGTCGACGAGGCCCGCGGCCCGATGGAGGAGGTCCGCGAGCGGGCTCCCGAGCGCGATCTCGTAGACGCCCGGCCGCTCGACGGCGCCACCGAGCGTGACGAGCGCCGTCCCCGGGCTTCCCGGCGAGCCGACGGAACGGAACCAGTCCGCGCCGTGGCGCGCGATCAGCGCCAGGTGCGCGAGCGTCTCGACGTTGCCGACGAACGTCGGCCGGTTGCGGACGCCGCGCGCGAACGGCCGCGGCGGGACGGTCGCCGGGACCGCCGGGCGGCCGTTGATGGCGGCGATCACCGCGGTCTCCTGGCCGCTGACGTACCCGTCGGCCGTGCCCGCCAGGGCAAGCTTCGGGCCGCGGTCGTCGAGGCGCGATCGCTCGGCGAGCGCTCGATTGAGCGAGCGCCACGCGTGCCGGTCGGAGGCCTTCACCACCACGATCGCCTCGTCGGCGCCGACCGCCCGGGCGGCGGCCACGGCGCCGTCGATCACGAGATGGGGAGCGTGGGCGAGGAGCACGCCGTCCTTGCGGCTGGCCGGCTCGCCCTCCGCGCCGTTGCCGACCACGATCGCGCGGCGCCTTCGGCCGGCGACCGCGCGGAGCTTCAGGGCGGTGGAGACGTGCGCGCCGCCGCGCCCGCGCAGGCCGCTGCGTTCGACGGCGTCGAGGAGCGCGTCCGCGTCCCCGCGTCGCGCCGCCGGAAGCGGCCCGTGCACGTCGAGATGCTCATCGAGCGTCAGCACCGCGCCGCTGCGTATGCCGCGAAGCAGACGGTCGGCCGTCGCGGATGCGTTCATCCCACGAGCTCCTGCGCACCGGCCGTTCCCGCCACGGCGCCGCTCGCGTCGATTCGCAGCGCCATCCGGAGGCGGATCGGCCGCGCCCCCGGCGCGGTGAGGCGCGCCTCGACCCGACCGCCCTGCAGTCCCACGATCCGGCCGCGGTAGGACGGCGCGGCGCGGTCGCGGCGGAGAGTGACCCGGCTCGAGGACATCGCGAGGCCGCCGCCCCCGAGGGGCCGGCCGAGAAGCCGCATGTCGAGGTGCAGCGGCGCCCCCGGGACGGCGATACGGGCGAGGATGCGGAGCTCCGCGCCGGTCGCGATGCTGCGCTCCCGCGCGCGGCCCGCCAGCGACGCGGCGAACGGGACGATGCCGGGCCCCGCCGCGGCAGTGCGACGCTGAGCGGCCGTCGCGGAGCCTGCGCTCGACGCGGACCCGAGCAGCGCGACGGGCGTGCCCGCGCGGCGCGCCCACCCGGGCTTGAGCGGCCCCTGGACGGCGAATGCGGTACCCGCGGCGAGTGTCACCGCGACGATCCCGAGGCCGCCGGCGCGGAGCGCGTGGCTCAAGCCCGGCGCGCGCACGAGCCGAGTCGCGACGGCGGCGGCGACGGCGGCCGCGCAGAACGCGGCCAGCGCCTGCAGCCAGGGCGTGCTCGCGTCGGTCCCGGTTCCGAGGCCGTGCAGGAGCGCGACCGGCCAGCACGCGTACGCGACCCAGTGGACCGTCCGCCAGGCGCGCAGTCCGAGGCGTGCCCGAACCAGGCTCGTCACGACGAGGGCGATCAGGAGGTCGAGCGCGAGCGCTCCGAGCCCGAGCCACAGCGGCCGGTACGCCGACGCGAGCGGGACGACGGCGTCGAGCGCGCGCAGGTGGGCGAACGGATCGAGCACCGCCGTGAGGACGTGCGCGGCGAGCAGGACGACGACGAGCAGCGACAGGTTCCGGTGCAGGCCGTCGACCAGGAACCGCGGCAGCCCGGCGGCGGGGCGCCAGCGCAGCGTCCCCGCGATGCCGAGGACGACGGTCGCTGTGAGGAGGACGAGCGTGACGGCGCCGGTGCCGCGGCTCAGGTACCAGAGCGGGCTCGGGGCGGCCGCGACGATCATGCGGCGTCCCTCGGCCAGGCGCCGACGCGCACGACGGCGCCGGCGGGGTCGACCAGTCGCGCGGGCAGGCCGAACGACTCGAGCCACGCCGGCGCGTCCGCGCCGCGGACGATCGCGGCGGTGCTCGCGGTGTTCGCGTCCACGCACGACGCCGCGGTCACGCTCACCGTGCGCCATGCGCGCGAGGCCGGCTCGCCGGTCGACGGGTCGACGATGTGATGGACGGTCCGCCCGCCCCGGCGCCACCGGCGCACGCTCGTGCTCGACGTCGCCAGCGCGCCGCCGCGCAGCGCGATCCGCTGTCCCGGCGCGTCGGGCCCGGCGCGGTGGTCGTCGGTGACGTGGACCGTCCAGCCGCCGGCCGGAACCGGCCCGGCGGTCGCGACGTCACCACCGAGGCTCACCAGGGTCGGCGACCCCGTCGCCGCCGCGATGGCGGCCGCGGCGCGGTCGGCCGCGAGCGCCTTCGCCGTCGCGCCGAGGTCGAGGCGGGTCCCGGGGTCGAGCCGCAGCAGGCGGTGCCGGGCGTCGAGCGTCACGGTCCGCCACCCGGCCGCCGGACGGCCGCGGACGGCGCCTGCCGCCTCGGCGCGCACCGACGCGAAGTCGCGGTCGTAGCCGAGCGCGACCAGCGCCGACTCGACGGTCGGGTCGACGGCGCCGCCGGTCCGTTCGGCGGCCCGCAGCGCCACGCCGACCGCGGTCGCGAACAGCCGGCTGACGCGCAGGACCCGTCCGGCGGACGCGTTGGCCCAGGACAGCTCGGAGTCGGCGCGGAAGCGGCTGCACGCGCGGTCGATGGCGTCGAGCTCGGCGCGAAGCAGCGCCACGGCCTCGGCGACCGCCGGCTCCTCGACCACGACCACCGCGGTGCTCCCGAGGGCCGGGAACGCCGCCTTCGACCAGGTCGCGCTCACGAGCCGCCCGAGCTGACGGGGGGTGGGGAGGGGGCGGGCTGCGGGTGGGGGGCGGATGCCGAGTGGGCGGGCTGCGGCGCCTGCCCGTCGTCATCGCCGGACGGGCTGTGCTGCGGCGCCGTGGGGGCCGCGGCGGGCGCCTGCAGGATCCCGCCGGGGGAGTCGTCCGTGCCGGCCGGGGGCGAGGTGCCGGCAGAGCTCGCGTGCCCGGGCTTCGTCGCGGCGGTGAGCCCGGTGACGCCGCCGACCGACACCGCGGCCGTCACGGCGGCGATTGCCGTCGCGCGCCTGAGCCGTCGCAAGCCGTGGTCGCGCCGGACGACGGCAGCGTCGTGCGGCGCCCTGCGCGTCATCCGCTGCACGGGACCGGTCATGCGGTCACTGTGCTCACGGAGGCTCGGTGTCCTCTAAGGATCGCGTGAGAGTTCTCTCACCGGGAGCCGGGGGCCGGCCCGTACGATCGCCCCGTGCGGATCCTTCTGGTCGAGGACGAGCGCGGGATCGCCGACTTCGTGGAGCGCGCCCTGCGCGCCCAGGGCCACGACGTCGAGGTCGCGACCGACGGCCCCGACGGCGAGGGCCGCGCGCTCGCGACCGACCCCGACCTCGTCATCCTCGACGTGATGCTGCCCGGCCGCAGCGGGATCGACGTCCTCCGAAACATCCGGCGCGCCCAGCCCGTGCTGCCGGTCATCATGCTCACCGCGCGAGCGGAGGTCGCCGACAAGGTCACGGGGCTCGATGCGGGCGCGACGGACTACATCACCAAGCCGTTCTCCGTCGAGGAGCTGCTCGCGCGCGTGCGCGCGCACCTCAGGACGCCGGCCCAGGTCGCCGCGACCCGGCTCACCGCCGCGGGGATCGAGATGGACCTCCTGCGCCGGACGGTGACCCGCGACGCGGAGCCCGTGCACCTCTCGGCGAAGGAGTTCGACCTGCTCGCCTTCTTCCTCGAGCACCCGGGCTCCGCGCTCTCGCGCGAGCAGATCCTCAACGGCGTCTGGGACTACGACCACGATCCGGGCACGAACGTCGTCGACGTCTACGTCGGCTACCTGCGCCGCAAGCTCGGGCGCCCCGACCGTCCGGCGCCGATCGAGACCGTGCGCTCCGTGGGGTACCGGCTGCGGGCGGCATGACGCGCCTGGGGGGCCTTCGCCCGAGGGTCACCCTGCTGATCGTCGGAGTGGTGGTCGTCTGCATCGGGATCGCCTTCGCCGCCGTGTACGCCGGGACCGCGAGAGAGCTCTCCGCGCGGTCGCGGCAGGACGTCCGCTCCGACATGGACGTGCTCGCCCGGGCGGTGTCGCGCGGGTCGCCGAGCTCGCGCGCGGTCGCGGCACGGGCCCGCGACTACCTCGCCCACGAGCCGTTCCGGCCGACCAGCCACGTGCTGTTCGCGTCCCCGGCGGGCGGGTCCACGGTCACCAACCAGCCCGAGCTCCTCGGGCTCGCGACCGCCGACAACCGGGAGAGCGCGGCCCAGCAGGCGCGCGAGAACCGCGCCGGTCGCGCGTTCCTTGCCGCCTCGCCCGGCTTCTCGGTCCACGACCTGCCGGACGTCGGCCGCGTGCTGCTCCTCGTCCGGGATCTCCGGGTGGGCGGCCGCGTCGTCGCGCGGGCCGGAGTCGGGGAGCCGACGGCGGCGTCCGACCGCGCCAAGCGGGCCGTGCGCGACGAGTTCCTCCTCGCCGGCGCGCTGGCCGCGCTCGCGGCGCTGGCGGGCGGCTTCGCGGTCGCCTCGAGGGTGGCCGCGCCGCTGCGGCGGATGGCGCATGTCGCCGCGCGCGTCGACGCCGGCGATCTCGGCCCGCGGATGGAGATCGGCGACCGCCGCGACGAGGTCCGGGTGCTCGCGGAGGCGTTCGACCACATGCTCGACCGCCTCCAGGACGCGTTCGACCGCCAGACGGCCTTCGTCGCGGACGCGTCGCACGAGCTGCGGACTCCGCTGACCGTGATCCGCGGCCAGATCGAGGTCCTCGCGCTCACCGAGCATCCCGACCCGGACGAGGTGCGCCGCGTGGAGAAGCTCGTCGGCGTCGAGGTCGAGCGGATGAGCCGCCTCGTCGAGGACATGCTGCTGCTCGCCCAGGTCGGCGAGGAGGAGTTCCTGCGCCCGTCCGTCATCGAGGTGCGCCCGTTCGTGCAGGACCTCGTGCGTGGGCTCTCGGACGTCGCGCCGCGGCGCCTCGTGGTCCGGGCCATCCCGGAGCTGCTCATCGAGGCCGACGAGGACCGCCTGGCCCAGGCGCTGCGCAACCTGCTGCGCAACGCGATCGCGCACACCGCCGACGACGGCGCCGTCGAGCTGGGCGTCGAGACGGCCGGCGGCCGTGTGCTGTTCGTCGTCGACGACGACGGCCCGGGCATCCCGCCCGACCAGCGCGCCGCCGTCTTCGACCGGTTCCGCCGCCTGGACGGCGGCCGCGCCCGCGATGCCGGGGGCGCCGGGCTGGGGCTCGCCATCGTGCAGGCGATCGCCCGCGCGCACGGCGGGCGCGCCTGGGCCGGCGCGGCGCCGTCGGGCGGCGCGCGGTTCGTGCTGGCGATCCCGGCGCGGCCGTCGTGACCCGACAGCGCTACGCGTCGAGCAGCTGATGGTCGATCGCGTAGCGCACGAGCTCGGCGCGGGTGGAGCGGCCGAGCTTCCTCTGGATGTGCGCGCGGTGCGACTCGACGGTGCGCATCGAGAGGACGAGCCGGGCGGCGATCTCCGTGTTCGTGTGGCCCAGGGCGATGAGGCGCAGCACCTCGAGCTCGCGCGGCGTCAGGGCGTCGGTCCGCTCGCCGGCCCGGCGTGTGGACGCGGCCTCGGCGAGCCTCGACGTGAGGTGTGTCTCGCCCGCGGCCGCGTGCTTGACGGCGTCGACGAGCTCCGTGTCGGCGGAGTCCTTGAGCACGTAGGCGGTCGCCCCGAGCTCGAGGGTGCGGCGGGCGAATCCGCCGTCGCTCTGCATGGTGAGGATCACGATCCCAGTCTCCGGCGACGCGACCCGGACCGCGGGGATGGCGTCGAGCGCGGTCAGCTCGCCCGGCATGTTGAGATCGAGGACGAGGACCGCGGGCCGATGCTCGATGACGGCGGCCAGCGCCCGCGCGGCGTCGGCGGCATCGCCGACGACCTCGAGATCCTCGTGTGCGCCGAGCAGCGCCCGAAGCGCCGAGCGCACCATCCGGTGGTCATCGGCGAGGACGATCGAGATCGTGTTGCGAGCGGTCGGCGACGGGGCGGGGGAGAGCATGGGCCGAGGCTAGGGGCGCGCGGGCCGGTCGTCGTCCGCGAAGGCCCGCGGGAACTGTCGGTAGAGCCCCACACCAGGCCTCGGGACCTCGAACCCGCCGGGGTTCGCGATGCGCGGCGACACGCGGCGCGCCGCGCGGTGCTCGCGCGGCGCATCACACGTGCCGCTCCCTCGTGCGCGGAGGTCCGCGCGATTCGGCGACCCGGCGTGCTCCTCCTCGTCGCCGCGATGCAGGGCGCGCGCCGGCGAGGAATCGCCCTGGAGACGGACGCGCGCCTGAACGCCCGCGCGTTGCGACCTCCTCGGCGAGCCGGACGTGAGCGTCCTGATCGGGCAGGGGTGAGCCTGACCGCGACGCGCCGGAGTTCCATCCGCGCGGACGCGCAGGACGGCGGCGGTTCTGGCGCACCGGCGATCCGTGACTTGCCCGGATGCGGCCGGGCGGCGACCGCGCCACGCTCCCGTGCATGACGTCTTCGATCCAGACGCAGCGGAGCCGACCGCGCGTGCTCGTCGCCGGCGGCGGTGTGGCCGCGCTCGAGGCGTGCCTCTTCCTCCGCGCCTACGTGACGGACAACGATGTCGACATCGATCTCCTCACGCCCAACCAGGTCTTCTCCTACCGCCCGCTCTCCGTCCTCGAGTCCTTCGGCGGCGCCCGGGCGTGGAGCATGCCGCTCGACCGCTTCGCCGCCGACCAGGACGTCACGCTCGTGCACGACGCGCTGGGCGCCGTCCTCGGACCCGAGCGCGCCATCGTCACGACGTCCGGGGTCCGCTGCCCGTACGACCTGCTGCTCGTCGCGATCGGCGCACGCCCGACCCCGCAGCTGCCGGGGGCCATCACGTTCCGGGGATCGGCCGATGCGCCGCTCGTGAGCCGGCTGCTCGACGACGCGTCCGACCGCTTGCGGCCGCGGATCGCGTTCGCCGTCGGACCGGCGACGTCGTGGCCGCTGCCGCTGTACGAGCTCGCCCTCCTGACCGCGGGCGAGCTTCGTGCTCGCGGCGCCCGTTGCGAGATCACGCTCGTCACCCCGGAGGCCGCCCCGCTCGAGCTGTTCGGCGCCCGGGCGAGCGCCGTCGTCGCGGAGCTGCTCGAGGCTCGGGACGTGACCGTCATCGCCAACGCCGAGCCGCTGTCGGTCGGCGAGGGTGAGCTGCGGCTCGTCGACGGCCGCTCCATCGGCGCCGACCGGGTCGTCTCCCTCCCGCGCGCCGCGGGCCGCTTCGTCGAGGGCCTTCCGCACGACCACGAGGGCTTCATCCCGGTCGACCCGCACGGGCTCGTCGACGGGATGGGCCGCGTGTACGCCGCGGGCGACATCACCACGTTCCCGTTCAAGCAGGGCGGGCTCGCGACCCAGCAGGC
>Ga0068861_100002069_pt1 | contig 13012 bp, 9 predicted proteins | sample KBSSwiS42_FD_66593 | JGI IMG/M metagenome (GOLD analysis project Ga0068861, IMG submission 66593) | Switchgrass rhizosphere microbial communities from Kellogg Biological Station, Michigan, USA - KBS Switchgrass S4-2 | ecosystem: Host-associated > Plants > Roots > Rhizosphere > Soil ...
AACGGGGCCGGCAAGTCCACCACCCTCCGGACCATCATGGGCTTCCTGCGCCCGCGCGCCGGCCGGATCCGGCTGCGCGACGAGGACATCCACGGGCGGCGCACCCACGAGATCGCCCGGCGCGGGCTCGCCTTCTCGCCGGAGGACAGCGGGATCTTCCCGGACCTCACGGTGGCCGAGAACATCGAGATCTCCACCTGGACGCGCCCGGGCGGCCGCCCCACCGCGGAGCGGATCGAGCGCGCCTACGAGGTGTTCCCGGTCCTCCGGAAGTACCGCGCGCGCAAGGGCCCCGAGATGAGCGGCGGCGAGCGCAAGATGCTCTCGGTGGCCCGTGCGCTCGCCCTCGACCCGGCCATGCTGCTCCTGGACGAGCCCTTCGAGGGGCTCTCCCCCGCCATCGTCCCCAGCGTGAGCCGCGGCCTCGCCGAGATCACCCAGCGCGGCCACGCCATCCTCCTCGCGGAGTCGAACATCTACCACGTGCCCGACTTTGCCACGCGCCTCTACGTGATCGAGCGGGGCGAGATCATCTTCGCGGGCCCGCCCGCGGCGGTGCGGGCCGACGCGGCGACCATGCGCGTGATCGGCGGCACCGCGTGATGGCCGACCGCGGGGAGCGGCGCATCGCCATTGACCAGATCGGCCGGAGATAGCATGCTCGCAAGGGTCCGGGCCCGCCGCGGGACCGACACTACCCACAGGAGGACACGCAGATGGCCGCTCTTCCGTTGATCCCCTCCAGCGTCGTCGGCTCGCACGGCAAGGCCGGCTGGTGGTACGCCGCGGTCAAGGCCCACGAGGCGGGGGAGATGGGTCCCGGGGACATCGAGGAGATGTTCGACGACGCGGCCGACACCGCGATCCGCGACATGGAGCGGGCCGGTCTCGACATCATCACCGACGGCGAGGTGCGCCGGCTCGACGGCTACGTCGACTCCTACTACGCGATCATCAAGGGGATCGAGCCCCTGCCGGTCCGGCGCAAGGTGGGACCGTGGGGCTACGATCAGCAGACGCGCTACGAGGCCACCGGCCGCATCGAGACCCCGGAGGGCGGGCTCGGCATCGTCAAGGAGTTCCAGTACCTCAAGGCCCACACCACCCGCGCCACCAAGGCCACCTGCGCGGGCCCGCTGACCTTCGGCTCCCGCATCCATCCCGGCAAGATGTACAAGGGCGTGGTGGACGTGGCGGAGCGCTTCGCGGAGGTGATCAACGCGGAGCTCAAGGGGCTGGTGGCGGCGGGGGCGGACTTCATTCAGCTCGACGAGCCCGCGCGCGGGAACGTGAGCGGCGAGGAGATGGCGCGCCTCTTCAACCTCGCCACCGACGGCGTGAAGGCCAGGCTCGGCTTCCACATCTGCTTCGGGAATCGCTTCGGCCGCTCGCGCTTCGACCGCTCCTACCGCCCCTACTTCCCGGGCATCCTCAAGTGCCGCGCCGACCAGCTGGTGCTGGAGTTCGCGGGCCGGGAGCTCTCCGAGCTCGACCTCTGGAAGGAGTTCGGCCAGGACCGCGAGCTGGGGGCCGGCGTCGTGGACGTGAAGGGCTTCTATCCGGAGAGCCCGGAGGAGGTGGCGGACCGCATCCGGCGCGTGCTCGCGGTCTGCCGGCCGGAGAAGCTGTCCGTGAACCCCGACTGCGGCTTCGGCTGGTCGCCGCGGTACATGTGCAACCAGAAGGTCCGCGCCCTCGCGGCCGGGGCGGCGCTGGCGCGCGCGAAGCTGACCGGCGCCCGCTAGCCCACGGGCTCCGCGTGGGGCGCGCGCGGACCCCGTGCATGCAATCCGTGAGCAGGAAATGCGCTCGGTTCTCGTCCGCGGTCTTGCCACTTCTTGCGAGTGTCACCACGAGCCCGTCATGGTGCTGACACCCGCGCCCCAAGCTTTCCGCTGACTTGGCTCCAGTGTTCCGGTGGCACTGGCCTTGCTCTGACACTCCGCGCCGGGCAACGAGGCCAGCACAATCGTCCGGCGACAAGGGAGCGACAGCGATCATGTCCCGCATGAAAATTCTCACGGTGGCCGCCGCGCTGGTCTGCGCCAGCCCCGTGTTGGCCACTGCTCAGTCCGACGAAAGCGCCGGAGTCGTCACCACCGTGAACGGCGACGCCACCTTGCTCCGCGCGGTGGCGGCGGCCCGGCCCGTGTCGCTCCGCATGCGGGACGAGATCTTCGTTCGCGACCGGATCCAGACCCGGGAGCGCTCGCTGGTGCGCGTGCTCCTCGGGGGCAAGGCCCTCATCACGGTGCGGGAGCTGTCCGTGCTCACCGTCACCGAGGACGCGGGACGCGTCACCGTCGATCTGCAGTCCGGCAAGATCGGCGTCGCGGTCGTGAAGGCCCGCATGCGCCCGGGGGAGATCATCGAGATCCGCACCCCGAACGCGACCGCCGCCGTGCGGGGCACCGTCTTCGTGGTGGACGTCGACCCGACCCCGCCGGGGCAGTCGACCGGTGGGCAGACCGCGACCACCCGCGTGCACCTCCTCCACGGCGCGCTGGACGTGAGCGCGCGCCTCGATCCCTCGAATCCGACCGTCCGCCTGGCCGAGCTGCAGAGCGTGGTCGTCACCGGCAACGCGCTGGGCGCCGTCGAGCCGATCTCGCGGGACGCGGTGGCCTCGCTCACCGCGGACCTGAAGCCGCGTCAGGTGAATCAGCCGGACGCGCCCGCCGAGTTCACCGGGGGGCTGGTGGCGCGCGAGCAGGGCCGGGCCGTGATGCTGGCCACTGCGCTGCTCGCGCCGGTGCCGAACGCCCCGATCCAGGGCACGCTCAAGAACGTGAAGGGCACGGTGAACGGCACCGTCAAGGGCGTCCAGGACGTGGTGGCCGGAGTGACCGGACCCACCGAGCAGATCCTCGAGAGCCTGATGGATCAGCTGGGCCTGGATGGGCTCGGTGACGGTCTGGGCGGCACGGTGGCCGGCCTCACCAACACGCTGGGCGACACGGTCGGCGGCCTCACCGACACGGTCGGGGGGACGGTGGCCGGCCTCGGGGGGACGGTCGGCGGGCTGACCTCCTCCCTCGGCGGTGGCGTGGGCGGCTCCCTCGGCGGCACGGTGAGCGGGGTGGGCGGGACCGTCGGCGGCCTCGGCGGGGCGCTCGGTGGAACCGTCGGCAGCGTGGGCGGCACGCTCGGCGGAACCGTGGGCGGCGTGGGCGGCACCCTGGGCGGAACCGTGGGCAGCGTCGGCGGGACCCTCCGCGGCGCGGTCGGCGGCCTCGGCGGTGGTACCGAGACGATCGGCGGCGTCGTGGGTGGTCTTCTCGGCGGACTGGGCGGCCACGGCGGCCCGGGCCACCAGTAAACCGGACCCGGAGCCCGACCATGACCACGAGCATCTTCGACGCTAGCCGTGTGCCCACCGTGCACGGAACGGTGTGGTACCCGATGGACTTCTCCCGGGGGCAGGTCATCGCGGAGCTGCCGGACGATCTGGACCCTCGGCTGCTGCCGCCCGGCGCCTCGCCGCACTTCGCGGCCGCCGCGCCCGCCTCGGTCCTCCTGCTGGACGATGCGGAGCCCGGGCTGATCGAGGCGGCCCGCCGGGCGATGGTGCCGGTCGTGGTCCTCTCCGATGCGCCCGATTCAGCGGCCGCGCGCGGTTACGTATGCCTCACCCTGCCGGTGAGCGCGGTCACCCTCGCGAGCGTGCTGCGAGCGGCGTGCGAGCAGGCCCGGGTCACGCGGGAGGCGCGCGACACCACGCGGCAGCTGGAGGAGCTGAACGCCATCGGCGTGCGGCTCTCCGGCGAGCGCGACACCAAGCTCCTGCTCGATCTGATCCTGACCAAGGCCCGGACGATCACCCGGAGCGACGCGGGCTCGATCTACCTGGTGGAGACGGCCCCCGACAGCTCGCGCCGGCTACGCTTCGAGCTGGCCCACAACGAGAGCGTGCCGGTCGAGTTCAACTCGGTTGCCCTGCCGATCAACCCCAAGAGCCTGGCCGGCCATGTGGCCCTGACCGGTGAGATCCTCCACGTCGACGACGCGTATGCGCTCCCGGTCGGCAGCACCTATCGGTTCAACCCGGAGGTGGACGCCCTGGCGGGCTACCGGACCAAGTCCATGCTGGTCCTGCCGATGAAGACACCGGGCGGGGAGACGCTCGGGGTGCTCGAGCTGATCAATTGCAAGAGCGAGAGCGGACGGGCCTTTCCCTCGCGCGACGTGATCGAGCGGGAGGCCCTCCCCTACTCGCAGGCCTCGCGCAACCTGGCCGCCTCCCTGGCCTCGCAGGCGGCGGTCGCGCTGTCCAACAGCAACCTCTTCCGCGAGCTGACCCGACGGCAGGGGCGGCTCGAGGCGCTGGTGGACGTGAGCCAGCGGGTGACCCGTCTCTGGCCCCCGGCGACGGTGCAGCGGCGGATCGCCGACCTATTCCGCGACCTGCTCCAGGCCGAGGTGGTGGCGTTTCATCTGGTGGACGAGAGCCGCCTCGTCCGGGCCGAGGCGCGCGGCGAGGGCGTGGACGTGCTGCTTCCCGCGGAGATTGCGACCGGCGAGGGCCTGTGCGGGCTGGCCGCCACCTCCGGCGAGCCGCAGGTGATCCCGGATCTCACGGGCTCGCCCATCCTGGGCGCGGCCCAGGTCGAGGTCGTCAACCGGCTCGGGCTGCGGGCGTGGGTCTCGGTGCCGGTCCGGGCCGGCGATCGTCTGGTCGGCGTCCTGACCGCGGTGACCAGCCAGTCGGCCACGTGCGCCGAGGACGACATCGCGCTGGCCACCACGTTCGCGGCCCAGGCCGGGATCGCGGTCGAGAACTCCCGTCTGTACGCGGAGCTGGAGCGGGCCCTGGAGGGCGTCCAGAAATCCCAGGACCAGCTGGTCCAGGTCGAGCGGCTGCGGGCCCTGGGTGAGATGGCGGCCGGCGTCGCCCACGATTTCAACAATTTGCTCGCGATCGTGATGCTCCGGACCGAGCTGCTGCTCGCGCGCGAGCAGGTGCCCGAGGTGGCGCAGAGCCTGTCGCTGATCCGCCAGGCCGCGCACGACGGTGCGCAGACGGTCCGGCGCATCCAGGAGTTCACCCGCACGCGCAGCATCCGGCCCTTCGCCCCGGTGGACATGAACCGCGTTATCCGGGAAGTCGTGGACCTGGCCCGCCCGCGGTGGCGGGATCAGGCGCAGAGCTGCGGCGTGACCTTCGACGTCCGGGTCGAGCCCGGTCAGGTGCCGACCATCGCCGGCACCGCCGAGGAGCTGCGCGAAGCCTTCCTCAACCTGCTCAACAATGCGCTCGACGCCATGCCCGCCGGCGGCCGGTTCACCTTCAAGACCGCCGTGGAGGAGGGCCGAGTGGTGATCCGCGCGGAGGACAGCGGCTGCGGCATGTCGGAGGAGACCCGCCGCCGAATCTTCGAGCCCTTCTTCACCACCAAGGGCGCCCAGGGTAACGGGCTCGGGCTCGCGGTGGTCTGGGGCATCATGACCCGCCACCAGGGGGAGATCCAGGTGGAGAGCACCCTCGGGCGAGGCACCACCTTCGTGATCAGTCTCCCGGTCCCCGCGGAGCTGCCGACCGACACGAGCACGGGCCGATCCGCGACGGTCCCGAAGGGTAGGCGGGTGCTGGTGGTCGAGGACAACCCGGAGATCCTCCAGTCGCTGGGGGAGCTCCTCCGGGACACCGGCTGCCAGGTCTTTCTGGCCCCCGACGGCCTGGCCGCCATCTCACGCCTGGAGTCGGAGGGCGTGGATCTCGTCCTCACCGACCTGGCCATGCCAGGTGCGTCGGGCTGGGAAGTCGCGACCGCCTGCCGCGAGCGCTACCCCTCCACTCCCATCGGGCTCATCACGGGCTTCGGCGATCGCCTCGAGCCGGACAAGATCGAGCGGCATGGCATCCAGTTCGTCGTCGCCAAGCCGTTCACGTCGACCGAGCTGCTCCGAGAGGTCTCGGCAGCTCTCAAGGCATAGGCGCCTCAGGCGACGGGCTGCCGGTCCGATCCCGCAGCCCGTCGCCGCTCGTAGTGTCGCCGACTCTTCGCCCGGTTCCCGCACGTCCGCATGTCGCACCAGCGGCGGTTCCGGTTCCTGGTCGTGTCCATGAAGAGCCAGCCGCAGTCATAACTGGCACACTCACGAACGAAGGTTAGATCCATCGACGTCAGGAGCTCGGCTGATGAGCGGACAACCCACCACGTGACCCGGTCGAGGTCGGGCTCCATTCCCGGCCAGCCCCACTCGAAGCGCCTCCCGGCGGGCACCACGCCGGCTCTCGCCATCGACCGGCCGACGATCCGGTTGAGGGTCAGGAGTTCGGAGGCCGGTGCCGGAAGCCCCGCCGCGTGCGCGGAGAAGAGAGCGTAGGCCGACTCTCGAGCCGTGCGGGCCAGCCCGAGGGCGACAGCCGCTTCCCGCGGGCGCTCGGACGCCATCGCGTCGAGGGAGGCCGCCTCACCCGGCGTGATGATCGTGGCCTGGCGAGCCCAGGCCAGCAAGTCACCATGGCTACTGATCAGATCCCGGCGCTCGCTGACCGGACGGAACCGAACCGTGTTGGTGAAGTCCAGGCACAGCCGTCCCGCGTTGAAGCGGAAGGCATCGGCGGAGGAACCGGCGGGCCCGGTCATGGAGCCGCGAGTATATAACCGGCTAACGTCACTTCGAAAGAGTCAATTCATCCTGTCCTTGGCGAGGAGCTTCTGGTACACGAGGCTGACCAGCAGCAGCACCACGCCCAGCACCAGGAACGAAAGGATCCGGTACGAGGTCTTCACCGCCGCGAAGTCGACGGCGAAGACCTTCACCACGGTCAGGCCGAGCAGCCCGAGCGCCGCGTAGCGGAGCCGGGGGTTGCTTCGCACGAACCCCCAGCCCAGTGCGAGGCCCGCGTACACCGTCCAGAGAACCGAGAGGCCGACCTGCGTCCGCCACCGGATGTCGCCTGGAGGGACCCGCCGGGCAGTGCGGGCCGCCTCGGCCAGCACATCCTGGTAGCGGGTCCAGCCCACGCTCAGCACGAAGAGAAGGATCAGCCCGGCCGCGCCCGAGACCGCGGCCCCGACCTGACGGGCCGCCGCGGTCGAGGCCCGGGCCAGCCCGCCCCCCGCCAGCCCGATCGCCACGCAGGCTCCGATCCGGGAAAGGAGCGGCAGGCTCACCAGCGAGCCCGCTGCCCGGCGCGCGAGATCGTCGTCCGTCAGGAGGACCCGGCAGGCAAGCAGGGCGGCCATCAGGGGAATCGCCACCGGGAAGGCGGGTGACCTCGAGCCCCGCGCGAGCAGGCCGACCACCAGCAGCTCGAGGGTCAGGAGGGTGGCCGGCCAGAGCCCCGACGGCTCGCGCCAGAGGAGCACGGCCAGGGTCGCCACCGCGGCCACCCAGAGCACCGCCCGGACCATGACCGACCGGGGGTGGCTCGGGCCCTCGGCAGCGGCCCGCCCCGCCAGCATCCCTCCGACGATCAGGGCCAGGACCACGCCCAGGTGGATGAGGAAGACCTGGTTCCAGACCGGAACGCCCCCGGGGAACCAGTAGGGGTCCAGCGCCACGGCACGGGTCCCGGCCAGGAGCAGGGCGGCCACCCCGCCCCACGTGGCCATGGTGACGGGCGCCCGGGTGGCGAGCCACAGCAGCATGACCCCTTCCGCCGCCCACGCGAGCGTCACCCATTGAAGGTCCAGGGCGAGGGGGATGGCGATCGTCAGGAACGTCCACCCGACCCCCTCGTGAACCAGGACCGGCACCGTGTCGTCGGGCACCCGTCCGGCGTAGTCGACGGAGACGACGCGGTAGAGCACGGCCAGCCCCAGCGCCCAGGGGCCCTCGAGCGCCGACCGGAAGGCCTCGAGAGTCACGTAGACGGCCCAGAAGTAGCCCGCCGCATTGGCCACGACCAGCACCAGGTCGAGCGGCTCGGTCCGGCGCCCCGTCGCCCGCTCCCGGAAGAGGGGGGCGAGGAGGAAGACCAGGAAGAGCGCCGTGAGCAGGAGCAGCCGCGCGAGCGGCCGGGGCGTCTCGAGATCGGAGCCGAGTGTCGGGAGCAGGAGCAGCGCGCTACCGCCCCACGCCACCTGGGCGAGCACCGGCCACGTCCGGAACCTGGCCACGAGCAGGACCAGGACGTCGAGGACCAGGAGGTAGACGAGGAGGTTCCGCTCGTCGGGGTGCTCGACGTGCAGCAGCACCGGGGTCAGCAGGCCACCGAGGACCGCGAGCACCGCGGTGCTGAGCCGGCTGGTCAGGACCGCCACCAGGGTTCCGAGCAGCGTGACCGCGAACATCGCGGTGAACGCGACCGACGGGCCGATCAGGCCGTAGAGCGTCTGGGCCGCGAACAGCGACAGGTAGAGCCAGCCGAGCCCGCCGCCGGCGAGCCCCTCGCTCAGGTAGGGTAGCTCCCGCCGACGGTGCAGCCAGAGGCCACCCAGCAGCATGAGCACCCCGCCCACCAGCCCCATCCCCACGCGGGTACCCGGCCCGAGGTAGGCGTTGTCGAAGGCCCACTTGAGGAAGAGGCCGACCGCGACCAGGATCACGATGACCCCGACCCAGGTGGCCCATCGCGCGCCGATGCGCTGCTCGAGGTCGAGAGCGGGCGGCCTCGCGACGGGCGGCGGCGTTGCGGCGTCGGCGCTCGCCGTGGTCGGAGCCGGGGGGACGGACTCCATCACCGGCGCGGTCACCGGTGCCACGGGAACCGGCTCGGTCACGATCGACGGCGGAGGCGCCACGGGCCCGCGCCCGGCCCCGCTCTCGAGCCCCTGCACCCGGGCCACCAGCGCGCGCACCTGGGCCTCCAGCGCGGCGATCCGGAACTCGGGGTCCTCGCCGCGCCGCGATCGCGCCAGGAGCGCGATCACGGCAACGACGAGGGCGATCATGGACAGGACCAGCCCGAGGGCGAGCGGCATCGCGGGCACGATGGGCGTCTCTCCGGCGAGCCTACACCGGGGTCCCTCCGGCTCCGCGCTGATTTGTGCCGTCCGGCGACGCGGCGGCGCGCGAAAGCGACCGGCCGCGTGGACTCCTGAGCGATACTAGGCGCGTGCGACGTGCCTCCATCGCCCGACGGCTCGCGCTCGGCGCGCTGCTGCTGGCGATGCTCGGGACGACGGCCGTCCCGGCCGCGGAGCCGCTCCGCTTCCGCATCCAGCCCGAGGCCAGCGAGATCAGCTTCCGGGCCACCTCCCGGCTCATGAACGCGGAGGGCCACTTCGGCCGCTTCAGCGGCGACGTGCTGGCGGATCCCAACCGCCCCGCGGGCGCGCGGATCACCCTCACGATCGACGCGGCCTCGCTCGACACCGGCATCCAGATGCGCGACAAGCACCTGCGGAGCGCCGACTTCTTCGACATCGAGCGCTTCCCGACCATCACGTTCCAGAGCGTGCGGGTGGAGGCGGCGGGGCGCCGCACGACCGTGCTCGGCCGGCTCAGCCTCCACGGGGTGACGCGTGAGATCGCGGTCCCGGTGGACGTGCAGATCACCGACACCGCCCTGGTGGCGACCGGGGAGTTCATCGTCAACCGGGGGGACTACGCGATGAACTACAACTCCCTCCTGAATCCGATCGGCAACGAGGTGCGGGTGGCGTTCACCTTCCGCGCCAGGGTACCCTGAGCGCCATGGATCCACGGACCGCCGGCCGCCGTCTCTCCGAGCTGTTGAGCTTGCGCGTGAAGCCCGTCGCGGTGACCTTCGCCGCCGCCCCGCCGCCCGGCGTGGCCCGCGTGTCCAAGTCGGGCCCCGCCGGCTGCGCCTACTGGAAGCAGGCCGCCGAGGGCGCGGTCTTCTACACCGAGGCCGCCGATCACTTCAACTGCCCGGTGGGGGCCCACACGCACGGGGTGGCCCTGCCGCCCGAGCGCGCGAAGGAGCTGGACGGCGTCGTCGGCACCATGGTCGGCCTCCAGTACATCCGCATGGAGGAGGTCGGCGCCCTGCCCCGGCGCACCGCCCCGTTCGGGGTCGCGGTGTACGCCCCGCTGGCCGAGACGCCGGCCGACGCGGGGCCGGACGTGGTGATCGTCCGCGGCCGCGCGCGCCAGATCATGCTGGTGGCCGAGGCCGCGCGGGCTGCCGGGCTCGCGAGCGAGGCGGCCGCGATGGGCCGTCCCGCGTGCGCGATGATTCCCGCCGCGCTCGCCCGCCCGGACGGGGTGACGAGCCTGGGATGCATCGGGAACCGGGTCTATACCGAGCTCGGCGACGACGAGCTCTACTTCACGATCCCGGGGAGCCGCGTCGGCGAGGTCGTCGAGCGTCTCGAGACGGTGCTCCACGCCAACCGCGAGCTCGAGCGCTACCACCAGGGGCGACGCGCCGCGCTCTAGCCGGCCCGCCCGCCCCGCGGCATCCGTCATATAATCGGTCCCCCATGAACGCGGCCCTCGCGGGGCTCCTCGTCGCCGATCTGACCCAGAACGTGGCGGGCCCCTACTGCACCCAGATCCTCGGCGACCTGGGCGCGGAAGTGGTGAAGGTGGAGCGGATCGACCGGGGCGACGACGCGCGGGCGTGGGGCCCGCCCTTCTGGGGCCAGGAGAGCGCCACCTTCATGAGCGTCAACCGCAACAAGCGGAGCCTCGCGGTGGACCTCAAGTGCCCCGATGGCCGCGCGATCCTCGAACGGCTCCTCGCCCGCGCCGATGTGTTCGTGCAATCGCTCCGCGCCGGGGCGGCGGAGGAGCTCGACCTCGGCTGGCCGCGGCTCGCCGCGCTGAACCCGCGCCTCGTGTACTGCTCGGTCACCGCCTACGGGACGGAAGGGCCGCTCAAGGACCGCCCGGGCTACGATCCGCTCATGCAGGCCTACGGTGGCATCATGTCCATCAACGGGCACCCGGGGCAGCCGCCCGCGCGCGTGCCGGTCTCGGTGGTGGACATGGGCACCGGGATGTGGGGCGTCATGGGCATCCTCGCCGCGCTGCGCGAGCGCGACCGCACCGGCCGCGGCGCGCTGGTGACCACCGCCCTGTTCGACACCGCGCTGGCGTGGTCGGTGTTCCAGATGAGCCACTACTTCGCGACCGGCGAGATCCCGCGCCCGCAGGGCTCGGGCACCGCGATGATCGTGCCCTACGAGGCCTTCCCGGTCGAAGACGGCTGGGTGATGATCGCGGCCGCCTCCGACGCCCTCTTCGTGAAGGCCACCGCGGCCCTCGGGGTGCCGGAGCTGGCCCGCGATCCGCGCTTCGTGGACAACCCCCGGCGCGTCGAGCACCGCGCCGCGCTCCAGCAGACGCTGGCCGCGGTCACCCGCGCCCTCTCCGGCGCGGAGGTGCTGGAGCGGCTGCAGAAGGCCGGGGTGCCGTCGGCGCGCGTCTCCACCATGGACCAGGTGGCGACCGAGCCCCAGACCGAGGCCAGCGGGATGCTGCCGCCGGTGAAGCATCCGCGGGTGCCCGACTTCCGCGCGGTGGCGCTGCCGATCAAGTGGGACGGCGAGCGTCCGACGCCCACGCGCGTGCCGCCGCTGCTCGGCGAGCACTCCGCGGAGGTGCTGACGGAGCTCGGCTACGACACCGCCACCATCCGGGACCTCGCGGAGCGCCATGTCGTCCAGCTATAGGACCCTCAACGTCGGCGCCTCCGCCGAGGGCCAGGTGGTCACGGTGGAGCTGAACCGCCCCGAGGCCCTCAACGCGATGAACACCGCGATGGGCGAGGACCTCCTGCGCTGCTTCGAGGGCCTGCGGTGGGACCGGACGGTGCGCGCGGTGGTGTTCACCGGCGCGGGAAGCAAGGCCTTCTGCGTGGGCGGCGACCTGAAGGAGCGGGAGGGCATGACCGACGAGGCGTGGCGCGCCCAGCACGTGATCTTCGAGGCCGCCGCCGCGGGCGTGCTGCACTGCCCGGTGCCGGTGATCGCCGCCGTCGAGGGCTTCGCGATGGGCGGCGGCTGCGAATTGGCCGTCCTGTCGGATCTAGTGGTCTGCGGCGAGACCGCGGTCTTCGCGGTGCCGGAGGTGACCCGGGGAATCTTTCCGGGGGTGGGCGGCACCCAGCTGCTGCCGCGCATCCTGGGCGCGCCGATGGCCAAGGAGCTGATCTTCACCGGGCGCCGGGTCGACGCGCGCGAGGCCAGGGCCATCGGGCTCGTGAACCACGTGGTGCCGGCGGGACAGGCGCGGGCCAAGGCGCTGGAGATCGCCGCCGCCATCGCGGACAATGGGCCCATCGCGGTCCGGCAGGCCAAGAAGGCGATCAACTGGGGCGCGGAGACCGACCTCGAGACCGGCATGGCCCTGGCGATCGAGGCCTACAACAACACCGTGACCACCGAGGACCGGCTGGAAGGCGTGCGCGCCTTCAACGAGAAGCGCAAACCCCGCTTCCAGGGGAAGTAGGCAGTGAGAGCGACGAGAAGCGAGACACGGGCGCAGGCGGAGCGGGCCGCCGCGACCATCTCGACCACGGTCAACATGGCTAAGCCATGTTGAAGATGAAGAGGGGCGACGCATGACAGCAGACATGAGCTTCGTACTCACCGAGGAGCAAAAAGCCCTGAAGGCGGCGGTCCGCGACCTGTGCCTGCAGTACACCGCCGAGTACTGGCGCGACCTCGACACCCGCCGCGAGTACCCGGAGGCCTTCGTCAACGAGCTGACCAAGGCGGGCTACCTCGCGGTGCTGATCCCCGAGGAATACGGCGGGGGCGGGCTCGGCATCATCGAGGCCGCCCTGATCCTCGAGGAGATCAACCGGTCGGGCGGCAACGGCGGGGCCTGCCACGCCCAGATGTACATCATGGGCACCGTCCTCCGGCACGGCTCCGCGGAGCAGAAGAAGCAGTACCTGCCCAAGATCGCCACCGGCGAGCTGCGGCTGCAGGCCTTCGGGGTCACCGAGCCCAACGCGGGCTCGGACACCACCAAGCTGCAGACCACCGCGGTCCGCAAGGGCGACCGGTACGTGGTCAACGGGCAGAAGATGTTCATCTCCCGCGTGCTCCAGTCCGATCTCATGCTGCTGCTCGCCCGCACCACCCCGGTGGATCAGGTCAAGAAGAAGACCGACGGGCTCAGCGTGTTCCTCATCGACATCCGC
>Ga0068861_100002081_pt1 | contig 12970 bp, 9 predicted proteins | sample KBSSwiS42_FD_66593 | JGI IMG/M metagenome (GOLD analysis project Ga0068861, IMG submission 66593) | Switchgrass rhizosphere microbial communities from Kellogg Biological Station, Michigan, USA - KBS Switchgrass S4-2 | ecosystem: Host-associated > Plants > Roots > Rhizosphere > Soil ...
CCACTGAATCCCGTTCCGTGTTCATCACCATTGCTCCAGTGCCGTCTTGAGCCGGCTCTCGGCGGCGATCAGGAAATTTCCGGACACCACGATTGGATCTCCAGCGCTGAGCCCCGATACGATTTCGATTTCGTCACCCGTTTCCACTCCGGTTTCCACCCGCTGGGGACGAAGGCGCCCCTCCCCGAGATCCCGGAAGACGAATTGCCGATCGCCTGCGGGGAGCACGGCAGTTTTGGGAACCACCAGCCGATTCCCAAGATCGACTTCGAGGGCCACGTTGGCGTACATGTCTGGTTTCAGTTCCAGGCCTTGATTTCTGATCGCGATGCGCACGCGACCGGTGCGCGAATTAGGATCGAGATAAGGCAGGACATAGGAGACCTTGCCCGCGACGTTTTGGGTAGGCAGATAGGGGAAACTGACGATGGCCTGTGCGCCGACCTTTACTAGTTCCAGCTCCGAACTGTAGAACTCGGCTTCGATCCAAACCCGATCGAGATCAGCGATGCGAAACAAAACCGCCTTGGGCTCAACGCTTGCTCCCGCGACCACGTTCTTCTCGATGATGTATCCGGTAACCGGAGAGAGAAACGGAAGGTCCTTGATCGGCTTCCCCAGATTGGCGATGTCTTGCAGTTGCTTTTCCGAGACATCGAGCAAGCGCAACCGATTCCGCGCCGCTTCGACCAGGTAGTCCGCGCGATCGGGAGCTGGACTTTGCCGAGCGGTGGCCTGACTCTTGAGCGCAGTCAAAAATTCTTCCTGGGCCGAATAAAGATCCGGTGAATACATGGTGAAGAGCGGCGACCCGCGGGTGACTTTCATCCCTGATGCATCGGCGTAGAGCCGTACGATCCACCCGCCCACCTTGGTGGACACTTCGGTCAGTCCCGTCTCGTCGTAGGCGATCCGTCCCACTGCCCGCAAGGTCTTATGAATGGGTTTCACTTCCGCCGGCGTCGTGCGAACACCGATTTCCTGGCGCCGCTCCGCACTCAGCGTGATCGTTCCCGTTCGAAGCTCATCTTTCGTGACCGCGACCAGCGTCATTCCGCAGATCGGACAGTGGCCGGGCCCTTGGTTGCGGATGGAGGGATGCATCGGGCACGTGTAGTAGGCGATGTCCCCGGTCCGCCCGGCCAGGGTCGAGTCTTCTTGGGTATGGGCAGTTTCGGTCTTTCCTCGGCATCCCGGCGTAAACAGGATGGCGAGGAGAACCAGCATGCTCATGGCAGCCCGGTGCGTGGTCATGGACGCGCTCCTTCCCCGGGCATCCGGCCCAAGGCGCGGTCAAGGTCGAGGCGGTATAGGTGGTACGCCACCAGGGCCTCTTCGAACCCCAGCTCGACATCGAGCAAATTGCGCTCCGCGTCAAGGAGCGTGAGCGCGGGCATGTTTCCGGTTTCGAATGCGGCACGTGCCGCGGCAACACGATCACGAGACGCCGGAAGAAGATGACCGAGATAGAGGTCGATGGAGTGCATCATTTCTTCCATTTGCGCGACCGCACGCGATACCTCCAGCCGGACCGCGTCCTGCTTCGCGCGTTGTTCGCTTCTTGCTTTGCCGAGCTCGGCCGCGGCTTGTTCTTTGGCCCCCCTTCGGCGGCCCGACCAAATGGGAAGATTCATTTCCACGCCCACCATCCACTGGTGCTCGGTATCCGCCCACATGCTGTTATAGGACGTCATGAGTCCGAAGTCAGGGAGCGATGCCTTTCCCGCTTCTTGAAGCGCCGCTTCCCGGCTGCGAATAGCGGCCGCACTTGCCAATAACTCCGGGCGCGCGGCCAGGGCGGTATCGACCAAACCCGGTGAGTAGACGTTGGGCACGCTCATCGCCAGGCTGTCCGGCAGCATCAATTGCGCCGGTGCCGCGGGAAGGGGAGCGTCCGGTTCGCGATGCAATAACGCGTTAATCTCGTCTTTGACGATGAATCGGGCTCGTTCCAGCTCCACGCTCCGGTGTTCGAGATGGTTCATCTCCACCTCGGCCTCCAGAGGTTCTTCTTGTGAGCTGTGCCCGGTCGTGTAATGCGACACGGCAATACCCTGGATTTCTTTGAGAAACGCACGATGCTCCTCATTGAGTTGCATGGCGCGCTCGATGCGGTAGTACTCGTAAATCAGTTTTGCCGCCTGGTTCGCCATCTCCAATCGCATGGTCTCGAAATCCGCGAAGGCGACTTCGGCCTCCGCCACCGCTTTCTTCCCGGCTACGCCGCGTTTTCCGGGGAAGGGAAACATTTGCCGCAGCTCGACTTCTTGGCCAAACGGCACATCGTCGGAACCGATGCTCTGGGGCGCAATCTCGTAACGCACCCTTGGGTCCTCGAGCGCGGTCGCTTGAGGATATTGAGCGAGGGCGGCCCGCCAGGCCTGCCGTCCCGCGTCCAAGGTCGGGTTCCGAGCCAGCACCTCCTGAATGAGATGCGAGGGCTCGAGTACGGAATCTCCGGCGAACAACGTGGCGCTAGGTTCATCCGCGTTTTTCGGGACCGCCGATTCATTGTTGTAGCGCTGCGTCAATTCCTCGTGACGGCGCCCGGATTCGGATGCGGCGCATCCGGTCAGGACGACCAGAAGGAGTGACGCGCGCTGCACGCGCATTCCAATGCACACCATGATCGATCCCTTCCCTCCGAAATGGAGGCGAAGTCAGAAGACACGAACGATCCCAACCGATGTCTCGGCGGGATGCTTCAGTTCTGGGGATCGATCAAATGCGATACGACCGGAAAAGGTCGTAGAGGGGCGGGGCGGGCAAGGATTCGGGCACGCCGGGGAGCGAAACGCTTGCGGGTGAATCACTGGAGGGTAGAGGAATCATTGCCGCGAACACGGCGGACGCTAACGTTGGTGTGGAAGGCGCGGTGTTGCGGGCCGAAGTTTCTGCGCCCCGGAGTGGCGCCCGCTGCATGTCGCAACACGCGGACCGCATTCCGGGGCCGGCCGCATCTTTGGCGCAACGGGATCCGCAGCAGCACGCTGCTTGGCTGGGCGCCGGACGGCAAAGGGCAATGGCCGACGAAGCGAGTCCGTCGCCCAGACCGGCAAGAACCAGAATGACCGCGATCCATGTGCTAAGACGCATGTTTTTCCAATACCCAGGCAAATCATAGCACGCCCGGTTGGGCGGGCTTTCAAGACGTTTTTTATCTATCCATTATCGGGTTAAAGAGTCCTTCACATTAACCGGCCCAACCCAGAGAATGGCGTGATGGCTACCGGCCTCAAAGCCCTCGACCATCTGGAAGACCGCCTCCAGCACTTCCAGAACCTCATGCCGCACCGAGTGCGGAGCATTCTTCTGGTCGCCAGCCCGTATGACTCATTCGTGCTCGAGGAAGAGGGCCGGCTGGACGAGCTCATCTTGAGCGAGTCGGTCGAGCTCAACTTGCGAAATGTTCCCGGCATCATCCGCGTGACCACGGGAAGCGAAGCGCTGGACGTTTGTCGCAAGTCGCCTCCTGATCTTCTCGTCTCCACGCTCCACATCGGGGACATGCCATGGCCGCGGCTGGCGGCGGAGATCAAGGAAACGTGCCCCGATCTGCCGATTGCGCTTCTGGCGTTCGATGACCGGGAGCTTTCCGAAATCCGATCGCCCCGTTTTTCGGGGACTTACGATCACCTCTTCGCGTGGCACGGCGATTTTCGCATCTTGCTGGCGATCGTGAAGACGATCGAGGATCGCTGGAACGTGGATGAAGATGTGGCTCTGGCCGGAGTCGGGGTCATCATTCTCATCGAGGACAGTGTCCGTTATTACTCGTCCTTCTTGCCTCACCTTTACACAGAGCTGGTGAAGCAATCCGAGCGCGTCATCGCCGAGGGCGTAAACCTCACCCACAAGATCATGCGCATGCGGGCGCGCCCCAAGATCCTCCTCGCTACCTCGTTCGAAGAGGCGGTAGACGCATACCGGAAATATCAGGACGTATTGATCGGAATTATTTCCGACGTGGATTTTCCACGCGGTGGACAGCCCCACGCGTACACCGGGCTCGAATTCGCGCGCATGGTCCGCAGAGAGTACCCGGACCTGCCCATTCTCCTGCAGACGCGCGACGTGAGTTACACCGAGAAGGCGCGCGAAGTGCAAGCAGCCTGTGTACTCAAGGACTCACCGTTCCTCCTTCGGGAGCTCCGGGAGTTCATGCTTCATAATTTCGGGTTTGGAGAATTTGTGTTTCGCCGGCGGGACGGGGTGGAAGTGGCGCGAGCGGGGAACCTGCACGCCATGGAGCGCGTGCTCCATGACATTCCCGACGACGTCATTCGCGATCACGCCAGCCGCAACCATTTTTCCACCTGGCTTCGCGCCCGCACGGAATTCCGATTGGCCGAGGAGCTGCGCGGAAAGAAAGTCTCGGACTTCACCTCCGCTCGTGAGCTGCGCGCCTACCTGATCGAATCGATTCGAGAATTCCGGCGCGAGCGGCAAAGCGGAGTGATCTCGGCCTTCCAGAAGGACGCGTTCGATCTCCAGGTGGGATTCGCCAAAATCGGCGGGGGATCCATGGGAGGCAAGGCACGGGGGCTCGCCTTTGCCCGCGAGCTTCTCTACAACTATCGAGCCCGGAATCGTTTTCCGGGAGCACGCCTCGTGGTTCCAGCCTCCGTCACCCTTGGCACGGACATCTTCGATCAGTTTCTGGACGAAAATAATCTTCGTGATTTCGCGATGCGGGAAACCGATGACACGTCCATCGAAGCGGCGTTCATCAAAGCCCGTTTCCCGAAACGAGCCATGGCGGATATCAACCATCTCTTGAACGAAGCGACATATCCCTTGGCGGTGCGATCCTCGAGCTTGCTCGAGGATTCGCCCTATCAGCCGTTCGCCGGCATCTATCTGACCGTGCTGGTGCCCAACAATCACTCCGACATGAAGACGCGCCGCCGCGAGCTGGTGCAAGCCATCAAACGTGTCTATGCCTCCACGTTCTCATCCAAAGCCAAGACGTATCTTCGAGCAACCACGTTCCGGCTCGAGGAAGAGAAGATGGCGGTGATCGTGCAGCGGCTGGGAGGGGCACCGCACGGACATCGATTTTACCCCGAGATCTCTGGGGTTGCGCGCTCGTACAACTTTTATCCCGTGCCGCCCCTGCGCGCGGAAGACGGGGTGGTCTCGCTCGCCCTCGGGTTGGGAAAAACGGTCGTGGAGGGGGGAAAGGCGTTTCGGTTTTCTCCCCGGCATCCCCAACTCCCCGTCGACTTCGCATCGCCGGTCGACATGCTCGAAGCCGCGCAAACCACGTTTTATGCCCTGGACCTTGGTGTTGCCGAAGCCTTCGAAGACGGTACGGTCAAGCTGGGGCTGGACGCGGCCCGAGAGGACGGCACGTTAGGAAAAGTGGCTTCCGTGTATTCGCCGGAAAATGACGCCGTCTACGACGGGGTGTCGCGCCCCGGCATTCCGTTGGTGACCATGGCGCCTGTGCTCAAACATGGGCTCTTTCCGTTGTCGGAATCCTTGCGCCTTCTTCTGGAAATCGGTGAGCGCGGTATGAACACTCCGGTTGAAGTGGAGTTCGCGGTGAACTTGAGTCCTCCTCCCGGCGAAACGGCCGAGCTTTATTTCCTGCAAATGCGACCGATGGTCGTGTCGCGTGAAGCGTTCGATGTGCACCTGGATGACCTTCCTGCGGACGCCATGATCTGCCGTAGCGATCGCGTGCTGGGAAACGGAAGGATGGAAGGCATCGAGCACGTCATTGTGGTCGACCGCGAGCACTTCGATGCCTCCCGCAGCATGGAGGTGGCAAGAGAGGTCGCACGCATGGCGGCCAGGCTCACCGGCCAGGCGCCCTATCTGTTGATTGGTGCCGGGCGATGGGGCTCGTCGGAACCCTGGTTGGGAATTCCGGTGACCTGGGAAGAGATCGCGGGAGCCCGGGCCATCGTGGAGGCAAACCTTCCCGGGAAGCATGTGGCTCCCTCGCAGGGATCGCACTTTTTTCACAATCTCACTGCCTCCTTAACCGCCTACTTCACCGTGGAATCGGACGAGGACGGGTTCGTGGATTGGGCGTGGTTGCGCGGGCTGCCGGCGATGGAGGAAGGCACGTTCGTGCGCCATCTGCGCTTGGCCGGGCCGGTGACCGTGATCGCCGACGGCCGGACCGGTCGGGGGATCATTCTCAAACCAAACGGACGAGGTTAGGGATGGACGAATTCCTGTCGACGGTATGAACGGACTGGATCACAATCCCCCCGGCCAATTTCGTCAGGAAAGGAGTCTTTCGATGAAAGCCTGGAGTCTTTTGACGGCGAGCCTGTTCTTGTGTGCCGCCGTGGTTTCCGTCAGCGTGCAAGCGTCGCCTACAGCCAAGACGGAAACGAAGTCGGTCACGGTCAAAGGCGAGATCGTCTGCATGGGCTGCTACATGGGTCATAACGCCAAGGGCGCGGAGCACAAGTCGTGCGGCACCAAGTGCGTGGCGGGTGGCATGCCGATGGGTCTGGTGACGGCCGATGGCAAGCTCTATGTCCTCACCATGAGCCATGAGAGCGCCGACGCTTACAACAAGGCGAAGGATATGATGGCCTCGACCGTCAACGTGACGGGAAAGGCGATGGAAAAGGATGGGGTCAAGGCTCTCGAGGTGACGGCAATCGCCGACGCGGCAGCGACACCAGCCAAGTAGTTTTTCAAAACGTCGTGAAGGTTAAACGGCGAGTGGGCCTTTGGTTCCCGCTCGCCGTTTTATTTTTGGCCGGACTCGGAGGCGCATACGTTCGCCGGCCTCACTTGCCGCCCGCGGAAAGAGGGCGCCGTATCGCCGAGCGGGAAGGGTGCTTCGGTTGTCACGGACCGAACGGCACGCAAGGCGCCGCAAACCCGGGTCGGCCTTCTCCGGAGGTCCCCAATTTTCTAGGGGACCAAATGATGTATTCGAATTCTCCCGACGACATTCGCGCCTGGATTCGGGACGGCGTCACGCCGGCCAAAGCCGGGAGCGAAAGCTGGAAGGGCGAACGCGATGCCGGAGCGCTTCGCATGCCCGCATTCGGAAAACGTTTGAGCAGCCGGAACATTGACGACCTCGTCGCATTTGTCAGTGTCATGGGAGAGCCGACGCCCGAGGATTCACTCCCGGCGCTAGGGAGGAACCGCGCGAACGCACTGGGTTGTTTTGGCTGTCATGGACCCGATGGCCGGTTCGCCCGTCCCAATCCCGGTTCCTTCAAGGGTTACATCCCGTCCTGGGACGGAAAGGATTTTCCAGACCTGGTCCGCGATCGAGCCGAATTCGAACAATGGACCCGACATGGAATCTCGGATCGGTTCCAACACAATATTTTTGCGAAGTTCTTCCTGGAGCAGGCGTCGGTAAGGATGCCGCCCTTCGACCGGTTTCTGGAGCCTGGGGACGTGGATGCGCTGTGGGCCTATGTAGAGTGGTTGCGATCCCAGACTTCAGAACAGGGTCAGTGAGCTTGCTGATCGCCCCAGCGCGCGCGCAAGAAAATGTGGAAAGAGATGGGGAAATCGCCATACACGTCCTTGAGGCTTTCCGGATAATCGTAGACGGTTAAATCGCCGCCCAAGCCCGTCGTCACCTGCTGCAACACGTCTATATTTCGAAAATATCCACCGGTCAGCGCATAGATATCGGCAAGTGAGGGGTCGTCGGAAAGCGCCTTGGTGGCCAGAAGCCCTTCATTTTTTTCGACCCACTCGAAACGCCCATACAGTTGATCGAGCCGAGTCTTTTGCCATGTTCCTTCGGCCAACAACGAATGCGAAGTGATGCCGTGCTCCTCGTTGTTTTGTCCCCATACCAAAGTCGCTGCCCAATCCCGCGTTCCATCGGCGCCGGTTTCCACCGACACGGTGGTGCGGTGCACGTCCCCAGGTTCCAAACGGATTTCCGGATCGTGCAGATATCCGTTGGAAACTTGGGCCGACCAGGATGCTCCCAACTTGATCTTCAGCCGGCCGGAATATGAGTCGATGGGGCCGCCGTCCAGATCCCAACGCTCTTCGTCGGGCTCCGCGCCGTGAAACGCGGAACCCTCCAGCACAAATCGATTCCATCCCTCCCCCACGGTGATCACGTTACGGGTGATGTGGGTGGCGTCCTGCCAGTGATGGCCGAGGGGCGCGATGGGATTGTCACCGGACGAAGCGCGATGCATGAACGCAACGGGCCCGAGAGCGGGGGCTCCAACCAGTGCGACTTGAATCCAGCCCGCAGCGTGGGCTCCAAAGGCATGGCGATAGGTGACGGACAAATTGGAGAAGAAATCGTGCGCGTGCTGACGGTCGACGAGCGGTTTGTCCTGATACGACTCGCCGGTCTGGAACAGCTCCGGCGAACCGTGCACGTGAATGGTGGCCGGCTCCAGCGAAGACATGAGCATGAAGGTGACGTGGCTCTGGCCGAAGGAGCGATAGAGCATGCCCATCGCCCAGTTCGAGGACTCGATTGCATCGTCTCCGGACGGGCCGCCTTGATCATTGTAGAGAAGTCGCACCACACCCATCGTCATGACATGCCATGCATCTCCCATGTCCATGGGTGGCTCGGCCGTCATTCCGGACATCTCCGACATGTCGGATTGGAAGAGATGGGGCGTGTAACGCGTGGGTATGTCCATGTCCATACCGGGCATGTGTCCGGAGTGCTGTGCGAACGAACTCGCGGGTCGGCTGGAGGCGATCAATACGACCAGTACCGCCAACCACCCCGCGCCTTGACCCGCCTCACGTTTCATTGGAAAATTCATGGCCGACACCGTCCTCTTGATTTGGAAACGAGGGATGCGACATGCAGAAACGAGTGATTTTCGTCCTGGCCTCAGCAGCATTAATACTGGCGTCAGGATGCGCAAAAAACAAGAAAGCCTCTGGGCAGGAAGTTCAAATCACCGTCACCGAAAAAGGATTCGAGCCCGCGCGGAGCGTGATCAAGAAGGGTGAGCCGGTGACCCTGATTGTCGAGCGTAAGACCGATCAGACGTGCGCCAAGGAGATCGTTCTTCAGGGCCTCAACATTCGCAAGGATCTCCCCCTCAATCAGGCCGTCCGCATCGGTCCCTTGCCCGCCGACGTGATCGGAGACTCGCTCTCCTATGCGTGCGGTATGGACATGTACACCGGGGTGATCATCGCCGAATAAGGGGCGAGGGGCGAGCATGGCGCCGCTAGCCATCGCCCTCATATCCGCCGCCATACTTCTTCTCGAGATCACGTTCACGCGCATCTTGAGCGTGGTTCTCTGGTATCACTTCGCATTTCTCACCGTGTCCTTGGCCATGCTGGGGCTGGGGGCTCCCGGCGTTTGGTTCACGCTTAAGCCGCCCGAGGACCGCACTCTCTCCCGGTTGCTGCTTCTCGCCGCGCTGCTGATACCCGCCGGACTACTCGCCATTTTCCATCTGGGCGCTCTCTTGCCCTGGGTTCCGGGAACCGTGACCCGGCCCCTGGATCTCATCGGCCCACGCGTCATCTTGGCGGTGTGCGCCATTTTGTTGCCGATGACGGCTCTGGGCGCTGCGGTGGTGCTTTTACTCATGCGTGCGCACGGCCCCGCGTTTGGGCGCATGTACGCGGCCGATCTCTGTGGCGCCGCGGTCGGAGCGGCGCTGGCGATTCCGCTCATGCGGATCGTTCCCACTCCGGTGATCGTGGTCGGCTGCAGTGGGTTGGCTTTAATAGCCGTGTGGGTTCTCGAGGGCCGATTGCCGATCGCGGCGTGTGTGCTTGGAGTATTTCTGATCGGACTCATGCTGTGGCAACAGCCGCTACATCTTCACTACAACAAGACGTACAAGGAAGACGGACTCCTGCTGGAGAAGTGGACACCCACCGCGCGCTTGAGCGTCTTTTCGAACGTTTTCTGGCGCCGGAATCCGAGCACGGCATTCGGATGGGGGATGGGAACGCGCTTCGTGCCGTTCTCCATTAATCAGCTCTGGCTGGAACAAGATGGATCCGCGGGCACCCCGATCACGCGGTTGGACCGGCCGCTGTCCGCGTTTTCCAACCTCATGTACGACGTGACCAGCGTCGGCTATCAGTGGAAGCCGCCCCAGACGGCGTGCGTGATCGGCGCCGGGGGAGGGCGCGATGTATTGACTGCGTTAGCGGCGGGAGCCCACAGCGTGGATGCGGTCGAGCTGAACGCGGGGATCGTGGGACTTTTGCGCGGGCGCTTTAGGGAATTTGCCGGAAATGTTTACGATCGCCCCGATGTCACGGCGCACGTGGAGGAAGGACGTGCGTTTCTAACCCGTTCGCATCGCACGTGGGATCTCATTCAGATCTCGTTGATCGATAGTTTTTCTGCCACCGCGGCCGGCGCGTATGCGCTATCCGAGAACAACTTGTACACCGTCGAGGCGGCGCGGCTTTATTGGCGGCGGCTCACGCCATCGGGGGTCTTGTCGATCAGCCGTTGGACCCGGCTTGCCACCGGACTCGAAGTGTCACGGCTGATCTTGATGTTGAAGCGCGCACTCGAGCTGGAAGGTATCGAGCGCCCCCTCGATCATATTTCGGTGATTGAAGGAGGGATCGTGGGAACGGTGCTGGTCGCCCGCGCTCCACTGACAAACCAGGACATAGGGGCATTGGATGCCATTTGTGACCAGCGGGGCTTCACTCGCTTATGGCCCGTTGCCGCCAAGGAGTCGGTCCTTTCCCACGTGTTGCAAGGGGGAAGCCGCTACACATCTATGGGCATCGATTTGAGTCCGCCCACAGATGACCGGCCATTCTTTTTTCAGCTCATTCCAATGTTCGGGAAGATTGATTCAGCTCTCAATCGGAAGCTCTCCGTCAATGAAGGCGCGGTGATCCTCTTGCGGTGGCTGGTTGGATTCGTGAGCACCGTAGCCCTGATCGTGTTCCTGTTGCCGTTCGGCCTGGCGAGACGGATCCCACGAGGCCCCGAGTTCTGGAAGGGCAGCGGCTATTTCGCGGCCATCGGTTTGGCATTCATCCTCATCGAGACGGGGTTGATTCAGAGATTCATTCTTTATCTGGGGCATCCCAGCCACGCGACCACGGTCGTGCTCACCGGCATGCTGCTAGGAGCAGGCTTGGGCTCGTACGCGGTAACGCGAGCGCCGGCGGGGCGAGTGAGGAAATGGGGCTGGATACTGCCGCTCTTGCTTGGCCTCATCACCCTCGTTCTGCCACGACTCTTCGGAGCCACGCTCGGCTGGCCATTTGCGGCGCGGATTTCGGCCAGTCTTTGTCTTCTTCTACCGGTAGCGTTTCTGATGGGATGTGCGTTTCCGGTGGGGATATCTCTCTTTGGGGACGAGGCGAAGGCTTGGTTCTGGGCGATGAACGGGGTAAGCGGCGTCCTGGCCGGCGTCGCGTCCTTAGCCCTGGCTCTGATCTTGGGATTTCAGGGCGTGCTGTGGGTGGGCACGGCCGGCTATCTCGCCGCGTGGGTTCTCTTGCGCAGCACTCGATCGCTTATCGGGCGCGCTTAACGCGTCTCGACGTTAGTCGCCTCCCAGCATGCCATTCATCTCTTGGAACAACTCATTCATCGCGGCTTCGTGTTCTGCGGCGATCGCTCTCAAGTCCTCCACCAATTGCAGCTGCTTCATGCGCACGGTGTAACTGTCCACGCTTTCGAGCATCTGGACCGTGGCCTGCTGCATGTCCTCGGCAGTGTACCCGCTCACCAATGCATTGATGCCGGCGTGACGTTGGGAAGATTTCTGCAGCCTATCGATGAGGTCATGCATGTCGGCGGCATAGGTAGCGGTTTCGCTCTGGATAGCCTTTGCCGTGGCGAGAGTGCCCACCTGTGTGTTGTAGGCATCCTGGCGTGTGCTCAGCTGATCGAGAACCGTTCCAGGTTCCGGGGCCGACGGTGTTGTTTCCTGACATGCCGAAACACCGACACAAAACAGAACGAGCATCGTCCAACGCGGCATTTCTTTACCCCCTTGAAAGAAAAGCCCTGTGCTCTTCGATTACAGAGTCTCGCAGTTACATATCGGCAGCGTCTATAAAGCCCTCCAGCAGATTGTTCATTTCTTGTAGCATATGGAAGCTATTGGAATCTTGCAAAGCAGGAAGCGATTTTCGGAAAAAGAATGTTTCGAGAAAGAGAAGGGCGCCGGCAGCTTAGGTCCGGCGCCCGATATCAGAGATATCTAAATTGTCGGAAACTACACCACGCCCTGGTCCATCATTGCATTTGCCACCTTGAGGAAGCCGGCGATATTTGCGCCGCGCACGTAGTTGCCTGGTGAATCGTACTTGGCTGCCGTCTCCACGCAGTTGCGGTGGATCTCCTTCATGATCATCGAGAGTCGCTGATCCACTTCCTCACGGGTCCACGAGTAACGCATGCTGTTTTGGGCCATTTCCAGACCGGAGACCGCCACACCGCCGGCATTCGCTGCTTTCCCCGGACCAAACAAGATCTTTGCATCCACAAAGCGTTTCACCGCCTCCGGAGTGCTCGGCATGTTGGCGCCTTCGCCCACCACGTAGATGCCGTTCTTGACCAGCGTATCCGCGTCTTTGCCCGTGATTTCATTCTGGGTCGCGCTCGGAAACGCGCAATCGGCCTTGAACGACCAAACCGGGTTCGTGTCCGCGCCCGCCGCGACTTCGATGAACTTCGCCGTCTTGAACTTTTCCACGTACTCGCGGATACGGGCGCGACGCACGTTCTTGAGGGTCATGACGTAGTCCAACTTTTCGGCATTGATGCCGTCCGGGTCATAAATGACGCCGTTGGAATCGGACAAGGTGACCGCTTTGCCGCCCAGATCGTTGATCTTTTCGATCGTGTACTGGGCCACGTTACCGCTGCCGGAAACGAGACAGGTCTTGCCTTTCAAGCTCTCGCCCCGGGTTTTCAGCATCTCGGAGGCGAAGTACACGGTCCCGTATCCGGTGGCCTCGGGACGGATCTTGGAGCCGCCCCAATCGAGTCCTTTTCCGGTAAGCACTCCGGTGAACTCGTTCGTGATCTTCT
>Ga0068861_100002095_pt1 | contig 12938 bp, 6 predicted proteins | sample KBSSwiS42_FD_66593 | JGI IMG/M metagenome (GOLD analysis project Ga0068861, IMG submission 66593) | Switchgrass rhizosphere microbial communities from Kellogg Biological Station, Michigan, USA - KBS Switchgrass S4-2 | ecosystem: Host-associated > Plants > Roots > Rhizosphere > Soil ...
GACGCGGTCACCTTCAACGTTCCCAGGTCCACCGAGAAATCGGAAGCCGAGGCTTCCGATCGATTGCGATCACCTTGGGCGACGATGGTGGCGTGGAGGGACTGGGAGGTGAGGGAATTGTCGCCGGTCGCATTAGGGAGTGCTGCTTCCATGGCCCCGCCTTGGGACGGAAGCGTTGCCGTATTGGAAAAATACGAGGTGCTGCCATTCATGCTGGCCCGGATTCCAGTGGCGCTCCCGCCGAACGTTGGGGCTTTGGTACCGCCGGTCCCGCCGCTTCCACCGGTTCCGCCTCCGCTCGGTTTGCCTTCCGTCGTCAGATCGGGCGTGGGAACACCGGTAGGACCGTCAGAGTTGCATCCCATCCATCCCAAGGTCAGGACGGAAAGGGTCAAAACGGTTCTGCATCGCCTCGAAAAGATAGCGGCCATGATTGTCTCCGGTGGTCCCCCGTAACCGGAGTAGGGCAAAGACTGTGCCGTTACCTGCCCGCACGGGCCGGGTCGCGTGAGCTCCTGTTCCGCAATTACTTAGGAAGGATTCCGTTTCCGGGGGCCATCCGGAGCATAAAAAGCTGCAATGGTTCGTCGGGGTTTGGCCCAGGATTTTGGGTCAATTTGGCCAACGGCGAAGGACGGAATCGGTACGAGGCTTGAATAGACATCGAGAACACGTGCGCAACGGTGCGCCAAATGGACCTTACCGCCCCGGCGTGTGAAGATTCACTGCCATGCGCGAATGGCGGCACTGGATTCAATCTCCTTGGGCAAGCTGTCTTCCCGCTCTGATTGCGTTAGTCATGTATCTGCCGTCGTTGTCGTTCGACCGAACCCTGGATGACGTCGTGCAGGTGCCCGCCCCCGGGGAACCGGTGTACCAAACCTGGACTCAGGTCTGGAGCCAACCCTACTGGAAGGACTTCTCGGGGGGCGGTTTATTCCGCCCGGTCACCTCCAGCACCTACTGGGTGGAGGCAAAACTCAACGCTCCGTTATGGTCGCGGCATCTCGTCAATATTGTCTTGAACGCCGCCGTAACGCTGCTTCTGGTGCGACTTATTTTGGCGTTGGGTCTGGGTGCGATAACGGCCATCGTTGCTGGATGTCTTTTTGCCGCTCATCCCACGCATGTCGAAGTAGTAGCGGGTTTGGTGGGCCGCGCCGAACTCCTTGCCGCGCTCTGGATTCTGATCGCGTTACGTTTACACCTCCGCATGCTGTCACGCCCATCTCCCCGTCTGCAGTGGCTACCGATCATTACGCTCCTCGCTTTTGTCGCCGCGGGAAGCAAAGAGAGCGCCTTCATGCTCGGCGTGTTCGCTCTCCCCTTGCACGCCAAGCAGCAAACTCCAATTCGAGACGCCTGGCCAGCCTTTGCCGGCTATGCCGTCGGACTCTTTGCTCACCTGCTGTTGCGTCACCACACCCTCGGCGGATGGATCAGCCACCCGGGGCAAGCCATCAACCCCATCGATAACGCATTGCTGGCACTCCACGGAATGAGTCGCCTGGCCGGCGGGCTGCGCGTGGCCGGGGTGTTCTTTGCTCATCTTCTGCTGCCTCACCATCTCTCCCCCGATTACTCGGGGAATACGATTGCCATCACCGGGGGGATTCTCGATCTTCATTTCCTTCTTGGATGTCTCCTTCTTTTCGGACTACCCGCTCTGGTCTGGACGGGCTGGACACATCGTCAAACCCCGCTCGGGGTGGCCTGCCTGGTTGCGGGAGCATGGGTGGGAACGGCCTTCCTTCTCACGATGAACGTGTTCTTCAATCTGTCCACCACCATGGCCGATCGACTGCTGTATTGGCCTTCCGCAGGTTGGTTGGTCTTTGCCGCAGCGATGCTCTTCGAATCCAAAAAAGTGTCTGCCCTAGCGCCGCGAGTTTTCGCGGGCGTAACCGCTCTCGCACTCTTCATGTGTTACATGCTGGTCACGGCCACGTATCAACCGCAATGGAAGGATAATCTTTCGCTGTTCGATTACGCGCGAACGGTGGCTCCCGCATCCCCGCGAGTATGGTCGGCCTACGGAAAAGCCTTGGGTGAGGCCGGTCGTAACGAGGAGGCGTTGGACGCCTTTCATCAGAGTCAGCGTCTTTTCCCGGGGTATCAATTACCCTGGGCACAAGAAGCGGCCTTGCTCATCAGTATCGGGCGGTTCGAGGAGGCCAAGCCGCCTCTGGCCGAAGCGCTGCGGCTATACCCCGCGGACTCTGCGTCACAACTCAACGAAGCGATCTTGTGGTTGCACCAAGGCCGTTACAAAGAGGCCATTCCACGATTGCGCGAGATTCTCGCCAAGGACCCTCACGAGACCCTTGCTCGCGGCTATCTCGTTGTTGCGCTGGAAAACGAAAACACGCCCAGAGAGGCAGATGCCGAGTGGGAAGCATACTTGAACGATGCCGGCGTCGATGCGGCGAGCATGAGCGAGATCGCGCGAGCACTAGCCGCAACCCGTCGTGGAGCTCCGCGCGCCGAATACCTGGCGCGGCACGCGATCGAAAAAGACCCGGAGAACCCGCTTCACTTCGACACTCTCGCCGAAGCGTTGTTTCAGCAGGACAAGTTCGAAGAAGCGGTGGCGGCCTGGCGCAAATATCTCGAAAAGGTTCCGCATGATCCAAACGTTCTGAACGACTTGGCCTGGATACTCGCCACGCATCTCAACCAACCCCAGGAGGGTGAGTCTCTCGCCAGGCGAGCCATCGAGATCGTCCCCGACAATCCATCGTTCCGCGACACGCTGGCGGAATGCCTTTGGCGTCAGGGGAAAAAGGAAGAAGCGTCGCAGGTGGCCAAGGAGGCCTTGACCCTCAAGGACGCTTCTCCCGATCTGCGGCGATTCCTGACCGGAACCGCTCCTTAGTTTTTGACCCGCACCAGCCGCTGTGCTTCTTGGATATCGGCGGTCTTTAGCTGGTACAGGTAGATTCCGGTTGGCACCAGCTGGCCTTGGTTATTGCGGCCGTCCCACTTCGCGAGTTGTTCGCCCTGGGACATGACCTGGTTCACCAACGTCCGCACTTCACGACCGGTGATGTCCAGAATGCGAAGGCTGACCGTGCCCGATTTCGGCAAGCTGAACGGGATCATGGTCGCTTTGCCAAGCGAGGGATTCGGATAGGCCAAACCCAAGGCTTTACCGTGGCCATCACCCGGCGTAATACCCGTCGTCGCGCCGGAATTCATGCACTGCAGGGGCCCCACGATCAAATTGCCTCTCGTTCCCACTTGAGGATCCGCCGACCCGACATACAACGTATTTCCCGATACCGTGACGGCATGAGCAAGACCTGGAACGATCCCCACGGCCGATGGGGCACTTGGGTTCGACACATCGATCACCTGGAGGTTCGTGTGATTGGCGAACGTGGCCATGTATAGGCTTGTTCCGGAAATCGCGAGGCTGCTTCCATTGACCGGCCCATCTGTCCCCGGCAGTTGGCCAACGACAGTCGGAGACGCCGGGTTGGATACGTCAACAATTTGAAGCCCGGTCAGTACGGAGACGTAAACGTGCGTTCCCGAGACCGCCAAGTTCGATACAACCGATGGAAGTTGCACGAAGCCCACTTGTTGGGGCGAGGTGGGATCCGAGACATCTACGACGACAACGCGTGACCCATTCTGCAGGTACGCGGTTGAGCCGGACACGACGACAATTCGAGTGGCAACGTTCAGGCTCCCGATCAGCGTTGGGGCGCTGGGGTTCGACACGTCCACCACTTTGAATCCGCTACCCTGAACGGAAAGATAAGCGAGTGGACCGGCGACAGCGACGGAGATCTCCTGAGATCCACTGTCGTCTAAGTAGGTCCCGATGACCGCGGGCAGGCTGGGATTCGATACGTCTACTATTTGGAGTTTGGAATTTCCGGCAATAAAGAGAGTTGAACCGGAAATAGCCAGGTCACCGATAAGGGCCGCCGTGTGCGAGATTCTTCTCGGATTTAAGGGATCAGATACATCGATGGCAGTCAGCCCCGGGAACGGGTAGATATTCGCCTGGCCATCGCACAGGAACGCCACGGTTCCCGACACAACGACTTTAATCGGCGTACTGTCGAGGCCTCTCATTGTCACCAGTGGGATGGCGTCTCCGCTTCCGTAATCCACACATTGGGCAGCCGCTTGGCCGAAGACACAAACTGCGGCTAATAGCACCGTAGAAAGAATGACTCTCTGCTGCTTCAGGATCATGGTGGGCTTCATGAATTCCCCCTTGAAAAGGGTTAATAAGTCTGGCCAGGAATGGTCACCCGCAGAGGTCTGGCTTCCTATTGGAGCCTAACCACCTTTTGGGAAGCCCTGAACCCCGGCCCTCTAAGCTGAACCAAGTAAATCCCCGCCGGGACTTGGCTTCCGCCTTCGTTCCGGCCGTCCCAGGTTGCGCTATGAGGCCCTTCATCCATTTTCTCGTTCACGAGTGTTCGCACTTGCCGGCCGGCCAGATCGAAGACCCGAAGACTTACCGTCCCAGCTTTGGGCAGGGTGAATGGGATCACGCTTCCTTCGCGGCGAGAAGGATTCGGATAAGCAGGTCCAACGTAGCGCGGAACTAGCCCTTCATCCGGCGGCACCGCGGCGGTGGCCTCGCATTGAACAGGGAGGATAAAAAAACTCATGTTGGAAAATTCGGATAATAGACAGTAAACGAGCGAGTCGGATGTTTCGACAACGGAGGAGTATCCGCTGATGTTCCCAATCAGTACGGGCGAGGCAGGCTGAGACACATCCAAAACCACCAGACCGGCGGAGGTTCCAAGGTACAAGTGTGTACCAGACAAAGCCAAGTCATAGACATCCGAGATCGGCAAATCGTCGAGGAACACTGGAGACGTGGGATCACTGAGATCGAGCAGGCTTAGAAGTTGACGGTTGCCATCGTATGTTCTCACATAAAGAATTGATCCCAATTGCACCATGTCCCCCCAAACCTCGTGGGGCACAAGCACGGATCCAATCTCTTCTGGCAACGTTGGATTGCTCACGTCTACGACTACGACGCGATTGTACCCATCGGGATCTCCCGAAACGTATCCCGCAAGATAGACGAGCGAACCGGAAACCTTCAGATTCCAGCAAAAAATGGGGAAGGTCCCCAATTTGATGGGGATTGCTGGATCGGATACATCGAATATTTGAAGACCTCCGTAATCGGTCGCCAGATAAGCCATTGAGCCGGCAACGTCGAGGGCATCTGTCGTTTCCGGAATCGTGGCGATGAGCGAGGGATTTTGGATATCCGATACATCTATTATTTTCAAACCCTCTACCCCTTGGCCCAAGAACGCGGTCGAGCCAGACATCGCGATATCGGAAACCCAGTGGCTCGGGAATGTATTAGGGAAGAGGACCAAATGCCCCGCTTCTTGCGGTGTCATGGGGTCGGAAAGATCCATCACCGTCAGATCTGTGTAGCCTTGGTCCGCGCGGTACATGGGTAGGCAAGCCGTCGCGCCCGAGACTGCGACGTTTATTGGCCATACGTTCTCACCTCCCGTCCACGAGCCCAGTGCGGAAGCCTCTTTTAGTGGAGAGATGTAATACACCGCAAAGCCTTGGAATAGGAATGGCCCGTCTGCGAACGTCAGGTTCGATTGCCCTAACGTTTGGATGCCTTCCACGAAGACAGGAAGGGACGGATTCGAGACGTCGTATTCAATTAACGACCAGGGATATCCCCCCATGGGATATCCCCCCACGGCCAAAAAGGCATGGGATCCTTTCAGGGCTACTCCGTCTACTTGATTTTGGGCCGAAACTGGAATTATGCCGACGCTTGACGGGGAGGCTGGATTCGACACGTCAATGATTTGGACGCCCCGATTCCCATCCGAGACATAGGCACGCGATCCCGAAAGGGTCACATCCACCGCTGTTCCTGGAGTCATGAGGCTACCGGATATGACGGGGTTGTTTGGGTTCGAGGCATTGATGATTTGTAGCCCCGAGAAAGGACCATCGGCGAGATAAACCCATGAGCCCACAGCGGCAATTCCCGAGGGGTTGCCGGGAGTATCCACACCACCCATGACCACGGGATTATTTGGATCGGTCACATTGACGACCTGAACGCCCTGGTTGGTGTCGGCCAAAAACACTAACGAACCTGAGACAGCGACATCGCTCGACTGGGTGTTTGGCATCACCAGCTGAGCCACCAGCGCCGGGGTCGCAGGATTGCTTACGTTCACCACCCTCAACCCTCCGGGGCCATCTGCCACGTAGAGAAAGTCGCCGGAAACGGCAAGTCCCATGGGTTGCCCCCCCGACCATGAAACAGTGCCCAGAGTTACTGGGGACGTAGGCTGCTGGATATTCACCACGCGGATCATTGCGTCATTCGTGCCGAGATTGAGCAAGTAATAAGCGGTAGTACTGGATATGACGATGTCCACCACTGATCCTTCATCGAAATCAACCACGCCTGCCCAATGGGTGTAGCCGCCGTAATGGACGCAGTCATCCGCGGAGGCTAGACGCGAAAAGGTCAAGACCACCGCGCAGAGCATGCTCAACCGCCGTCTCATTCCCGCCATGATTGGCTCCGAGTGAATGGGTGGGTCACTGTATTCGAACCAGTTTGCGCGTCGCTTCGAACCCCGGAGCTCGGAGCTGATAGAAGTAAATACCGGCGGGAACACGCCCCCCTTGACTGCCGCGACCATCCCAAACCACGCTACGGCTTCCTTGATCCAATACGTCATGGACGAGCGTCCGAACCTCACGTCCAGCCACATCCAAGATGCGTAACGTCACCAAGCCTCTTCGACTGGTGGTGAAGGGAATTGCGCTTCCACCGCCCAAAACGGGATTGGGATGGGCAAAGCCCAACAAGTTTGAGAGCGGTTTTGGTTCACTCGGGGGGGTCCCACTAACCTCGAGCGGGCAATGGGGACGAGCAACGATGAAGTGATTAGGGTAGGAACCGTCCGGGGCGTTGTGAGCCTCGACCAAATACAACGATGATCCTGAGGCGACCACGGCAAAATTTCCGGAGATATCGAGGTTGCCCACCAATCTAGGGGTATCGGGCTGAGAAGCATCAATCACCTCGATGCCGCTCGGCTGTGAGCCGGTACCTAAGTAGACATATGTTCCAATCGCCGCCACCGAATTGGCGTAGGTGTAGTCCATTGTCAACGGAATACCGCCGGTCAAAACGGGGAAAGTGGGATTAGATACATCGACAATCTGGAGTCCGGCCACATCGTCAGCTGCATAGAGCATGGATCCCGATGCGATGATGTCATTGGCCCAGGTAGGAAGCTTCACCGAGCCAACCACCTGAGGCGAACCCGGATTCGTCACATTCACGACCAACACACTGTCGTCGCAGGCCAGATATGCCCACGATCCCGAAAGCGTAACGTCCTGACAGGGAATACCAAGAGTACTGATGAGCGTGGGATGCACTTGATCAGTCAAATCAAATATCTTTAAACCCCCTGGGTAATTCGCCACATAACAGGTGGTTTCATCAACTTCTACTGAAGCAGTCCAGTCATCGGGCTGGCCGGGAACGGTGCCCAACACCGAGGGCGCTTGGGGATCGGACACATCTAGTACTACCAAACCGGCATTGGCAGCCGCGTAGGCTATGGATCCGAACACGGCGACGTCATTGACGTAATCGCCAAGGTCCACTGTACCCAATAGTTGAGGAGACGATGGATCGGAAACGTCGGCCAGGGTTACGCCATAGTTCGATAAGTAGGCGATTGATCCCGATACCGCGGCCACGAAGGATGGGTAATTCACCTCAACCGAACCAACCGTGGCGGCATTTATGAGTTCCTGGAAGGAATGCCAACGAGGATTGTCGAACTGGGCGTAACCAAGACTGCCGCCGTGCGTGAACATCATCGTGCCGAAGACGTCTACGTTCCGGTGCCATGCAAGCCGCCTAGCCCCCGGAATGGGAGCCGATGGGGTGGACACATCCACTTCCACGATGCCCCAGTCGGTCGTCGCGGCGTAGAGCGTGGGCCCTAGCATCGCCGCATCGGTCACCGGTACCTGTCCAAAGTTAAGATTCCCCACGATGAGGGGCGAGGTTAGGTCGGTGATATCCACTACCTGCAAGCCACGTGGCCCGTCGGCTACATAGGCATACGTTCCAGAAATGGCCATCCCCATTACATTGCCGGGTGTGTCCAAGATGGACACGATGCTCGGGGACAGAGGATCGAACACGCTAATGATGATCAATCCCCCATAATCGTCGGCGACGTAGGCATAAGCACCTTGCACGACGACCTTGAGGGCCGGAGCCGGGGTAGCCACCTGGCCTAAAAACGTTGGATGACTCGGGTCAGCGATGGATAGCGTGAGAAACGCTTGATTGTAATCGGCAATGTAGACAAGGGAGCCCACGATTGTCATGTCATTACAGACTGCCGATGGAAGGTCCAATTCTCCAAGCAATTGGGGAGAACTTGGATTGGTAGCGTCGAAGACCTTGAACACCGATCCAGCTTGAATCCAATCCGAGACACAGACCACCGATCCAGAGACGGCAACGGCGGTAGGATTTCCACTCGTCCAGGGAATATCGGCTAAGATCACCGGAGCCGTCGGATTACTGATATCGACCACCCGGAAGGTGCGAACAGCGAATCGATTAGTCAGAAGATAGGCCACGTTTCCCGAAACAGCTATGTCGGTAACGCTCGCCCCGTCCTTGTCCATTCCCCCTACCCAATGCAAATACTGGCCGTAGTCTATGCAGTCATCAGCCGTCGCTTGAAGCGTCGGACCGAATAGAGAAAGGAAAAGGATGGAAGCGGTGATGAGGATCGAACGCATGGCTCCCCCTGGGCTGAACCCAAAGCCCTATCCACCCTAAGTTAGACGGTTGGGAGAGTTGGTTCACGCCCCTGAGAAGCAACTTTATACCCGTGAGAGCCAAAAAAATGAAAAAAGTAATGTTACGATGACGGGAGCCTTTCGTATCTATTTGCTTTGGAGCTGACGCGTCCAATTCTGGACCACCGTAAACGGGGCAGGGCGCTGGCCGACCGGCAAAAGCACCAGAAAGCGATCTCCATCTGAGGCAGCACAGATTCCCCAGGGTTCTGGGGGGAGCTCCAACAATTGTTTGGGTACGCCAATTTTGGGATCGGAACCCAGCGTAACGTCACACACCAACACCGTTCTTCCATCCGGCCCCAGGTAATAAAGCTCGCGGTCGTCTTTTCTCCAGGCGACAAACGCAGCATTGGCGATGCTACCCGCACCGGAAGAAGAAACGCGCTTGGCCCCGCGAGGAGTAGGAAACGCGTCCAGGTAGACCTCCCGACGACCTGAGATATCGCTGGCGTAAGCCACCCAGCGCCCATCATTCGAGAAAGCCGGCGTCTCTTCCATTGCCGGGGTGCCAACCCAAGTCGCGGTCTCACTCTGGCCTGGAGTCAACATGCGCAAGTCACGCTGATGACCGGGGATATTTTCAGAGATGAGAAGTGACCGGCCGTCCGGTGACCATGCTGCGGGCTCGAAGTACCTCTGGGTTGCGGCGCCCTCGAGCAACGTTCTTCTCTCACCTGCGTCGGCGCTCACATAGAGGATGCGATTGTTCGCGGGAACCTGTTCGAGCCAGGCTAGTCCACGATTATCAGGAGTCCATTTCGGATTGAAGATGGATCCGTCGGAGGGCAGGGTGACACTCGACCCATGCTGGAGATCGAATATCCAGGCTTTTCCAGTCGTGCCAACGACTTCACACACAGCGAGCCGGTCACCCGAGGGTGAAATGTCGGGTGTGATGAGTAACCCCGGATGATTCCCGACACTCTGCAAACGGTGTCCGTTCCGATCGAACCAAACCAGATCGGTTGGCCGGCGCTCGGTAGCTCCATAGAGCAACAACCGCCCGTCCTCCGAGGCACTGAGCGGCCAAGCCATGGAAATGGGAGCAGACACGTTGGGGAGATCCTCCAACTGCACGGGTTCCCCGCGCGTCTTCGTTCCGTCGAAGGCCTGGGCCAGAAGCGCCTGCTGGCGCGGAAACACGAGATAACCTGGAGCCACATATCGGGCCACGAGAGTGCCGAGCACCACAGGCTTGCCGTGCGGTTCATCCAAAGATCCGATGCATGTATTACGCAAATCCCCTTGCGCTTCTGGCTCCGTTCCATAGAGGAAATGCCGGCCATCGGGAAGAAATTGCGGGAATCGATGAGAGCTTTCGTTTCGAGTTGAATCCAATCGAGTGGCGGCACTCGCCACACCGCCCTGAGCATCGACCTTGAACAATGGGCCCTTTGGTTCACTGGAGAACAGGATCGTTCCCGATGCTCCCCAACTGGCACCCCGGCCATTGGTCGCGTCGCAGATCGTCTGAACCGCGCCTCCGGCTGCCGACACGCGCTTTAGTTTTCCATCAGCAAAAAAACCGATGTGTCGCGCGTCGGGCGACCAGAAGGGAAAACTGGCGTGATCGGTGCCATCGATGGGATGACAGCTCACATCATCCATCTGCCGCATCCAAAGCCGGCCCGCCTGTTCATCTCCCATAACGAACACCATCGCGTGTCCATCCGGCGCCAGGGCGAAGGTTCCGGGAAATCCGGTGAGCGCCCCTCCCCCCGGTGTGTCGACACTGAATCGCACGATATTTCCCGGCCCTGCTTTCGGGCGACGGGAGAACAGAGCGAGGCTGGCGATCAAGGCCACACCGAGTAACCCCGCAATTAGCCATGGGATCAAGTTCGCGCGCGCGCGCTTTGGCGCGATCTGGACCGCTGGCATCGCGGTCTCCGGCTCGGATAGCTCGAGCCGGGCGTCGCCGATGTCGCGAAGTCGTTCCCTCGCATTCTTGCGCAGGCAACGTTCAATCAACCTTCGAACACGCGGCGGTGTTTGGGGGGGAAGGTCACCCCAGTTCGGCTCTCTTTCGAGAATCTTGGCGATGAGATCCGAAACCGTCTCGCCCTCGAATGCTTGTTTGCCGGTGAGGCACTCGTAGAGCACGCAACCAAACGACCAAATGTCGGTACGGCGATCCAAGCGTTTGCCGCGTGCTTGCTCGGGACTCATGTACACGGCGGTGCCCAAGATGACTCCATGACCCGTCGGCGCATACGTCATGGTCGGGGAGGCGGACAGATTCGGATCCATGGAACCGCTACCGTCATCGCCTTTGGCCAGGCCGAAATCGAGCACTTTCACGCCGTCATCTTCGGTCAGCATGATGTTGGCGGGCTTCAGGTCACGGTGCACGATGCCGCTTTCGTGGGCGGCTTCGAGACCAGCCGCAATCTGCCGGCAAGTGTCTATGGCCTCGTTGATGGATAGCGGCCCTCGGTTGAGTCGCTGGGCCAGGCTCTCTCCTTCGATGTACTCGAGGACGAGATAGCGTTGCCCGGCTACCTCTTCGAGTCCGTGAATCGCGCCAATGTTGGGATGGCTGAGTGAGGCAAGGAGCTTCGCTTCGCGCTCGAACCGCGACACGCGTTCGGGTTCTTTGGCGAACGCTTCGGGGAGAGCCTTGACCGCCACGTCGCGGCCCAAGCGTTGGTCGCGAGCGAGGTACACCTCACCCATCCCTCCCGCGCCAAGTGGACCGAGGATTTCGTAAGGACCCAGGCGTGTTCCGGGAGAGAGAGCCATGGCCGGGAAGTATAGGTCAAGTCACCGACTCCTGTTCACTGATGCGCGGGCTCTTCGTCGCGCATCCAATCCAATGATTGCCTGAACACCCGAGCCGCCTGGGTGTTTTGGAAATAATAAAACTCGAATCCGAACCATTGGATGCGCCCCTGCTCCCGCGCCGGGTCTGGATCGTGCCACCTAATGGCGCAGGGTTTCCCATGGTAGGTCGAGAACCGATTTTGATACTCCTGGCCCGCGGCTCCATAGGCGTACAGAGTGTCGATGTCACCACGAAATCCAGGATCGGCCTCGGCGTACATAGGATCGAAGATCGCATCCGCAAATCGCGCCCCGCCGTTGGTCCGTTCGTAAGCAGTGAGTTTGGTCGAGTCCACAACCATCGCTTCGTAAACGCCCGGCACCCCGGGAAAGGGGTGGACGCTGTGAAGCAAATTCTGTTTATTGTCGCCTTTGTCATTGCTGATCTTGGAGGCGTGCAGCTTGAGAAATTCCCATGCCCAGTCTCCGGGCCGAAGTGTCTTAGGGTAGATCAGGTTGGAAAACGTCCCCGACGAGGCGTCGGGCGTTGTTGCGGCAATCGTCAAGCTTCCGGTGATCCATAGCTTGCCACCCGCTCGCAAATAGGAAGCCAGAAGAGGAAATTGATGGGTGGCGTAGAACATCGCGGTAGTGAAGTTGTACCCCCAAGCAGCGTTGTCCCAGATAATGAGCTTGTACGGAGCAAGCTGACTTAAGGAGGGTTTGATGGGTAACAGGCTGCCTCGATCGTCGGGGCCAAACGAGGCAAACTCCGAGAACTGCTCTCTGGGAATTCCCGAATTAGCGATCATTTCCTGCCAAAAAGCGTCGTGCTCGGAATCCCGCGGCTGCAAATTGTCCAGATAATCATCCACGAGAAGAACTTCCCTATCGAACGTGAACTCGATCACGTTGAGAATCAGGGTGGCCATCGTGATCGATTCGGAAATATCTTTGACCCGCACGTACAGAACGTGAATGCCAGGCTGACTGAATCGGATCGCGGGAATCGGATATAGCGTGGGGCCCCACGCGCTCCATCCCGAGCCCGGACCCTCGATGCTTACGTCGGGCAGGTCGAGCCCCCAACTGTACGCCTGAATGGGGCCGACGACGGAATCCGGAATGCCCTGCCACGTGAAGTCGAGGATGCGTTTAGCCGGAACCTGAACTTCCTGCGGACCGCCCAAACCCCGAAAGCAGACCGTCGCAAAATCGGGTTCGTTGATGCACAGTGTGGGCCTTCCGCCTTGGCCCAGAGCTTGGAATCTAATCACGTTTCGGCCGAGCTG
>Ga0068861_100002098_pt1 | contig 12930 bp, 10 predicted proteins | sample KBSSwiS42_FD_66593 | JGI IMG/M metagenome (GOLD analysis project Ga0068861, IMG submission 66593) | Switchgrass rhizosphere microbial communities from Kellogg Biological Station, Michigan, USA - KBS Switchgrass S4-2 | ecosystem: Host-associated > Plants > Roots > Rhizosphere > Soil ...
TTCGCCCCGACACGGTGCCGACGCCCGCCGATACGGCGCTCGCCACGCCGCGCGCCGCCAACGCCCCCGCTCCAAAATCCGATACGTCCGCGACCGCGCGGGCCTCCGAGCGCCAGCCGGAGTTCAGGAATGGCGCGCGCGCCCCCGACACTGCTACGCCTATTCCCACAATCGGCCTCGCTGGAATCGTGCTGATTTTGGCCGGCGTCGCGATGAAGCGTCGAGAACGTACCGCCCCGGTTCGCGCGAGGCGCTGACGACATATGCGTCGCGTCACGAGGCGATCACTCGACGCGCGAAGGACCGCCAGCAGCGCCCTGATCGTCTGCGGCGCGCTTCTGCTCATCGGGTCTGCGACATCGGTTGCGAGAGGGGCGATCGCGCGCGATGCAGCGCGCTCTCGCTGGGCCGAAATGGAAGCCGAACGCGCAGTTGTCGGCGCGAAATTGTCGACGGGCGGGGCGCGATGGAGCGAGGCTCGCGGGACGCCTGTCGCTCGAGTGATCATTCCGCGACTTGGTCTCGACGAGGTCGTGGTCGAAGGCGTGGGCGACGACGAGCTCAGAGCCGGACCGGGACACATGATCGGAAGCGTACTCCCGGGCGACCGCGGGACGAGCGTGATCTCCGCGCATCGCGACCGGCACTTTCACGCGCTCGGCGGCATCGCAGTGGGCGATACCGTGGTCACGGAGAGCGCGAGCGGAACGGTCGTGTGGACGGTGTCCCGAATCCGTGTCGTGGGCGCAGACGACTCGGCGCTCGATGCGCGGCCGACGCCGACGCTCATGCTGACCACGTGCTGGCCGATTCGTTACGTGGGCCCGGCACCGGAGCGGCTCATCGTCGAAGCGATTCCGGCGAGGTAGAACGGGACCGGGGAGCCGGGAACCGGAAAACTTGAACTGGGAAGCGGGCCGCCAATCGCAATGCTGGCTTGACTCCGGCCGACAAAGTCGAGATAAGCAAGCAGCGCATTCTCTCCGTTCCCGGTTCCCCGTTCCCGGTTCCCGCTTGTCAACGATCTCGTTCTCTCCGCGCGTCGCGCAGGCGATCGCCGAGCATGAACCAGTAGTAGCGCTCGAGAGCTCGGTGTTCGCGCAGGGGCTTCCGATCCCCGCGAATGCGGATGCTGCACGTCGAATGATCGGCGCGATCGAGCGCGTCGGGGCGGTGCCGGCTATATCTGCCGTTAGCGCGGGCAAGGCCGTATTCGGGTTGACTGACGACGAGCTTGCACGCTTTCTCGCACGCGACGGCGTGATGAAGGTCAGCGCTCGCGACATCCCGGTCGCGATGCTGCAGGGCCGTGACGGAGCGACAACCGTGGCGGGCGCGCTGTCGCTGATGGCCCTTTCGCCGATTCGCGTTTTTGCCACCGGGGGGATTGGGGGCGTGCACCGCGAGCCGCAGTTCGATGAGTCGGCCGATCTCGCCGAGCTGTCGCGTACGCCCGTCATCGTCGTATGCGCTGGCGCGAAGTCGATCCTCGATCTGCACGCGACGATGGAGCGGCTCGAGTCGTTCGGAGTGATCGTCGTTGGCTATCGGACGAAGGAGATGCCGGGATTCTTCTTCGCCGACACCGGTATCCCGCTCGCGACGTCTGTTACCTCGGTGGACGAAATCGCGCAGCTCTATGCGCTGCAATGTTCGCTCGGGCGTCAGCAATCGATTGTCGTCATGCAGCCCCCGCCCGCGGAGCATGCCGTTCGAAAGGCGTCGATCGAACGCGCGCTCGATACCGCGCTGGACGACGCGAGGCGACACGGCGTGCATGGCGGGGCAGTGACGCCGTATCTGCTCACAGCAGTGGAGCGGGCGAGCGAAGGGCGAACACTCGCCGCCAACATTGCCCTGCTCGAAGCGAACGCCGCGCTCGCCGGGGAGATTGCCGTTGCCTGTTCGCGCGTCGGGGGAATGGCGCTCGCACGTTCCTGAAATCTGGGTGAGCGGCGACCGACCCGGACAAATTTTCCACTTCGCCCCTGTGCCCGACGCTTGGTCCGACGCGTCAGGAAATTGGGGGTCAGAGTCGAACACCATCATACCGGCGCGAGGCAAAAACCAATCGACCGGCGGAGGGCGGTACCTACGTCGCTATCACGAGTGGCGAAGCGCGTTTCGCGCGCGAGAATCGGCCTCGATCAGGTGTTGAACTCAAGGCTGTACGAGTAGTACAATAGGCATACACTCATGAGCTGGAGGTTACCCGAGATATGCCGACCCCATTTCTGAGTTCCGAAGAGTACGATGAGCGCGCGCACCAGCTGTATAACGAAGGGCAGTACGATGAGGCGCTCGACATACTTCGGGAGGGACTCGCGCTCTATCCCAATGCGGTAGAGCTGCACATCGGGGTCGGTTACGCTCGGCTGGCGCGCGACGAGTTCGCGTGGGCGCGTCGGAGCTTCGAAGAGGCGCTGATTCTCGATCCTGAGCACGAGGATGCGCTTGCGGGATTGGGTGAGACGTTGTTGAAGTTCGGCCGGGCCGACGCAGCCGTTAAGAGCTTTCGTCGTGTGCTCGAGCTTGGTTACCACGACGACGTCGACCTCATGCTCCAGGTCGGACGTGCGCTCTTCCGAGAAGGCATGATCGACGAGGCGAAAGAGTTCTTCGACATCGCCGTCGAACAGGCCCCGGAGTCCGCGGAGGCGGTAGCGTTGGTCGGCTACGCCCAGCACCGGTTAGGCGACGACAACGCTGCGATCTCGACCCTCCGTCGTGCGCTGCAGCTCGACAACGACCATGCGGAAGCCCGCATCTACCTCGGCAACATCCTCTACGACCGCGGCGATTACGAGGCCGCCCTGTACCACCTGGACCGGACGTCGCCGTCGGATCACTGGGACGAGCTTGGGATCTGGCGACTCGTCGAGCTCAAAAAGACGATCTACCACCTCAAGGACGACGACCCGGAGCTCAAGCCCTGGGAAGAGCGGCTGAACGAGCTTGCTGGCGAGCCCGATGACATCGATGAGATGTTGGCGGAGATCGAGCAGCAGGCTGCTGACCAGGCGGCGGAGGAGGCAAAGGGGCAGCTGGAGCTGTTCGGCGGTCTCCTCTCGACCCTCGCCGATCAGCGGGGCGTGCCGTCGCGTCGCGAAGAGCCATCGCACGAAGTCCTCACGCGGGAAGGCAAGCCGTTCCGCGGCAGCTGGGACGAGATCGTCCGAATGATGCGCGACGCGAACACGGCCTTCGTGGGTCGTTCCATGCAGGAGTTCATGGCGACCGAAGCTCGCCGTGGCTACTCCCTCACTGGCGTCACCATCCCCACGCGCGACGCGGAAAGCTTCATCCGCGGCAGCGCGGACGCGGGACTTCTGCGCATCGTCAAGTAAGCCCACCCCTCGGCCGTGACAACGTCGCAACAACGAGCCGCCCTCGCCGCACTCGACCAGGCGAGGCCGGCGATAGGTCGTCTTGATCTCTCGCGCGACCCAGAGGATCTCGCGGCGGACATCATCGAAGGTTGGCAGGCAGCGGAATCGGCGCTCCGATCGCTGATCGGATCCGCGTCGCTGTCGGGGCAGCCGCTCATCCGGGAAGTCCGTCAGCGCGACCTGTTGACGCTCGATCAGGCGCACGCGCTAGTCGAGTTCAGTGCCGCGCATGAACGCGCGCAGCGCACGGACTATCGACCGTCGAACGGCGACATCGGTGCGGCGCGCACCGGATTCCAGCAACTCGAAGCCGCGTTGCGGCAGGAGCGAGTGGCGCCACTTCCGCCAGGTCCGGCTGCTGCTGCGGTATCAGGCGCTGTTCCAGTTGCCCCGGACCCTGGCGTTCCGCCGTTTCCCGTAGCGGGACGCCGCCGAGGCTTCCCGCTAATCGCTCTCATCGGCTTGCTGTTGCTGCTGGGGGCCGTTGGCGGTGGGATTTACTACTTCGCGGTCGGTCGGTCCGGGACCGCGTTGCAGGCGGGCATCGCAGCCTACTCCGCCGGCGATCGAAACGGGGCGAGGAATCATTTCGCGCAAGCGGTGCGCGACGATCCGAAGGATGCAGACCCGCACATCTACCTCGGTCGAATGGCGCGCGACGAGGGCGATGCCGCAACGGCGGTGCGCGAGCTGCAGACCGCGATCTCGCTGGAGCCTAACAACGCGACGGCTCAACGTGAAATGGGCGCGCACCTTCTGGCGCAGGCGACGGGTCAGCTCTCCACCGGAAACCTTCCGGGCGCGCTCCAGTCGCTGAACCTTTCTCGAAACTTCTATGTCCGTGCCGTTCAGCTGAACCCCGCGGACAAGAGCGCGCAGGGCTACCTCGGCTGCGTGCTGATGCGGCTCGGCCGCGTGCAGGAAGCGAACAGCTTCTGGCAACGCGCGGGACCGGGACCCTGGACCCAATGTCAACCGCTTCCGACGCTGGCCCCGCAGGTGCCGGGGGCGCAGCAGCCGGTGCGGTGATCGAGCTCAGTCACGTCTCGAAGACGTTCGAGTCGCGGTCCGTGAGCCCGGTCCGTGCGCTCGACGACGTGTCGTTTCGTGTCGCGGCGGGCGAGGTGGCCGGCATCTCCGGACCTGCCGGTGCGGGGAAGTCGACGCTCCTCGCCATCGCGGCTGGCCATTTACGGCCGTCGAGCGGTAGTGTGCGAATCGATGGCAGCGAGCCGCGCCGGTTCGTAGAGCGCGAGGGCATCGCGTACCTGCCGCAGCCAGTGGCGCTCCCCGGCGGCTGGCGAGTGTCGGACGCCCTAACGCGGCTCGCGGTGTTGTCGGGCGTTCGGCCCACCTACACGAAGCACCGCGTTGAAGCGGCCATGCGCGAGCTTGGGCTCTACGACGATCGACGGCGGCGCGTGCGGTCGCTCAAGGGAGACGCGCGCCTGCGGCTCGGCCTGGCGCAGGCCATCGTCGCGGACCGCCGGGTGATCATGCTCGACGAGCCACTCGAGGGCATGAGTGCCGGATCGCTCGACCGGCTCCGCGAGCTCATCGTTAGGCTGCGCGCGTTCGATCGTGCGATTCTCATCGCATCGCGAGACACGGCGGAGCTTCAGCGCGTCACGGATCGAGTCACGCTGATCGATCGGGGTCGCACGCGGCGTCCGGGTGCACCGCGCCGGGCCACGCCCGCGGATGTCGAGGGTGTTTTCCACATCACGTTGCATCAAGGCGGCGAGCACGTGCTCGCCGTATTTCCGAACGCGATCTCGCTCGGTCGATCGACGTATGCCGTTCGCGTCACCGGGTTTGCGGCGCTCAACCGCGGTCTGCGCGACCTTCTCGAGCGTGGGGCGCTCCTCGCGTCCGTGACGCCGGCGCACGCCGCGGTCGACGCGAACTCGCTCACCCTGAACGAGGTGGGGATGTGAAGGGTCGACTGACCGCGTATGCCGGGTACCAGCTACGCGATTATTTCGCAACGCGGGCGCTGCCAACACTAGTCGCGAGCGGGCTCGTGGCGTGGGCGCTCGCAGCGGCGCGCGGCATGACGCTGTCGGACCTCGACCCAACCGGTGGGATCGACGCTCGCGACCGCGTTCAACAAACCTTCGAGCTCCTGCTCGCGACCTTCGGCTTCGTTGCTGGCGCTGTCGCGGCTCACGGCGTCGTGTCGCATCATCGGATGCGCGGGTACGACCGCCTGGTGTTTTCGCGTCCCGTCAGCCCGGTGCGGTACTATACGCAAGGCTTCGTCCTCGCCGGGATTGGCGCCGTAGTTCTCGGCAGCGTCGGCGCCGAGGTGTACGCGGTGGCGGTGCATCCCGTATGGTTGCCGGGCGTCGCCGGATATGTTGCGCTCGCGTGGCTGCTCGTGGGCGGGCTCGCGTTCCTGCTCTCGACGCTGACCGCTTTCTACCTGCCGATACTCGCCCTGGTGCTGGCAGCCGATCTGACGCTCGATCATTTCACGGGCGCGCTGGCCGCAGCCGGTGCCGGCCGCGTCGTCACGGCAATACAGGTGCTATTGCCACCGGCCCACGTTCTCGTGTCGCTGCGTGGAGCCTTTGCGCGAGGCTTGCCCATCGATCCCCTCGCGGTCGGGTGGCCGGCGGGGTTCGGAGCTGCCTGTATCATCGTGGCGATGGTTCTTCTCTGGCGCCGTCCCTTCCGCTCATGACCTCGATCGTTTCCCGTCCGGTTTCGGTGGACCCCGCGTCGGTGGAGCGCGAGGTGCTGCCTAACGGATTGACCGTTATCGTACGCCGCGACGACACGGCCCCCGTCGTCGCGATCGTCACCCACGTGAAAGCGGGATACTTCGACGAGACGGACGACGTCGTAGGCATCGCTCACGTGCTGGAGCACATGTACTTCAAAGGCACGCCAACGCGCGGCGTTGGCGTCATCGCCAAGGAAACGAAGGGGAGCGGCGGCTACCTCAATGCCAGCACGATCTACGACCACACGGTGTACTACACGGTGCTGCCGTCGTCCGGGCTCGTCGCGGGTCTGGAGATCCAGGCCGATGCCTATGCGAACTCGGTGATCGATTCCGGCGAGCTCGCGCGCGAGCTCGAGGTGATCATCCAGGAGGCCAAGCGAAAGGCCGACAATCCGTCCGCGGTCACGACCGAGACGCTGTTCGAGCTGCTTCACGATACGCATCGAATGCGACGGTGGCGGATCGGCCGCGAACCCGGTCTCCGCCGGCTCACGCGCGACGACCTCGTTCGATTCTACCGAAACTTCTACCGGCCGTCGTCGACGATTCTCTCGATCGTGGGCGACATCGACGTCGCGGAGGTACTGGGCCACGTCCGTCGCCTGTATGGCGCACTCGAGGCGGCGCCGGTGATTCGGACGCCCGGGCCTCCAGAGACTGGGCCCGATCGGTTTCGCTACCGTGAGATGTCGGGCGACATTGCGCAGGCACAGATCGTGTTCGGGTGGCGCACGCCACCCACGATGCACGACGACACTGCACTGCTCGATCTGGCGTCCGGCATTCTCGGATCGGGACGTGCGTCGCGCCTCTATCGCGCGGTACGAGAGCGCCAGCTCGCCGCATCGGTCAACGCGTACAACTACACCCCCACCGATCTCGGTGTGTTCGTCGTGCATGCCGAGATGCCGGCCGCTTCGGTGGGGCAGGCGTCCGGCGCGATCTGGGATCAGGTCCGCGTGATGCGCGACCAGGGTGTCGCTGCGCAGGAGGTGACGCGCGCGCAGCGGGTGTTCGAATCGCGGTGGCTCCGCCATCTCGAGAGCATGGAGGGTCAGGCGACGCATTTGGCGGAGTGGGAATCGTTAGGCGACTGGCAGCTCGGGGATCGGTACTACGAGCACACCACGAGTGCCACACCATCGGACGTAACCGCCGCTGTTCAGCGCTACCTCACGCCCGACCGCGCGGGGTGGGTCGTCTACCGCCCTTCGACCTCGCCAGCGCTTGCCGAGGATGCCGCATTGGCCAGAGCGTTGCTCGACGGGACGCGTGTCGCCCCGCTGCCGGCGCTTGCCGGTGTTGCCGAAACGGCGACACCAGCGGCGCTGGCGCGTCTCGATCTCGAGCGCGAGGACGGAGCTGTACGCATTTATCGAACGGCCAGAGGCGTTCCGGTGCTCGTCAGGCGTCGCGCTGGCGCGCCGATCACACACCTTGGCCTCTACGTGCTGGGTGGCGCCGCGACGGAGCCTGCACATCTCGCGGGATTGAGCACGCTGCTCGTTCGCACGACGCTCAAGGGGACCGAGCGGCGGGCCGCGATGGCGATCGCCGAGGAGTCGGAACTCCTTGGCGCGGTCATCGGAACGAGTGCGACGGCCGATGGCGTGGGCTGGACCATTTCGGTTCCCGCGCCACGCGTCGCGGCGGCGATCGACCTGCTCGCGGACGTCGTCCAGCGGCCGACATTCCCCGAGGACGCCTTCGAGACCGAGCGTACCGTCGCGCTCGCGAACGTCGCACAGCAGCGCGACGACATGTACCGCCATCCGGTACGTCTTGCCATGCAGGCCGCGTACGGGGCACACCCGTACGCGCGTTCTGTGTTGGGAACCGAGGAGACGTTAGGCGCCATCGAAGTGGCTGCACTGCGGGCCTGGCACCGGGACCGCATGATGCATTCGCCGGCGGTGATCGCGGTCGTCGGCGATGGCGATCCTGACGACCTGGCCGCGCACCTCGGCCTCGCGTTCGCCGGGGTCGTTGCCGCGGTGCCCCAGCTCATTCCGGCGCCGCACTGGCCGGGGGAAACCGCGGTGCTCGCCGAGTCCCGCGACAAGGCGCAGACCGCGCTGGTGGTCGCATTCGACGGCCCTGCGCGTCGTGACGACGATCGATTCACGACAGCGCTCATCGCGGGGATCGCGAGTGGCCTCGGCGGTCGCTTCTTCGATGAGCTCCGCGATCGCCAGTCGCTCGCCTACACGGTGCAGGCGTATGCCAGCGAGCGTCTGCTCGCCGGAACGTTCATCTCGTACATCGCGACGTCGCCGGATCGGGAGGAGGTCGCGCGACGTGGTCTTCTCGCGGAGTTCGCGAAGCTCCGTGAGACGGAGGTGACCGCGGAGGAGCTGGAGCGGGCCAAGACATACGCCATCGGAACGCGGGCGATTCGGCAGGAGAGTGGGGCAGCGGTCCTCACCGATCTCGTGGACGCGTGGCTCTATGGCTCCGGTCTCCACGAGCTGGATGAGCATGACGCGCGCCTTCGCGCCGTTACGACCGCGCAGATCCGCGATGCGGCGCGCCGGTACTTCGTGGAGGAACGGCGCGTGGAAGGCGTCGTGCGCGGGGTAGTGAAGACCGTCTAGGATCATCGCGCCTCGGGGCTTCGCGAGATCATCGCGCCGGGGCGCGGGGCGCGGTCTCGACGCCGACGGACGACAACCTCAGGCTGGCGGCCTAACGATCTTCCCAAGGAACAGGATCGTGCCCGAGAGCCGCTCCCGAATCGCGAACACGAACGGCCGATCGATCCGGATCACCCGCGGACCACACGTGCACGTCACGCTGATCTCCACCGACGTCGCGGCCGCCGCCTCGGTGCCTTCCTCGTGCACGTCCACGAACGACTTCTGCTTCACCTTGCTGATATAGAGCTGGCTCCCGGCCGAGCGCGACATGCGCGTGAAGTCTGCGACGTCCCCCTGGAAGGCCTGCCGCATCCCTAACGACTCCAGCGGGTCGTTGAGCAACGCCTCCCAGCGAAGAGAAAACTTGGGCATGTACAGCTCCACCTTCTCCGACGTCGTTGCGGCCAACGTCGCCTGCCAGGCGTCGGCCGAGAGCGATGAAACGAGTGCGGCGATCGACTCGCCCGGCTTCGGCAGGATGATCGTCATCGCGAACGCGTCGCCGCCGTACGGGAGCTCCACCACCTGCGCGTCCACCGTCTCGGCCACCCGGACGGTGTCGGTGCGCCGCATCATGGCGATCGGCGCGGCGGAGCCATCGACTGTCGTGAACTGATCCGGCTTCGTTAGGCGCTTGTCGAATCGGGTGGTCCACGATCCGTTGAAGTAGATCGCGTTGATCAAATACATCACCACGTCGCCCGGAATCGGGCCGTCGACGATATTGTCGATCTTGCCGTTGGTGCTCGCCCGCACCCAGTCGTTGATCGTCGGGACCGCGCCGGGCGCGGCGAAATCGAGCGGAGCGACCTTGGCGTCGAAGAACTGCTTCGACTCATCGAGGAAGCTCGCTTCGAAGGGGAACCCCGCACGGTACCAGATCGCGTTGGCGATGCGGACATCCACCGTCGGGTCCAGCGCGCGAAGCATGTCGATCAGCGACCGATACGAGGCGTTGATCTCTGCGGACGACTGCGCACCAAAGCCGAGTGTCGAGCGCATCTCGGCGAATGTCTGCCCCGCCGCGCCATTCATGGTCATGCCAAGCGCCATCGAGGCGCTGAGCGGTGACATGAAAATGTTCGAGTTGGAGCGCGTGCGGTCGAGCTCACGCAGCAGGTTGAAACCGAACGCATTGCTGGCGCCGATCACGGCCAGTTCGCCACTCGAGAGTGCGCGAGGCAGCTCCGTGATCCTCCGCGCACCGCCAGACGGCCCTGTCGCGTCACTGCATGCGGCGACGACGGCGACGGTACCGAGCAGACCGCTCAGACGCATGCGCTCCTCGGTATGGTGGTGTCAGCCTAACTCGCCGGTGCAGGGGATCGTCACAGCCGTACGCATCGGTTTACTGCGTCGCGGTCTCCGCCATCGCGGCCACCGCGCGCTCGAGTGCCGCAAGCGCCGGCCGGATGCGGCCGCCGGGTGCGCGGAGACCGGTCGCCGAGTCGTAGTCGCCCGCGCTCTCGACGATGAGGCCCTTCACCGGCGCGTGGCTCGTCGCCCACGCAAGCGTTCCCCACAGCGCCCGGGCCTGACTCGACTCGCCATGGGTTACCGGATAGGCACCCGACGAGAACACCCAGTGATTCTTCGTCGCGCCGCGCATCCATCGGTCGGCCACGTGCAGCCGGGCGCTCAGCGACCCACCACCGTCATACGACGGGTAGAACGAGAACCCAACGACATCGATCGGCGAACCCGCCTGGCTCGCCCATGCGTAGAGCGCGCTGTCTGTGCCAACGAACGCCGATGCCGCGACGCCGACACGCACGCGATTACTCACGCGCCGCGCGTTCGCGGATGCCTGACGAAGGAACTCCTCCCACCAGGCGAGCGGAACGCGTCCCATCGCGCGTGCACCTTCGGTGTACGGGTCGCGCGCCGGCAGGATGATATCGGGACGCAGCCGCCTGACGATGCGATCCACCGCCGCGAGCCGCGCGCGCATGTATGCCGAGGGTGACGCCCGAAATGCCTCGCGGGTATTACGGTCGTACCCAACCGATACGATCAGTAGGACGCTGTCACGCCGATCGTCCTCGAGCGAGCGGGCGAGAGAATCGAGCGCGGCGAGCCGCGCGCCCGATGGATCGATCACCACGGCGACGGCGCCGAGTCCGACGGAATCCACGAGGGCCATGTCGTTCCGGAGCGCGAGCGGCGGGGGCGCGTCGTTCAGCGCGGGGAAGACTCTCAACCCGATCGTGAAGTCTCCCCGCGGACGCTCCTGCAGTCGTTCCTGCGCGTAGGTCGCGTAGCTTCGCACCGCCACGACGCCACTCGGCAGCTGAGCGACGAACACGATCGTGAACCCCAGCGCAAGAAGGGCGAGCGTGCCGCGCACGGTCGCGCTGATACGCCATCGGGCTGGGTACGCCGGCGCGAGGAACGGGAGCTGGACGGCGAGGGGCGAGAACAGTGCGGCGCGTCCGAGCATCAAGCCTAACGCGCTGGATTGCGCCGCCGTGATGGCGAGCGCCGCGGTCGAAGGGTCCCGGCCACTATACGCCTCGTAGCGCACGATCGCCGACGCGGCGACGATGATGTCGTACGCGGCAATCGGCAGCCCGATGAACGGCGTAACGAGCCGCTTGCCCACGGCGTAAACCGCCTGCAGCGCGAAGATTGCAAGGGTCAGCGGCCAGACCCACGCGATGACGTGGATTGCGCGGCCGTTCAGGATCGATGCGGACGTAACCGCGACGAGCGTTGCTGGCGCGATGAGCAAGCCGCCCAGCGCCGTCACGCCACGGAAGAACCGGGGGGCCCGCCGCAACTGCGCGATCTGGCCGGCAAGGAACACGTCCCAGAGCAGCACGAGCGCCGAGGCCACGTAGAACGCGTACGGCAGTACCTCTCTCAGGCCCACCAGGCCGGTTCCTCCAGGCGACCGATCGCGATATCAGCCGTCAGCCGCGCGAACGCTTTTCGCATCTCACCTCGCGCGCGGTCAGACGACGGGTGAATACGTCGAGCGCTTTCTGCGGATCGTGCGTCGACAGGGTCAGGATGTCGAGCAGCATCAGGTGGTCGGACGGGAACGTGTGCGCCGACATGTGACAATCATTGAGGAGCAGCACGGCACTCACCGCATCACCCGGCAACTTGCGCACGACCGGCGCGGCGACCGCGGAGAAGCCGGCGGCGCCGGCACCGGCTATCAACAAGCCGCTGATCAACGATGCGTCGCCGAGCTGAGAGGGCAGAGCGCCGACGAAGTCGGCACTGAGATGGCTGAACGTCGGCGACACGTGGGATTGACTCTCCAGGGCGACGAGGCGTCGCGCGAGCTCGAGGACCGGGTCAGGATATCCGCGCGCGGCGGCGAACACAAGGAACCCGGTGGCGCGCTGGCCGCTCACCTTCGCGTCCGTTTAGTTTGCGGCATGAGCCGCGAGCCTCTCGTGACGTTGCCCAACGCCGTATCCATGTCGCGGCTGTTGCTCGCGGCCGCCTTCGTCCTCGTTCGCGATCCGGTCTTCCGCTTTGCCGTGCTGTTGACCGCGTCGGGCACTGACTTTCTGGATGGCTGGCTCGCGCGACGCCAGCGCGCGACGACGAAATCGGGTGCGCTCATCGACCCCATCGCTGACCGACTCTTCGTGCTCACGGCGGTTACGACATACGTCGTCGAAGACGCGATCTCCGTGAGCGCGTATTTCATACTCCTGTCCCGCGACATCGCGACGTTCATTGGGTTTCTCGTCGCGCGCTCCGTGCCGTGGCTGCGCGCCGTGGTGTTTCGCGCCCGGTTGCTCGGCAAACTCGTTACTGCCCTGCAGCTTCTCACGCTCATGGCGGTGATCGCCACACCAACGATCGTTCCATCGCTGGTGCGGGTGGTCGGCGCCGCATCGGCCGCGTCGATCGCCGACTACACGCTGGCGCTCTGGCGCGAGCGTGCGACGTGAGGGCTCGCCCCAGCTCGCGCGGCTGGAATCGAGCGGTGGCGGTTGCGGTTCTCGCGCTTTCGTGGGCGACGCACGAGGCGCCCGCCCAGCAGCGAAGCCAGCAACCTCCTCAACGGGTTCAACCCGAAATGCGCGCCGATTACATTGGCTCCCGAGCCGCGGCGGCTCACCTCGGGTTCGGGCTGAACGTGCCGGCGACGACCTACGTCCGACTCGGGATCGTCGCCGCGATGGGACAGGCGTGGTCAGGCGACGACGCG
>Ga0068861_100002103_pt1 | contig 12914 bp, 10 predicted proteins | sample KBSSwiS42_FD_66593 | JGI IMG/M metagenome (GOLD analysis project Ga0068861, IMG submission 66593) | Switchgrass rhizosphere microbial communities from Kellogg Biological Station, Michigan, USA - KBS Switchgrass S4-2 | ecosystem: Host-associated > Plants > Roots > Rhizosphere > Soil ...
GGTCGTGGCCGGCCCCCGCGAGTTGCTCGTTAACGGGAAGAAGGTCGGTTTCACGACCTTGGTGGTGTGGGACGAGAACAACGTCTCCAGCTCCTTCAACGTCGTCGTGCGGGGCGCGTTCAGCAACCAGCAGATCGAATTACAAGTACAGGTGGCCGAGGTGGATCGCACCAAGGCAACCGAGTATGGCGTGGACTTCCTATTCCGCCGCACCACCGACCACAACGCCTGGCTGGGCGGGTCGTGGGCCGGCGAGACGGGCCCACCCTCCATACCCCTGACGTTGACTCAAAACGCGACCTTTGCGTTGGGTTATGCGAGTGGCGGCACCGACATTCAATCGATCATCCATGCGCTGCAGGAAGACGGTGTACTCAAGATTCTAGCCGAACCCAACGTGGTTGCGGCCAGCGGTCAGGCGGCCAGCTTTCTAGCCGGCGGCGAGTATCCGGTTCCGGTGGCGCAGGGCGGCGGTGGCGTGGCGATTGGTGGGGCGGCCAATCAGACCATCAATACCGCGATCACCATCGAGTACAAGGAATACGGTGTGAAGGTGAACTTCACCCCGACCATCGTCGATTCCGGCGTTATCAGTCTCCAAGTGGCGCCGGAGGTCAGCAACCTCGATTTCACCGTGGCCGTGGCTCTGAACGGCTACTTCGTCCCCGGTTTGCAAGTTAGAAAGGCGTCGACCACCGTCGAGCTCGAGGACGGTCAAGTCCTGGTAATCGGCGGGCTGCTCCGCGATGAGGTGAGAAACCAAGTGCGACGCGTGCCCATTCTGGGGCACATCCCGCTCGTGGGCCTCTTCTTCAGCAACACGAGGAAAGAGCACACCGAGCAGGAGCTGTTGCTCGTCGTTTCTCCCCACATCGTTCGGGCACTACCCAAGGGAACTCAAATCACACTCCCCGGACAGGAGAAGAAGAATGGGTAGGTTTCTTCTTCGGGTGAGGTAAGCATCATGAGCCGCAACACGCATCTCTCTCGGAAATTCAATCGCATACGGAACGAAGCAGGGAGCGTCATGCTGACGTTCGCACTCTCGGTCGCGGCGCTCTTCTGCTTTGCCGTGGTGGCCATCGACGGCGCCATTCTCATGACCACCAAAAACGAGCTCCAGTGCGCGGCCGACGCGGCCGCGCTCGCTGGAGCCTCCGCGTATCGCATCGGCGATGACGAGGTCCGCCGCCGGGCCGGTGTCTATGCCGGATACAACTATGCGGTACAGGACATCAAACGGCCCTGCACGATCGATCCCAACGTGGACGTGGTGATCAATCGGAATAACGCCAATCCCTGGGTGCAAGTGACCACGCATCGTACCCAGGCCACCGGCGATCCACTGCGCACGTACTTCCTCAAGATCCTCGACGTGGCCGCAGGCAACGCGCCCACGCGGCCTAACCGCGTCGACGTGACCGCGCGTGCCAAGGCCGCGCTCCAGGATCTGTGCGGCGCTTCTTGCATCAAGCCCTGGGCCATTCCGGACCGGTGGCGGGAACAGAGTGTGCCTGCGAACACCTCGTTCGATCCGGGGACTGACTTCTACGATCCCGTCGCGACGGGCTACATCGCACCCGGAGATGTGGGCCTACGGATCACCCTCAAGCAGGGGAGTCCGCAGTCGGCCACGGCGCCTGGTCAATTCAACCCCATCGATTTTCCCCCGATCAACAAAGGGAATCCGGTATCGGGGGCGAACCAGTACAACTTTTGGATTGCCAACTGTTGTCCCTTCATCATTGCTCCAGGCGACACATGCGTTACCGAGAACGGAAACATGGTGGGCCCGACCAACCAGGGGGTGCGGGACCTCATCGCCATGGATCCGAACGCCTACTGGGATGGCACGAAGGTGGTCACCGGAGACCCCGCCAACTACGCGGTGAGCCCCCGCGTTGTCCTGGTGCCCTTCTATGATCCGCAATACCAACCCGGTTCAGGCAAAACTCAGGTCATCATTTCCAAGATCGGTGCGTTCTTCATCGAAGGGCTGGCGCCCGGACCGGGGGCGGACGTGGTCGGGCGTTTCGTTCAGGTAACGGCGCCGGGAGTTCCATGCGCCAACAACTCCGGCAATAGCCTGGTTCAGGGACTGAATCTGATCGAGTGAGTTTGAACCCGTAAGGAGTGCGTCGTGAACGGAGGGCAGACAACCAGCCTCGTGCTGATCGATCGCGATCGAGTGGCCAGGGCCTCGGTGAAGGGGTACCTGAATTCACTCGGCGTGAAAGTGGCGGGTGAAGCGGACAATCTGGCCGCGGGACTGGGCCTGATCAACGGGCTCCATCCTGAGATCCTGATTCTCGAGCTGCCCCTGCCCGCCGACGCTGCTTTGGAAACAGTGCACGCGCTCAAGATCGAGCATCCCGGGATGGGTGTGATCATCACCGCCCAGGATGCCTCGCCGCAGCTCATCTTGCGCTGCATGCGCTCCGGCGCTCAGGAATTCCTCACCCGCCCGGTGGATAACCGCGAGCTCGGTGAAGCGGTGCGCCGCTTGAGCGGCTTGGCCCGGCGTAACGCGCCCGGCCGCCGCCGCGCGGCCCGCACGATCGCTGTGTTCTCTTCGAAGGGCGGCGTGGGCGTAACCTCTGTCGCCACCAACCTGGCCGTTGCTTCGGCCAAGAACCTGAAGAAGAACACGGTTTTGGTGGACCTCAACCTGCAGATGGGCGACGTGGGCCTTCAGCTTGACCTTCGGCCGCAATACACCATGGCCGACGCGGCCGGACCGACCAATCTCGATGAATCGCGCCTCAAGGGATTGCTCACCCGTCATGAGTCGGGCGTCCAGCTTTTGTCCACGCCCGAAGATCCGGTAGAGGCGGAGAAAGTCACTCCCGGCGCGCTCCTGGAAATCTTTGGTTTGCTGCGCGGCATGTTCGACGTGATCGTGGTCGATGCGGGCCACGTGTTCGACAGCCGCGTGCTCGAGGTGTTGAACCTCGCTGACGTCATTTTGGTCGTGGCAGTGCTCGACGTGCCCACGGTGCGAAACGTGCGCCGCTGCCTCCATTTGTTCCAGCAGCTCGGCTACTCCTCGGACAAGGTGAAGATTGTCGTCAACCGTTACGAGAAGAAGACCGAGGTGAAATCCGATCACTTGGAGGAGGCCGTCGAATCCAAGGTGTTTTGGATGATTCCGAACGACTACAAGACGGTGATCTCCGCCATCGATGCAGGAAATCCAGCTGTGATCCGTTCGCCGAAGGCGAAAATGTCACAGAGCATCGACCAGCTTGCCCGGGAACTCATGAAGGGAGCCCTCGAGCTGGCACCTCAACTCCAACCGGGGGAGGACGATCGCGACCTCCCTACGAGCGCAGCCCAGTAAAGTAGGTGCTTCATGAAACTCGGTGACCGTTTCCAGAAGATCCAGGAGCAACGGCAGAATGCGGCCGCCGCCCGCACGAATCCCGCCGCTCAGCGTTCCGCCCAGGGAGGCCGGCCCACGGCCAATACGCCCACGGGGCCGCGGACCACGGATCAGGGACTGTCGGCGACGCAGGACCGGCGGAACAGCCTGAAGGGCCGGATTCACCGCCGCATGATCGAGCGACTCAATCTGGCGTCCTTGGAGTCTTTGGATTCGGAAACGTTGCGGTTTCAGATCCGCCAGATCATCGCGGGCCTGATCTCCGAGGAATCGATTCCGCTTTCCGAACGCGAACGGACGCAGCTCGAAGACGAGGTGTTGAACGAAACGTTCGGGTTGGGACCCATCGAGCCCTACCTGCACGACCCCGATGTCTCGGACATTCTGGTCAACACCCATGAGCAGGTGTACATCGAACGCTTCGGGTTGCTCGAGCTCACCGATACGCAGTTCGACGACGACGATCACTTGATGCGCATCATCGACCGCATCGTGGCTCGCGTGGGCCGCCGCGTGGACGAGTCATCGCCAATGGTGGACGCGCGCCTTCCCGATGGATCGCGCGTCAACGCGATCATTCCTCCCTTGGCTGTGGATGGACCGATTCTCTCCATCCGTCGTTTCGGCGTGCGCACGCTGGACGTGAACGACCTCTTGCAGCTCGGATCCATCACCTCCGGCATGATCGAGCTGTTCCGCGGCATCATCAAAGCGCGCTTGAACGTGCTCGTTTCCGGCGGTACCGGTTCCGGCAAGACCACCTTGTTGAACGCGATCTCGCAGTTCATTCCGGCCGAGGAACGAGTCGTCACGGTCGAGGACGCCGCCGAACTTCAGCTCTTGCAGCCGCACGTGGTGCGTCTGGAAACCCGGCCGCCCAACATCGAGGGTTCGGGACAAATCACCCAGCGCGACCTGGTGCGTAACTGCCTCCGTATGCGTCCCGACCGCATCATCGTCGGTGAAGTCCGTGGTCAGGAAGTGCTGGACATGCTCCAGGCCATGAATACGGGTCACGACGGGTCGCTCACCACGGTGCACGCCAACGGCACGCGCGACGCGCTTCACCGTCTGGAGACCCTGATGCTTCTCTCCGGGGTGAACTTGCCCCATAAGGCTATGCGCGAGCAGATCGCCTCGGGTCTGAACGTGATCGTTCACCAGGCCCGTATGTCGGACGGAACGCGCAAGGTTCAAGCCATAACTGAGATCGTCGGTATGGAAGGGGAAGTCATCGCCCTCCAGGACATTTTCCTGTTCCACAAGATCGGGGTCGGTGATGACGGGCGCGTGGCCGGCCAGTTCCGGGCCACCGGCATCCGTCCTCGCTTTGCGGAACGTCTCGCCGTTGCGGGCGTTCCACTTCCCACCGACATCTTCGCCGAAGGCCGGGTGATTTAATGCAAGATCGCATGATCGGCATCGTCGCCGTCCTTGTCTTCGCGGCCGTGTTCGTCGCGGGGCTGGGCGTGTTCTACATGTTCATGGAGCGGCGGAAGCTCAGAGTCAAGAAGCGCCTGGAGGACCTGAACCGGATGGGTCTTGCCGAGGGTGGATCCTCGGAAACCTCCATTTTGCGCGACGACGCATTGAGCGACATGCCCGCCATGGACCGCTTCCTGCGCAAGGTCTCGCTCTCTGTTCGCATGCAAGCCTTGCTCATGCAGGCGGACGTGAAGATGCGCGTGAGCACGTTCTTCCTCATCACCATTGCGCTAGGCGTGCTGGGCGGCACGATCGTGGCTATGGGGTCGACGATCTGGTGGACCTTCCCGCTGGGCGCGGCCCTGGTGGGGTCTATCCCGTATTTCGTCGTTTATCGTAAGAAAGAGGTGCGAAAGCGCACCTTCGAGCGCCAGTTCCCCGACGCGTTGGATCTGATGACCGGAGCGCTGCGTTCGGGAATGGCGTTCCAGGCCGCCTTGCAAGTTGTTGCGGAGGAGTGCGCCGATCCAGTATCGGGCGAATTCCGGATCGTGTTCGAAGAGAACCGTCTGGGAATGAGCCTTCGCGACAGCTTGACTGACATGACCAAGCGCATCGATTCGACCGAGCTGCGCTTGTTCGTAACCGCGGTGCTCATCCAGAAGGATACCGGCGGTAACCTCGCCGAAATTCTGGAAGGCACGGCGTACGTCATTCGCGATCGCTTCCGGATCCTTGGGGACGTCCGGACGATCACCGCTCAGGCTCGCCTGTCCGGTCTCATCTTGACCGGATTGCCGCTTGGCATGACGGCGGTCTTGATGGTCATCGTTCCGGATTATCTGAAAACCCTGATCAAGGATCCCATTGGCCCTTACCTGATTGGAACCGCTGTGTTCTTGCAGCTGTTCGGTTACTTCATGATCCGCCGGATCGTGAATATCAAGGTGTAACAAATGGCAATTTATCTGGCGCCTCTTCTCATTGCGCTGGCCGTGTTTGTTGCGATCCTGGGATTCCGCGCGCTCATGCCCAAACGGCAACGCGTATCCGAACGACTTGAAAAAATCCGAACCGGCGACGGTGCCGTGGTGGATAGCGGTCCCAGCATCGTGGACGAACCGCTGCCTCCGTTCTGGCAGATGGTTTCGGCGGTTGGATGGGTTCTTCCGAACCTTGCCCAGTCTGAAAATCTGCAGTGGGACCTGGCTCAGGCGGGCTACCGGCGTCCCGGAGTCACCGGGCTGTTCGTGGCGTTCAAGGTCATGCTCAGCGTCTTGTTCTGGGGCGCGTCCTTCATGCTGGGGCTCAGATTCCACGTCAAGCAGGACCAGCTCATCATCTTGTCGATCGCCTTCGCCGCGGTGGGTTTCTATCTCCCGAACCTGTGGCTGGCGCGCCAGACCTCGAAGCGGCAGGAAGACATTCGCCTCTCGTTGCCGGATGCGCTCGACCTCATGGTCATTTGTGTCGAGGCCGGCCAGGGGATGAATGCCGCTCTGGTTACCGTCGGACGGGAAATGCAGATCCATGCGCCGCGGCTCGGCGAAGAACTGCGTCTCATTTCCAGCGAGATCCGTGCGGGTCTTACGCGCGCCACGGCGCTGCGCAACTTCGCCTCACGCACCGGGGTGGAAGAAGCGCGTGCCTTGTGTGCAGTGCTTATCCAGAGCGACCGGCTCGGAACGAGCATAGCTCAGGCTTTGCGGGTCCATGCGCAGTCGATGCGGACCCGTCGGCGTCAACGGGCGGAAGAAAACGCTCGTAAGACGGCGGTGAAGCTGCTTTTCCCACTCATTTTTTGCATCTTTCCCGCGCTCCTCGTGGTCATCCTTGCTCCGGCTATGATCCAGATCGTCCGGACCCTGTCGGACACATCGTCACCGGTGCCGTAGTATGTCCGCGAAGACACTTCAACTAGAAAGGTGGAAGAGGCCATGTTGAACGCGATTCTGATCGTACTCCTCCTGATCATAGGCATTGCCTATATGTCGGTGAGGAACCGTCGCAAGCAGAAAGAACGCACGGCCAAGAAGTAGTCTTGGCTTGCTTGGCGTTTAGCCGGGCCCCTTGGCCCGGGTGGCGCCACTGTTTCGGACGGGTCGCGAGCTGCAGGTTGTTTGCAGTTGTTTCGCGATAAGCGACGACCCCGAGGCCATGGAGGGCACCGGGGTCGTTTCGTTTTTGTGGTTCAAAAAAAGGGGGGTTTTACTTAATCCAAGCCGGAGGTAGGATTCAGGCCCGATAGCACACCCAATCTCATTGGAACTTCTCGGCATGGGGAACCGGGCCTCTGCTTCGACATTGCTCGTGACGGCATCCGCGGGGACTCCTCCTTGGAGGTTGACAACTCGCGCGCGCCCCATCTTGATAACGGATGGAGCGATGATCGGCCGCTACTATTGCCTCGTCCTTAGCCTTGTGGTCGGTTTTTACACATTGGTCCAACTTCTTCTTTTTGTTCTTGGGGTCATTGGTCTTTTTCTCGGATTAGAGACCGCACACGCCAAAGATATTTAACCGCGGCGCGGCCAGGAGTTACGTCTGACTCCCCGGCTTCAACTTCCGCCACAAGGTCGTGCGGCTCACCCCCAGGCGACGCGCTGCTTCGGACAAATTCCCGTCCAAAGTCTCCAGGGTCCGGCGAATGTAGAGATCCTCGACTTGCGATAGGGTCAAGCCGTCCGGGAGCTCCAAAGCCCCGCGAGGGCCTTCGATCTGCGGGCGTTTGCGTTCGCGCATGGGCGGCGGCAAATCCTCCGGCCTGATCACGTCGCCTTCGGCCAACGCCACCGCGCGCTGAATTGCATTCTCCAGCTCACGCACGTTTCCCGGGTAGGGATAGTGGGTGAGCAGATACTGAGCGTCGGGAGAAAAATCACGAATGTTCTTCTTCATCTTGGCCGCGACGCGGTCCAGAAAGAACGAGGCCAATAACGGAATGTCTTCGGAACGCTCGCGCAGCGGGGGGATCTCGATGTGGAAGACATTGATGCGATAGTAGAGATCCTCCCGAAACAAGCCTTCTTCCATCGCGCGACGCAAATCTCGATTGGTGGCGGAAATAATTCTAACGTCCACACGGACCGCGTTATTGGATCCGACGCGTCGCACTTCACCGTCCTGAAGCGCGCGTAACAATTTCACTTGGCTTACTTGGGTAAGTTCCCCAATCTCATCCAAAAACAGAGTGCCGCCGTCGGCTTGCTCGAACAATCCCTTCTTGTCCATGGTCGCGCCGGTGAACGACCCGCGCACGTGCCCGAACAACTCACTTTCCAGCAAATTCTCCGGGAGCGCTCCGCAATTTATCGCCGAAAACGGCCGATGGGCGCGCTGGCTTTGGTAATGAATGGAGCGGGCGAGCAACTCTTTCCCCGTGCCGGATTCACCGGTAATAAGCACGGCGCTCTCGGTGCGGGCGATCTTGGAAATGAAACGAAAGATGCGTTGCATCTTTCGGCTCGTGCCGATGATCGCGGCCGCCTCGGCGACAGCAAGACGATGTTCAGCGAATGGGGTTCTAGTAGTGCCGGCCATAATTCAAGAAAGCATCCGAATCGAGGCTCGGCGCCTCCCGCCGGGCACCTTGATCCTAAGGCCCCCGCGCGACTAACGCAACGCGAACGGCTCAGAATTTGGCGTGGACTGGATGCCGCCGGGCTCTTTCGCGTGCGGAGAGGCTGGAGGCAGGGGAGAATTCGTAGGTACGTCCATACTTCCAAAACGTGACTTCGGTGGTGTAATGGGCGGCGATATAGCAGCTCTGATCGTTCATCTCGAAATAAACATGGTCCATGTCGAGATCGATGTGCTTCTCATCGATGAACTGCATCAGGTCTTTTCGTAAATCCGTCTCCGTCTTCATCCCATGATTGCTAGCGATGTCCTGCATCTTGCCCTCGAGCAATGTGTTCTTGATCACCGGGGAGGCGAACAAGAACCCCAGGCGCAGGGTGAAGATGAACAGGGCAAGGATGAGCAGACCTCTGATCATGGCCGGGACCTCCAGGACGGGTTTGCCCCGGTTATCGGCCTGACCGCCCTGGGCTTGAATCGTTGCTACCTAGCCCGGAAAGCCTATTTGGACCGGGTTCAAGTTAGGCGGCCGGTGTCAGCGGGCGTAGAAGCCGGCGCTACGGCAGCGTAACGCTTCCGAAGGGGCCAGACGCACCCCGTGGATCGCGGCCAGGTCCTCGAGTCGCGCGATCACCGTGGGGATGCCTCGGCGATCGGCGTAATACAAGGGGCCCCGACGAAAGGGCGGGAAACCCGTCCCCAGCACCATCGCCAGATCGATGTCCTCGGCGTGCCGCACCAACCCTTCCTCCAATGCCCGGGCCCCTTCATGAATCATGGGCAGCAACAAGCGATCGAGGATTTCCTGAGCCGGCGGCGTATGCGGCGATGGATTCCCCGCCGCAACACGGGCTTCCTCGTTAACTGCTTCCTTTTTCCCCTCGCGATACACGTAAAATCCGCGACCCGATTTCTTTCCCAACGCACCCCCTTCGATCAGTCGCCCAATCGAAACCTGGCGGGGGAGGCGATCGCCAAAGGCTTCGCCCAACACATGCGTCACCTTGTTGGCGACATCGAGCCCAACTTGATCGAGCAGCTCGAACGGTCCCATCGGCATCCCGAACTCCACCATCGCGGCATCCACCACCACCGGATCCGCGCCCTGCTCGAAGGCGTTGATCGCTTCGCCGAGATAAAACGCCAGTAGCCGGTTGACCAGGAACCCGGGGCCGTCGCGCACCAACACCGGTGTCTTTCCGAGATCTCGCGCGAGGCGAAAGGCCGTCGTCACCGCTTCCGGAGTGCTTTGCAATCCAATCACCACTTCCACGAGCGGCATGCGGTGCACCGGGTTGAAGAAATGAAGGCCCACGATGCGCTCGGGATGCCGCGCATTGGCGGCAAGATCAGCCAGACGCAACGAGGACGTGTTGGTGGCGATGACTGCGTTAGGGGAGACAACGTCCTCCAGTTCGGCAATCACGCGCCGCTTCACGCCGAGATCCTCGACCACCGCTTCAATGACTAAATCGGTCACCCCAAATCCAGAAAGATCCAATCCAAAACTCAACGACTCCACACGCGCTTCGCGCTCGCGCCAAGTCATGCGTCGCTTAGCCACCGACGACTGCCACAACTCGGCCGCGGTGCGAAGCGCGGTTTCCAAAGCAGCCGGAGCAATGTCTTTCACTCGCGTGGGAAGTTGTTTTTCCGCGGCAAGCCACGCGATGCCTCCACCCATGATGCCGGCACCCACTACACCCAACCGTTCTACTTTCTTGCCGAGCATCGCATCGATGCCGGGGGGTTCCTTGGCTCGCTGCGAGGCCTGGAAGAGCCAGATCAAAGAACGGCAGGTTTCGGTGGCTAGCGCCTCGCCAAGAAGCAGGGCTTCTTGACGGTATGCCGCAGTTTCATCCAGCGAATATCCGTTCGCAATGGATTCCAAAGCCAAATACGGCGCGGGGTAATGATCGCGGCGTACCTTGACCCCCAGCTTTGATTCGGCGGCGCGAAACACCCGCCCGCGAACGAGCGGCAACGCACTGATGAAGCGATCCACCCGCGGCGGACGATGCGCCTCGAACGCACGTTGTCCCATCACATACTCGCGTGCCAGCGAACGGCCCAGACTTTCCGGCACGAGCACGTCCACCAAGCCCTTCTTGAATGCGGGGCGTGCGGGAAGCGATTTGCCGGCCAGGATCACATCCAATGCCGTCATCATGCCGGCGCGACGCGGCAGCCGTTGCGTGCCGCCAAATCCAGGCACAAGCCCGAGCTGCACTTCGGGCAAACCCACCCGCACCTTGGGCGTGTTCTCGGCAATACGAAGTGAGGTGGCGAGAGCCAGCTCGTAGCCGCCCCCTAGACACGGGCCGGTGATCACGGTCACCGTAGGTTTGCCGAACCCCGCAATGCGCTCGAACACTGCCTGCCCGAACGCGGCCTTTTCCGCGCCCAAGCGCGCGTCTGTCACCGCCGCAATTTCATCGACGTCGGCGCCGGCCAGGAACATCCCGGGCTTGTCGCTCGCGAACACGAGCCCACGAACGTCTTTTCGCATCGCCTCATCCAGCACGTTTCGAAGCTTCTCCATCGTCGGCGTGTCGAGCACGTTCACGGGCTTGGTGGGATGGTCGAACAGCACCCAACCCACGCCTTGATCATCCACATCGAATCGCACCCCCGCGGACGGCAGGTCAACCGACCGCGGTGGCTGGAAATCCAATGAGGTCTGAGGAAGCAGCTCGCTCATGTGGCCTCCAGGAGCACTGCCGCTCCTTGACCACCGCCAATACAGAGCGTGGCCAGTCCAAACTGAAGCCCGCGCAACTGCAATTCCATGAGCAGCGTTTCTACCAATCGTGCTCCCGTGGCTCCTACGGGATGCCCGAGCGCAATGGCGCCACCGTTCACGTTGCGCCGATCGGGGTTCACGACCCCCAGCGCGCTCGAGTGCCCTAATTCGCGCTGCGCAAACGAATCCGAAGCAAAGGCGGCTTCGCAGGCCAGGACCTGTGCGGCAAACGCCTCGTTAATCTCGATTAAATCGATGTTGGCCAGACGCAATCGCTCGGCATCCAAGAGCTTCGAGGTGGCGAATACGGGCCCCAGTCCCATGCGCCGCGGGTCGAGGCCTGCGTACGCAAATCCACGCACCCACCCCAGAACCGGTAACCCGCGCTGCCGGACCACGTCTTCGGACGCGAGCACCAAGGCACCGGCGCCGTCGGTGATTTGCGATGCGTTACCCGCCGTCACCGTGCCGAAGCGCTTATCGAATACCGGCCGAAGCTTGGCGAGCGCCTCCATGGATTGCTGGGCGCGAATGCCGACATCCTGGGTAGAGAAGCTGTCGTAACGCGGGGGCAACGGCACCGGCGCAATTTCCAAAGCAAATCGCCCGGAGGCTTGAGCGGCCGCCGCGCGTTGATGGCTCTCCAACGCAAACTGATCCTGGAGCTCGCGGGAAATACGAAATTCGCGCGCCAGCACCTCGGCGGTTTCGCCCATGTTGAGTCCGCACACGTTATCCGTGAGGCCCACCAAAAGCCCGATCACCGGCTTAAAATCAGCGGGGCGAAACTGCGAAAACGCTCCGATTTTCTCCAGAGGACTCTTGGCCCGCGCGGTGCGCTCGAGTTTGTCCCCGAAGGATTCCGAGTAGAACAGTGGAATGCGGGACATCGATTCGGTGCCGCCCACGGCCACAAACGATGCCCTGCCTCCCTGAATCTTCTCCACCCCATCCGTCAACGCCTGCAGTGCGGAGCCGCAATTGCGGTTCACCGTGTAGGCGGAAATCGAGGCCGGGAGTCCGGTCCGAAGCGCAATCACCCGCGCAATGTTGGTGGCTTCGGGGGGCTGGGCGATGTTGCCGAAAATGACTTCGGTTATCTCGGCGGGCCGGAGGTTTGCGCGCTCGAGCGCTTCACGGAGCGCGACGCGTCCCAGCTCGTGAGCGGGTACTCTCTTTTGTGTCGTGCCCGCCTTGGTGAAAGGGGTGCGGGCCGCGGAAATAACGGCGACTCGGGGTTGGGCCATGTCGACGCATTCTCCCCCGCCCTGTCTGTTTTTTCCATAGCCCTAGGTGCGTCCCGAAGGGGCATACCGGGGCACCTTGGGATGACTTCCCGGTTCCGATGCTCAATGTATGGGTACGAGCAATGCGGCGACCTGATCCTGGTAGGCAACTCGCCATTTGCCGGTGAGGGGCAAAGCGGAAACCAGCGGTAGATCGGGGGAGAGAAGGAGCCAATCGGGCGACCACGCGTTCAAACGATCTTGCCAGCCCGGGCGCAGAGTGACCATGGTTAGATAATCGTCGAGCATGGCTGAATCGAAGAACCCTGCTCGGCCGTCAATGAACGTCTTCCAGCGGTAATTGGACTCCCAGGACACGAATCCGCCCCAGGAATAGTTGCAAAGCACGTGTGAACCCGGATCGAGGCGTATGGCTTCCCGAAGCGCGGCTTTAGGAAACCGGGTATCGGGGAATCCATCTTGGAGGGAAGGGTAAAGTGGTGCCAGCATCGGAACAAAGATCAAAGCAAGCCCGCCCAACAACACCGGCCAAACGCGA
>Ga0068861_100002119_pt1 | contig 12843 bp, 10 predicted proteins | sample KBSSwiS42_FD_66593 | JGI IMG/M metagenome (GOLD analysis project Ga0068861, IMG submission 66593) | Switchgrass rhizosphere microbial communities from Kellogg Biological Station, Michigan, USA - KBS Switchgrass S4-2 | ecosystem: Host-associated > Plants > Roots > Rhizosphere > Soil ...
ATCGGTTGAATCCGCCGCCAGAAGCGGTCGTTCCGGCGCACGCTGATCCTGGCGCGCATTGCCCAGGCGCGACCTTCGGACGCTTTATGGAATCGCACAGGACAATCAAGCGGCTGCATCATTTACGTCATGCATGCTTGTTCGAGTTGGCTGGTTTGAAGATGAGAAGCCGAACAGGATATCTGGATGTCCAGCTCGCGCATGGTTATTTTTTGGGACCATCACAACCTGCTTGCCGTGGCCGATCGATGCGACGCCCTGCCCCCGGCTTGAACGTCGCATCCTGACCGCCCCAAACCGCGCGCATCCAGTTGGCAAGATCGGCGACTTGTTGATGGGTAAGCTTGTCCTTGAAGCCCCGGCTCCATGCGCTCAAGCCCGGAAATTTCTGTGCAGGAAAGAAGAACCAACTCATTCTGTGTCGGCAAAAATGCCGCCCTGCTAAGCTGATCCGATCAGTACCCGAATAGAGTTTGAATCCCTTGGTTACGTAGGCCGGGTGCCGAGTGTGGCCTCGTCGATTTCGTCCGAGGGTGCGGCTTCAACTTGATCGATTCGGAATTGTTTAAGGCATGATTTAGGTCAGAGAACCGCAGCGGGTCATGGAAAAGGAGCACTGGCGAATTTTGCCGACGATGTCTTAGTTGCCCTCTTCAGTCTGGAAGGTGCCGAACACACCGGCGCCCCTTGCATGCACTCGCCGCTCTGGGATGACTTCGCGATCGAAATGAGCGAGCTTTCAATCAACCAGACGTCCTGGAATAAGGACAACGTTATCCCGCCGTTTCGATATTGACGCTGTCTACCACGGTTTTTCCCGTGGCATGCGTCTGAAAGTTGGACCGCGGATTTTCGTGCATGACAGCTTTCCTTTGGCGCGCTGCTGATCAGGAGCGCCAGGACGACTGCAGGATGATGCTGCAAAAGTACGCACGCTTGAAAGTCGGATCCCTATATGCCAGCACGTCGTCATTGACCGTTCCGAATGTACTGTCTGGCCGATGCTTCATGCCCTGATAGAACCCGCCGATAATGTCCTTTTTGAACGAAGCTCCACGAGGATAGGCTGCGACCACGGCATATCAAGAGGTTTCGTGCGCAGCTAATCGCCCAGCTTTCAGCGATTGATGTGGAGCCGGGGCTAAGGGCGAAGGGGAAATTGCGATGATTCGGAAAGGCTCGTCCTACGAGGAAGATCGTCGCCTATCGGAGCTAGCCGGATCTGGAAAGACCCTTGAGCAGATTGCGAAGGCAATGGATCGGACACCTAATGGCGCACGGAACAGGTCGATACGACTCGGCGTCTCGATTAAAAAGCAGCTACAACGAAGATCAGGGGTTGAGGCTCATTAGCGCCGCCCGATGAAATACGCCACCAACCGCCCTTTTGCCGATCCTGAGAAGGCTGCACGCCGTTGCCGCCCGCATTTGAAGGGTCAGGGCTCCTTCCGTAGTTCTCAGGCCGTGAACATAGTTCCGCCTCCTCGGCTGCGTTAAAACAGCAGTACAGTTCTGGGGTGAGCTGGTAAAAATGACGATGTGATGTGCAGCTGCATGCCCATCCCGGGGAAGCTTCGCAGGCTCAAAAACCGTCTGCGTCCCGTTGAATGTTGGCTCGCCGTAGCGCAGATGCGCGGATCGCTCTCAGGCGGGTGCCATTGCATTTGATACGGAGCACTAAATGGATTCCGCGGGCTTGGAGGAGCAATTTTCGAACCTGTTGCGCGAAGCGGGAGTCAATCCTTCGGACCCGCCGGCCCGCATCAAGACATTTCGCGCCCCGCTGGCAACGATTCATCGATTGGCGAATTGGCGCTACGTGGCTTTCGTCGGCTGCCTGTTGGCATCATCCATTGGTGTTGCTGCTTGGTGGTGGTCGTCCTCCGCTCAAACGGGGATGATGGCCCCCTCGGACCCAGCACTTCTGACACAGGCCCCGCCGGAAGCCGTCGCGCCGAAAGACGCCGCGCCGACTGCCGCCGCCCTGTCTTCCGACTTGGCGCAGCAGCTCCAACCGATGACGCGCGATCTCGCTGCCTTCAGGCAAGCGGTCGAACAGCTCAAGGTGAGGCAAGAACAATTGGTCCGCGACAATGAAAATGTCGCGAGCCAACTCAAGGCGAGCCAGGAAGAAATAGCACGCAACAACAGTATCATCGACCAGATCAAGGCGACCCAGATCCAGATGGCGCGCGAAAGCCAGACGCTCACCGAGCGGCTCAACGCAAGCCAGGAACAACTCGCCCGCGTCATCGCCAACGCTTCAGAGCCAAAGGTGATGCCTGAAGAGCCAAAGGTGATGCCCGAAATACCACTGCCGCGTCCGCGGCAGTCGGCCAATGTCGCCCAGACGCAAAAGCCGGCGCCAACCCCGGCCCGGCCGCAAGCCAAAAAACCGCAACCCTCATTGGCATGGCCATGGTCAGGGCGCTAATGAACCTGCCTGCTCCTGCGACGTGATGACCCGCGCTCGAGCCAGCCGCGCTAAGCACGAGCTGCACGAGAACGGCACGTTTCGTGAAGTTGACCCAAGCCGACGCGGACCTGTTCGCCTGATCGCAGGGTGGGTGTGTTTTAATCTGTCAGGACGGGTTCTCATCTGGCGCACAGAACACGGGAGCATTATTTACGGGAGATGCATCGGATGAAGGGATTTTTAATCGCTGCGGGCATCATTGGCGCTCTCTACCTCGCCGACCAGCAATACGCCCAAGGCAAATACGCCAGCGCCGTTGGACGCATGGTGACTCAAATGCGGCATTCGTTTGGAGTTTGAGGGCCACCTTCCCAACCACTACGAGCGCAGCGCGCTCACGAAACTGGCATCCGGCCGCGAGCTGCCGTTTTCTAAGCTATTCCCAGCGGGCCGTCACACGATCGCTAAGCTGCTGGAGAAAGGCTGGATCGAACGAGCCGGCCCGAAGCAGCATTGTCGGATTACTGAGGGAGGCAGGGCTGCCTTGCGAGCAGAAATGCCGTGAACTGATGTCATCGTAGCGAGATCCGACGTCGGCATGAAACGACAACAGAAAATCACACTCGGCGAAATGCGCTAATCCAGGTCGCCTTCCGCACAATGCCTAGTGGAACCCCTCAGTGTACGTGCCCGTTACACCTCTTCAAGTCCAAGGAGGACTCCCCATGATGAAAATCGCTTTAGTCGTGGCGGCAGGTGTGCTGACGACTACCCCGCTCGCCAGTCCGGCCAAGGCCCAAGGCGTCAAGATGGCCCAAGTCGATATGCAGACCGGCCGGCACTTCGAAGACCGCGACGACCGCAACTATAGGGACCGGCGGCGTTATGACTCCAACGCCACAGTTGGCGTCGATCCAGGCGGTGTCACCATCGGCCCACGACCGCGCTGTCGCATGGAAACTACCACGATCGAACGGGACGACGGCCGCAGGATCACGCGCAGGGAGCGCGTCTGCGACTAATGCAACGTCAGCAAAAGATTACTCTGCGTGAGATGCGCGAGTCCGGCCCTACCCGGCTCATCGTTTAGTGCGGCGACTACAAATGCGCCCCTCTTTTGGCGCTCGCATTCATCCCTCCGTCGTCGGATCAGGATAATTGCGGCCTACTACCTGCCCCAATCACGTCGGCAGCATGGCTAAGGAAGTTAGCGACCCTGAACAAATTAGACTGCCGGAGGAGGAACGTGCCGTCGGCGAGTACTCAGCGAAAGCTTCAGCTTCGAGGCTTCTACAAAGATCGCTGCGGGGGTTCTGTCGAGCTAGGCTGCAATTTCCTTAGCTGAAAGCTTTAGTGAGAAGCGGCCTGTGAAACTACAATTGTATCGTTGACGATTTAAATCACATTAAATCAAATTAAATTGCGCTTGGATTGCATAATTAAATTGCCGATTTCTTGGGGCGGCACGAAGCGAAGTGAACGCACGGCGGCGCCAGTCTCTTGTCCGAAGAACGGGATACGTGAGCACGTTGTCGTGCATAGACTTAAGTGGTCCGCCGCACCGTGATATGGGCCATGGCCTCCACCCAGCAAGTCGGCGGTATTCGCATCAGCGACCGCGGCCCTTGGATTCGGGACCGCGTCCTCGACTTTCGCTCGGCGCTGCACGCACTTTGGGGATCACGGATCGCGGCGTGGCCCAGGTTCGCGTTGAGGTGTTTTAGACAGCGTTGGTATCGCCGGATGGTTGGCATTTGCGCGCTGCTAGCGTAGCGCGGTGGGCGCGCGCCATCGCAGCCGGTAGGAACGATGTCGCCTAAAGAGAGTGTCTAAAGAGAGTCTGATGTTGGCCTCCTAATTGCCAAAGCGGGAGGCAACCTGAGAAGGTGGCAGCCCCAGCCGCCAGCGACTGGGGCCGTTCTCTGCCAACTAGGCCGACTCTCGAAATCGCCGATACCTCGGCTGAGGTGGTTCAGTCAGGTCATCGTCATCGAGAAGCTGCGGAACCAGTTCTTCTCTAATAACCTTCTGCATGACCACCCGGACCAGTCTGGTTCGAGAGATCCCGCGTTCCTTTGCGGCGGCCTGTAGATACTCGACTTCCAGCGGAATAACGACATTCTTGATGGCCATCGCTTCGCCCCGATGGCCCCCGCCCAATGGTTTTGGTGGCCGGTAAGTATGTTGAGAATTAGACCCTTACGGAGTGTTCTTGTGCAAAAGGTCGCTTGGGGTGAAGGTAGAGTTGGGGAACTGCTCGATGCGGCTCATGCCGCGTCTTCACGCCGATCCGGCGCAACGAGTTTCGTTGGCACCTGACGTTCGGCGCCCTGAGCGCGGCGCGCGAGCTGTGTATACCGAAAAACTCAAACCCGGATGTAATGATGGTGCAGTCCGCCAAGGATGGCGTGCGATTTGATGCTTCCAATTCGCTGAATTTGGCGAGTGACCGGCGCATCCTTATCCAATGATCGATGCGTTCCGATGTCGTTGTAGTAGCGGGCGTACGATTGCAGAATCCCCAGATGCACCTCGCCCAAGACAATGATGTGGTCCACACACTCACGCCGGATCGATCCGATCAGTCGTTCGGCAACGCCGTTCTGCCAGGGTGAGGCTGGTGCAGTAGGCTTGTCCCGGATGCCCATGGAGCGCAGCCGGCGCGCGACCACGCTACCATAGATCCGGTCCCGATCGCGGATGAGGTAGTCCGGCGCCTCGTTCCCAGGAAATGCTTCCGCTATTTGACGTGCCACCCATTCGGCCGTCGGATTCGCTGTGACGTTGATCCAGATGAGGTCTCTGCGGTCCAGCCGGACGATGACGAAGGCATAGAGCAGGCCGAAGCCGGCTGTTGGAACAACGAACAGGTCCATGGCGGCAATGTCTGGCGCGTGGTTATGCAGGAAGGTTCGCTATCCCTGGCTCGGCGGTGCCCGTCGTTTGACCATGTATTTAGCGACGCTCGACTGCGCGACTTCCACATTGACGTTCCGTCGGGCGTCCTGATGCTGTATCATCGGCCCATCCGACACCTCCCGGTTTCGTCGATGGCCTTCTCGCTGCGCCAACTCCAATATTTCGTCGCGGTCGCGGAGAACGGCTCGGTGTCCTCGGCGTCACATATCCTCTGCATCTCGCAATCGACCGTCACGGAGGCGCTGCGCGAGTTGGAGCTCGATCTCGGCTTCCGGCTGCTCGACCGCCACGCCCGCGGCGCCGATCTCACGCTGAAGGGCCAGTATTTCCTGCGCCACGCGCGGAAAATCCTCGCCGATGTCGCAGATGCCCGCCGTGCGCTGGGGGGTGGCGAGGCGATGGCGCTGTCAGGGCGACTCTCGGTCGGCGTCACGCCACTGGTCGCCAGCTATGTCTATTCCGACCTGCTCGCCCGCTTCCGCCGCGCCTTCCCGAATGTTGCGGTCGAAGCGGTCGAGGACGCGGCGGACTATCTGGAGCATCTGCTGGTCGGGGGCGAACTCGATGTCGCCGTCATTGTCCTGCCGCCCGGCCGCCGCCCTTCAGCGCTGCATACCGAGCCGGTCGAGGTCTCGCCCTATCGGGTCTGGCTGCCGCTTGGCCATCCGGCGAGCGCGGACGAGCGCGTCAGCCTGCGCGATCTCGCCGTCGAACCCCATGTGCTGCTGACCGTCGACGAGATCGCCGAAGCCTCGGAAATCGTTTGGCGCCGGCTTGGCATCCGCCCGCCGGTCGCCTTCCGCACCCGCTCCGTCGAGGCGGTCCGCGGCCTCGTCGCGACCGGGTGCGGCGTCGCCGTGCTGCCGGACCTCACCTATCGCCCGTGGTCGCTGGAAGGCGACAAGATCGAGGCCCGCGCGCTGGTGGAGGAACTACCGGCGATCGAGGTCGTAACTGCCTGGCGGCGCGGCTCACCGCTCTCGCCTGCTGCCGCCGGCTTCATCTCGATCGCCGCGACACGACATGGCGGGCGGACGCGGTGAACGCCCCCTCTCACCGGATAACGGAGGCCTGTGACCTGCCTATCTGCCACTCATCGGTTTTTCCGATTCCTCGCTTCCCATCTTTGGTGTGGCGCGACCGCCGCCGTAGCGTCAGACTTCGTGTCAAAGGGCTGCTACCTGCCCTGTAGAACGGAGGGACTGTCATGCGCGTCCAACATCTGCTGGCGCTCGTCACCTGTGGTTCGCTCAGCCTCCAGCCGGCGTTCGCCGCCGAGAAGACCTCCATCGATAAAGGCGAAGGCGCGGTCGATATCGTCGCGTGGCCGGGCTACATCGAGCGCGGCGAGACAAGCAAGGCCCATGACTGGGTCACGGATTTCGAGAAGAAGACCGGGTGCAAGGTCAATGTGAAGACCGCCGGCACTTCGGACGAGATGGTCGCGCTGATGAACGAGGGCGGCTTCGACCTCGTCACCGCCTCTGGCGACGCTTCGCTACGCCTCATCGCCGGGAAAAAGGCCGCGCCCATCAACACCAAGCTGATTAAGAGCTGGAACAGCATCGATCCGCGCCTGCAGAACGCGCCCTGGCACACGGTGAACGGCGAGCATTACGGCGTGCCCTATCAGTGGGGCTCCAACGTGCTGATGTACCGCACCGACGTGTTCAAGGAAGCGCCGAAAAGCTGGGCCGTGGTGTTCGAGGAAACGACGCTGCCGGACGGCAAGTCGAACAAGGGCCGCGTGCAGGCCTTCGACGGCCCGATCTACATCGCCGACGCCGCGCTCTATCTGATGACGCACAAGCCCGAGCTCGGCATCAAAGACCCTTACGAACTGACCGAGGTCCAGTACAAGGCGGCGCTCGAACTGCTGCGTGGCCAGCGCAAGGTTGTGCAGCGTTACTGGCACGACGCCATGGTGCAGGTCGACGACTTCACCAATGAGGGCGTGGTCGCCTCTTCCTCGTGGCCGTTCCAGGTCAATCTGCTGGTCAGCCAGAAGAAGCCGGTTGCCTCGACCGTTCCCAGGGAAGGCGCCACCGGCTGGGCCGACACCACCATGATGCATGTCGACGCTAAGCACCCGAACTGCGCGTACATGTGGATGGAGCATTCGATCGACCCGAAGCTGCAGGGCGACTTGGCCTCGTGGTTCGGCTCAGTACCGTCGGTTCCTGCGGCATGCAAAGGAAACGCGCTCCTGACGGACGACGGCTGCAAGACCAACGGCGCCGGGAATTTCGAGAAGATCCACTTCTGGCGCACCCCGGTCGCCAAATGTTCGACGCAAAGCGCGGGGTGTGTGCCCTATTATCGCTGGGTGTCGGATTACATCGCGGTGCTGGGCGGGAGATAGGCTCGCGCAAGCGCGAGCTCACGATCCCATGCACGCCAGCTTCGACACCGCCCTGGCAATCCCCGCCGTCCGCTTCGAGGGCGTGGCGCGGCACTTCGGGCCGGTGAAGGCGGTACGGCGTCGACCTTTCTATCCTGCCGGGCGAGTTCTTCGCCATGCTCGGCCCCTCAGGCTCGGGCAAGACGACGTGCCTGCGCCTCATCGCCGGCTTCGAGCAGCCGGACGCCGGCCATATCGAAATCTTCGGCGAGAAGGTCGAAGGCCTGCCACCCTACCGGCGCGCGGTGAATACCGTGTTCCAGGACTACGCGCTGTTCCCGCATCTTTCGGTCGGCGACAATGTCGCCTACGGTTTGCGCGTCCGCGGCGTTGGCCGTGCCGAGCGCGACAAGCAGGCCCGCGAGGCCCTGGCAATGGTGAAGCTCGCCGGCATGGAGAGCCGCCGCCCGGCACAGCTTTCCGGCGGTCAGCGCCAGCGCGTCGCACTCGCCCGCGCCCTCATCGTGCGTCCCAAGGTGCTGCTGCTCGACGAGCCGTTGGGCGCGCTGGACCTCAAGCTGCGCGAAGAGATGCAGCTCGAGCTGAAGGGCCTGCAACGCGCGCTCGGCCTCAGCTTTGTCTTCGTCACCCACGATCAGGGCGAAGCCCTGTCGATGGCCGACCGCGTCGCGGTGTTCAACGAAGGCCGAATCGTGCAGGTCGGCCCTCCGGAAGAAGTCTATGAGCGACCGCGCACCCGTTTCGTCGCGAGGTTCGTAGGCTCGGCCAACGTGCTAAGCGCTGCAGAGGCCGAAGCGCTTGGTGCCCCTGCCCGTCCGTCGAGCCTGCGGCCGGAGAAGATCGCCCTGATGTCGGCGGGTGCCTCGGCACCGGCAGGTACGGTCGTGCTCGACGCCGTCATCGTCGACGTCTCATACCAGGGCCCGGTGCGCCGCATTACTGCCCGCACGCCCGCCGGCCTCGTGCTGGTCGCGGCCGTTCCGGCGGGACAAGTCGGGAAGATCGAGCGCGGCGGGCCCGTGCGGTTCGCAGTGCGGTATGACGCCCTTCAGCCGATGGAGAGCGGGGAATGAAGGCTCTCGCCGCCGCGCCTCACGAGGGCACGCCGCGCCGCCTCTCGGACCTGCTGGTCCGCCGGCATAACCTGCTGGTCCTCATCCTCCTTGTGCCGCCGCTGCTCTGGCTCGGCATGGTCTATCTCGGCAGCCTGTTTGTCTTCCTCGCCCAGTCGATCTTCTCGATCGACGAGTTTTCCGGCACCATTGTGCGCGAGCCGACGCTCGCGACGCTGGCGGAACTGTTCAGGCCGGCCAATTTCGACATATTGATGCGCACGGTCGGCATCGCTGCCGCCGTCACGCTGCTCAGCGCCATCATCGGGTTTCCCATGGCCTATTACGCCGCGCGCTATGCCGGGCCGCGCGCCAAGGCGGCGTTCTACCTCGCGGTAATGATGCCACTTTGGTCGAGCTATCTGGTCAAGATCTATGGCTGGAAACTGCTGCTGGCGAAGGAAGGCGCCATAGGCTGGATCGCCGGGCGCCTCGGCCTCGGGCCGGCGCTGGAGGCGTGGCTGGCGCTTCCCCTTGTCGGCGGGCCTTCGCTCTCGGTCAGCTATACCGGCATGGTCCTGGTGTTCACCTATCTCTGGCTGCCCTTCATGATCCTGCCGATGCACGCGGCGCTCGAGCGGGTGCCCAGCAGCCTGATCGAGGCAGCGAGCGATCTCGGCGCCAGTCCCGGCCGGGCGTTCCGCACCATCATCTTGCCGCTGGCATTGCCCGGCGTGGTGGCAGGAGCGATCTTCACCTTCTCGCTTACGCTCGGTGACTACATCGCGCCGCAGATCATCGGCACCTCCGCGCTGGTGCTCGGGCAGGCGGTTTACACGCTGCAGGGCACGGCCGGAAACATCCCGCTGGCGGCGGCCTTCTCGCTGGTGCCGATCCTGGTGATGGCGCTGTTCCTGACGCTTGCGAAGAAGACGGGAGCGTTCGATGCGCTGTGAATTGTTCGGCTTGCGCCACAGGCGTCCGGGAAACCTGAGGGCCGCCCCATGACCCGTGCGCCGCTCTCGCTCAAGATCGCTGCGCTAGCGGGGCTCGCCTTCTTGCACATCCCGCTGCTGTTTATCTTGCTCTATGCCTTCACGACGGAGGAGCGCAGCTACGCCTTTCCACCGCCGGGTTACACATTGAAATGGTTCGCCGTGGTGTGGGAGCGTTCCGACATCTGGGCAGCGGTCGGCCTGTCGCTGCGCGTCGCTACGCTGGCCACCCTCATCGCCCTGGTGCTTGGCACGCTGGCGGCGGGCGCGCTGGCGCGGGCGAAGTTCTTTGGCCGCGAGCCGATCTCGCTGCTGTTCGTGCTGCCCATCGCGCTGCCCGGCATTGTCACCGGTATCGCGCTGCGGCAGGCGTTCGGTTTGATGGAGATTCCCTTCTCCTTCTGGACCATCGTGCTCGGCCACGCCACCTTCTGCATCGTCGTGGTCTACAACAACGCCGTCGCCCGGCTCCGCCGGCTCTCGCCCTCGTTGATCGAGGCCTCGATGGACCTCGGCGCAGATGCCTTCCAGACCTTCCGCCTCGTCGTGCTGCCGAATGTCGGCACCGCGCTACTCGCCGGCGGCATGCTCGCCTTCGCGCTGTCGTTCGACGAGGTGATCGTCACGACCTTCACCGCGGGCCAGCAATCCACGCTGCCGATCTGGATGCTGTCGGAGCTCATTCGCCCGCGGCAGCGCCCCGTCACCAATGTCGTCGCCGTGCTCGTCATCGCCGTGACCTTCCTGCCCATCCTTGCCGCCTATTATCTGACGCGCGAGGGCGAGGCGGTGGCCGGCAGCGGAAAATAGGAGGCCTTCATGAATACACAGATGCTCATCGGCTCCAAATTCGAGACCGGCACCGAGACGCCTGAGACGGTGCTGAACCCGAAGACCGAGGAAACGCTGCTCGAACTCCCGGAGGCCTCGCCGGACCAGATCGACGCCGCGGTAAACGCCGCCGAGACGGCGTTCAAGACCTGGTCGCGCACCACGCCGATGGAGCGCTCCTACCTCCTGCTCAAGCTTGCTGATCGCGTCGAGCAGGAGGCGGAGAGCTTCGCCACGCTGGAAGCGCTGAACTGCGGCAAGCCGCGCCACGCCGTGCTGCGCGACGAGATCCCCGGCATCGTCGACTGCTTCCGCTTCTTCGCCGGCGCGGTGCGCACCCAGCATGGCATGGTGGCGGGCGAATACATGGCCGGCCACACCTCGATGATCCGCCGCGATCCGGTCGGCGTCGTCGCTTCCATCGCACCGTGGAACTATCCGCTGATGATGGCGGCGTGGAAGCTCGCCCCGGCGCTGGCCGGCGGCAATACCGTCGTCATCAAGCCGTCCGAGCAGACGCCCCTGACTATGCTGAAGCTGGCGCAGCTGATCGCCGACATCTTCCCGGAGGGCGTGGTGAACGTCGTTGTCGGAAGGGGCGAAAGTGTCGGCAGCACGCTGATCAACCACCCCAAGGTCGCGATGATCTCCCTCACTGGCGACATCGCCACCGGCAAGAAGGTGCTGACCGCCGCCGCCAAGACGGTGAAGCGCACCCATCTGGAACTGGGCGGCAAGGCGCCGGTGATCGTGTTCGACGATGCCGACATCGCCGGGGTGGTCGAGGGTGTAAAGGTCTTCGGTTACTACAATGCCGGCCAAGACTGCACCGCCGCCTGCCGCATCTATGCCGGCGACAAGGTCTACGAGAGGCTGGTGGCGGACCTAGCTTCGGCCGCTTCAGGGCTCAAGTTCAACCAGCCGGACGACGACGAGAACGACATCGGCCCGCTGATCTCAGCCCGCCAGCGCGCTCGCGTCGCCTCCTTCGTCGAGCGGGCTAACGAACTGAACCACGTCGAGATCGCCGCGGGCGGCAAGGCCTCCGCCGGCAAGGGCTTCTTCTACGAGCCGACGGTAGTGGCGGGCGCGTTGCAGTCAGACGAGATCGTCCGGCGCGAGGTGTTCGGCCCCGTGGTCTCGGTGACGCGCTTCTCCGATGTCGAGGACGCCGTGAATTGGGCTAATGACAGCGACTACGGACTGGCGTCCTCGGTGTGGACCAAGGATGTGTCGAAGGGCCTCGCCACCGCTTCCCGCCTGCAATATGGCTGCACCTGGGTGAACTGCCATTTCATGCTGGTCAGCGAGATGCCGCACGGCGGGCTGAAGCAGTCCGGCTATGGCAAAGATCTCAGCGCCTATGCGTTGGAGGACTACACCGTAGTGCGCCATGTGATGGTGAAGAACGGATAGGGGTGATCTCGCCTTTGAAAGCGGATTTCAAGGGGCCGCGACAGCTGTTGGCGCGAGAGCCGTCGGCTCACTCCTCCCAAATGTGTAGGATTGCCGCGCCGGGATCTCCCCCGTGAGGTTGCGCCCGTAAGCCGTCCAAAGAACAGGCCCGGCCGCGAGTTCAGCTTCGGGTGCGGACTTGCGGGCGCTCTCTTCCGATGTCCGCTCCACCCTTAAGAGCGGACATCGCCAGGTCACGCCGGCATGTCCGTAAAGTGCCGATATTGTTGCAAAAGTCTTTTTGGGGGGACGAACGAAATTTCTTAGAGCCGCTGATACGTTTTACGAGCGGCGACGTGAGGGGACCATATCACCTCATCCAAAATCGACCAGGGACCTCCATAGTGGCGTTGAAAAGCGACACAGCGCCGGAGAAATCCAAAGATCAACTTTCGCGAGATTTTTCGGGTCGCTCGATTTTCGACTTTTGCAACAATATCTGCCAGAAGCAGACTTCACCCGGCCCTCACAAAAAGCGGCTGACCGACCCACGGAAAAGCGCTTGATACAGTCCAGACCGTTGCGGGTGTGGGCCCACCGGCGTGGTTAGCGATCCGGGATCACGCAGAACGCGTCGCGCGAATTTAGCAGTCATCACTGCTGGGCCCGACGGCCAGCCGCGGCGCGACCCTCAGTCAGGCGCTACGCTTGAGCGTGCCGTTCTTCAACAAGCCCTCGAGCTCCTTGACAGCCTGTTCCTCGGAGATTCCGTCCACCACCGCGATTTCTCCGCAGAGGCGGTCGAGCGCCGACACGTACAACTGCCGTTCGCTGAAACTCTGGCCGGAGTCGCCCGGTCGGAAAAGATCGCGA
>Ga0068861_100002120_pt1 | contig 12836 bp, 11 predicted proteins | sample KBSSwiS42_FD_66593 | JGI IMG/M metagenome (GOLD analysis project Ga0068861, IMG submission 66593) | Switchgrass rhizosphere microbial communities from Kellogg Biological Station, Michigan, USA - KBS Switchgrass S4-2 | ecosystem: Host-associated > Plants > Roots > Rhizosphere > Soil ...
TTCGGGTTCATCGCCAGCGACCGCGCGATCGCCACCCGCTGCTGCTGGCCGCCCGACAGTTGCGCCGGATACTTGTCGGCCTGGTTGGCGATGCCAACCCGCTCCAGCAGTGACATCGCTTTTTCGCGGGCCTCGGCCTTCGACTTCTTGCGCACCTTCATCGGCGCAAGCGTGACGTTATCCAAAATCGTCTTGTGCGCGAATAGATTGAACGACTGGAATACCATGCCGACGTCAGCCCGCAGCTGCGCCAGCTTGCGGCCCTCGTCAGGTAGCACCTCACCGTCGATCGCAATCGTGCCGGAGTCAATGGGTTCGAGCCGATTGATGGTGCGGCACAACGTCGACTTGCCCGAACCGGACGGCCCCAACACGACGATCACTTGCCCGCGATCCACATCGAGGTTGATGTCCTTGAGCACGTGCAGGGCACCGAAATGCTTGTTGACCGCCTTCATCGAGACCATCGGCACGCCTGACGGCATCGGATCCACCACTTTCGCATCCGCCCGGGTGGTTTCCATGTGTGCAGACATTACCCAGGTAACGTCCAGCTTGCCTGGAACTCGCCAATCCACTTGGATCGCCGCGAGCAGCGCTCCGTACCATGGGGCCGTGACTTCGATGGTGACGCAGGAGGCGACAGCGCGCGATGCTGTTCGCCAAGAGAGGCGCACTTATCAGGTCCGCACCTACGGCTGCCAGATGAATGTGCACGATTCTGAGCGGCTGGCCGGGTTGCTGGAAGCGGCCGGATACGAGCGGGCGGCCGACGGGACCGACGCCAACGTCGTCGTGTTCAACACCTGCGCGGTCCGCGAGAATGCCGACAACAAGCTGTACGGCAACCTCAGTCATCTCGCCCCACGCAAGCAGGCCGATCCCGATATGCAGATCGCCGTCGGCGGCTGTCTGGCGCAGAAGGACCGCGACACCGTCCTCAAAAAGGCCCCGTGGGTCGACGTGGTGTTCGGCACCCACAACATCGGGTCCCTGCCGGCGCTGCTCGACCGCGCCCGACACAACCGCGAAGCCCAGGTCGAAATCGTCGAGGCGCTGGAGGAATTCCCGTCCGCGCTGCCCGCGGCACGCGAATCCGCATACGCCGCATGGGTTTCGATATCCGTCGGCTGCAACAACACCTGCACGTTCTGCATCGTGCCCGCGTTGCGGGGCAAGGAGGTCGACCGCAGGCCCGGCGACGTGCTGGCCGAAGTGCAGACACTCGTCCACCAGGGCGTACTCGAGGTCACGCTGTTGGGCCAGAACGTGAATGCCTACGGGGTCTCCTTCGCCGATTACGATCAGCCCCGCGACCGCGGCGCATTCGCCAAGTTGTTGCGCGCGTGCGGGCGAATCGACGGCCTCGAGCGGGTCCGGTTCACCTCCCCGCACCCCGCCGAGTTCACCGGCGACGTGATCGAGGCGATGGCGGAAACACCGAATGTGTGTCCGACGCTGCACATGCCGCTGCAGTCCGGTTCTGACCGGATCTTGCGGGCGATGCGACGGTCCTACCGCGCCGAGAAGTATCTCGGCATCATCGACCGTGTCCGGGCGGCCATCCCGCACGCTGCGATCACCACCGACCTCATCGTCGGGTTCCCCGGTGAAACCGAGGACGACTTCGCGGCCACGCTCGACGTGGTTGCGCAGGCGCGGTTCTCGAGCGCCTTCACCTTCCAGTACTCCAAGCGGCCCGGCACCCCGGCCGCCGAGCTCGATGCGCAACTGCCGAAAGCCGTTGTCCAGGAACGCTATCAGCGACTCATCGACCTCCAGGAACGCATATCACTGGAGGAGAACACCGCGCAGATCGGGCGCACCGTCGAATTGCTGGTGGCCACCGGCGAAGGCCGCAAGGATGCCAGCACCGCACGCATGTCGGGACGCGCGCGCGACGGCCGACTGGTGCACTTCGACCCGGCGGGCCTTCATATTCGGCCCGGCGACATCGTCACCACTACCGTTACGGGCGCCGCGCCGCATCACCTGATCGCCGACGGCGGCCCACAGAACCACCGTCGCACCAGCGCCGGCGACGCCCATGCGGCAGGGCAGAAGCCCCGCACCGGAGTCGGCCTCGGCATGCCCGGCCTCGGCGCCCCCGCAGCGGAGTCGGCCTCGTCCGGGTGTGCCCGGTGACCGCTGGCGATCGGAACAACGGCGGCTTCGAAGACTTCAAGGGCGACATCGAGGCTGCCGAGCGCCGGGTGGCGCGTGAAATCGACCCCGGCGCAAGGGCATTGGTGATCGCCATCGCCGTCTTCGTGCTGCTGCTGACCTTCGTGCTGCCGCACACCGGCGACGCCATGGGCTGGGACGTGCTGGTGGGCGACGATGCGGCGATTCGCAACGGCATCGCATTGCCGTCGCGGGTGTTCACCTGGCTGGCGCTGGTGTTCGGCGTCGGCTTCTCGATGCTGGCGCTGCTGACCCGCCGGTGGGGCCTGGCGTGGATCGCGCTGGCCGGATCAACCGTGGCGTCCTTCACAGGCCTGCTGGCGGTGTGGTCGCGGCAGACCGCACCCGCGCACCACCCGGGGCCTGGCATCGGCCTGATCATCGCGTGGCTCGCGGTGATCGTGCTGGCGTTCAACTGGGCACGCGCGGTGTGGGCGCGCACCGCGCTGCAGCTCGCGGCGGAGGAGGAACGCCGCAGGCAAGTTGCGGAACGCCAGACCAAGGGCTTGTTGGACACCCTCGGCGACGACACCGCCAAGACCGACGACACCGACAACGGGCCGGGGCCCGAGACGAGCTAGCCCCGCTTGCCGAGCGCCTCCGCTGCCGCGTTGGCCCACTGACGCCACTGTTCGGCGTTGGCTCGGGCCTCCTCGGCGTCCTTGGTGCGCCCAGCCGCCGCGGCCTTCTCGGCCTGCCGCTCGAATTGCTCTGCACGAGTACGGAATTGGTCAGCCCTGGCCTGCGCTTCCGGATCGACGCCTCCGGTCGGCGCGTCGCGCACCTTCTTCTCGATTGCGCGCAGCCGTCGCTCCAGGTCGGCGCCCCGCTCGCGCGGCACCTTGCCGATCGCATCCCATCTGTCGCCGATCGCCCGCAGCTGGGCCCGCGCGGCGTCCAGATCCGAGGTGTCGACCTTTTCGGCCTCCGCGAGCAGCGCCTCCTTGGCTTCTGCGTTGGCCCGGAGCTCGGCGTCACGCTCAGCGCTTGAGGCGTTGCGGGCTGCGAAGAACGTGTCCTGCGCGCCCTTGAACCGTTGCCACAGCGCGTCGTCGACGTCCTTGGCCGCCCGGCCGACTGCCTTCCATTCGGTCAGCAGGTCACGGAACGCCGCGCTCGTGGCGCCCCACTCCGTGGAACCGGACAGCTCTTCGGCCCGTTCGCACAGTGCCTCCTTGGCCTGCCTGGCGCCGGCGCGGTCGCGGTCGAGCTCGGCGAAATGCGAGCCGCGGCGCCGGTTGAAGTTCTCCCTGGCCGTCGAGTAACGCTTCCACAGCGCATCATCGGTCTTGCGGTCCAGCCCGCTGATGGTCCGCCACTCTTCGAGGATTTCGCGCAGCCGATCGCCCGCCGTCTTCCACTGGTTCGAATTCACGGCCAGATCCTCGGCTTCCGCCGCCAGCGCCTCCTTGCGGGCGGTCTGAGCGGCGCGGAACTCGTCGCGCTTGGCCCTCTCCGCCTGGGCGGCTTCGTCGGCGTGCTCGACGATCGCGGTCAGGCGTGCGGCGAGCGCGTCGACGTCACCGAGCACGTGCGCCTCCGGCAGGGTTTCGGCGAGTGCGGCGGCGGCCGACTTGATCTTGCGCGCATCGCCCGTCCCTGACTTCAGCCGGCGCTCCATCAGCGCGACCTCGGTGTGCAGGTCGTCGAATCGGCGGCCGAAGTGCTCGAACGCGGCCTCGGTATCGCCGGCCTGCCAGGAGCCGATGACGCGCTCACCGGATCCGGTGATCAGCCAGACGGTGCCGTCGGGGTCGACGCGGCCGAATCGGTGCGGATCGCTCGACGCGGGTACAGCGACCGTCGGCGCCGGGTGGTGCCCGGGACTGGGGGCTGGCCGCGGCGGTCCTGGCCGGGGAGCGGGTTTGGGAACGGCGGACTGCCCGCCTTGCTCGCTGGTCGTCATCTCCGTTACCTCTGCCCTCCGCGCGGGGACCCGCGCACCTGCCGCGCGACGCGGCGCCTTACTAGCTCGAACGCTATTCAAACAGGTCCCCGCGGCCTGTGCCCACGCCTTTCGCGATGCATTTGCCTACGCTCTTTCCCAACACAACGGGAGGCCGTGGATGGACAAGGCGGATATCGCCGCCCTACTCGCCGTCGGCGCTGCGTTCTTCATCGCCATCGGCGACGTCATCCACCAGCGTTCGGCGCACGAGGTCACCGACGAACCGGTCAGCCATGTCGACCTGTTCTTGCGGTTGCTGCGTGACGGCCGGTGGTGGCTGGGCAGCGTCGTCGCGGCGGTCGGGTTCGCGCTGCAAGCCGCAGCGCTTGGGCTGGGCTCGGTGCTGTTGGTGCAGGCCGTTCTGGTCACGTCACTGTTGTTCGCTCTGCCGATCAACGCACGCCTGTCGCGCAGGCGGGTGACCCGCTGGGAATGGACATGGGCTGCCCTGCTCGCCGCGGCCGTCGCGGTGATCGTGACCGTCGGCAATCCGACCGCGGGGCACTCCAGGGCGTCGTTCGAGACATGGACGGCGGTGATCGCCGTGCTCGGTCCCGCCTTGGTGCTGTGCGTGGTGGGCGCGCGGATGTTGTCAGGCCCCGCCAGCGCGGTGCTGCTGGCAGTGGTGTCCGGCGCGCTGTGGGGTTTGTTCGCGGTGCTGACCAAGGGAGTGGTGGACCGCCTCGATGACGGCCTATGGGCGCTGCTGCGCACGCCCGAGCTGTATGCCTGGGCGCTGGTCGCCATAGCGGGTACGGCCTGGCAGCAGTCGTCGTTCCGGGCCGGTGCGCTGACCGCGTCGCTGCCGACCATGACCGTCACCGAGCCGGTGGTCGGATCGGTGCTCGGCATCGTCGTGCTCGGCGAGACGCTGCGGCCCGGCGATGCCGGCTGGCTGACGCTGATCGTCGCGGTGGCGGTGATGGTGGTCGCGACGGCCGCGCTGGCCCGCGGCGAGGCGGTCGGTGCCACCAAGCAACCCGTGTGAGCATTAGTTTGGTTGCGTGCTGAGCGCCATCGCGATCATCCCATCGGCACCCGTCATGGTCCCCGAACTGGCTGCCGATGCCGCCGGCGAACTGGCCGACCTGCGCCGAGCGGTCTTCGCGGCCGCAGGATCGCTGCCGCCGCGGTGGATCGCCGTTGGCGTCGGCACTCTCGACGCTGTGCTGGGTCCCGACAGCGTCGGCACGTTCGCGGGCTACGGCGTCGACCGGCGCGTGACGCTGTCACCCGGCGCCGCCGACACACCCGCCGAAATGCCACTGTGCGCGTTGATCGCGGGTTGGGTCCGCGGCCAGGCCAGGCCCGACGCACGTGCAGAGGTGCGGGTGTACACCGCCGAACACGACGCCGACGCGGCGCTGGCCCGCGGTCGCCGACTGCGCGCGCAGATCGACGAGGCGGTCGACCCGATCGGCGTCCTCGTGGTCGCAGACGGCGCGCACACCCTCACCCCGCCCGCGCCCGGCGGCTACGAGCCCGACTCGATCCCCACGCAGGCCGCGCTCGACGACGCACTCGCCGCGGGCGATGCCGCCGGGCTGACCCGGCTGCCGGAAACCATCGTCGGCCGGGTCGCCTACCAGGTGCTGGCCGGCATGACCGGGGTATCTTCGTCCTCCTCTCGTCCGGAACCCAAGCCGCGGTCAGCCAAGGAGCTCTATCGCGGCGCGCCCTACGGTGTCGGCTATTTCGTCGGCGTCTGGCAGCCATGACACGACCGATCGCGTTCATCGGCCCAACCGGCACCGGCAAGTCCGCGCTCGCGCTGGCCGTCGCCGAACAGGTCGGCGGGGAGATCGTGAACGCCGACGCCATGCAGCTCTACCGCGGCATGGACATCGGCACCGCGAAACTGCCGGTAACCGAGCGCCGCGGCATCCCGCACCACCAGCTCGACGTCCTTGACGTAGTCGAGACGGCAACCGTCGCCCGCTATCAACACGCCGCGGCCGCCGATATCGAGGCGATCGCCGCCAGCGGCGCGGTCCCGGTCGTCGTCGGCGGGTCGATGATGTACATCCAGTCGCTGCTCGACGAATGGTCGTTCCCCGCGACCGACGCCACCGTCCGGGCCAAGTGGGAGGGGCGGCTGGTCGAGATCGGTGTCGGCGCGTTGCATCGCGAGCTCGCCGGGGTCGACGCCGACGCCGCGTCCTCGATACTGCCAACCGATGGCCGCCGCATCGTGCGGGCGCTGGAGGTCGTCGAGCTGACGGGACAACCGTTCGCCGCGTCGGCGCCGGTGATAGGTACGCCTCGCTGGGACACGGCGATCATCGGATTGGATTGGGACACAGCGCTTCTCGATGAGCGGCTGGCGCAGCGGACCGACAAGATGTTCGCCGACGGCCTCGTCGACGAGGTCCGTGCGCTGCTGGAGGTGGGCCTGCGTGACGGCGTCACCGCATCGCGGGCGCTGGGATACGCCCAGGTGATCGCAGACCTCGACCAGGGCGGCGACGGGTCAGCGGCGCGCGAGCCGACGTACTTCGGGACCCGCCGCTACGTCCGCCGCCAACGCTCGTGGTTCCGCCGCGATCACCGCATCGCGTGGCTCGATGGCAGCGAACCCGACAATGTCCAGCACACGCTGCAGATCTGGCGGCACGTATCCTGAGCTGGTGATGTTCGCCAAAGGCCACGGCACGCAGAACGACTTCGTGCTGTTGCCCGACCCCGATGGCCGGTTGTCGTTGACGCCGGCCGCGGTGACCGCGCTGTGCGACCGTCGCCGGGGCCTTGGCGCCGACGGCGTGCTGCGGGTGACGAAGGCCGAGGCGGCGACGGCGGCCGGCGTGTTCGACCGGCTGCCAGAGGGCGTTGCAGCCGGCGATTGGTACATGGACTACCGCAACGCCGACGGCTCCATCGCGCAGATGTGCGGCAATGGTGTTCGGGTGTTCGCGCATTACCTGCGGGCCAGCGGCCTGGAGAGCCGCGATGAGTTCATTGTCGGCTCGCTGGCCGGGCCACGCCCGGTGGTGCTGCACGAGTGGGACGACACCACCGCGGACGTGACGGTGGAGATGGGCAAGACCAACCAGCTCGGCACGAGTGAGGCGATCGTCGGCGGCCGGCCGTTCGCCGGACTGGCAGTCGATGTGGGCAACCCCCACCTGGCGTGCGTCGACCCCGATCTGACCCTCGGCGAGCTTGCGGCCCTGGACGTCGCGGCGCCGGTTTCGTTCGATCGCGCGCAGTTTCCAGAAGGCGTGAACGTCGAGGTCTTGACGGCGCCGCACAGTGGGGCGGTGTCGATGCGGGTACACGAGCGAGGTGTCGGAGAGACTCGATCGTGTGGCACCGGAACAGTCGCCGCCGCCGTTGCGGCGCTGGCTTTCGAGGGCGCGACAACGGGCACGCTGCGGGTGCGCATTCCCGGTGGGGAAGTCACGGTCACGGTCACCGACGCGAGCAGTTATCTCCGCGGTCCGTCGGTGCTGGTCGCGCGGGGCGAGTTGGCGGAGGAATGGTGGCGCATTGCGCAACGTTAATTCCAGTGCACGAGTGTGCCTAACCGTGCAAATCTGTTATCGCCTATGACTTATCCCGATTTTCCTGTCAACGACACGCCCAGCGCCGGTGAGCTGGCCCTCGAGGACCGCACAGCCCTGCGCCGGGTCGCCGGGCTGTCCACCGAACTGGCCGACGTCTCCGAGGTCGAGTACCGGCAACTACGGCTGGAACGCGTCGTGCTTGTAGGCGTGTGGACCGAAGGCAGCGCCGCCGACGCCCAGGCCAGCCTGGCCGAACTCGCCGCGCTCGCCGAAACCGCCGGTTCGGAGGTGCTCGAGGGCCTGATTCAGCGCCGCGACAAGCCCGACCCGTCGACCTACATCGGCTCGGGGAAGGCGCAGGAGTTGCGCGAGGTTGTGCTCGCCACCGGCGCCGACACCGTGATCTGCGACGGTGAGTTGAGTCCCGCCCAGCTGACCGCGCTGGAGAAGGCGGTCAAGGTCAAGGTCATCGACCGCACCGCGCTCATTCTCGACATCTTCGCCCAGCATGCCACCAGTCGTGAAGGCAAGGCGCAGGTGACGCTCGCCCAGATGGAGTACATGCTGCCAAGACTGCGCGGCTGGGGCGAGTCGATGTCGCGGCAGGCCGGTGGGCGTGCGGGCGGCAGCGGCGGCGGCGTGGGCCTGCGCGGCCCCGGTGAGACGAAGATCGAGACCGACCGCCGTCGTATCCGCGAGCGAATGACCAAGCTGCGCCGCGACATTCGCGCGATGAAACATGCCCGCGATACCCAGCGAAGCAAGCGGCTCGCCAGCGACGTGCCGTCGATAGCGATCGTCGGCTACACCAACGCAGGCAAGTCCAGCCTGCTCAATGCGCTGACCGGGGCCGGTGTGCTGGTCGAGAACGCGTTGTTCGCCACGCTCGAACCGACAACGCGGCGTGGCGAATTCGCGGACGGCAGGCCGTTCGTGCTCACCGACACGGTGGGGTTCGTCCGGCATCTGCCGACCCAGCTTGTCGAGGCGTTCCGCTCGACGCTGGAAGAGGTCGTCGACGCCGACCTGTTGGTGCATGTGGTCGACGGTTCGGATGTCAACCCGCTGGCGCAGATCAACGCGGTTCGTCAGGTGCTCAACGAAGTCATTGCCGATCACGAAAGCCAGCCGGCCCCGGAGTTGTTGGTGGTCAACAAGATTGACGCGGCGGACGGGCTCACGCTTGCGCAGCTGCGCCGGGCGCTGCCCGACGCGGTGTTCGTGTCCGCGCGCACCGGCGACGGCCTGGAGCGCCTGCAACAGCGGATGGCCGAGCTGATCACCCCTACCGACACCGTCGTCGACGTGACGATTCCGTATGACCGCGGCGACCTGGTCAACAAGGTGCATGCCGACGGGCGAGTGGACGCCACCGAGCACACCGCCGAGGGCACCAGAATCAAGGCGCGCGTGCCGATCCCGTTGGCGGCCAGCCTGCGCGAGTACGCGACCTTCTGAGTGCCGCCAGTGAGCTCACCGTTCGACGTCGTCGAAGCGCCCATCGCAGAGCTACGGGAGGCGCTCGACTCGGGCCGGGTGACCGCGGTCGGTCTGCTCGACAATTACCTGGAGCGGATCGCGGCTTATGACCACGCGGGGATCCGGTTGAACGCCGTCGTGGTGCTGAACCCGCAGGCCCGCGCCGACGCCGAGGCGTCCGACGCACGCCGCAGCAGCGGCCGGACACGCGGTCCGTTGGACGGAATTCCCTATACCGCCAAGGACAGTTACCTCGCGCGCGGACTCACCGCGGCGGCAGGCAGTCCGGCGTTCGCCGACCTGGTAGCGCAGAAGGACTCGTTCGTGATCGAGCGGCTGCGTGACGCCGGCGCGGTCCTGATCGGTCTGACCAACATGCCGCCGATGGCCAATGGCGGCATGCAGCGTGGGGTATACGGCCGCGCGGAAAGCCCCTACAACGCTGACTACCTCACCGCTGCGTTCGGCTCCGGCTCGTCGAATGGATCGGGCACCGCCACCGCGGCGTCGTTCTGCGCCTTCGGCATTGGCGAGGAGACGTGGTCGTCGGGTCGGGCTCCTGCGTCCAACAATGCACTGTGCGCGTACACGCCGTCGCGCGGCATCATCTCCACGCGAGGTGGCTGGCCCCTGGTGCCGACGATGGATGTCGTTGTGCCACATACCAGGACGATGGCCGACATGCTCGAAGTGCTCGACGTGATCGTCGCCGACGATGAGAATGTGCGCGGAGATTTCTGGCGCAGCCAGCCCTGGGTCACGCTGCCCCGCCCCGGCGATTTGCGGCCGACCTCGTATCCGCAGTTGCGACCGACGGGTCGCGACGAGGCGCACCAGGTGCTGGCCGGGCGACGATTCGGCGTGCCGCGCATGTACATCAACGCCGATCCCGATGCCGGGACCGCCGAGCCGGGTCGCACACCGGGGATCGGTGGGCCAACGGGTCAGCGCATCCAAACGCGGCAGTCGGTGCTCGGATTGTTCGAGGCGGCACGTCGCGACCTCGAGGCTGCCGGTGCCGAGGTCGTCGAAGTCGACTTTCCCGTGGTCAGCAACTACGAAGGCGACCGACCTGGCGCGCCAACAATTTTCACGCGTGGTTTGGTGAATCCGGCGTTCCTGGCCAGGGAGCTCCTCGACCTCAGCGCGTGGGCGTGGGACGACTTCCTCGGCGACAACGGCGACCCCGCGCTGAACCGCTTGGCCGACGTGGACGGCTCACGCATCTTCCCCCATCCGCCGGGAGCGCTGCCCGACCGCTACACCGGGTTCGACGGTGACATCGCAAGTTATCCGGCGCACGTCAGGGATTATCCGATCGATTCGTTCCTCGAGATCCCGCATCTGCAGGAGGGTGTGCGCGGGCTCGAGGAGACGCGGCGTGTCGATCTCGAGCATTGGATGGAAGCTCTCGGCTTGGACGCGGTCGTTTTCCCGGCGGTTGCAGATGTCGGTCCGGCGGACATGGACGTCAACGAGTCATCAGCCGATCTCGGTTGGCGCAACGGCGTATGGGTCGCCAACGGGAACTTGGCGATACGGCACCTCGGCATCCCCACGGTGACCGTGCCGATGGGCACGATGGACGACACCGGCATGCCGGTGGGGCTGACGATCGCCGGCCGCGCCTACGACGATGTCGCGCTGCTGCGCCTAGCGGCCGCATTCGAGGCGACAGGCGCACGACGAACGGCGCCGCCTCGCACGCCACCTGTTGGCTGACGGCTACCCTCTGCGCATGGCGAATCTGGAGCCTTTCGCAGCCCAGAGGCTCGGGTGCAGTTAATCGGCAAGTACGACGCGATCATTCGCAGCTGGCCAGTTCCATGCGAGGAGCGGGATGTCGCGACTACTTTCGGTACGACGCAGATCGTCGTCAGTGGTTCCGCCTCCGCCCCGCCCCCGTCCTGCTCCATGGGGCCTGCACTACCTCGGCCATGTGGAGCCCAATCATCGCGCCTCCCGCCGGGTCGTATCGCTGCTACTGCATCGACACCATCACTGATGGGGAGCAAGTGCGTGCCCGCCCCAGCGGGTCACAGGTGCTTCGGGCCACGTTGATTGGTTGCGTGAGATCTTCTCGGCGCTCGGCATCGACAATGCGCGAGTCGCCGGCTTGTCTTACGGCGGCTGGCTCGCGGCGCTGCTGGCGGTGCATGCACCCGAACTTGTCAACCGACTCGTGCTGTTTTGCCCTGCTGGGACGTTCGCGCCACTCAGCGCCGGGTTCATGGTGAGGACGTCGGCATCGAGCCTCCTGAGGTCGTTGTCATCGGCGACCGGGAGGTCCTCTACCGCGGTGGACCTGAAGCCGCTCTCGCGCGCGCCCAGAGGCTCATTCCCAACGTCCGCGCGCACCTCGTGCCGGGTGCCAATCACATCCTGACGCTTGATTGTCCCGAGACGGTCGTGATCAGATGACCGCAGCGCTGGGCTGAATCTACATGCCTCGGCAATGCAAGGACACAGGACCAGGCCGACTATGCGACGTCATAGACGTGGGCAGCTGGCGAGGACATGACACGTTGCGCCAGTTGAGCTTTCAGCTCGTCGAGTCGTTGCTCCTGAGCATCGCTGCGGTTCCCGGTGCGTGCCAGGTCGATGAACTCGTCGGTGACGAATCCGTCGCGCAAGAGCAGGGTCGCGGTGCCGCCACCGACCTCGACCACGAACACGAAGTCCTCCAGTAGCCGGCCGCGGTCGGCCCTCGCCAGGGTGCGGTCGACGACGTAGCGGCCGTCGGACACCGCACGCGTCACCGCCTCGAACCCGTCGCGTGCGCCGGGGCCGCGAAACGCGGTGCGTACGGTGATCGATCGACGCGCAGGTGGCCCGTCGGCGGAGAGCACCGCAAAGGCGCGCTGCATGACCTTGAACGCCATCGCCACACCGGCAGGGGAGTGGACGCCGTGGTAGCGCATCATGTCGTCGAACGTAAACGCGATCGTCCGCCCACGTTCCTGGACGACGAGGGACTCGGTCACGATCCGGCGAACACCGGCGGATCGTGTGCCCGCACCGGCGGCAGCGGCCCGGTGAACTTCTCCACCTGGACCAGCACGTGTGCACCGGTGCAGCCGCGGGCCAGCGATGACGTGCCGACGTCGTCGGTCAGCACATTGGGATTCCCATGCACGCACATGGTGTCCGGATCGGTGGGGTCGGCCGGATCGAACCAGGCGCCGGTCGACAGTTGCACCACATTGCGGCGCAGGCGATCGTCGACCACCACGCCTGCCAGGCAGGCGCCCCGGTCGTTGAATACCCGCACCACGTCTCCGTCAACGAGTCCGCGAGCCTCGGCGTCGACCGGATGCATCCGGATCGGCTCGCGCCCTTGCACTTTCGACCCCTGGCTGACGGCTCCGATATCGAGCTGGCTGTGCAGCCGCGTCGCCGGCTGATTCGCGAGCAGGTGCAGCGGATAGCGCGCCGCCCGCGAGCCGCCGAGCCACTCCGACGGCTCGTACCACTTCGGGTGACCGGCGCAGTCGTCGTAGCCAAACCCGTCGATGTCGTCCGAGAAGATCTCGATGCGCCCGCTGGGTGTGTTCAGCCGGTTGGTTTTCGGATCGGCCCGGAAGTCGGCCAGCAGCGTCAGCCCGCTCTCGGTGGGCAACCGCAATCGCCCCCGCCGCCAGAACTCCTCGAACGTCGGCACTGCGAAATCGAGTCCAGCCGCCCACTTGTCGTACATGTCCGCAAGCCACTGCCGCGCGGTG
>Ga0068861_100002125_pt1 | contig 12825 bp, 10 predicted proteins | sample KBSSwiS42_FD_66593 | JGI IMG/M metagenome (GOLD analysis project Ga0068861, IMG submission 66593) | Switchgrass rhizosphere microbial communities from Kellogg Biological Station, Michigan, USA - KBS Switchgrass S4-2 | ecosystem: Host-associated > Plants > Roots > Rhizosphere > Soil ...
GAAGAACAGCAGTTTCCAGCCAGCCTGCAGCGCACGGACGTTGAGCGGAAACGGCAGGCTATTCTTTTTTTCCACCGCCTTCACCGGCATACGCGTCATGCAGAAGGCATACAGCGCCCGGACGTCTTCGTCGCTGACTTTGGTGAAATGCGTGTAAGGAAATGCCGGGAACAGCTGCGAGCCGTCGCGTGCCACGCCTTCACGCATTGCCCGTGCGAACGCCTCTTCGGACCAGGAGCCTATGCCGGTGTCCTTGTCGGGCGTGATGTTGGTGCTGTAGATGGTGCCGAAGCCGCTATCCAGGCCAAGGCCGCCTGCATACTCGGCACCGCCTTTCGCAGTGTGGCAGTTGGCGCAGTCGCCCATGCCGGCGAGCATTTCACCTTTCGCCACGACCGGCGCAGCGAAGCTCGTGGCAGCGGGCACTTCGATCGGCGCTATCGATGGCTTCCACGCGAGCACCGCCAGGACGAGCACACCGATCGCCGCCAGCGACACCAGGGTCAAAACAATGCGCCTGACCAAAGCCAGTCTCCCTTGCGATCTGCGTGGGTGGAACGCTTCGGTTGATTCTACAACAGATTGCGACCGGTCGATTGCGCTGGTATCGATCCTCGTTGCACGCGGGAGTTCCGTCGCCCGGAACAATTTTTCGTCACGAAACCCTCACCGCAGGCAATCGCCCCGGTCCGTCACGCATGCAGAGGAGACGGGCCAAGGCAGACGCATGATGAAGACTCGGCAGGGATGCGGATGGCGCACGCGCTGCATGATACGTTAGCGCTACGATGAATCAGAATGCGCTATTGGGCTTGCCACGCAGTCTCGCCACCCGGTGGGACCTGATCGCCATCGTGGTCGTGGTCGGGCTGATTGCCTTTCTCGGCGAGGCCAGTCGCGGCTTGCTGGAGCCGCTGGCGCAACTCGAAGCCACTCCCCTGTCGCTCGATCCGGTCCATCTGCCCTGGTACGCAGCCCGCACGTCGCTGCGAATGTTCGCGGCCCTGGGACTGTCGCTGCTGTTCACGTTCACCTATGCAACCTGGGCGGCGAAGAGTGCGCGTGCCGAAAAACTGCTCGTGCCCATTCTCGACATCCTGCAATCGGTGCCCGTCCTGGGCTTCATCTCGGTCACCGTGGTGTTCTTCATGTCGCTGGCGCCAGGCCGGGTCCTGGGCGTCGAGTTCGCCGCCATTTTCGCGATCTTCACCAGCCAGGCATGGAACATGGCTTTCAGCTTCTATCAATCGCTGCGCACCGTGCCGACGGAGTTGCGGGAAGCATCGGATGCGTTTCTGCTCTCGCCGTGGATGCGATTCTGGCAGCTCGAAGTCCCGTTCGCGCTGCCGGCACTCATCTGGAACACGATGATGTCGATGTCGGGAGGCTGGTTCTTCGTGGTCGCCTCCGAAGCCATCGCGGTCGGCAACACGTCCGTTGCGCTTCCCGGGATGGGATCGTACATCGCAGTCGCCATCGAGCGCCGCGACCTATCCGCCATCGGCTGGGCTATCGGCACCATGCTCGTCGTCATCATGCTCTACGACCAGCTGATATTTCGTCCCCTCGTTGCCTGGGCCGATCGTTTGCGCGTCGAACAGGAGCCCGGAGCCCGTGCACCGCGATCATGGGCGCTCGAAGTAATGCGTCGCTCGCGACTCGTGGCGCTGGCGACCGGAACGTTCAATGCAACGGTTCGCTGGACCAGTTGGGCGTTTCCGATCGCGACGATCCGCGTCGCTGCCCAGGGTCGATCGCTGGGCCGCATGGACATGATCTGGTTTGTGGCCCTCGGTGCGATGGTCGCGTTCGGGCTGTGGCACGTGCTGCGGATACTCATAGCAGGAACTTCCATCGACGAACTCCTGCCGCTCATCGGCCTGGCGTTGCTCACGATGCTTCGAGTGTTCGTCCTGATCGCACTGGCGAGCCTGGTGTGGGTACCGATCGGCATCTGGGTCGGCATGCGTCCGCGCGTCGTCGAGGCCGTACAGCCGGTCGCACAGTTTCTCGCGGCCTTTCCAGCGAACCTGCTGTTCCCGCTGGCGATCTACGGCATCGTCACCTGGCAGCTGAATCCGGACGTGTGGCTGAGTCCGCTCATGATCCTCGGCACGCAGTGGTACATCCTGTTCAACGTCATTGCCGGAGCCAGCGGCATTCCGACCGAGCTGCGTTACGCGGCCGAGAACTTTCAGGTCAAAGGCTGGCTGTGGTGGCGAACCGTGGCCCTGCCAGCCGTGTTTCCTTTCTACGTGACCGGCGCCATCACTGCATCCGGCGGCTCCTGGAATGCCGCTATCGTCGCGGAACTGGCCACCTGGGGAAAAACACGTCTCGAAGCTCACGGCCTCGGCTCCTACATTGCCGAGGCCACTGCTGCGGGGGATTTCCATCGCATCGTCCTCGGCATCGCGACGATGAGCATTTTCGTCGTCGTCATCAATCGCGTGCTGTGGCGTCCGCTGTACTACTACGGCGAACGCCGCTTCCGCCTGGCCTGACCGCTGACTGGTTGACGCCGCATGAACAACGTAGATTTGCTCGACGTGCGCGGAGTGCGCAAAGCCTTCGCAAAGCCCGACGGCAGCGACCTGCTCGTACTCGAAGGCGTGAACCTCAACGTACGCGAGGGCGAAATCGTGGGACTGCTCGGGCGATCCGGCTCGGGCAAGTCCACGCTGCTGCGCCTGATCGCGGGATTGTCGCAGCCCAGTGCCGGCACGGTCGATTACCTGGGCAAGCAGGTCACGGGTCCGGCGCCCGGGATTGCGATGGTATTTCAGAGCTTCGCGATTTTCCCGTGGCTCACCGTGCTCGACAATGTCGAACTCGGCTTGCGTGCGTTGCGCACTCCGGAAGCGGAAGTACGCCGTCGCTCGCTCGAGGCCATCGACCTGATCGGCCTCGATGGCTTCGAATCCGCCTATCCGCGGGAACTCTCCGGCGGCATGCGCCAGCGAGTCGGCTTTGCCCGTGCGCTCGTCGTCCATCCCAACCTGCTGCTCATGGACGAGCCTTTCTCGGCGCTGGATGTGCTCACTGCGGAAACCCTGCGCACCGATTTCCTCGACCTGTGGTGCGACGGCCGCATGCCTATCAAGGGCGTCATCCTGGTCACGCACAACATCGAGGAAGCCGTGCTGATGTGCGATCGGATCCTGGTCTTCGGCAGCAATCCCGGCCGCGTGCTCACGAATATGCAAGTGCAGCTGCCGCAGCCTCGCAATCGGCTCGACCCTGCCTTTCGCGAACTGGTGGAGCGCATCTACGTCGAGATGACGACCCGACCGGCGACCGGAGTATTGAGCGCACAGGCGGGACACATGGCGGGTGCGGGCATCGGCACGGTATTGCCGCGTATTTCCTCGAATCTGCTCTCCGGCTTGATGGAAAAGATTGCCGCACCTCCCCGCAACGGCGTCGCCGACCTGCCCGCCATCGCCGCCGAGTCGCACCTCGAAATAGACAAACTGTTCCCGGTGGCGGAGACGCTGCAGATGATGCGGTTCGCGGAGGTCAGCGGCGGCGATATCAAGTTGACCGAGGCCGGCCTGGCTTTCGCGCAGGCACCGCTCGACGAACGCAAGAAGATCTTCGCACGACAGCTGTTGAACTACGTCCCGCTCGCAGCCCACCTCCGCCGCGTCCTGGACGAGCGCCCGTCCCATTCGGCCCGCAAGAGCCGCTTCCTCGACGAACTGGAGGATTACATGACCGACGCAGCCGCCGAGCAGACGCTATGGGCCGTGATCAGCCTGGGGCGCTTCGCCGAGGTCTTTGCCTATGACGATGAGAACGCGATGTTCAGCCTGGAAAATCCGGTTTGATCGCAACGGCCGCCGCGTCGAACTCGACGGGAGACCTTGCGGACGCGAAGAAACGGCGGCGACAATACAGAGCGACATGCACCAGCGAGATGAGTGCAGGAACTTCCACCAGCGGACCGATCACCGCAGCGAACGCCACGGCGGAATGAATGCCGAACACACCGATCGCAACGGCAATCGCCAGTTCGAAGTTGTTGCCCGCCGCGGTGAATGCGACCGCTGCACTCCTCTCGTAGTCCGCCCCAAGGCGGTAAGCGATGTAGAAGCTCGCGACGAACATGATCGCGAAATAGAGCACCAACGGTACGGCAATCCGGACTGCATCGAGTGGAGCCGAGACAATGGCCTGCCCCTTCAGCGCGAACATGACCACGATGGTGAACAGCAGAGCGAGCAACGCCATGGGCGAGATGCGCGGAAGGAACACGCCCTGGTACCAATCCTCACCCCGAACGGCAACTAGCAGGCGGCGACTCAGGTAGCCGGCGGCAAACGGTATGCCCAGATAGATCGCGACGCTGGCGAAGACTTCGCGAATGCCGATGCCGACGACGGTCCCCGACAAACCGAACCCTGTCGGCAGCACGGTGATGAAGACCCATGCATATACCCCGAAGGTCAGCACCTGAAAGATGCTGTTCAACGCGACCAGGCCGGCGCCGTATTCGCCGCTGCCTTTGGCCAGCTGATTCCAGATCAACACCATCGCGATGCACCTGGCGATGCCGACCAGGATCAGTCCCGTCATGTACTCGGGTTGGTCGTGAAGGAACAGCAGCGCCAGCGTAAACATGAGCACAGGACCGATCACCCAGTTCTGGACCAAGGACAGGCCCAGCAGGCGCCTGTCCTTGAACACAGCCCCCATTCCTTCGTACCGCACCTTGGCGAGCGGCGGATACATCATGAGAATGAGTCCGATCGCGATGGGCACGTTGGTGGCGCCGACATCGAATTGCCGAATGAAGGGAGTGACGCCCGGGACGAAATGCCCGATGGCCATCCCCGCTACCATGGCCAGCGCTATCCAGACCGTCAGGTACCGGTCCAGGAACGATAGCTGGCGGCTGACACTCTCGCTGACGGCGTGCCGTTGCCCTGGCTCATCGGTATCACGCGACATCGGAACTCGAAGCCCCGATCTCATCGACACGACGCTGCAAACGCCTGCGATCCAGCGTTGCGACAGGAAGACTCGCGAAGGCCTTGATCCGCGCCTCGAGCTCACGAAAAGCGGTTTTGAATGCCGCTCGCTTGTGCTCGTCCGTCCCCTCCACCGCAGCAGGATCTTCGACGCCCCAATGAGCGGTCATCGGCTGGCCCGGCCAGATCGGACAGACTTCGCCGGCGGCGTTGTCGCAGACGGTGAAGACGAAATCGAGTGCCGGTGCCCCTGGAAGCGCAAACTCGTCCCAACTCTTGCTACGCAGCCCGCCAGTGGGAAGCTGCAACTGCTCCAGCAACTCGATCGCCAACGGGTGCACCTCACCCTTGGGATGACTGCCGGCACTGTAGGCCCGAAACTTCCCGGCGCCCCAACGATTGAGCGCGGCCTCAGCCAGGATGCTCCGGGCGGAATTGCCGGTGCAGAGAAACAAAGCGTTGTACGTGCGACCAGTCATTGCTCGATTTTCATCCGCGCTTTCTCTTTACCGAAGCCACCGGCACACACGCACTGTCGCACTCCACTTCCGATTGGCTGCAGCACTTCTCGGTTAGAAACCCGATGAGCGCCTGCATCGCATCGAACTTGACGGTGTAGTACAGAGAACGCCCTTCACGCAGCGCACTTACCAACCCCGCACGCTGCAGTTCCTTCAGGTGAAAAGACAGGGTCGGTGCGGGAATCGTCATCTTCGCGATCAGGTCGCCCGGCGTGTAGCCTTCGGGGCCGCGTTTCACGAGCGTCCGGAAGATCTCCAGGCGGGTCTCCTGTGCCAGGGCGCCAAGCGCGAGGACCACGGCATCTGCTTTCATAATTTCAATTCTATGGAATTATTGAGGGAATGCAAGCAAGCGGAGCCGCTTGCCAGGATGGGCTGCAGGTGGCCACTGGCAGCTAAGGTAACTTCCGTCCCCGTGCTTGCATGCAGGCTTTGTCTGCGGCGACTCGGTCGAGCGCGTCAAGGGCGGCTCCGAGTTGGTCGACTCCCCAACAACTCAAGACATCTCCCTAGCAACTACGTAGGATTGGGAGTTGTTGGCCTACGCGCCGTCGAGTTAGAAAGTGTCTCGATGAAGAACACCGGCAATGGGACCTGAGACGATTCGGATGGTGCAGGCGCCATGATCGCCTTGCGCGAAGCATGGCTGGCCGGGCTGCTCCGACGCGACAACTGGCTGCCGAACATCGTTGCCGGCGCCATCGTCGGCGTCGTCGCTTTGCCGCTGGCAATGGCGTTTGCCATCGCCTCGGGCGCCAAGCCGGAGCAAGGAATCTACACGGCCATTGTCGCCGGGCTCGCGGTCTCGACCCTCGGCGGGTCCCGATTCCAGATCGCCGGACCTACCGGCGCCTTCATCGTCATTCTCGCCAGCATCACAGCGCGTTACGGCATCGATGGTCTGCAGATAGCCACGCTGATGGCCGGAGCGATCCTGTTGTTGCTGGGCATCGCCAAGATGGGCGGAATCATTCGCTTCATTCCCGCGCCCGTCATCGTCGGCTTCACCGCCGGCATCGCCGTGATCATTTTCGTCGGCCAATGGCAGGACTTCTTCGGCCTCACGGCCGTGAGAGCGGAACATTTCCATCAGAAAGTCTGGTTGCTGCTGCAAGCCCTACCGGGCTTCCATCCGGCAACGACGCTGCTGGCGCTGCTGTCGCTCGCACTCGTGCTGCTGGCGCACCGGTTGCCGGGATTCAAGCGGGTGCCGGGTCCGCTCGTGGCGCTGGTCGTGGCGACGACATTGCAGAGCGTGTTTCATTTCGAAGGCGTCACCACCATCGGCAGCGCCTTCGGCGGGATTCCGCAGGGATTGCCGTCGCTACACCTGCCCGACGTGACTGTCCCGCGCATGATCGAACTCATCGGCCCGGCGTTCACGATTGCCATGCTGGGCGCGATCGAGTCACTACTGTGCGCCGTGGTCGCCGACGGCATGGGCGGAACCCGCCACGACTCCGATCAGGAACTCATCGCACAAGGCATAGCGAACCTTGCGACTCCCTTGTTCGGAGGCTTCGCCGCCACCGGCGCGTTGGCTCGCACCGCAACCAACATCCGCAACGGCGGCAACAGTCCGCTCGCAGGCCTCGTGCACGCGGTGACGCTGATCGGCGTGATTCTATTTCTCGCGCCACTGGCAGCGTCCGTTCCACTGGCGGCGTTGTCCGCGATCCTCTTCGTCGTCGCCTGGAACATGAGCGAAGCCCGGCATTTCGTCACGATGGTCCGGCGTGCACCGCGTGCGGACATAGTCATCCTGCTGGTGACCTTCGGACTGACCATCTTTGCCGACCTGGTCGTCGCGGTGAACATCGGCGTGATTCTCGCGATCCTGCAATTCATGCGGCGCATGGCAAGCAGTGTCGATGTCCAAAGCGTTTCCACCGAAGCCCTGCGTCGCGAACTTCCCCAGCTGCAGGTGACGCCCATGCCGGCGGACGTCCTGGTCTATTCGGTCGAAGGGCCGTTGTTCTTCGGCGCGGTCGAGCAGTTCGAGCGGACGCTGGCCGCGATTCACACCGATCCACGCGTGGTGATCATTCGCCTGCGCTGGGTTCCTTTCATCGACATCACGGGACTGCAGACGCTGGAGGAAGCGGTCCGGGGACTGCAGCACCGTCGTGCCCAGGTCCTCGTGTCAGGTGCGAACCCGCGAGTGATGGCGAAGTTCGACAAGGCCGGGCTGATCGACCTGATCGGGCGCGAGAATTTCTTCGCCGACTTCGGGGAAGCAGTCAGTGCGTCCCGGAAGTCGCTGCAGCCCGTTGCAGTCCACGCAGGGTCGAATTGAGCAGGTCGGATCGAGCGGATCGAGTCGAGGACACTCATGCGCAGTCGCAGGACATTCAGCCATCGCCATCACGAACGCCATCGATCGGACCGCAGCGGCTGGCTGCGGGCCGCGGTACTCGGTGCGAACGACGGAATCGTATCGACCGCCAGCCTGCTCATAGGTATCGCAGCATCGCATGCATCCCAGGCCAACCTCGCGATCGCCGGGGTAGCTGCACTGGTCGCCGGTGCGATGTCGATGGCCGCCGGCGAATATGTTTCCGTCAGTTCGCAGACCGACACCGAGAACGCGGATCTCGACCGTGAACGCAACGAACTGGCCACGGATATCGAGGCCGAGCGACGCGAACTCGCGGCTATCTATGTCGGCCGCGGTTTGAAACCCGCCCTTGCACAGGAAGTCGCCCAGCAGCTCATGGACCACGACGCATTGGCAGCTCATGCACGTGACGAACTTGGATTGTCGGCCACGTTGCAGGCGAGGCCGGTACAGGCTGCAATGGCCTCCGCGCTCGCCTTTTCAGCGGGTGCATTCCTGCCCCTGGTCACTGTCCTGCTGGTGAACCGGGAGCAGATCCTTCCAGTCATGGCAGTCACCTCGTTGCTGTTCCTGGCCGTGCTGGGCGCAGTGGCAGCAAAAACCGGCGGCGCATCGATCGCCAAAGGCACGGCACGGGTAACGTTCTGGGGTGCACTCGCGATGGCGTTGACCGCTGCGGCCGGAGCCCTCTTCGGCGCATCCTGACGCCAGATGAAGTTCTATCCAGACCTTCTCGCGTGTCCGCCTGATCAGTCAAGGCGACAACGCATCAACGCGGCCGCCTGAACACATCCGCATCCTCATAAAAGCCAGGACCTTCGTTGCCTGCCCACCAACCGGGCACGCCGAGCACCGGCAGGGGCAGGAAATCTTTGGCCGCCAGTCGCTCGGGGTCGAGGCTCGCTGCAATGGCAGCGTCGGTGAGTTCTGCAACCAACCAGACATGTGCTGTGATGGCCTTGCGTGGCTGCATCAGCTTTTCCAGCAAGGCATGGCCAAACACTACCAGATGAGCGGACTCCCAGTGCTCACGGTCCTCCAAGAACAACTTTTTCCAGTCACGCACGCGCAGCGCATCGACCAGCACAGCAGGCGCTTGCAGCACGGCCGCATTCTCATCGAATACGGTCAAGGCATCTCGTAGCGAACCGCGTGCGCCGGTTGTGCCATGGAGAGCAATCTGTTGCGCCTGTAGTGCATTCAACCGCCGCTTGGTCTGCGGGTAACTCAGCCACATCAAACCATTCAACAGATCATGCAGATTGTCGCGCGTGGGGACGCAAGCGGTGCGAGCTATGAAGGCCTCGTAGGGCTCGCCAGCTGTCGACGCCGACATTTCAACGAAGCGCACGGGGCCGGCGATGGTGCCCTGGACTGCATTCAACGCGGCGGCTACCGACTCCGAACTCGCAGCCTGCAGAACCTGCTGGGCAACCGCACGATACGGCGACAGCCAGGGTGAGGGTGTTTTCAGGGCAGCAGCGAGGGCCGCCAATGCGGGGACCGATGGGGGGACCAAGGGTGAGATCAGTGAATGGCCTAGTGCAGATGTCATGAAAGCGCCAGTATCCCACCTCCTCCGGCCGGGGCGAACAACGGCCGCTCGAAGATTTCCAGCCCCGAAGTCCAAAGCGGATTACACTCCGGGAGCAGGCGCCTGAGGCCTGCACTGCCCCTCCTCTTCCTTACACGGACACCACCTTGGCCAGACCACCCAATTTCAAGCAGGAAAAGAAGCGTCGCGAAGACGAACAGAAGAAGAAAAACGAAGAAAAGCAGCGTCAGATCGCTGCGCGCAAGGAAAATGCCGCCCCCCGGCCGCTGAAGCCTTGAGCGTCCCGCAAGGGTCGCTGAACCGCGTGCCGGACAAGGTCCCGCCCGCGGAGCAGGTCATTGCGGCGACCAAGGCGTGGCTCGAAAAGGCCGTGATCGGCTTGCAGCTGTGCCCGTTTGCCGCCAGCCCGTATCTGAACGATCGCGTGCACTATTGCGTCAGTACGCAGCGCTCCCCCGGTGGCCTGCTCGAAGAGCTGACTCATGAGCTGCAGGCGCTGCAGGATACGGACCCGCTCGAGTGCGAAACAACGCTGCTCATTCATCCGCAGGTACTGACGGACTTCCACGCGTACAACGACTTCCTCGATGAGTGCGACGCTGCGGTCGACGCACTGGATCTCGAGGGCGAGTTGCAGGTCGCCAGCTTCCATCCGCTCTATCGGTTCGCCGGCACCGGGGCACAGGACATCGAGAATTACACCAATCGCTCGCCTTACCCGATGCTCCATTTGCTGCGCGAAGCCAGCATCGCGCGGGCGGTGACGAGCTTTCCGGACATCGCAGACGTCGGTACCAGGAACATCGAAACCCTGCGCAGGCTCGGCCATGCAGGATGGCAGCGGCTGTGGATTTCATGAACTTGGCTGTGAATCCCGCCGACGCTCGCAATGCTTCGACCTGCCGTGCCCTGCCCTGTTCTGAAGCGCTGAGAGTGTTCCACTCATGAGACTTCCAGCCGAACTGCAGGAACTGCTGGACGAAGCCATCATCGATGACGTCACGCGTCAATTGAAGAGCGGCAAGGAAGCGTCCGTGTACGTGGTCCGTTGCGGCTCCGACATCCGCTGCGCGAAAGTCTACAAGGACATGGCCCAGCGCAGCTTTCAGCGGCGCGCACAGTACCAGGAAGGCCGCAAAGTACGCGGCAGCCGCGATACCCGTGCGATGGCGAAAAGCACACGGTACGGGCGCGCAGAGCAGGAAAACGCCTGGAAAAATGCCGAGGTCGACGCGCTGTATAGATTGTCCGGCGCCGGAGTCCGCGTGCCGCAGCCATTTGGATTCTTCAACGGCGTCCTGATCATGGAAATGATCACCGACGCAGACGGCAATTCCGCGCCGCGCCTGGGCGAAGTCGAGCTGTCGGCCGAGGTGGCCCGCGACTATCACCGCTTCCTGATCGGCCAGGTCGTGCGCATGTTGAGCGCCGGTCTCATCCATGGCGATCTGTCGCAGTTCAATGTGCTGGTCGACGCGCAAGGGCCGGTCATCATCGACCTGCCGCAGGCCGTCGATGCAGCGGGCAACAACAACGCCTTCGCAATGCTGGAACGCGACGTGAATAACATCACCGCAACGCTGGGCCGGTTCGCGCCCGAATTGCTGGAAACGAGCTTTGCCGCCGAGATGTGGGACCTGTTCGAAAAGGGCGAGCTGAAGCCGGACAGCGTGCTGACGGGCGTCCATCTCAAGGATGAAACACCCGCGGATCTCGACCAGGTGGTGCTCGCGATCGAGGATGCGCGCTACCAAGAGATGCTACGTCGCGAACGCGAGAGCGCCGAAAGCGTCTGACGATCCCTTCCGTGCACGCTTTTTGCAACAGCGCACGGCGTGATTATCAATGAACGGTCAGCTCGTCCAACGCATCGACGGCGGTTTGGCAGGCACACACTCACGAGGGGCGCAGTCGCTATCGCTTTCATCGCCCTGTCCCACGCCGGGATCGGCGCGGATAGCTCCGTTGCCACGGCACCGTCCGCTCTAGGGCACGAGCAACTGCTCGACAAGTACTGTTCCCGCTGCCACAACGACGAGCGATTGGCCGGCGATTTGTCCTTCGCCACATTCCGAGACACGGACCTCGCCGCAGGCACCAATCTCGCGCAATGGGAGAAGATCCTGCGGATGACGAGCCGCGGCGAGATGCCGCCGAAAAATCGTCCCCAGCCTCCGGCGGAGACGATGGCTGGCTTCACTCACTGGCTCGAAACGTCCCTCGATGGTTATGCCAAGGCGCACCCGAACCCTGGACGCGCGACGCTACGTCGCTTGAACCGGGCCGAGTATTCCAACGCGGTCCGCGATGTGCTCGCCCTGAACGTGGATGTCGGCAAGGAACTGCCGGCGGATGACTCCGGCTACGGCTTCGACAATATTGCCGACGTGCTGACCGTGTCGCCGACCTTGATGGATCGCTATCTCGCCGTCGCCGGCAAGTTGAGCCGGCTGGCAGTGGGCCTGGGGCCCCAGAGCCCGTACGTAACGAGCTATACCATCCCGAAAGACGGCTCCATCAAGAACCAGGGAATCCCTTCGTACAACGAGCGGGCAAGCGACGACCTGCCGCTCGATTCCCGCGGTGGCGCCGCCTTCCAGTACTACGCACCTTACGACGGCGCGTACGACATCAGCGGCTACCTGAACGCCAACACGAACAACGAAGTGGACCGCTTGAAGGAGAACCGCGTCAGCCTGCGTGTACTGTTGAAGGCTGGTCCGCACACCGTCGGCATCGCTTTGCGCAAGCAGCTCGCGTTGGATGAAACCGTGCAGACACTGCATAACACCACGGATGTCATCGTGCTGCCGACGGAGTCGCCAACGCAGATGCCGCTCGATTTCATCGTGGATGGAGCGCGAGTCGGACAAACGACGGTACCGTCCTACTACATGTCGCCGCGTTTCTCGCAGGCGAACTTCCTTCGCGATGTGCTGCAGATCGACGTCGAAGGTCCTTTCGATGCAACCGGGCCTGGCGACACGGCCAGCCGCCGCAAGATTTTCGCGTGCCGGCCTTCGCTATTGACCTCGGAGCATACGTGCGCAAGGAAGATTCTATCTACGCTTGCCCGCCAGGCTTATCGTCGACCGGTCGACACCGCGGACATCGATCCGCTGATGAAAGTCTATGCCATAGCCCGAGCCGAAACAGATTTCACACACGGTATCGAAGCCTCTATCGAGGCGCTGCTGGTATCGCCCAGCTTTCTATTCCTGCGTGAGCAGGATCCTCCCGGCAGCGCTCCTGGCTATGTGCATTCGATAAGCGATCTGGAGTTCGCTTCGCGACTCGCGCTGTTCCTGTGGAGCAGCTTGCCCGATGAAGAACTGCTGACATTGGCCGCGAAAGAGCAGCTGCGCAAACCTGCCGTGCTGGAACAGCAAGTCGTACGCATGCTAGCCGATCGACGCGCCGAGGCGCTGACTGACAACT
>Ga0068861_100002128_pt1 | contig 12811 bp, 7 predicted proteins | sample KBSSwiS42_FD_66593 | JGI IMG/M metagenome (GOLD analysis project Ga0068861, IMG submission 66593) | Switchgrass rhizosphere microbial communities from Kellogg Biological Station, Michigan, USA - KBS Switchgrass S4-2 | ecosystem: Host-associated > Plants > Roots > Rhizosphere > Soil ...
AGTTGTCGCCTGGTGCAAGAAGGAAGGTCTTTCGGTTGTTCTGGACATGCATGGCGCACCCGGCGGACAGACTGGAGATAACATCGATGACAGTTGGGGCTATCCGTTTCTGTTTGAAAGCGCCGAGAGTCAGGAGTTGACCGTCAATATCTGGCGAAAGATCGCCGCGCGTTTGCGAAACGAACCGGCGGTTTTGGGTTACGATCTGCTTAACGAGCCGATCGCCCCCTACTTCGACACCGCCTACCTCAACCCAAAGCTCGAGCCGCTGTATCGCAAAATCGTCGTCGGTATACGCGAGGTCGACAAAAACCATCTGGTATTTCTTGGCGGCGCGCAGTGGAACGGCAACTTCAAAGTTTTTGGTCCACCGTTTGACGATAAGCTCGCCTACACCTTTCACCAATACTGGATGGAGGTAAATCAAGGCGCCATTCAGCAATACCTTGATTTTCGCGACAAACATAATGTGCCTGTTTGGATGGGAGAGTCAGGCGAAAACACTGACCAGTGGATCGCGTCCTATAGGACGTTGCTGGAACAGCACAACATCGGCTGGTACTTCTGGCCCTACAAGAAGCTCGACGCGACTTCGTGTGTCGCGTCGATAAATCCACCTGCCGATTGGGCGGCGATTGTCGCTTTTGCAAACGGCCCGCGCACTACGTTCGAAGAGGTAAGGAAGAACCGGCCCCCACTGGAACAAGCAAAAAAGGCACTGAGCGATTATCTTGAGCGCATTAAACTCGCGAACTGCCGGATCAACAGCGGATACCTGAAAGCGCTTGGGTTGAAGTCAGAATTAAGCCACAAAGAGTCACACAAAGCACAAAACATCCTATTTGTCAGCCAGGCTCTGCTCGATGCCAGGAATTGACCGTACCTGAAATTCAGACTCGATTGTCTTAGCCAGCAAAAGGGCTTTCTCATACGCGGAGCGAGCCTCTTCCGGTTGGCCCATTACTTTCAGAACATCTCCCAACACCATCCGTGGCTGCACGGCCTCCGGAGCAAGCGCCACCGCCGCTTGTGCCTCTACTAACGCTTCTTTGATCTGCTTTGCGGCGAGCAGGTTCTGAGCCTTCTGGGTATGACTTAACGCTGACGCGAGCGGGATATCGAAATGTCCATCGAACACGAAAACTCCATGATCGATCACATCCGTCGGACGAAGCCACTTGAACTGCTCATATGGATTAAGCGAGCCAGGGCCAAACTCAAAACCTGAGAGGTTGCCTGCGCTGATCAGCACCGGCCCATCTATCGAGGCGGGAACGTCAATCTGTTCGTTTAGCCATAATGTAGTAATCGTTGGTAGAGGCTTACACTGTATTCCGTAATAACTCGGATCCGCTACTCCTTCCGCAAAGTATACGAACCAACAATCTTTCACTCCGCGCTTATTTAGATACTGCTTGGTCGACTTGAGTTGTTGTGCCCAGTCGACGTTCGAGTCGGTCAGGTACTTGTGTGTCTGCGATGGTCCTCCCCACAGTTCATTTGAGTAAGCTAAATAGACGGGGAACGTTCTCAAGGAAGACACCGCATGAAAGAGCAGAAGCACCAGAATCGCGTAAATCCATTTTCTGTTGTGCCGGATCAAACTCCATACGGCTCCGGCAATGAGCACCGAACTGAATACATAGACCGGCAGGATATGGCGTACTCCGATGTTCGGTCCAGAACTCATAGCCACTACCAGGTAGAAGACTGCTGGGACGATCAAAAATAGAATCTCTCGCCAGCAGTTCAGCCGGCGAGTTACTACGGCTGCAACAGCAAGGAGCAATAGGATAAGAAAAGCCAGAGTTGACTTAATTACAAAAACGAGAGGGAAATAGAACCACACTCCACGCGCATAAATCTTTCCAAAGATATAGCTAGTGTAAAAATCGGCAGTCAACAGCACATCCGTCAAGCCGTAAAGATATGACTCTGGCAGCAGGTGAGATCGCGCCATCGCGGAAACTAACCAAGCCTCGTGAGGTTTCAAAGCCTGCACGTACTCGATCAGGGGCGGATTCAATTGCAATCCGTTCGGGCGAGCTTTATTACGGAATCCATAGAAGGACCACAACACTACCACCGCGATGACGGCGATAGCGACCAGCGGACCGACAAACTTGAGTGCTCGCTTGCCGGATTCAATGGCCGCCTGCTTGCCCGCTTTTACATCGATGTGACGCACTACTTCGCAAATCGCGAGCAGTACAAGCATTGGAAACACAAGGATGCCAGTGTGTTTGACTGCGAGTGCAAGCCCGGCGGACACGCCGACAATTATCATCCGCCACATCGATGGGACCTTCATGTAGCGGTAAAACGCGTACACCGTGGCAAACATGAAACACGAGAGCCCTGCGTCGGTCGTTACAAGCGCGCCATGGGCCAGCAAGTTCGGCTCGAATACCAGCAGTGCCAGAGCAATAAAAGCGGCGCCGGTTCCGAACATCTCCCTGGTCGCGACAAAGACGAGCAGCACCAGTAGTAGCGTCAGTGTGGCTGCCGCCATGCGCGTGGCGAAGAGGATCTTGTCCGCATCGTTCTGATAAAGGAAGTCCTTGCCCTTGATGAATGCCTCTTCTTTAAAATTGCGATCGCTCAACGTGGGCACTTTCAGGGGCATGGAAAGGAGTGGTGCTGTAGCGAGCAGTTTCAACATCGGCGGATGCTCTGGATTAAGCCCAAAGTCCGCGTTGTTCCAGGACATGTAGCCCGCAAAGATGTGATTGCCTTCGTCCCAGGTTTGCGATTCCCTGCGGATTGACAGCGCCAATTGAAGCCCAAGAATCAGCAAGAGAAGGACGACCATCACAGCCTGTGAAGTTCTCGATCTTCCCAACTCTTCCAGCGGACTCACTTGCTGGTTCCGCCTATGGACGTTGTGAGTGTGAGCTTGCCACGCAGTTCAATCTGTTCGGAGGAGCGACCAACGAGCACATTGAAATCACCTGGCTCCGCGCGCCATTGTTTTGCGTTGACGTCATAATAGGAGAGCGCACGGCTGTCGAGAATGATCGACACATTTCTTGTCTCACCGGGACGAAGTCTCACTTTGAAAAATCCTTTCAACTCCTTCGCTGGCCGCGGAACACTCGCATGCGTGTCGCCAACATACACCTGGGCCACGTCGGCACCCTCACGTCTCCCTGTGTTTTTAACATCGAACGAAACCTCGTAGCGCGGACCTGATTCACTGTTCGACATCGGCTTAATAGACAAGTTGCTGTACGCGAACGTTGTGTACGAGAGTCCAAACCCGAATGGGAACAGTGGCTTCGTGTGCTGCTGCTCGTAACCACGATAACCAACGAACACTCCTTCTTTATAGACGACGCGTTTAGTGCCCGCCTCGGGATAGTAGCTGTCGTGGACCGGGTTATCTTTCCAGCGCCGCTCGAAGGTGACTGGCAAGCGACCGGAAGGATTTACATCACCGAACAGAATTTCAGCCAGCGCCGTGCCGCCCTCCTGCCCCGGGTACCACGCCTGGATCAGCGCCGGAACGCGGTCAAGCCAGGCGTTCATATCCACACTGCCGCCCGACGTCATGACAACGATCGTGTTCTTGTTGGCCGCGGCCATTTCCTGAATCAACTCGTCTTGTCCGAGCGGAAGGCGAAAAGTCCTGTCCGCGCTTTCAGCTTCCGACTCGGAGTCGAAACCCGCACCCACCACCACGACGTCACTGCTGGCGGCAAGTTTCTTGGCGTTGCTGCTAACCAATTGCCCTGAGCGAACAACTCCCATCCTGAGGCGCGCAGCCCGTCTGTCCCCGCGACCGGTCTGCTCCAATACAATCTTGTGCGGCTTGGTATCGAGGCGAAGCGTGCGGTAGTCAACTAGCGCGGTAAGCGTGGTCCAGTTGTCCAGGACGAGCTTGTCGTCAACGTAAAGCCGATAAGAGCCGCCGCGTTCTCTGTGCGTTTGTACGAAGATGTCGTAGGAGCCCGACTCTTGCGGCGTGTGATAACCGGTCCAACGTGACGAAAGCGTCTGCTCTGGGAACAGCAACCGGGCAGCGGTTCCATAGTCGAGGTGCGGTTCGGTGCGCACAATCACGGGAGTTCCCTTTAAGTCTAAGTTGTTGAAGTATTCGGCTCTTAGTCCCGGTTCCCCACCCGCCTGGGAAGTAGTGAAATTGGTTGCGTTGGCTAAATCGCTATACGAGAGCAGGCCACGGTCGTAGTACACCTGAAACAGATCCTTGCCCGCATAGTTTGCCAGACCCTCCAAATAACTGATCGCCGCGAATGGTTGCACTTCTGCGCTGCCGCCACCCACGGATGCTGCCGGATAAGCACCTGGTCCAATGATCAGGATGGATTTGATCTTGCTCTTGCTAAGCGGCAACAGACCACCATCATTCTTTAGCAGCGTGATCCCCTCACGCGCGGCATTGAGCGCCACCTGGCGGCCTTGCAGGTTATATCGGGGAATAGATAGTGCGGTCTGATCGCGATCGAGCCAGCCAAAGCGCAGCGCCGTCCCAAGAATGCGCCGCACTTTATCGTCGATAGTAGCGACGGAAACTTTGCCCTGTTCGATCGCGGGCTTGAGGATCTGCTGGTTCATGTGTAAGCCCGAAGGCATTTCGAGATCCTGACCCGCGTTTGCTGCCTCGACACCGTCATAGGTTCCAGACCAGTCTGACATGATCAGTCCCTCGAAGTTCCATTCCTTCTTCAGCACGTCGGTTAGCAGGTATCTGTTCTGCGACATATGCAGACCGTTGGTAAGGTTGTACGAGCTCATGACGGCCCCGACGTGGGCTTCTTTTACGGCAGCCTCGAAGGTGGGTAGATAGATCTCGCGCAGGGTTCGCTCGTCAATGATTGAATCTGTATTGTGGCGATCGAACTCCGAGTTGTTTCCCAGGTAATGCTTGATGGTCGCGCTCAGTCCCTGGCTCTGTACTCCCTTGATGTAACCGACCGCTATGCGCGAGGCGAGGAAGGGGTCTTCGCCGAAGTACTCAAAGTTTCGACCGTTCATTGGAGCGCGGTAGATGTTGACTGCCGGCGCCAGGAGGAAGTGTACGCCTTTGGCGCGAGCGTCACGTCCGAGATCGATGCCGACAAGTTCGGCCAGCGCTGGATTCCACGTGGCGGCCAGCGTAACGCCTCCGGCAAATGCAGTAGCCGGTCCGAAGTTGCGGACGCCGATCGGTCCGTCCGCCATCTTTAGTCGCGGTAAGTTAAGACGGGGAATGTCGCGAATGAAAAAGCCATCGACGCCTCCGAGTAGGTCCAATTTTTCTTCGAGCGTCATCTGGCTGAGGATCGACTCGATCCGGCGCTCGATCTCGGCCGACAACCTAAGAGAAGGCGTGGGAGGCTGCGCTGATGAAGTCAACGTAGTGGAGATGATCAACGCAACGATCGAACAAAATTTTCGCATAGGTTTTCCTTTGACGGGCGGTTTTCCCGCACCGGGCTCTTCGTGAATACTCGCTTCCGCAGCAAAACTAAAGTGCACTCTTCGCCTTGTTCACTATCCCCAACAGTCGATCACTTATGCAGCAACGCTCGCTCGCAAAGCTGATGAAACGAACGAACCTCCAAATCAGTGAGTGTTCGCCCTCTATCAAGCTTGCGGTGCTTACTCCTTACCCTTTTCTGACTGTCAGTACTGGTGTATGCTCTGCGCCGTTCTGAGCATCGGCTGATCGCGCCCTCGCAACTCCGGACGCCATCCAAAGCAATACCTTGTCTTAAAACTCACTGACTTAGGAGCAACATAGTTATGTCTGATCAAAATGCGATCGTCCGCTACGCGATCCACCCGGGCATTGGAATCGCGCGCGTTGGTAATTCACCCGACGAGTATTTCATCGGCCCGGAAGCTCCAGGACAAGTACCACAACCTGAAGGCGGCTACAAAGATTCGGCCGGCAGAATAAAACGACAGGCAGCACGGTTTCGCATCTACGGCCTCAACGAAGCAGGCGAGGTGATACGCGAAATTACGGCGGACGATGCCGAGATCACATGGCGCGTCCACGTCGCCAATCGCAAGGCCGCCTGGTACCAGTTTCAGAACGCAATGGATCTCGGGAAGTTTGCCATGACCACAGCCTTGCGCAACAAAACAATCACCGGTTCCGATAGGCTGAAACTGATTATCGATCCTGGCCCACGCTCGATCAGTGGCCGCAACACCCAGGGAAATGCTTATCACTTCGACACGGGCGAATTCATGGGCACTAAGGTTCCACTCGGAGAGTTGCGCACTGATGACGCAGGACGTCTGATTTTCCTGGGAGGATTCGGCCACTCAGCCTCATATGACCAAAAACCGGCAACGACTTTTGCGAACAACGATGGTTGGCACGACGACACATCGGACGGCCCCGTGCGTGCAACCGTGAAGATTGATGGTAAGGAATTCGAAGCTGAGCCAGCAATGGTGGCCGTCACTCCTCCCAGTTACGGCCAGGGTCTCTACGGCGTCGTCACGATGTACGACGTCGTGTTCGATCTGTTTAGCCGCGATGCGAAGTTTGGGCGGCCGAGGCGTCCCTCCTTCTGGCGCGACATCTTCCCTATCTTCGAGCGGCTCGTTGATAGCCAGTGGGTGAATAGCGGTGTTAGTTTTCTCTTCGGTTCCGGATCTCCATCTGACCTGACTGACCCTGATCTGCTCTATAAGTTGTCGAGCTCTGCCGAAGAAAACAAACCGTTTCGCACTTCTTATTTCAACTGGTTCCGAAATCCCGCCGATGCAACCGCAGCACAGGAACCTGAGAAGTTGCCACCGTTTTACGGCGATGCATTTGGAGACTTCAACGATCTCGGAATGGATGATCTGGCGGTTACTCCGACTCAGTACGAGTGGCTGCGACACTGGGCAGATGGCGATTTCGATGATGATCCCTCCCATCGAGATCGTCCAGCCACACTTGACGCGTACCCAATCGCAGACCAGCCACATGCACTCGACGAAGCAAACCTTGAGAGCTGCCTTGGTGGTCCATTTCATCCAGGCATTGAGTTGACGTGGCCGCTGCGCGTGGCGAGCATGTGGAAAGCACCCTACCGGTTGAACGTGTTACCTGAAGATCAAGAACCAAACATGAACTATGGTCCAAGTCTCTCGCCGGTTGAGGCCATGGGCACGGGGGGCGTTGTCGAGTCGAGCGGTCCGGGCACGCTCACGTGGTGGATGGGTGTTCCATGGCAAACGGACGAGGCGAGTTGCTTATCAGGCTATGAGATTGGAACGTTTCTGTCGCTCCCATCTTTCTGGGCGGCCCGGGTTCCGAATCAGGTCCTGAGCGAACGCTCGTATCGACGCGTGCTTGACGAAAACCTGCCTCTGACGCAGCGAATGAAACATCTGTTCTATCGTGTTGACTGGCTGCGTTACTTCGGTCCGGATTACAAAACGCGCATTAACGACAACGTCGCTAAATGGGACAAGCTCGGCATAATCACCGCGCGCGACGGATCAGCAGACCATGCCGAACACGGACTGCCTGCGCGCTTTTGGGTCGAAACCGGATTAGCCCCTGAGTTCACAAAATCCGATCCCACATGGGAACAGGTTCGCATCGCGGAAAGGCTTATCAAGGCTCCCGCAGAAGAAATGGCCGAAGTTCCCTTGCTCGCTGCTGGAAAACTGGCAGCAGAAATCGACGAAGTTCCTTTGGGCGCAAGGCGACGCATAGTAGGCCGCGACGAACTGTAAGAAATCCTGACTTATGTTTACGGCGGATGTGGTCATAGTCGGCGGTGGTCCAGCGGGGGCTGCGATTGCCCTCGCTCTGGCAAGACGCGGCATCTCGCCAATCGTCCTCGAAGCACACTCCGCTCCGCAAATGAAGGTGGGAGAATGTCTACCTCCCACCATTAATCCACTGCTGGATCATTTCGGACTCACCGAGCGGCTCCGGCGAAGGGGAAATCTCCGTTCGTACGGAAACCGGTTTGTTTGGGGATCGAATTCCATTGAAGAGCGCGACTTCATCCTCGGGCCGACTGGCGCTGGATGGCGCCTGGACCGGGCCACCTTCGAAGACGAGTTAATGCAAGCGGCTAAGGAGGCGGGTGCGCGTTGGCATTACGGCCGGCGTCTGGTGGCGTGCTCGAGAGAGAGGGACACGCGTTTCAAACTTACGGTCAAAGGGTTGGATGCGGTGGAGGAGTATCGATCAAACTTTGTAGTCGATGCGACGGGCCGCAGCGCGCGTCTCGCAGGATCGCTGGGCGCGCGCCGCGTCATCTACGACCGCTTGATCGGCGTGGCCAGTTTCTTTGATGGAGACGCGGCCACACCGGCAGAAGAAGACTCATCCACTCTGGTCGAGGCAGTTTCTTCCGGGTGGTGGTATTCCTCGCGCTTGCCGGGTGGAAAACTCATCGCAGTTTATATGACAGACGGAGATCTGCTCGATCCCGCAGCGCTGCGCCAAACTGATCGCTGGCTCGCACTTCTGAACAAAACTAAGTACACAGCGCAACGCGTACGTAAGTACGGCGTCGGATCTCCCACTCCACCGCGCATCCTGCCCGCGCATACAGTCAGACTAACAACAGTAACCGGCAATGGCTGGCTGGCCGCCGGCGATAGTGCTGTTGCTTATGACCCGCTTGCGTCGCACGGCATCTCGATGGCGATGGGAAGTGGATTTAACGCGGCCTCGAGCATCATTGATTATCTCAGTGGCCGAGGTGATGCACTGCGCGTTTATGAGCGGCTCATCGATCGTTCGTTTGCGCATTACTTGCTGATGCATCACGACGCATACTTGCGTGAGCAGCGATGGCCACATGAATTGTTCTGGCGCCGGCGTCATGCACCTGCCTCTGAGGCTAAGGCTGGAAGCATTGGTTAACAAGGTCAACCTCCAACCAAGAACACTTCTCTGTGTTTCGCATAACAACGCCACTAGTATCAATTTTCGAGCATTTTTACTCATTCGTGCGTGTTATATTGCAAAAAGGTCGTGTTACAACGCGACTGTTTACCATCTAATTAGTAGTTGGGCCGCACGTCTTTTATGCTGAGAGAACGAGGAATCTATCGACTGCCCGCTGGACGGCAGTTTGTCGCCGGCAAACCTCTTCGAATGGCATTGGCCATGGTTGTACTCGCAGGATTCGCCCAGGAAGCTAGTGCTCAAGCACCGGCCCAAGCTTTTCAAAAAGTTATGCAGCCTTACGTTGATGCCAAGATGTTCATGGGAAGCGTGCTCGTCGCCAGTAAGGGAAAGACCATTTTCAACAACGCCTATGGCATGGCCGACCTGGAATGGAGCATTCCAAATTCGCCGACGACTCGATTCAATATCGCTTCGATGACGAAGCAGTTCACCGCAGCCGCGATCTTGTTGCTTGAGGATCGCGGAAAATTAAAGACCAGTGATCTAGTTAAGAAATATCTTCCGGACGCGCCCGCTTCCTGGGACAACATCACTATTTATCACCTACTGACGCACACATCCGGCATCTCTGATGATGCTGCTAAATATCAGCCCGGGCCGCCTGATCTGCTGCTTTTTAATGACAAACCTCTGGACTTTCAGCCTGGCGAACGATGGTCCTACACCAACCTCGGATACATCGTGCTCGGGTATTTGCTTGAAAGAATCGTGGGACAGAGCTATGAAAGCTTCGTTCAAGAGAATCTTTTCAAACCTTTGGGGATGAACGACTCTGGAATGTTCTCGTATGTGACGGTCATTCCCCGGCGTGCATCTGGTTATTGGCCGGGACGCAATGGGATCGAGAATGCGGAACGTCCGGATTTCAGGATGGGCTTTTCGGCGGGCTCACTCTATTCGACAACCGAGGACTTGCTCCGTTGGGAAGAGGGACTGTTCGGAGGGAAGTTATTATCGGCTACATCGCTGCACAAAATGATCACGCCATTCAAAGGTGACTATGCCTGTGGTTTGTATGTACGCCGGGTGAACGGTCATCTGATGATTGAGCATGATGGAAATAACATTGGGTTTAACTCGGACATGGCCTACTACCCCGAAGAGAGCGTTGCCATCATCGTCCTGGCAAATTTGAACGGCACTGTCACCAGCGAGATCGCGAGAGCCCTTGCGGCCCTGGCCCATGGGGAGACGCCGCGGACTCCTTCTGTCACAAAGAAATCGTATGGTCAAAGGAAGTTCTAGTGACCCACTGAAACGGTACCAATTGGACAATTGGTGACTACTTCCCTAGTGACCTGCCGGATTAGAGTGCTTCCCGAGCTGTTGAAAGAAACTGAGCATTTCCGTCGTCGGCGTCAAAAGGAAGTTGCGAAGATTGTCCACTGTGGAGAGCCAAGCCCCTACTCGGCGTTTGGTCTCTTAGCTCAGCTTCGTTCCTCCGCTGCACCCCATGCAGCCGCTATCGCCTCGATAACAGCGTCCGGACAGGTTTGAGGAAGTTGGTGCCCGGTCATCGGTAGCACTACGAGTTTTGAATCCTTTATCGTTTCGTGAAGTCGGTAGGCATGTTTCTTTGGCTCAAGCAGAAGATCAGCAGAACCAGTGACGATCACCACGGGTATCTGTATTTGTGAATATTGTTGACTCAATATCTTCAGACTGGCACCAAGAGTTCTTTCGTCGTAAGCACAAGCTCTGACCCGATTCGGAGTCGTCCACATCTCGGCAGACAGTTGCGCGTAGTCTTCATGCACCGCCTGAGGATGATAAGCCTCTTTCAAACTCTCCTTCACAATGGCGCGCCCGACCAATGGCGTCAGCGTGTTGACCACAAACGTTCCCAGGACGGGGACGTGCGGAAGGAGCGACCACCATTCGACCCTGACGCTTGGGTACGCGGCGGGCGCCAATAAGACGATCCCTGAAAGGTCATTTCCATAACCGACCGCGGCGGCAAGTACAAGGGAGCCACCCCAGGAGTGTCCTACCAGCACGGGTTTCTCGATACGAAGTTTTCGCAGTGCCTTGAGAATAATCTGAGCCTGAACCTCGACAGTGGTTTCCACAGAATCATGTCGCTCGCTGTAGCCGTGACCAGGACGATCAAAAGCAACCACATAGTACGATTGAGATAATCTTTCGATCACTGCCAGTGTGTAATCCTGATGCGAACCGGGGTTCCCGTGGATCAAGACTACCGGCCGACCGGTGCCTGCGCTGACATAGTTCAGCGTCAGGCCGTCCACGAAAATAGACTTCCTTCGGTAAGAGTGCGCCTCAGCGTCATCAGGAACACGATCTTGAGGAGCTTCATCTTTGTCTTGTCTTTCGACGACCAGAGCTGCGTTCCCGACAGCAGCGGCTGAGTTCTTTGCAGAGGTCATGCGTCGCCACGCGCGGGTAATTTGTCGAGCGATCAAGGTGGAAGGTCCGGCGGGCACGATCGCCTGCACGAAGGCGCTGATGATGCGTGGAGGCGCGGTGACGTTTTGCGAAATAAGGAGGTATTCGCTTTCCCACCAGCTCGGCGCAAACTTAGCCTTAAAGCGCCTCACTCCTTCGAAGTTGTAGAAGAGTGAAAAACAGCCGGCGACGATCCGTGCCACTTTCGAAAGCAAGAAGCTATTGGGCACGTCCGGATCGATACCGCCTCCCGCGGCCATTGGCGCAGTGCCAAGCGTGGCAAGCTTGGCGCCGTCACGTCTTAGGAAATCGAGTACCTCGACAACGAGAAGGTCGGTGGTTCCATTCGGTGACTCCGGGCGTCGCAATACATCTTCAAGGTACCAGCCATTGCGCGCAGGAATGGGGCTAGCAGCAAGAAAGCCGACCAATCTTCCGGTCGCGTCGCGCGCAGTGAAATACTTCTTCCTTTCTTTGTGTTGGAACACATCAACCGCGAAGAGCCATCCGAATTTAATCGCACTACGGCGCGTGGTTAGCCAACTCTTGCAAAGGCAGGCCGTTTCCCTAATCAGCTTTTCATCGACGTTGTCTACTCTTGTCACGCGCACACCAGCTCGACGGGCCTGGTTCACCCCGGCTCGCGCTTTCTTCGCACGATCACCTCGAGGAGCCCAGGTTGCTAGATCAAAATAGGGTGCCGACCCAATCTTGACCGCTCGAAGGCCCAATCGATTACTGTGCTTTGCAAACTGCTGAGTGGCAGGCATGAATCCAACAACGCAGCCCTGCGCGCCGGCCATCCGTACAAAGGAATCTGCTACATCTGCAAGATTCTCAACGCTTGCCAGCGGTTCTCCGGGGACCAACCATACTTTGCCAAACTCGTTGTAGCTCACAGCTCCCTCCGTCTCTCGACAGGACCAGAGACGTGCCCCTGGGGCAATACCAACCAGAGCGTGAGCGTTGTAACCATACAACTGCTGAAGTCGAAGAAGCTCTCCACTTGGATCTGGAAGAATGACGCGATGAACCTGGCGGATGCGGAGTTGGAGGTAGCGCCCGGCCACACCGACGCTGCCACCGGCGGCAATCAACCACAGATGTTGACTGAAGAAATTGAAGAAGAAGACTCCTTAACTGCGAACTTCGCGGCTCTGGGGTTAAAGGGCGGGGTTCTAAGAGAACTAATAAGCCAACCCGACTGTGAAGTCAAACGAAGGGGCTAACATCGTTTCTGGATTTATCCAGATCAGGATACATATAGTTAGGCCAATAGGAGTGAACTATGTTAACTGAAGAACAAAAGAACCATAGTCATGGGCTACAAATCGATCTTTTTTCGTTCAACCTGGATCGTTGGGGAAAGCCCTAACATTCCTAAAATAACGAATAGGATTCTTTAGCCTGCTGAAGAAGGAGGCCTATGAGCACGATGAAGCCGCGTGTGACATCTTTCGCTCCACAGTTCCTTGTCGACGACCTTGAGCGCTCGATCGCGTACTACCAGAAGATCGGCTT
>Ga0068861_100002135_pt1 | contig 12793 bp, 13 predicted proteins | sample KBSSwiS42_FD_66593 | JGI IMG/M metagenome (GOLD analysis project Ga0068861, IMG submission 66593) | Switchgrass rhizosphere microbial communities from Kellogg Biological Station, Michigan, USA - KBS Switchgrass S4-2 | ecosystem: Host-associated > Plants > Roots > Rhizosphere > Soil ...
CCGTATTTCTACGATTACCTCACCGCGCGCGAACTGCTCGAATACTGCGGTGAGCTTTTTGGTTTCGCCGCAGAGAAACGCCGCAAACGTGCCGCCGATCTTTTGGCGCTTGTAAATCTCGATGAGAAACGTTGGGACACGCAACTAAGAAAGTTTTCAAAAGGAATGCTTCAGCGCGTCGGTTTGGCCCAATCAATCGTAAACGATCCGGAGATTGTGTTTCTCGACGAACCGATGAGTGGTTTGGATCCGGTGGGCCGTCGCGAAGTGCGCGACTTGATCGCTGCGCTACGCGATCAGGGCAAAACGGTCTTCATGTGTTCGCACATTCTTTCAGATATCGAAGTGCTTTGCGATCGCGTCGCGATTCTAAAACGCGGGCGACTCGCGCAGGTTGGATACCTCGACGAGTTGCGTCAACGCCCTGATGACCCGCATCAGATGGAAGTGCTCGCCACGGGCGCTGACGCCACGACGTTGAAACAATATCTTCCCGAAGGCGTGATCACTCCTACGCCGCGAGGTTTGCGAATTGAGATTTCTGCCGAGAATGAAATCGAAGGTGTGCTTGGTGCACTGAGAAAAGCCGGCGGGAAGGTTGTTTCGATTCAACCGATCAAGCAGTCGTTGGAAGAGTTGTTTTTAGAATAAAAGCTATTCCTTGAACTTCAACCCTGTGATTTCCATCGTGATGTTCGCGCGGTCGTCCTTGTCGCTCATCCCTTCCAGCGCGATCTGCACCGGCAGAGTTTTGTTTGGCGCAAGCTCCGGCTGACGCGCCGGGATTATTACGACCGTCCTCTCCTTGACTGCTTTGCCCTGGTGGTCCACAACAGCAGCCCTGATTTCCAAACCGTTCAGTGTCTTGTTACTGAGATTGCGGACGGTGGTCTTCAAATACATGACTATGTCACCCAGCCCGCGAGGCGATTCGTACGCCTCTGGATCATCCCGAACAATCTGTGTCTTGTATTTCTCGAATTCAGCTGAGCCGGGGCGAATAGCACCCTGCAACGTGGGTTCGCCGGTTCCACCAGAACTGCCGGCGCGCATGAGAAGGTAAAAGAAGAGCGCAATCACAACTGCCGCCGCAACAGCCACGACGATGATTAGCGTGCGACGCGACTCGGGTTCTTCCAAACGACGATCCTGAACAGCCATAGTGGAATGAATTCTACTTGCCCAGTTCACTCACAATCAATTGTTCCAGCTCATTGAAATCGATCGGCTTCGTGATGTAACTGTTGCAGCCTGCCTCGAGCGCCTCTGTGAGGAAGTCGGAAGTGTCGTGCGCAGACACGGCAATAATTGGCGTTTTCGTCAACTTTGGCATCTTCCGTATTAAACGTGTGGCTGCCAGACCGTCGATCATAGGCAGGCTAAGGTCCATCAGAATCAGTCCTGGCGACTCTGCTTCAGCAATCCTCACCGCCTCTTGCCCGTTTGTGGCTTCGACTACGCGGTAACCGCTCATTTCCAGGAGACGCCGCATCATAAAGCGGTTGTCCTCGGTATCTTCGACCAGCAAAACGGTCAGTGGCTGATCCTGCCTTGTCATCTTCAGGTTCTCTGCAGTTACCGACTTGGAATCGCTCGGGACCATCCGATCGCCTCCAAGTTGTTGATTTTACTGTATCACTAGAATACGCGCGCCTTTTTTGTTAACATCCCGCATCGAAACGCAACACCAAAAGCTCGATGGTCAGAGTTCAATTCATACACTCGGCCATTGGCGTAATGTTCCCTCCCCCGGTGGCCCCCGAGAAAGATGAGTTTGCAGAACGACAGCGTCCGATGAAGGTTTCAATGTCGAGAATGGAGGACAGTGAGACGCTTCAAGACCTCGGGCGAGCTTCTATTCAAATCGTTCATGATCTCAAAAACCAGCTTAACGGTCTCAAACTCTATGCCACGTTCCTGCGCAAGAGAATTGAGAAGAATGAGCGGCCGGAAGACGAACAGGAAACGATCCTGAAGCTGATTGCGGGACTCGACCGTGCGGCGAGTGATTTGGCGACGATTGTTGAATATGGGCGGCAGATCGAGTTGAAAAAACAGTCAGGATTTGAAGTGCAGAAGGTGTTGCGCACAGTTCTTTCGAGTCTGGACGGACCAGGGGCACAGATTGTTGTCGATCCGAGTTCGGATTCGGTCCAGGGCACATTCGATCCTTTGAAACTCACGGACGCTTTCAAATGGATTTCTACTGCCGCGATTAAGAACCGTCGCCCTGAAGACGGAACGGAGTCGAAGCGCGTATCGGTCAAAATCGCTGCCGTCGGCGATGCCGGCGCATTGATTGAGTGGTCCGGCTTGAGCCGCATCGATCACGATCCGTTTCACTCTTTTGTCGGCAGTGAAGAGATTAGGTTGGCATTGGCCGCAAAGATTATTGAGGCCCACGGCGGATCGGCAGAACTTGCGGAAGATCGCTTCGTAGTAAAACTTCCGCTGTCCGGTTAACGCCTCGAATAAACATTGAACGTGAAGGAGTAGAAACTGATGGGCCTTCAAGTCGCGGCGACTTCCAGAGAGGAGATTAAGGTGGAAAACAAAGAGGTGCGCATTCTCGTCGTAGACGACGAGCCAACGATGGCCGATTCCCTGCGCCAGAATCTTGTGGAAGAGGGGTATTCGGTAGACACCGCTGCTACTGGAGCGTCTGCCATCGAACTCTTCGATCAAGGCGGCCATCATTTGGCAATCTGCGATTTGCAGCTACCGGACATGGACGGCCTCGAAGTGCTGCGTCACATGAAAGACGCGCGGCCGACAACCGAAGTGATCGTCGTCACCGGATACGGTTCAGTGCAGAAAGCCGTTGAAGCAACGAAGGCCGGCGCATTCTTTTTTGTTGAAAAGCCGTTTGACTTCGAGGAACTGCAACTGCTGGTCGACAAGGCGCTCGAACGTCGCGAACTCGTTGCCGAGACAACAAACATGCGGCGCCAGCTTTCCACGCGTGCCGAATACTTCAATATCATTGGCGCTTCAAAACCGATGCAGCAGATCTACGAGACGATCGAGTCGGTAGCGAAGTCTGACGCGAACGTGCTGATCGTGGGCGAGTCGGGAACAGGCAAGGAGTTGATCGCGAACGCGATTCACTATCAGTCGCTGCGTTCAAAGAAACCGTTCATCAAGGTGAATTGCGCCGCGTTGCCGAAAGAGTTGATCGAGTCGGAGCTGTTTGGTCACACGAAAGGCGCATTTACTGGCGCGCACGCCGACAAGGAAGGATTGGTCCAACACGCCGCCGGCGGCTCGCTGATGCTCGACGAGATCGCCGAGATGCCCGTTGAATTGCAACCTAAACTTTTGCGCGTGTTGCAGGAAAGAAGTTATCGGAAAATCGGTTCAGAAAAGACCTACGCCGTCGACTTTCGTCTCATCTGTTCGACTAACCGGCCGCCGGCAGACGCAATTCGTGATGGTCTGTTGCGCGACGACCTCTTCTATCGGATTTCCACGATTACGATTCATGTGCCGCCGCTGCGCGAGCGAAGTGAAGATATTCAACTTTTGACCGAGTATTTTCTGCACATGTATGCTTCGAAGTACGAGCGGTCGATCACGGGCGTTTCGCAGACTGCGTATCAACGTCTCTTTGGTCACCCGTGGCCCGGCAACGTGCGTGAACTACAGAACGTGATCGAACGTGCGGTGTTGTTGGCAAAAGACAAGCAGATTGAACCGATCGATCTGCCGTTCGACAACGGCACAATGCCGGAAGGGACGTCCACGAACATCCAGTGGGACGTTCCACCGAACATGACACTCGAAGAGATCGAGCGGCTCGTGATCGAACGCACGCTCCAGCGCACGGGTGGCAACAAACAGGCGGCGGCGAATCTCTTAGGCATCTATCGCCCGCGCCTCTACAGTAAGATTCGAAAGTACAACATTGACGTGCCGTCGCTGGTTTCGGCATAACACGAAGCGATAATCGCCGTCAGCTCGTCGCGAATGTCAACCCGCTTATCTGTGTCTTCCAACACCACCCGCCTGCGCGGACTCGACGCGCTGCGCGGGATGGCCGCTTTGGCAATCGTTCTCTACCACGCGACCGACCAAAGCCTAAAGGTGTTACCGAATAACCTGTTTTACTACCCGGCGCGAATCATTCAGCTCGCAACCTCGCAAACATACATCAGCGTCTTCCTGTTCTTTGTCATTTCCGGTTTCTGCATTCACCTACAATGGGCACGCGCTCGTGCCGCCGGAGATGAGAAACCACAAATCCCTTTCGGCTCGTTCTGGAAACGGCGAATCCGGCGCTTGTATCCGCCGTATGTCATCGCATTCGCGCTCTACCTCCTGCTCACCGCGGCAACCATCGGCCTGAAGGTGACGGGCTTCGTTGTTTACGACGTAGTCATGCATCTGCTGATGCTCCACAACCTCGACGCGCACACGAGCTACTCCATCAACGGCGTCTTTTGGACACTCGCGATCGAAGAACAACTTTACCTTGCTTACTTTCTTTTGCTGTTCATACGCGTTCGTTGGGGTTGGGCCACAACGTTAACAGTGTGCTTGCTGGCGCGTGTCGGTTGGATGGTGCTGAGCCATGTCGTCTGGCTCAAGACGGGGTTTGGTATTCCGGTTCCTGAGTCGGCTGCCGCACATTGGTTTACCTGGGCGCTCGGCGCACTCGGCGTCGAGGCAATGTTTGGCCTGATTCGCCTGCCGCGCTGGTCGCGTGACTTGCGTCTCGCGACGGTCTTAATCATCTTCGCATCCATCATTTCCGCTTATCTGCCGGTCATTCATAAAGACACGATCATTCACAACCTGAGTTGGTTTCTAATTCATCCACTGTGGGGCGTCGGCTTTTTTATCGTCGTCAACCGAATGGTGCTTTCAGAACAAAGTTGGATTCGCGAGTTAAGATTGCCTTCGCCGGTGTCGATCTTTGCCACACTCGGTATCTTTTCTTATTCGATCTACCTGACACACGAGCTCGTGATCATGCAGTCGTGGCGTTGGATTTATTCGTCACAGCCTCAATTCGTAAACGTAGCTCTGGTTGTTGTTCCGGCGACAATTGTTTTTGCCTGGGTCTTCTTCTGGTTTTGCGAAAAGCCGTTCATGGTCCGTCGTGATGTGACTTCCACTGCGGCTGCAAGAGAACAGACAAGCTTTACTTTCAAACTCGGTAAGGAGGGTTTTGCGTCACGTGCGTTTCTTACAACTCTTCGCACTCGTTTCGACCGTCGTTTACGCCACGGCTCTCATACCTCAGAACCCAACACAGAACCGGCAGCAAGCTCCGTTGGCCCAGCCACCCGCCTCGCCAACACCTACGCCGATAGTATTGCCGTCGCCGACAGTCAGAATTGACGCTTACCGCACGCCGGCGGGGCGAATCATTGGCGCGGCACTAACAAACAGCAAAGCATACGAAAGACTCGCATACCTGACCGATCGTATTGGCCATCGGCTGAGTGGCTCGCAAAATCTTGAACGCGCAATCGCGTGGGCTGTTGCCGAGATGAAGAAGGACGATCTCGATAACGTGCGCGCCGAGAAGGTGATGGTGCCGCATTGGGTTCGCGGCGAAGAGAGTCTCGAGATAGTGCCGTCGGGTCAGAAGCTCGCGATGCTCGGACTGGGCAACAGTATCGCAACACCTGCCGCAGGTATTACTGCCGACACTGTCGTGGTCCGCAGTTTTGACGAGCTCGAAGCGCTGGGCGATCGCGTGCGAGGGAAAATCGTTGTCTACAACGCCCCGTTTACGAATTACGGCGCGACAGTGCAGTACCGCTTGAACGGAGCTTCGCGCGCGGCGCGTTACGGCGCGGTGGCGGCGTTGGTGCGATCGATTACGCCGGTCAGTCTGCAAACCCCACACACGGGCGCGATGAATTACGATCCGCAGCAACCGAAGATTCCCGTGGCTGCAATAACTATCGAAGCAGCGGAGTTGTTACAGCGAAACTACGATCGAGGCGATCCGACCAGGTTGCGTCTGAAGATGGAAGCAAAGTTTCTTCCCGATGCAGAGTCGGCGAATGTAATCGCGGAGTTGAAAGGAACTGAACGACCTGACGAGATCGTTCTCATTGGCGGACACTTCGATTCGTGGGACGTGGGCCAGGGGGCGCACGACGACGGCGGCAGTTGCATCGCTGCGTGGGAGGCGATCAGGTTGCTTAAAGAGCTCAACCTGCGGCCGCGTCGAACTATTCGCGTCGTGCTCTTCACAAACGAAGAGAACGGACTCCGCGGTGGGACCGCTTACCGCGACGCGCACCGTGCTGAAATCGCCAAACACATTTTTGCTATCGAGTCTGACTCAGGGATTTACCGGCCCGAAGGATTGGGCCTCGCGGACAACTCGCCATTGCTCGCGCGGGCAAACTTACGTGAGATTGCGAAACTTCTGTCAGGTATCGCGGCCGATCGAATCGCGGCGGATGGAGGAGGCGCTGATATTGGTCCAATCATGCGTGAGGGTGTAGTGGGAGCAAATTTGGAGGTTGACGGTTCGCGTTATTTCGACATTCACCACACGCACGCGGACACGTTAGACAAGGTCGCTCCTCGAGATCTTTCGCTCTGCGTTGCTACGCTCGCGGTGTTTGCTTATACGGTTGCCGACATCCCGGGCTCTCTGGGTTCAAACTAGCTCAGTCGAGTTGATAGGTCGCTACGCTGGTTGGAGTTTCGAAACAACGCACCTTGTAGATCTGAACGCGATCATCGCTAATACGAGAGGAAACGCGTTCTAAAACATACTTCGCCAGGTTTTCAGCCGACGGCTGTAACTCATCAAACGGCGGCAACTCGTTGATGTTCCGGTGGTCGAGATATGTGACCACTTCATCCGCCGCCGCTTTTAACTCCACAAAGTCAACGAGCAATCCGATGTTGTCCAGCTCGCGGCCACGCGCGTAGATCTCGATCTTGTAGTTGTGGCCATGAAGGTTCTCACACTTTCCCTTATAACCGCGCAGTTGATGCGCGCTGGAGAAGTTGCGCTCGATCATTACTTCAAATTGTCCAGGCATGATTACTCGTTAACTAAAATACCCGATAGTTCCTCGATGCGCGAAGTGACGCGGCAGGGTGGCAGACTTTGGAGAAACGTGCGGCCGTAGCCTTTGGTGCGTAGACGCGGATCGAGAACAGCCAGCACGCCGCGGTCAGTCGTGCTGCGAATTAAGCGTCCGAGTCCCTGCTTCAACGCAATGATCGCCTGCGGCACGCTGTACTGGTAAAAACTCGACCCGCCATTGTCTTCGATGTAACGCTGACGCGCTGCAACAAGCGGATCGCTCGGCACCGCGAACGGCAGTTTATCAATAATCACGCACGACAACTGCTGCCCGCGCACGTCGACACCCTGCCAAAAACTCGAAGTCGCAAACAAAACGGCATTCGGTGTCTCGCGAAACTGTTTGAGTAACTGTCCCTTCGACGCGCTGCCTTGGACCAGACATGGGTAATCGATCTCTGCCCACACGTTTTCAAAAAGCGATTGCATGCCGGCGAAACTCGTAGACAAGACAAACGCGCGCCCTTCAGTAGCGTTGAGAATCTTTGCGACTTCGTCTGCCGCTGCTGCCGGCCATTCATTCGAACGGGGATCGGGCATCTGTCGCGGCAGATACAAAATCGCCTGGCTTTGGTAATCAAAGCTTGACTCGGCAATCAAATCGTCAGCGGTGTCGAGGCCGAGACGATCGCGAATGAAGTTGAAGTTGCCGCCGCTGGAGAGTGTCGCTGACGTGAGAACGACGGTCGGCACTTCTTCAAACAACTTGTCTTGCAGCAGACCGGCGACGTCGATTGGTGACGCACGAAGGAAAACGCCGCGGTTGCGACGTTCCAACCAGTAGACAAACTTCTTGTCTGCGCCCGTGATGATGAACTCGAGTTCGAAACGAATCTGACGCAAACGGCGGATCAGGCTTTCAACCTCGGGTTGTTTGTCCTGCATTGCGTCGAGTGTGGTTTCGACGCGCGTGATCGCGCCTTCAACGAACAGGTAGAGTTCGCCGAGCTGTGTGGGTTCTAGTTCGCCATCGGTGTTTCGTCGCGCAAAGGTGCCGGGAATGATCGGATAACGACCGTCTTCGCCGCGTCCGTCACGAAAGCCCATCCAGAAGCTGTCAGCGAATCGCGAAAGCCGCGCGACGCTGTTGGTCAACTCGCGATCGGTACCAGCGTCTTCGATCGTCAACCTGCTCAGGTCGCGCACTAAGTCTTCAATCTGATAGTTCGAAACTTGTGAGCCGAAATACTCCGACGCAACGTCTTCGATCAGATGCGCTTCGTCGAGAATCACTGCTGTGTAATCCGGCAGTACCGAGCCGTAGCTGTTGTCGCGCAAATTCAGGTCTGCGAAGAAGAGATGATGATTAACGACGACGATGTCGGCTTCCTGCGCGCGATCGCGCATTCGCGTGATGAAACAGGGATCGAAGTCAGGGCACTTCTGTCCGAGACATGATTCAGGGCGCGCGTCGATGTGCCGCCAGAACGAAAGTGATTCGGGAAGGTTTGCGAGTTCTGCGCGATCGCCGGTTTCGCTTTCTTGCGACCAGTGGCAGACCTCTTCGAAGTAATCGACTTCTTCGAGACCTTCGAGCACGGGCGCGGATTGTGCGCGCGCGAGACGGTTGAGGCAGAGATAGTTGTTGCGTCCCTTCATGTAGGTGGCTTTGAAGGGTTTTGGCAGAACACTCTGGAGAAAGGGTATGTCTTTCTCCATTAGTTGTTCCTGAAGATTCTTTGTTCCGGTGGAGATGATCACTCGGCCGCGTCCACCGAGTGCGGCGGCCACAGCGGGAACGAGATAAGCGAGGGTCTTACCCGTTCCAGTTCCCGCTTCGACGATAAGATGTCGCTGCTCTTCAAAGGCGCGCATCACCGCCTGGGCCATCTCGATCTGTCCCGGGCGGTATTCATATTCGGGATGCGCCTTGGCGATTAACCCCTCGGGCCCAAAAACCTCTTCCATAAGTACGGCAGCCTGGTTGAAACGCGAAAAGCTCACGAAGCATACACGGCTGTACAGGCTATGCAAAATGCAGTGTGGAAATCATGTCTTTGCTAACCGGTAGCCATCATATTTTTAAGAAGTCTGGCACCATCTTCGTTATTCCGGTTCACGCAAACCGTGTCAGATCAGTCTACGTCAAACGAGTCATTGAACTCGTCGAGCAAGCGAAAGGAAGCGACAAATGAAACCTGAGTTGACGTACCCGGTGGTGATTTATCCGGCAGAAGAAGGAGGTTATGTCGCTGAGGTGCCGGCGCTGAAAGGCTGCCTGGCTCAGGGAGAAACTCCCACTGAATGTCTGAAAGAACTGAGAAAGGTTCAGGCGCTTTGGCTCGAGAGCGCTAAACGAAATAACGAAAAGGTGCCGAGTCCAGCACAGGTACTGGCCAAGCTTCGAAAGTTGGTGGCGTAAACCTTGCAACCGAATAAACGCGCAAAACGGAAGCACGCACCATAATGAAGATGCTCGAGATGAGCAGCGCCGCCAACGAGAGCAGCAACCACGATCGCGGCAACTATGATAGGTGGGTTCCCTTACGCAAGCCTTTTGCCACCGCCAGCGATTATCGATCTAGCAAACGAACAAAACCTGCCTGGTCGAAGTGGTGGTCGGTCGTCAATGAATTAGAGATGCCCCGCTCCGTCATAACTACGAAGCTGACGGCGTCGCACAACGACCAAGCTTTGTCGATACGTTCAAAAAGGAGTTGCATAGCTCTTTCGTGCAACTCACGCGAAATCCACATGACTTCAACTTCAGAGCCTGAACTGATGGCCTCGACAAACTGGAGCGCGGCTGTAAGCGGAGCGCGTCTTGAAATCGCCAAGGCAACAAACTGCGCCAACACGTAATTATGCGTCAGCCGATTGTTGGTTGCGTCGAATCTTTCTATCGCTGAAGAGTGTCGATGATCTCTCGCGTCGAAGAGACACATCAAACCAGAAGTGTCAATAAACATTCACTACTTTGCCTCGTGAGGGCTCGCAAACTCGCGAGCGAGGTCAATGTCTAAACGTTCGTTATCGGCGGACTGAGAATCTCCGCTGTCCCAAATTCCAAAGAATGAGTGAATGGAGGGAGTGCCATTGACGGTGCCGGGCGTCGTCTTTCGTACCAGAGCCTCGGCAAACTCCAGAACCTCTTGCTGCAGATCTTCCGGTAACTGACTCAGCAGCCGCTCTATTTTTTCCTTGTCGACGGCCATCTAAAACTCCCTAAGCAAGGATACACGGCGCTGCCGCCTAAGAAAAGCCCATCTATAAGCATCGTATCAACACTCCGCTCCGCGAACTCCTGATCTAACGCTTGTCGCGTCAGGCCACAGTGAGTAAAGAAAATTCCTCTCTAGTTTCGATAAATCAGTTTTCTTGGAATTCTCCTTCACCGCTAAACTATCGTTGCTCAATATGTCTCCTCCGTCGCGCATACAACGGGAAGCGGGCGGTGAGGGCGGCGACGTCGCGGCGGACTTTGTTGCGGACTTCTTCGGATTGGGGGGCGTGAATCACCTCCGCGATTAAACGTCCGATTTCACGCATCTCCGGTTCTTTCATCCCCCGCGTCGTCACCGCAGGCGTTCCGATGCGCAGTCCTGAAGCAACAAACGGCTTGTTCTGATCGAAAGGTATCGTGTTCTTGTTGACCGTAATCAACGCCGCTTCAAGCGCCTTCTCCGCATCTTTTCCAGTAATCCCTTTTCCGTCCATCCACACGTCAACGAGCATCAGGTGATTGTCTGTGCCACCGGAAACGAGTCGTAAACCCTGCTCCTGAAGTTCAGACGCAAGCGCCCGTGCATTTTTCAAAACCTGCCGCTGATACTCCTTAAAATCTTCGCGCAGCGCTTCACCCAAAGCGACGGCCTTTGCCGCTATGATGTGAACGAGTGGCCCACCCTGCACGCCGGGAAACAGTTTGCGATCGATCTCTTTGGCGTGCTCTTCCTTGCAAAGAATGAGTCCGCCGCGCGGACCGCGAAGCGTCTTGTGAGTTGTGGTCGTGACGTAATCAGCATGAGGCACCGGCGAAGGATGAAGACCAGCCGCAATTGGACCAGCAATGTGAGCAATATCAGCAAACACCCGTGCGCCCACGCTTCGCGCAATCTCACCGATGCGCTGGAAATCAAGAGTGCGTGGATACGCAGATGCGCCACACACCAGCAACTTCGGCCGATGCGTCTCCGCAATACGTTGCAACTCATCGTAATCGATCTGCTCTGTTTCTTTTGAGACGCCGTAGTCCGCGACCTTGTAACTGATTCCGGAGAAGTTCATCGGATGCCCGTGCGTGAGGTGTCCACCATGCGACAGATTCATTCCAAGAATCTGATCTCCGTACTGAATGGCCGCCAAATAAACAGCCATGTTCGCCTGCGCGCCACTGTGCGGTTGCACGTTAGCGTGATCCGCACCAAACAATTCTTTCGCGCGATCGATCGCCGTCTGCTCAACCACATCCGTCCACTCACAACCGCCGTAGTACCGTTTGCCCGGATACCCCTCAGCATACTTGTTCGTAAACACCGAGCCCGCAGCCTCAAGCACAGCTTCGCTGACAAAGTTTTCGGACGCGATGAGTTCCAGGCCGTTCGCCTGACGTGCAACTTCGTTATCGATCGCGCCGGCGATCACCGGATCAACTTCCGCCAGCGACAAGTTTCGAGAATCAGTCATCAGTAACTCCGCTCCACATCAGAGATCTTCGCCACGCGTGAAGCGTGACGGCCACCTTCAAACTCAGTCGAGAACCACGCGCGCACAATTTTCGGAATGTCAGCAGGCGGCGTCGTACGTGCGCCAATTGCGAGAACGTTGGCGTCGTTGTGCCGGCGCGCGAGTCGTGCGATCTCTTCAGACCACGCAACGGCCGCACGCACACCTGGAACCTTGTTAGCAGTTATCGCCATCCCGGTGCCTGAGCCGCAAACCAGTAGTCCCTGCTCAACTCGTCCATCAGCGACCTGCTCAGCGACGCGGCGCGCGTAGTCGGGATAATCGACCGACTCTTCCGACGCTGTTCCGAGATCGTCAAACTCGACACCCAGATCGGCGAGCACCGTCTTCAACCGCTCTTTCTCAGCGTAACCAGCGTGATCGCTGGCGAGAGCAATTCTCATTTCTGACTGATCCTTCTTGCAGGAAGTATAAAGAAGAAGTTGGATGGTAACTCACTCCAATCGCACCCGCAAATTTGCCTAACTTGTAGTCGCTAAGCGAGAATGCACGGTCTATGCGCTGGTCAAGTTCCTTTATCCCTACTCTCCGTGAAGACCCGGCTGACGCCGAGGTCATTTCGCATAAACTATTGCTGCGCGCAGGTTTGATCCGGCAACTTTCAGCGGGCATCTATTCGTACCTGCCGTTGGGCCAGCGCGTCGCACTTAAGATCATGCAGATCCTGCGTGAAGAGATGAACGCCATCGGCGGCCAGGAGTTTTATCTGCCGGCGCTTCACCCGGCTGAGATCTGGCAGGAGTCAGGCCGTTGGAGCGCAATTGGCGACGAGATGTTTCGTCTCAAAGATCGTAAGGGCGTAGACATGTGCCTGGGCATGACGCATGAAGAAGTCTTCACTGCGATCGCGCGCAACGAAATACGTTCGTACAAACAACTGCCACAAGTCTGGTATCAGATTCAAACTAAGTTTCGTGATGAAGCACGGCCCAAGTCAGGACTGACGCGCATACGTCAGTTCATCATGAAAGACGCATACACATTCGACGTCGATCGCGAAGGACTCGACAAGTCGTTCATCGATCAGCGTGAAGCTTACAAAAA
>Ga0068861_100002147_pt1 | contig 12766 bp, 6 predicted proteins | sample KBSSwiS42_FD_66593 | JGI IMG/M metagenome (GOLD analysis project Ga0068861, IMG submission 66593) | Switchgrass rhizosphere microbial communities from Kellogg Biological Station, Michigan, USA - KBS Switchgrass S4-2 | ecosystem: Host-associated > Plants > Roots > Rhizosphere > Soil ...
TGGCCTGCCGCTGCTCCATGCTCTCGTCCTCGGAGGTTGGTCGGCAGCGCTGCTGGCGCTCACGCGGCCCGCCGTCGCTGCGGAGACAAAGGTCTCCGCGGCAGCCGCGGCCAACGCCAAGCTTCACGTGCGCATCGGGCCTGGACGCGGCAGCGGACAGCGCAAGCTCGAGCCCGCCGAGCCCGCGCGCTCCAGCGAAGCGCCGGCCAGCGAGGAGCGAATCCGAGACGATGCGTCAGAGGTCTCTCTGGATTCCGAGCTCCGCTCGCTGCGAGAAGCCGAACGCGAGCTCTTTCCCGAGCCACGCACGCGGCCCTACCCCGAGCTCGACGGAGAGATCCCGCTCGCCATCGAGCGGCCGGGGCCGACACTGAACCTGACGGGGCTACCGCTCGCAGCGAGCGTGCCGAGGGTGGCAAAGCCCACGACCAGCAGCGCCTGGGCCCGCGACTTGAGTCCGCCGGATCTGCCTTGCAGTTATGAGCAGCGCACGCTCGACTACATCAAGTTCTATCGAGACACCGTGCGGGGCCGCGCCATCACGGAGATCTGGGCGCGCCGCGCGGGCCGCTACGCCGCCATGATTCAGGCCGAGCTCGTACGCGCGGGCTTGCCGAGTGACCTGCTCTGGCTGTCGCTGGTGGAGAGCGGCCACAACTCGAGCAGCCGTTCCCGTGCCGGAGCGGTGGGGCTCTGGCAGTTCATTCCAGAATCTGCGCGCCTGTACGGGCTCAGCGTAGATCGCTGGGTAGACGAGCGACTCGATCCGCTGCGCTCGACCCAGGCGGCCGTCACATATCTGGCTGAGCTCTGGCGTCGCTTCGGCAGCTGGGAGCTCGCCATGGCCGCGTACAACATGGGCCACGCCGGGCTCACACGTTCGATCCGCAAGTACAACTCGAACGACTTCTGGCGGCTCGCGCGCCTGGAAGCGGCGCTGCCCTGGGAGACGGCGCTGTACGTGCCCAAAGTGCTGGCCACGGCGATCGTGATGAAGAATCGCCGCGCGTTCGGCTTCGCGGATGTTCAGCCCGATGCCGCGCTCACCTTCGATACGGTGTACGTGGGGTCGGGCGTGCCGCTGTCGCGCATCGCGCAACATGCCGGGGTCGCGGAGAGCGCCATCACTGGGCTCAATCCGCAGTACCTGAAGGCGCGCACGCCACCCGCGAGCGCGGGTGAAGCGCCCCGACTCTGGCCGGTATACGTGCCCGAGGGTCAGGGGGCGAGCGTGACGCGCCGGCTGGCAGAGGCGGACGCTCCGCAGCAAGAATACGCCGGCGTCCGCGTTCGGGTCGGCGACAGCGTGGCCAGTATCGCGCAACGCTTGCGCGGCTCGGAAGCAGAGCTGCGCGCGCTCAACCGGCTGGAGCTGAACGAACGGCTGCGCGCCGGCTGTACGTTGCTGGTGCCGCGGGCCTGGCTCTCGAGCGAACAGGGGCAGCCGCTCGCGCCCCTGGCGGACTCCGAGAGCGTGGTGGTGCTGCCACCGTTTCGCTTCTCCTATGCCGATCGCGAGCGGGTCTTCTACCGCACACTGCCGGGCGATGATCTCGACGGCCTGGCCAGCGCCCTCGAGGTCCGCCGCGACGACCTACTGGTCTGGAACGGGCTCGATCCCAACGCCAATCTCCAGGCAGACATGGTGCTGCAGGTGTTCGTGCCGAAGGACGCCGCCAGCGAGGCCGTCCGACTCGTGGGAGAACGCAACACCGGAGAACAGCTCGAGGTGGGGAGCCCCAGCTTTCTCGCCCATTTCGAGGCCGAACAGGGGCGCCAGCGGCTGCAGATCCTGGCCCGCGACGGCGACACCCTGCAGATCATCGGCAAGCGCTACGAGCTCAGCCCGGGCATGATGGAGCGCATCAACCACTTTGGCCGCGACCGGCGCCTGAGCGAGGGCGCTGCCGTGGTGGTGTACGCCAAGGAAGGCGCCACCGCCAGCGAGGTGCTGTGGTCGCGTGCCCCCGAGCCGCTGCCGCCGGTCGCCCCTCCTTACCCCGCAGCCCTACCCGGCGACGCCCGCCGCTAGTAAGCTCCTGCCTCATGAGCCATCTCGCCGCGTTGGTGCTTGCCGCTGGACAGAGCCGGCGCATGAAGAGCCCCCTCAGCAAGGTGCTGCATCCGGTCGCGGGCCGCCCGCTGGTCTACTATCCCGTCGCCGCCGCGCGCGCCGCAGGCGCTGCGCAGGTGGTGGTGGTCACGAGCGCCAAGGACAAGGGCGCGATCGAGCAGTACCTGGTCGGCGCGTTTGGAGCCGACCTGATTCGCATCCGCGTTCAGGATCCGCCTCGTGGCACCGGAGACGCCGCGCGCATTGGCCTCGAGGGCCTGGATGCCAGCGCCGAGCGCACGCTCATTCTGTACGGAGACGTGCCCTTGCTCGAGCAGACGGATCTAGCGCGTCTGGCCGCCACCGCGCAGACCGAGACGGAGCTCGGGCTCGGCACCTGTCGCTTGCGCGATCCGCACGGCTACGGCCGCATCCTGCGCGACACGCACGGGCAAGTGCTGGGCATCGTGGAGCAGAAGGATCTGAAGGACCCCGCCCACGCGGCCATCGCTGAAATCAACACCGGGCTGTACGCCGTGTACGTCAGCGCCCTGCGCAGCGCACTCGCCGGGCTCTCCAACGACAACGCACAGGGCGAGTACTACCTGACGGATATCGTGGCCTGGTTCTCGAGCCGCGGTCGCGTTCAGGCGGTAGATCTCTCCGAGGACGCCACTCTGGGCGTAAATGATCGCGCACAGCTGTGTGAGGTCGAGGATCGCATGTTCGCGCGCATCGCGCGGCGTCATCGCCTGGCAGGCTCGAGCATCGCTTCGGGCGTGCGCATCGACGACGCCGTGTCGATCGGCAGTGACGTCACGCTGCACGCCAACGTGCAGCTGCGCGGCAAGACCGAGGTCGGCGACGGCTCGCTGATCGACGTTGGCTGCGTGCTCGAGAACGCGCGCGTCGCCGGCGGAGTAACCGTGCTCCCCTACAGCGTGGTGGCCGATAGCGAGCTCGGGCCCGGCTGCCAGATCGGGCCTTTCACCCATGTGCGTCCCCACAGCGTCCTGGAAGCCGAGGTCAAGCTCGGCAACTTCGTCGAGACCAAGGCCACGCGCCTGCGCCGCGGCGCCAAGGCCAACCACCTGTCGTATCTCGGCGACGGCGACGTGGGCGAAAACACCAACATCGGCGCGGGCACCATCTTTTGCAACTACGACGGCTTCGCCAAGCACAAGACCACGATCGGTCGAGACGTCTTCATCGGCAGTGATTCGCAGCTGATCGCGCCGCTGAACATCGGAGACGGAGCCTACGTAGCCACCGCCAGCAGCGTGACCGAAGACGTGCCCGCCGATGCCCTCGCCATCGGGCGGGTTCGCCAGAATAACAAGCCCGGCTACGCGCCGCCGCTGCGAGCGCGCCTGAAGGCCGCCGCCGTTGCCGCCAAGAGGGCCTCCGGAGCGGCCGCTGGCGAGCCCAGCCACGAGCCGAAACGGCAAAAGTAGCTGCTCGTCGATGTTCGAGCATCCCTTCGACGCCGTCAGCTGGGAAGAGCTGCGGGCTCGGCAGAGCGCCAAGTGGACGGTCTACGATCCAGACGTCCTGCCGGCGTGGCTGGCGGAGACCGACTTTCCGCTGGCCGAGCCGATCCGGCGCGCGCTGCACGCGGCCGTCGAACGCGGCGACACCGGCTACGCCACGCGTGGCGATCTCGGCGCGGCGTTCGCGGACTGGTCGGCGCTACACTGGGGCTGGGCGCCGCACGCCGCCGACGTGCACCTGGTCGTCGACGTCGTGACCGGCATCGCGGAGCTGCTGAAGGTTGCCACCCAGCCGGGAGATCGCGTCGTGATCGATCCGCCGGTGTACCCGCCGTTTGCCAGCACCATCACGCGGCTCGGGCGGGTCGTGGCGCCGATCCCGCTCGCGACCAGCGGCGAAGGTTGGGCTCTCGATCTGGACGCCGTGGCTCACGCCTACCAGGCGGGGGCACGCGTCCACCTGCTCTGCTCGCCCCACAATCCCACCGGCATCGTGCACTCGCGCCAGACACTGGTCGCGCTCGCGGAGCTGGCGCACGCGCACCAGGTGTGGGTGATCTCGGACGAGGTACATGCGCCGCTCGCCCTGTCGGGCAGCACGCATGTGCCGTTCGCGGCGGTCTCGGAGGCGGCGGCGGCGCGCGCCATCGTCCTCACCTCCGCTTCCAAGACCTGGAACCTCGCGGGCTTGAAAGCGGCGTTGCTGGTCGCCACGGGCGAGGCGCCACGCAGCCTGCTCGCCCGGCTGCCCCCGGACCTGCCGTATCACGCCGGGCACTTCGGCGTGATCGCCTCGTGCGCGGCATTTCGCGAGGGGGAAGCCTACCGTAGCGAGCTCCTGGCTGTGCTCGATCGCAATCGGCGGCTGCTCGGCGAATTGCTGCGCGAACAGCTGCCTGAGGTGCGCTATCTGCCGCCCCAGGCCGGCTACCTCGCGTGGCTCGATTTCCGGGCGCTGAACGCGGGCGAGGATCCCGCCCGCCGTCTGCTCGAGCGCGGCCGGGTGGCGCTCTCTTCCGGGCCCTCCTTCGGCAGCCAGGGTCGTGGCTTCGCTCGGCTCAATATCGGAACCACGGCGTCGCTCATGCGCGAAGCCGTGGCGCGCATGGCCAAGGCCCTCCGCTAGCGCGTGCGGGCAGAGACGCGAGGTCCGGCCGTTCCGGCCCCGGGTTCACCGGCGAGCAACGCTGCCGCGCTCGCGGCGTGTCAAATCGATTTCAGTGAGACGCTCCAAAGTCCGTATTCATCGGTAGGCCACGCGCTCGCCCGATGGTGTACCAAAACGTAGATTCACGCGCTCCACCTCGCCCTGAGCGCAAGGCTCGAGACACCCGGAATCTCGCGGGTTTCGAGCTGATCCGGAGGCTGGGAGCGGGTGGCATGGCAGAGGTCTTCCTCGCGCGCCGGCGCTGTGCCGAAGCCACCTACAAGGTGCTCGTGGTCAAGCGCATCCTGCCGGAGCACCTTTCGGCACCTAACTTCCGAGCCATGTTCGCCGGTGAAGCCCGGCTCGCCACGCGCCTGAATCACCCCAACATCGTACAGGTCTACGACTTTCAGGATGCCCAGGACGAGGGCCAGCTGCTCAGCATGGAGTACGTGGAGGGACCCGACCTAGGCAAGGTCGCCCGCCGCGCTCGCGAAGAGAAGCAGCCCTTTCCGCCCTTCGTCGCCGCGCACATCGCGGCGGAGGTAGGGCGCGGCCTGCACTACGCGCACGAGCGCAAGGACGATCGTGGCCAGCCGCTCGAGATCGTGCACCGTGACGTCTCGCCGCAAAACATTCTGGTGAGCTTCGACGGCTCGGTCAATGTCGCCGACTTCGGCATCGCCACGGCCAGCATGTTTCGTGAAGAGCGCGGCGTGCTCAAGGGCAAGGTCGGCTACATGTCCCCTGAGCAAGCACGTGGGGAGCAAGTCGACCGGCGTTCGGATGTCTTTTCTCTGGGCGTGGTGTTGTATGAGCTCTTGACGGGAGGGCCCCTGCACCGCGCCGCCGAAGGGCGCGATCTGCTCGATCGGGTGCGCCAGGCCAGCATCGAGGCCCCGAGCGTGATCGCTCCCGGCATTCCGCCCGAGCTCGAGATCATCGTGATGCGCGCGCTATCGCGCAATCGCGAGGATCGCTTCCAGACCGCTCGCGAGTTTGCAGCAGCGATCACGCGCGTGCTCCTGGAGAAGCAGGTGCTCGTCGACTCCGACGTGGTCGGAGCCGTGATCTCGCGCTTCGTCTCGCGCGAGCAGCACGAGCCCGAGAGTGCGCGCGATCCGGAGTCCACCGGGTCGCGCGCCAGCAGCTCGGTAGCCGCTCACCACCCCGATGTTCCTGCGCGCGAAGGCACGAGCCCCTCACGAGCGCGCGGGCGCCTGAAGAGCCAGGCCGCTCGCGAAGTCCGACACATCGCCATCGTGACCCTGAGACTGCACGAGCTCGATGCTCTGCGCTCGGCGCTCGGCGAGCAACCGAGCGCGCGCGTGGTCGCGCAGCTGCGCGCCACGCTCGGCGAGATGGCCTTCAAGCGCGGCACGAGCTGGACCTGGCGACAGGCATCCCCAGCGGCGCCGGGGATCCATTCGGCCCAGGCCGTGATCGGGCTTCTGGCCCACCCGTACGGCGCCGCCGCGGACGCGGGGCGGCTCGCGGTCGATGTACACGAGGCGATCCAGGGTGCGTGTGATGCGCTGCCCTTGCAGCTGGCGGCCAGCGTGGGCATCGTGCGGGGGCTCGCAGCGGGCCGGCGCGACGACGCGGGCCACCTGGTGCAACCGAGAGTGCAGGAGTCGGGAGCCCAGCTCGCCGCCCTGCTCGCCGAGCGAGCTCCGCCCGGTCAGACCTGGGTCGCGGGCGGCCTGTACCGCGTGGTGCGACGCGACTTCGTCTGGTCCGACGTGCCGACGCTGAACCTGGGCGCCGACGCAGGTCAGCGCTTGCCACGCAACCTGCACACGTACGCGCTGCGCCGCCCGCTCAGCCGAGAAGAAAAGCAGCAGCAAGCGCTGGCCATCCGCGATCTGATCGGACGCGACGCGGAGCTCGCGGACCTGCACGCCGCCTACCACGAGGCCGTGAACCGCGAGCACGGCCTCGGCAACATCGTGGCGCGCGTCGTCAAGGGTGAGATCGGCATCGGCAAGACCGCACTCACCAGCGCCTTTCTGGCAGAGCTGCCGCCCGGCGCGCGGCTGCTGCGCGTGGACTGCTCGCCGGCGCAACGCGAGCTGCCTTTCTACCACATCGGCCAGTGGCTGCGCGAGCTGACCGGAGCGATGCTGGATCAGCCGCTGGAAGAGGCCGTCGCGCTCGTCGGGCATGCCCTCGGCGAAGCCTTCTCGAGCGATCAGCGCGCGGAGATCGTTCAGCACATGAGCGAGCTCGCCACGGGCCGCCTGGCTCGGGCGAACGACGAGGCGGACGTGGCCAAACACCGTCGCTTCATGACGGTGGGTTTCCGGCGCACGTTCAGCTGGATGGCGCAGCAGGCGCCGCTCGTGGTGGTGCTGGACGGCGTGCAGTGGGCGGACGCGCAGAGCCTCGAGGTGCTCTCGGGCCTGGTGCGGCATGCGGACGCGCTGCCGATCTTGTTTCTGCTGGTGACGCGCCCCGACGACCACGTCGCCACGCTGATCGCCGACGTCGTCACCATCGAACTGCTCGGGCTCAGCCACGAGAACCAGCTGCGCCTGGTGCAGGAGCACCTGGGCGTCGTCCATGGCGTCGCGGAGGTATGCGCGGAGCTGTTGCCGCGCGCGGCGGGCAACCCCTTCTTCTTGCTGGAGATGGTGGATGCGCTGCTGGAGCGGGGCGGGGTCGACTACACCCCGGGCCCCGACGGCGCGCAGCGCCTGGTGCGGGTCGAGGGCAGCGACGCGGCCTCCAAGGCGCTGCCTTCCACGCTGGAGCAATTGATCGCCGACCGCCTCAATGAGCTGCCGCCCGAGGAGCACCGGGTCATCGCCTGGCTGGCCGTGGCCGGTGGCCCGCTCTCTGCCCCGGAGCTCGACGCCTTGATGGAGTGTGAGGCGGAGGAGACGGTGGCGAGACTGTGTGCCCGTGGTCTGTGCGACGCTCAGGCCGATTCTGTGGACCTACGTCACCCCCTGGTGCGCGACGTCGCCTATCTCGGCGTCGAGGAGATCGAGCGCGGTCAGATGCACTGCCGCCTCGGCGAGCGCATGGCCGCTGCGCCCCTGGCGCGCGGGCTCGGCGCGGCCATCGTAGGTCGCCACTTTGCGCGCGGAGGGGATGGCGTGCGAGCCGGGCAGTTCTTTCTACAGGCTGCCGCGGCCGCGTTCACGAGCTACCAGCTGCCGCTCGCCACGCGCTACTTCGGCCGCGCGCTCGCCGTGCTGCCGGACTCACATCCCGAGCGGCCGCGCGCGCTCGAGGCGCTCGAGACCATCTGCCGCATTCAGGGCCGCTGGAAGGATCGGCGGCTGCACCTGAGCGAGCTGCGGCGCCTGGCCTGCTCCAACCGCACGGCGCTCGGGGGCGCAACGGCGCTGGTGCGCAGCGCGCGCTTTGCGATGGACTCGGGGCAGCTGGCGCAAGGCCTCACGCTGGCGCAGAAGGGCGAACAGGCGGCGCACCAGGCTGGACTGTTCAACCTCGAGGTCGAGTGCTTGTCGCTGCTGGCGGAGATCTTGCGTGACCTGGGCGACATCCAGGGCGCGCTCGGTGCCTGCGACCGCGCACTCGCGGCGAGCCGACGCTCCGGCGTGGAGCTGCGGCTGCGCGCGGAGGTGCTGCGTTCGCGCGGCACCTTGCTGCTGCGCGTAGGCCGCGTGCAGGAGGCGGTCAACGCCCATGCCGAGGCCATCGCGGTGTTCAAGCAGACTGGCGCTCAGCGTTCCGAGGCGCGCGCCAAGAATGCGCTGGCGTTCGCCATGTTCGTGCTCGGGCGCTTCGAGGACGCCATCGCTCTGTCGCTGGAGGCGATCCGCATCGACCTGAGCATCGGCGGCCGCTTTCAGATCGCCAAGACCCTGAGCCAGATCGGTCAATGCTACTGGCGGCTCGGCGATGTGCAGCGAGCGCAGGCGTACCTGAAGCGCGCGCGCCACGCTCACGAACGCTACGCCGACCAGGACGGGCGTTGCGACACGCTGCTCTCGAGCGCGCAGATCCTGATCGAGATCGGCGACCTCAGCGCTGCCGAAGCAGCCATCGGCGATGCTTCGGCGCTGATCGCAGCGACGGGCAACGACTACGACTCGGTGCACGAGAAGCTGGTGCGCGCGCTCCTGGCCCGCCAGCGTGGCGATCACAAGAGCGCTGTGATGCTCGCCTTTTACGCACGCCAGGTGGCGGAGGCGCAGGCCTACGTGGCATTCCACTTCTACGCCATGTCGATCGAAGCCGCGGCGCGCGTCGACAAGGGCGAAGCGCATATCGGCATCTTGCTCGCCACCACGGCGATGGGTGCGATCGAGACCTTGCAGGGCTCGGAGTACGGCCTCGAGACGCGCCTATTGTGCTGCCATGCACTGACAGCGGCCGCCTCTCCTCAGGCCGGGGAATTCCAGCGCCGCGCCAGCAACTATGCCCAGTCCTTGCACGACCTGATCCGCACTCCCGATCTGCGCCAGGGCTTTGCGCTGCGCCCGCTGCTCGCGCCGTTCCTCAACGAGCGCCCCTGGATCGAGGACTGACGTCCCCCCGGCGGGCGGGCGCGCGCGCTCGTCTGCCCTGGCCTCGGCGCCACACGGTGGCGGTTTGCCTCCACGTGCTACTTGCTGCGTTTGCGGGCGGGCACCTTGGCGCCGCGGCGGCGTGCTTCCGAGAGCCCGATGGCGATGGCTTGCTTGCGGCTCGTGACCTTCTTCTTCGAGCGACCCGAGCGCAGGCTGCCCTTCTTGGCCTCGTGCAGTGCTCGCCCCACCTTCTTCGAGGCGGCCTCAAAATAGCGGCGCGTGCTGCGCTTCTTGCTGCGCCTGCCGTCTGTGCTCGTGCGCGTGCTGGCTCGTTTTGCTCTTCGGGTAGCCATGGTTACTCCTTACTTTCGTGCATCCGCTGGCGAGGGTTCAGTCGTGGACGAGGTCGAACGTTCGCGCGCCGCCCGCCCGCCACCCGCGTCGGGCCCGGTCGTTGCTGCGGCGGAGGCCAAAGGCTCTTCCGCGGGCGGCGGCATCGGCAGATCCTTGCGGGCGTCGGAATGACTGGCGCAATGCGCGCTAGCGAGCGCACACGCGATCAGAGTCACGAGCTGGGTCGCTCGGGACAGCGTCGACCGAGGCGTGGTCGACCGGGATGTCGTCGATCGGGGCATGGATCTCCAGGCTCCGGCTCGCAGCTGAGCTGAGCGGCGCACACCGGAAGTGTTCAGAGCCCCTGGTGCAACCGATGTGCCAGCAGCGGCACACCTCGCGCGTTGCGCGAGCGGCGTCGCAGCTTTCCCCTGCCCCGTGAGCGCGCGAGCGGCATCAGCCGAGCGCGCGACGCCTTATTCCTTGCCCCTCAGCAAGCCCTGCGTGACGTCGCCATGGTCGAAGAGCGCCGAGAGTAGCCCGCAGCGGTAGGGCTCAGCCGTCTTGTCGCACGAGCTCGCTTCGGCTTTCAGGGCGTCGACCTTGACCTCATAGGTTTCGTACGGCGCGTTCACGTCCGACGCGTACACACCATTGGGAAACCCCGGGTAGTCCTCCTTCCCTTCGTCGACGTGGCAGTTGCCACATTTGGTGGTCCTCGGCGTCTGCACGATGCGGTCAAACAGCGTCGACTCACTCACGTCGCGCGTGATCGGGAATAGAATCTCGGCCTTGATCGAGCGCGAGATCTCCGGCCGAAAGCCAAACTCCAGCGTGTTGCTGGCCATACCCTCGAACACGATCGACAACTCCAGGTTGTCGCGCAAAATGAAGGTGCGCGGGCTGCGCGGTCCGGGCGCGGGCTGCAGACTTTGATCGCTCGAGGTCATGTAGAGCGAGAGCGGACGGTCCAGCGCCTGGAGAAAGCACTCCAGCGAGGTCGGCTTGGGCAGCGTGTTGATGAGGATGATCGCCTCCGAAATCGTCTTCGGAGAGCCTGACACTCCAGTGGCTGGCTTGCACCGTGCCGACTCTGGCGGCGTGGTGTCTGGCGGCGTCACGAGCATTCCGGTCGGGGTCATCTCGTTCGTGGACTCGCCCGGCTCGATCGCTGGCGGGATCTCCACCGACACGACCGGCGTCGTCTCCGGCGGCACATCCTTCACCTCACCCGGGGCCTCGAGCGGCGCGAACAGCGTGTCCTTTTTCTCGGGACTGCCACACGCCAACGCGCAGGCGGCCAGGCCCGACCACAGTACGCGTCGCCCTGTACTGTTCCATCTCGTCATGACCCTGTGATCTACCAGCATCTGGCCTCCAAGTAAGCACAGGGTAGTGAAAAACCCGAAATTGGAGCAAGCCGGTACGCAGGCCTGCGATGCGTCGGATCGCCCTCGCGCCGCGGTTCTCGTTCCCCGCTGATGCTCCTGCGTTTTGCTCCTGCGTTTCCGCCGACGTCGGCAGGATCGCTGACCGGTCTCCGGCCCTGACGGCGCACGGTCACAAGTCGGCGTTCGGCCAGGCTTTTCCGACGTTAGCCCGCGCCCGGAGTCATCTTGCGCCGCAATTTGGCCAGCCGAAGGGCGACGGCCACCTGTTGCACCAGAGACTCGTCGTCGCCCTTGTTGATCAGCGTCCCGTCAAAGCCGAGCTCCTTGTATCCACGGGAAAGCGATTTATCCGACGTATACAGAAAATAGAGTGGGCTGGTGCCGGAGCTCTGCCCCAGCATCCGGAGCGACCGCAACACCTCTCCGCCGTTCATTCCGGGCATGTGAAAGTCCAGGATTACTAGATCGCAGCGCAGCAGGTGTCTTGCGGCGCCGACGGGCTGTGAGGTGGTCGCGACCTCGTAGGACTCGCGCTGCAGGCGAGCCTTGACCCGCTCCAGCACCAGCTCGCTGTCGTCGATCACGAGAAGTTTTCCGGCAACGCTCATGCTTTCCTCGCAGCCACTCCAGCGCGCTCAGGCGCCACATCCGTGTCCGAGATCGGAGTGAGTCGCAGCTCTGTGCCCAGGCGAGAGGTGGCGGCTATCCTGATACAATAGCCTGCCGAAGCGAGCTCGGCACGCGCCGCCGCCAAGCCGACCCCCGCCCCGGCAAGCTCCCCGCGGGTGACGATGGTGGAAGTACCGGACTCGAAGGCCTCGCTCAGCGCCAGAATGGCCTCTGGGCTGACGCCATGGGCACGCGCTCGGATCGCCTCGATATTGAACCCTCGACCGTCGTCGGAGACGCTGATGGCGATACCCTCCTCCGACTCCAACCCCAGAATCCTCACCATGCCCGCGGCGGGTTTGCCCGCAGCCAGGCGCTCGGCCTCTGTTTCAATTCCGTGCGCGATGGCATTTCGGAGCAAGTGACTCAGCACGCCACCCAGCACATTGGCGAGCCCATGGGGGATCTCGATGCCGCCGTGGTCCAGCTCGAGACGCACGTTCTTGCCCGCGCGCTGTGCCCAGCGCGCCACGGCCTCTGGCAGGAGCGCGGTGCTCTCCACCAGCGGCCGCTGCGCCAGCTCATCGACCCGCGCGCGCACCGAGGCGGGCAGCCCCTGTGAAGCCTCGAGCAGCCCCAGGACGCGCGAGCGCCGCACGGTGATCTGATCCAGAGCCGCGGCCCCGAGCGGGTGTTGCGCAACGAACGTCTGCTGGGCCTCGGTGAGCAACTCGGCGAGATCGTCCACGCCGCGGCGCACCTCCTCCCGCCCGCTGGCATCGCCATCGGCGTCGGCATCACGCATGCCCCCCTCTTGCTCCCGAAGCTCCGTGCGTAACTCTTGTAGCAGCGCCTCGAGCTGCGTCACGCGCGCCTCGATGCGGGTCAGATCGAAGCAACGAGCTTCTGCGCGCAGTGTGTGGAACTGCTGAAACAGCGCCTCCACGGTGGCCCGGTCGAAGCTCTGCTGCGTGCTCGCGAGCTCTCGGCACACGCCGAGCCGGCGCTCCGTGTGCTCGACGAAGCCGGCGAAGAGCTGACCGCCGCCGGAGACCAAGCGACGCACGGCAGACAGCTGGCGCTCGTGCTCGCGTTCCTTCTCGGCCACTGACCGCTCGAGCTTCCGCTTCTCGCTCACGTCGGTCGCGAGCAGCATCACCTGCTGGGAGGCCGCCCCACCGTACACCAGTCGGTATTCGAGCTCGAGCTCGAATACCGACTGGTGTACGGTGGGGCGGCCTCCCAGCAGGTGATGCTGC
>Ga0068861_100002154_pt1 | contig 12758 bp, 10 predicted proteins | sample KBSSwiS42_FD_66593 | JGI IMG/M metagenome (GOLD analysis project Ga0068861, IMG submission 66593) | Switchgrass rhizosphere microbial communities from Kellogg Biological Station, Michigan, USA - KBS Switchgrass S4-2 | ecosystem: Host-associated > Plants > Roots > Rhizosphere > Soil ...
AAAATCCCCGCGCGAGCCGTGGAGACGCGTCGGCGCGGTACACCCTTTGGCGCAGCAACTCGTCCGGCAACAGCCGAGCACCAGCCGTCCGCGCAGCCAGAGGCCCGGCGTCGGAACGACAACAGGATGAAACGCTGCTAGACGCTACACTCCCCTACATTTGATCGCGACGTGAGCCCTACGCTTACCTGCGCCAGCACGCTGCAGCAGTGTTCCGCTCTGAATCAGCACCTGCCCAGGCAGCAAGTCTTGCCCAAACCTCGAACCAGGAGTTATTCATGAAACGGCCTCCCGTCCCGTTCCGCCCTCGCCACGCTTCGGGCAGGCTTGCGAGCGAGCACGCCCCGATCAGGAGAGCGATATGAACAGCAACTTGGTGGAGGAGTTGACGAGTAGCTTGCCCACGTCCGAGCTGGTCAAGATCATCAAAGGTGCGCTCGAGTGCGGTAAGCGCAACGTTCCTTTCACGGAATCGGATCTGCTGCGGGCCAGTCTGCGCGCTTCGGCGCCGGCGGCGCCGGAAGCGCCGCCACGGCGCTGAGGGCCGGCCCCTCGACCCCCTCGACCCCTTGGCCCCTACCCTTTACGGCTGCGAGCCCCGCCCCTAATCTGCGGCCAGGCGTCGCACAATGCTCATCGGCATCGATCCGCTGCTCGGCCCCGAGTGTCTCGCTACGCTGCGCGCGATGGGGCATGGCGATGCGCTGGTGCTGGCGGACGCCAATTACCCTGCCAGCTCCACTGCGCAACGGCTGGTGCGCATGGACGGCGCGAGCATCCTGCAAGCGCTGGGCGCGGTGCTGAGCGTGCTGCCGGTCGACGACTTCGAGCCGATGCCCCTCGTCAGCATGCAGGTCGTGGATGAGCCGGACCTGGTGCCAGCGATCGTGAAGGAGATGCAGTTGCTGGTCGACCGCGTGGTGCCGGGCTCGCCGCGCATCGCGGCGGTCGAGCGCTTCGCCTTCTATGCCCTGGCCAAGACGGCCTACGCCGTGATCGCCACGGGCGAGCGGGCGTTCTATGCAAACCTGATCATTCGCAAGGGCGTGATACCGCCAACGGAGTCTCCCAGATGACCAGCTCCCTCCAGCAGGCCAACATAGAGCAGGCCAATCCCCAGCGGGCCAATCCCCAGCGGGCCAATCCCCAGCGGCCCTTGGCGCTGCGCAAGCTCGGGCGCTCGACGCTGCAGGTCACGGCCCTCGGGGTCGGCACTGCTCCGCTCGGCGATCTGTACCAGCGGGTCCCCGAGGCCGATGCGCTGGACATGCTGCGAACCGGCTATGACCTCGGGCTGCGTCTGTTCGACACCGCACCACTGTATGGCTCCGGCCTCGCGGAGCAGCGCACCGGTCATGAGCTGCGCCAGCGCCCGCGCGACAGCCTGGTGCTGTCCACCAAGGTCGGCCGCTACTTCCAGGCAGCGCCGGGTCGCGCAAATCGCGGTAACTGGGCGGGCGGGCTCGAGTTCAACGCCGTGCTCGACTACAGCTACGACGGGGCGATGCGCTCGTTCGAGCAGTCGCTCCTGCGGCTGGGCCTGGCGCGCGTCGATGTGCTGTTGATCCACGACGTCGACGTGTTCACTCACGGCAGCCGGGAGGCGTGCGACCGCCGTTTCGACGAGGCCATGGCAGGCGCGTATCGCGCGCTCTCCGAGCTACGCCGGAACGGCGACGTGAAGGCCATCGGTGTCGGCGTGAACGAGTCGGACATGTGCGCTCGCTTTGCCCGCGCCGGAGAGTTCGACTGCATGCTGCTCGCCGGACGTTACACGTTGCTCGAGCAAGCCGCGCTGGATGAGTTCTTGCCGCTGTGCGAGCAGAAGGACATCGGGGTGCTCGCCGGCGGCGTGTACAACTCCGGCATTCTCGCCTCCGGGCCCAAGCTCGGCTCCAAGTACGACTACGCCGATGCGCCGGCACAGGTGCGCGAGCGCGTGGCGCAGCTGGACGCGATCTGCCGCGCCCATGGCGTGCCGCTCGCGGCCGCTGCGATCCAGTTTCCCCTCGCCCACCCCAAGGTGTCGAGCGTCGTCATCGGGGCCATCTCGGCGGCAGAGCTTCGTCAGAACTTCGAGCTGATGAGCCGCAGCATTCCAGCTGCGCTCTGGCGCGACCTGAAGAGCGAAGGCCTGCTGCGCGCGGACGCGCCGGTGCCGGGCTGAACAGCAACCGGCGCGCCTCGTTGCCGAGCGCTGCCGCGACACAACCGTTCGCCAGCAGCCGAGCGCTCACATGCGCGCGGCGGCGGAGAGCCCACGATCGATGATGGTCTGGGCGAGCTCGCTCGAGACGCCGAGCGCTTCGATGCCCGAGCCGGCCAGGGGTGGGGGCTCCTTGCTGGCCTGTTCGATGCGCGACACCAGCAGATCCGCCAGGCGCACCAGGCGCAGGCGATCGTTGGGAACGAGCTCCTTTTCCTCGTGGCGACGGCACACCTGTACGATGTCGTCGGGCAGCGCCCAGCGCATCGCCAGCTCGGCTCCAGCGCGCGGGTGGTACTTGCTCACCAGCTGCGCTGCTTCTTCGACGCTCGGTACGCTCTTCGACTCGTCCAGAATGCGGTACACGCGCGACTCGCCGATGTCGTGGAGCAGGCCGCAGAGATAGGCGTCCGAGATGTCCAGACCCAGCACGGGAGCCGCGATGCGGCACAGCACCCCGCACAGCACGCTGCGCCGGAAGGACCCCTGTACTTCGCTCTGAAAGTGCTTCATCCCCGTCATGGTCGAGGCATACACGACTTGAAAAACCAGATCGCGAGCGGCGGCCAGGCCGATGCGGGCCACCGCATCGTAAGCGCTGCGGATGGTCTGGCCGCGCGAGTACAGCGCGGAGTTGGCCGTGGCCAGGAAGCGCGCGGCGATCGGCGGATCCTTCATGATCAGCTCGGAGAACTCGCGCACGGTGCTGTCGGGGTTGTTGGCCAGCTCCAGCGCCTGCGCTGCCACCTGCGGCAAGAGCGGCAACGCCGCACGACCGCCCTCGAGCGTCTGTATCAGGGCTGCCTCGGTCATGTTGACGGCACTGGGCTGCGCCATGGGCGTGAGCAGGTGTTTGGAAATCTGAATGTTGATTTCGTATGTCATGGAGTCTTCTCCTCGAGCCATGCGCGCATAGCGTGTTCGTCCGTTTCCTCTGCGCTGGCGCCGAATGGATCTGCCATCAGTACACAATCGCGGCCCGCGCGTTTGGCCCGGTACAGCGCAGCGTCGGCCCGGCTCAACATGGAGGCAACGGAAGGATCTGGCTGGTCGGGGTCGAGCACCGCCACACCGATGCTGATGGTGATGCGCTCCGGCCCACCTTGCGCCGACAGCCGTAGCCCGGCCACGGCGCGGCGATGTCGTTCGGCCACGCGCTGGGCCTCGTGCGCCGTGACGCCGCTCACGACGAGCACGAACTCTTCGCCGCCGTAGCGGCCGCACACGTCGCCCGCCCGCCGCTCCTTGGACAGCGTCTCCGCCACGCGCTGCAGCGCCAGATCACCGATCTGGTGGCCATACGTGTCGTTGACCTTCTTGAAGTAATCGATGTCCGCGAACAAGACCGCGAAGGGCTGGCCCGCCTCGAGCGCCTTCTCCACCGCGTCGAACAGCGCGCTGCGACCGAGCGCGCCGGTCAGAGAGTCGACCGTGGCGCGGGTGCGCAAGTTGTTGCGCTCGCCACGCAAGCGCTCGACCGCGTCACGCATGCGCTTGTTGCGTAGATGCACGCGGATACGAGCGCGCAGCTCGGAGCGAAAACGTTGATCGAAGGAGCAGTAGTCGTCGGCGCCTGCGAGCAGCGCCGCCGCTGCCTGCTCCGGTTCGGCCGGCGTGGGCGCAATCAACATGATCGAGGCACTGCGAAAGGCTTCCAGTGTGCGCACCTCACCACACAGGTCGAGGCTGCGCCCATGCCCCTCGAGCACCATCAGGATCAGATCGACGTTGGTCTTGGGCTGCGACAGCAGCATTTCCGGTGTCGCCACCGGGGATGCCTGATAGCCCTCCCCCATGCACAGCTGCAGCAACTCTTGGCGCGGTCCGCTCTGTTCGGCCACGACCAGCACGTGTTGAAGCGCATCGGCCCACAGAGGAGCTTCCGAAATCCAAGACAGACGCTCGGTTCTCCCCACGTTGCTCCAGATCGGCTGTCGACTCCGGGGCTTGAACACCCCCGGTGATATGAGGCGCGGTCTCAGATCGGCACGGGCCCGCCGAAGGCGCCCCAGAAGCGCGCGAGCCAGACGCCGATCACGAGCAGCAAGAGAGCCCAGGCGGCAGGCCCGAGAGAGCGCTCGACCCAGTGCGACCGTCGCCAGCGTGCCTGCGAAGCGTGCGCCTGCCACCACGGTTCCCAGATGGCGCCCACCAGAGCCAGCACGACGATCGGCACGAGCAGCGGCGAGAGCGGATGCAGCTGGACAGCGCCCCGCAGGTCCCCGCGCAGCAGCAGCCCGGCAGCCCGAGTCAGGCCACAGCCCGGGCACGGCAGGCCGAGCAGCGCTGCCCAGGGGCAGCGCACGAGCTGCCACTGGCGCGCGAGCGCGAGCAGCAGAGCGAGCGCCAGCGCGCAGGCCGCGCGCGCAGCCCAGGCTGGTCGTCGACGATCGAGCGCACCTTGGCCCACCATGGGCTCGAAGCTTACCCCAAGCTCCGTTCTCGTCGGGCCAGGCCGAGCCCGCGGAGACTCCTGACCTGGCGGCCTTTTGGCCAAAGGCGGGGCCGGGACGCGCCAGCGTCAACTTCTCCTTAGGGATCGACGAGCTAAGTCCGTTTTCTTCCCCGTGGGCGCGCCCGCGGATACCGATCGGACTGCCATTCGAGGCTTCCACCCCGTCCACCGGGTGGCGCAGAGCTATTTGGGTAGCCTCTGGATTGCCCTGGATAAGCGGCAGGGAGACCCGGGCAAGCTCGTGCTGCTGCGGCGGCTGCAGCTGCCAAACGACACGCCCGCCGAGGCCCGACTGCACGTGGCCCGCGCCGGTCGCGACGCGCGCGATCTCCGGCACCCGAACCTGCTCTCGGTGATCGGGGTCGTGGAAGAAGGCCAGGAGCTCGCGGTGGCCCACGCACACGTCGAGGCCGAGCCGCTGCGTTCGCTGCAGTCCTGGGCAAACCTGCGAGGCCTGACCTTTCCGGTCGGCGTCAGCCTCGGGATCGTGGCCGATCTGCTGCGGGGCCTGGGCGCGTTGCATGCCGTCGCGGGCACGGCCAGCGTTTCGCCCTTCGGCGGGCTGTCTCCCGACAGCGTGCTGGTGACGCGCGCCGGCGACGCTCGGCTGTGCGACTCCCTGGTCGCGAGCTGTGCCTCGCTGCTCGAGAGCATCGGCTGTAATACGGCCAAGCTCGGCTACGCCGCCCCTGAACAGGTGCACGCGGTGGCGCCGCTCACGCCGAGCTCGGACGTGTTCGCGTGCGGAGCCATGCTCTGGGAGCTGCTCGCGGCACGGCGCTTGCTCACGGGGTCGCGGCCCGCGATCGAGCGCAAGCTGCTGGAGCACAGTTTGCCGAGCCTGGCGAGCAGCCTGCGCGGCGATCAGCAATTGACGAGCGGGCTCATCGATCTGGTGGGCCGCGCGCTGTCCCACGATCCAGCCAAGCGCCCCAGCAACGCCGAAGAGATGCTGGAGCAGCTGCAGCACTGCGGTCACGAACTGGCATCTCAGGAGCAGGTAGCGCAGTTCGTGGGCAAGCTCTCGGGGCAGCGCATGGATCGGCGCAACGCTGCCGTGCGCTCGAAGTCGTCGTCGGAGCTCGACGCGGCGGTGGAGTGGCCCATCGAGGTGGCCTCGAGCACGAACAGCAGTCGACTCGGCGCGCGACCCGCTGCCGCTGCCCCGGCGAGCGGCGCCCAGACCGAGCGCAGCTCCGAGCCCGCCCTGCCGGCGTCCTCCGCCGCCCCCTCGCCAGCGCTCCCCCCTTCGCCACACCCTTCGCCACACCCTCCGCCGGCGCTGGCCGTGGCGAAGCCGCCGCACCAGCGGCCGGCGCCCGCGGGACTGCCACCCATTGCACCCCGCCCGGGCTCCGCGCTCTCGCCTGCAGCCAACGTCACGCTGCACGCGCCGGCAGCAGGCAAGCCGATCACGGCTCGCATGGGCGCGGCGGCGGCGCCCACCCCCGCACGCAGGACATCGCCAAGCTACGTGGAGCCGCCGCCCATCCCCGAAAACTTCCTGGAGGAGGAGGACGACGAGAACGACGCGACCGTCCGCGAGCAGCATCCCGAGGACTGGCTGGGCCCTCACCCCAGCGCGGCTCTGGTGACGCCTGCCGCGAGCCCGGTGTCTCCGTCGGCAGCGGCGGCCGTTCCCAACGTCCCTGCCGCAGTCGGCCGGGGCACGGTCGCGGGCGTGGGCAAGCTGGCGCATCCCGCGCTCGCCGCCACGCTGCCTTTCGCCAGCCTCACGCCCGGACCCCTTGCGGCGCAACCCAGCGCAGCACGCTTCCCCGCACCCGCACCCGCACCCTTCCCCGCACCCGCGCCCGTCGCAGCGACGCAGCCGCGCGCCCCGGCGCCGCCCGTTGCCTGGCCGCAAGCGGCGGCAGTGGCGCCGCCCACCGCCCCGATGGCGCAGCCCATTCAGACGGCACCTTCAGCTGCCTCCGCTCGGTCCATTCCGATGGCGGCGAGCTCCTCCGTGCTGCCGCCGAGCAACACGCTACATTCGCATCGGGTAGCTCCGCCTCCGAGCTCCACGCCCTCGCGAGGGCCCGCCGCGCATTCGCTCCCACCCGGAATTCCCTCGCTGCGAGGCTACGAGCCGACGTTCGCCCTGGCGCCCGAGGAGCTCCTGCCACGCGTCGCGCCCTCGGCGCGCGTGACGCGGCCGCGCAGTGGCTGGGCGCACGCGCTCGGCCTGCGTGCGGGCAGCCCCGGGCGCGCCCGCGCGCTGCTCGCGGGAGCAGCCGCCTGCGTGGCGCTCGCCGGCGCCATCGTGGTCGTCTTGATCATGCGCCGACCGCCAGCGAACCCCGCGCTGGCGCTAGACAGCGCAGCTGCCATGCAGGGCGCACCCGCGCGCGAGCTCGCGCCGGCGGCCGAGACGCCAGACCGAGAAGCGGACCGAGCGGCAGCCGACCGCGAGCCAGGGGACCGGCAAGCTGCTGGCCAGGACGCGCCCCGCGCTGCGCAGGACGCAGCGGACGCCGCGGCGCCGGCGACGGCCGCGCCTGCCGCCGCGACGCCGAGCGTGGAGCCCGCCGGCAACGTGGCGCCGGCCCTCGACGATCGCCAGCTGTTGCAGCTGTTCGCGCTCGAGCAACACGAGCCCGGGCCGAGCTGCCCCGAGCGTGGCCCCGCCGGCAAGGCCCCGCGCGCCAGCACCAAGAAAAATGGTGCCAAGGAGGCCATCCGCTTGCTGAAGGCCGCGCGCGGCGAGTTGATGCACGGCAACAACGAAAAAGCGCTGAGCCTGCTGTGCCGGGCGACCGCGCATGACCCCTCCAACAGCCGGGCTCAGCAGGCCTTGGCCGAGCTCGCGCTGCGCTTCGGTAACACCACTCAGGCCCAGGCAGCGATCGAAAAAGCCCTGGCGCGCAGGCCCGAGGACCCCACATTGCTCGGGATTTTTGGCGATGTACTGGCGATCTCCGGCGACCTTCCGGGCAGCCGTCGCGTCTGGTTGCGGGCCATCCCGAGTGGGGGCTCGGACGACGAGCGCTTGCGGCTACTCGCCGGCACATATCGCAAGTTGGGCGATCGCTTGCTCGGGACCTCGAGCTACGCTGCGGCATGCGCTCTTTTCCGCCGCGCTCTCGTGCTCAGCGAAGGCAGCTACGCTCCCAGCATCGGCCTGGCCGAGTCGCTCCGCCGGCTGCATCAGCCGCGGGCTGCGCTGGCCTGGGCAGAGCGGGCAGCCCACGCCTTCCCCCGGGATGCCCGGGTGCAGCTGCTGCTCGGGGATATCCTGTTCGACGGCGGCCAGGAGCAAGAAGCCCGCAGCGCCTGGCGCGCCGCCCTCGAGGCGCAGCCGAACAGCACGCTCGCGGCGCAGCGCCTGGCCAACGGCAAACCCTGAGCTTTCGCTCGGTCTTCACGACCGTGCGGCGCACGGCCGTGGCCACGTTGCTGTTGGCCGCGTGCCAGAGTGGAACGCGGCCTGCCGCGGTCGCTGAAAGCCCGGAGGCGTGCCTGGCCAACCAGACGCGCCTGGTCCAGCTGCTCGAGGCACTGCCCGACAAGGGTCTGGCGGTGCGCGGCCGCGCGGACCTGCCGGTGGCGTCGCTCGCGGGAGTGATCGGCGGGGGCCGGGTGGTGGACATCAGCAGCGACGCGCTGCTGCTCGACGGCGCGCCGCTCGCAGGCGCCGACACGGTGGCACGCGTCGGCGAGCTCGAGGCCCGGCTGCGCGCCGCGACGGGCCCCGAGGTCCAGCACGCGCTCCTGTACCTGGCCGTGTCAGGCAACACCGACGTCCACACGCTGCGCAAGTACCTGCGCGCCATCCCGCGCGCCTACGACATCCATCTGGTGTTTCAATCGCCGCCGCCGCAGAGCGCTGCCGCGTCCCAGAGCAGCAGCGTGGCCGAACGGTTGCGTACCGAGACCGACCTGGACAAGCGTCGCGAGCTGGCGCGCAGCGCGTACGCGGAGCTGGCGCGTTGCCCGCAGCTGCTGACAGCCGTGGACGGAGTGGCCGCCGGCGACCCCAGCCAACGCTGGCCGGCGCTGCGAGCCGCGGTCCTGCAGGCTCTGCCGAGCTGCCAGTGCACTCAGCTGGATGCTGCCGGGCTGCGAGATCTCCTGCTGGCGGAGCAGCGCGCGGGGGCCGCGGCGGTGGGCGCGCTGCCCTTCGAGTTCATGCGCGACGAGCGCTGCGGGGCGAGCTTCGGGCTCAGCCCGGTGCAGAAGGTCGTGCAGGACATCGAAGGCTTCGACGAGAAGTTTGCCGGCGCGTACGCGAACGAGGCGCTCTCCTTCGATCAGGTCGTGACCAACGAGCGCCTGCTCAACTTCCTGTGTCAGGCCCTGCCCGGAGAGACGCTGGCCGCTTTGCAGCGCGAGCGCCGTACCTTCTTCTGGAAGGTGCCCGGTTCCCCGCGCTGCCAGGCGTGGCAGTTCGAACCCGCCGCCCCCGGTAGCCCGATGGGCACCTGGCGACGGCGAGGAGAGCATGGCCAGCTGCCGCTGGCGCTGCACTACTGGCAAGGGGCGGAGGAAATCCGGCTTTACGGCCCGCTCCCGGATGACACCAGCAAGCCCACCGACGAACGCAACTGGAGCTGCGACCAGGACTTCCGCATGCGCGCCGTGAACGCTCAGGCGATCGAGCTCGAGACCGGGCGCTGGTTCTTCGATGCCGACGCCTGCGAGAAGGCGAGCGACGAACAAGCCACCTTCCCGGGCTGCGTGACGGCGCTCGCGGGCGGTCCGGCGGATCCCGGCCATCCACCGCCGCCCACGTTCCCGGTGGAGACCACGGGCCGAGAGACCGCTCCGCGCCCCACGCCGCCGCCGGCGGCACAGAAGCCTCGACCTGGCGCCACCGCCAGCCAGCGACCCGAGACCCCGGCGGGAGACCAGCCCCTCGACGGCGACGCCGATCAGTCGGCGCCCAAACCCGCCTTGTAGTCGCCCTGTCGGAACCCGAGTACGCGCGGTTCGACACGCCCATCGGTCGCTGTGGCATCGCCTGGGGCTCGCCTGCCCCCCCGCCTCCGCGAACGTGGGCTCGGCCCCCCAAGTCCCTCTGAGACTCCAGGAGTGCCCACTGCCGCGCAGGTCAGCCGTCGCTGCCGCCCGGAGCGGGGCGTTCAGCGAATGTCCGGGACGGGAGGGCCCCCCGGCTCGCGCCGCAGCAGCAGCCGCTGCGGCGAGCCCTGTTCTCGCCAGTGCAGCAGGTCACCCTCCACGCAGTAGTCGACGAACTGGAGGTCGCTCGAGCCGGTGCTGATGGCGAGGCTCTCGTCGAGCACGCCATAGGTGCCGGACATACCCGACGAACGCTCCAGGGATGCCGAACACTGGCAGGCGCCCGCAGCGGAGCTGCAGCTTCTCTGCGCGGTAGTCAGCGTGGCACACACGCCGAGCTTGGCCTCGCTGATGTCGACGCCGAACGTCGCGTTCAGACAGGTGCGGCTCAGCTTCATCTCGACGGTGTCCGAGCGCAGCCGCTCGTCCGTCGCGGCTCCGTATTGGAACAGGACCCGACCGCTCCAGCGAGAGGTGACACTTTGCACGGCGTCCTGGCACGCTCGAGGGTCCAGATCGAGGACGGTCTCGCCCCAGAGCTGCCGGGCGCGCGGACTGAGTGCCCCCTCCTGGCAAGTGTCCTCCACTCGCCACGAGCCCGCCACGAGCCCGCCGCAGGCCTCGAAGCTCGACCCGCACTGCGGGGTTCCCTGTGTCTGCTCGGCGGCCGTCGAGCTGCCGGTCGCGCCCTCTTCGCCAGCAGCGCCCGTTGCCGTCGGCATTTCGTTCGCGGGCCCCGGCGGGTTCGGCAGCTCCGACGCGCTCGATGGATCCGGCGCGTGCTTGCCGTCTGCCGCATCCCCGCCGCAGCCGAGCAGCAGCGCCGCGAAGGCCGCCGCGCCTGCCCCGTACCCGCATCGAGTCGACGGCCGTCTCGCTCGCCCCATGGTCCCACTCTGACAGGTGACCGAGGCTCGACAAGGGCATCGCTGCAAGAAACCTGTTACGTGCACGCTAGAAATTACCAGGGCTGGGTGCGCTCACTCAGCCCAGCACGCGCAGCGTTTCTTTCACTACCTCGATGGTTTCGGCGAACACTCGCGGGCGCTCGTGGGGACCGTCGAGGAACGTGACCTGCGACAGGACGTCGACGAGCCGCGACAGCGGCAGCCAGTGCTCGGGCAGCTCGCCTCCCGCTTGCCGGTAACCGGCGACGAAGGCCTCGCGGAAGCCGCTGGGTAGTGCCTCACCCGCGCGCAGGAACAGGCCGACGTCGATCAGCGGAGGTCCGGCAAAGGCGAACTCCCAGTCGAGCACCGCGCTCACCTGCCAGCCGCCGCTGGTCTGCTCGAGCAGCAGGTTGGAGCGCTTGTAGTCGCCGTGCACCAGCGTGTAGCGATCGTCGATGGCTCGCAGCATGGGCGCCGTGCGTTCCACGGCGCGCCACAGCTCGTCGCGTAAGCCCGCCCCGAGCCGCGCGCCGGCGCGGCCCGCGAACAAGGCGCGCTGCACCTCGTTCGGGACGAAGTCGCTCGGGCGGCCATACTCGCGCTCGATCTGCAGCGCCGGGCTCAGCTCGCCGCACTTCGGGAAGCGGTGGGCAGTGAAGGCCGCCAGCACGCGACCGCACACGGCTGCCATCTCGACGAGCTCGGACGGCGCCTGCGTCTGGAAGAGCTCTTGCAACAGGCGGCCCGAGACGAAGCTCCAGATCGAGTACGGATGATCGCCTCGCTCGGGCAGCGGATCGGAGTACACGAGCGCTGGCACCGGGATCACAGGCGCCGCGCAGCGTGCGAGATGAGTCATCAACGCGAGCTCGCGCCGAGCGGCAGCGCGGTCGCGCGTGTGCAGCCGCATGACGTAGCTGCCGTCCGCTCCCGCCAGTCGGAAGCGCAGATTGGTGTTGGCCAGGCCGGTGTCGAGGACGCTGAGCTCGGCGATGCGCTGGCCGGGGAACGCCGGTGCGACGAGCTCGTTCAGCTGATCGAGCGCGAGCTCCAGCCGCGCGGGACGTTCCCAGCCTTCTTCCACGAGTGGCTCCCTCTGCGCAGCGTATCCGCAGCCGTCTCGCGCCCACCAGCGCTCACGCCGGCTTGCTGTCTTTTGCCTCGCAGCGCGCCTTCAGCTCGTCCAGCTCGAGGGCGAGCTTGCGCACGCGCTCTTGTAGCTGGTCGAGCTCCTGGGAGCGCGCGGGCTCTCGTTCGAGGTTGTGCAGGCTGCGCAGCACGCGCAGCACCTTCACCTGGTCCTGACGCGCCAGGCGCTGGGCGAGCGCCTCGAGCGCGGGCTCGGCTTGCTGCGCCCGAGCGTGGCCGAGCGCGCGCGCTGCCGCCAGTTGCACCCTGGGCAACGGATCGCGCAGGGCGTCCACCAGAGCTTCGAGCGCGCGTTCGCGCGGGCGATCGGACAGGCTGGCGGCGAGCGCGCCCAGGCCATCGGCGGCAGCGTGCCGGACCCGGCGTGGCACGTGACCCGGGGTGAGCGCCTCGATCAGCGGTTCGAGCGCGGCCGCCCGCCGCGTAGCGCCGAGCGCGCGCAAGGCTCCCGACTGAGCGAAGCCGCCGAAGCCGGGCTGCGCCGCGGCCGCGAGCAGGCGCTCGAACGGCGCCGCCTCGCGCTGCGCGCCGAGCGCTTCGAGCGCGGCTTCCGTCGCGCGATGGGGTAAGCCGCCGTCCAGTCTCGCGAGCAGCACGGCCGTCACGCGCGGGTCGCGATACTTGCCGAGCGCGCGAAACAGAGCCGCCAGGCTGCGCGGATCGCGGTGCTGCGCGGCGAGCCCGAGCAGCGCCTCGAGCGCCGACTCGGAGGCGGCCTTGCCGAGCGCCTCGCCCCATTTGACACGCACACCCCAGCAGGCTTCGCTCTCGAAGGCGTCGCGCAACGCCTGCACACCCGCGCGCTCGGCGTGCCGCAGCAAGAGCACGCCCGCCTGAATGCGCCCGCGCGCGTCCGGCGCGCCCAGCTGGCGCAACAGGCGGGCAGAGCCCGGATCAAAATCCAGCCGGTGCAGCACACGGCCCTCCGGGTCGATGCGCAGCAGCTCCGGCGCAGCGCTCAGCGACACCACGCACAAGGTACGCCGGCCCGACACGCGCACGCGCGTCCGTTCCAGCGTGCCAGCGCTGGCGCTGC
>Ga0068861_100002162_pt1 | contig 12749 bp, 8 predicted proteins | sample KBSSwiS42_FD_66593 | JGI IMG/M metagenome (GOLD analysis project Ga0068861, IMG submission 66593) | Switchgrass rhizosphere microbial communities from Kellogg Biological Station, Michigan, USA - KBS Switchgrass S4-2 | ecosystem: Host-associated > Plants > Roots > Rhizosphere > Soil ...
GGCGGCCACGCGATAGAAGTCGCGCGCGCCATCCTCTGGTTAGCCTCCGACGAAGCGTCGTATTCGACGGCGACCTTCATCGACGTCGCCGGCGGGCGATGACGACGAGCAACGCAGAACCCGCGGAACTCGCAGAAATCGCCCGGGCCGCGCCGTCGGATGGAACGCAAAGCCCGCAAAGGCCGCAAAGCAGGCGCTGACCGAGCCGCGCGTCGGCCAGCGAAGCTGGCCGACAACTCGCGCAAGAGAAGCGGCGGGAACATAAGCGGAACGTTCCCGGGTGCTGCTGCTTATGTTCCCGCCGCTTCTCTTGCGCGAGGCCGCCGCGACGCGGCGGCGTGCGGATCGGTCAGCGCGTGTCCGCGGCTCTCTGCGCGTTCCGCGAGTTCTGCGTTCACTGGTCGTGGCTACGATCGCAGCGTGACAGCGCTTTGCGTGCTTCGCGGGCTTCGCGTTCTTACTCGGCTCGATCGCAGCGTGACCGTGAAAGTTGCCGGCGCGTTGTCACTCGCCGGCGGCGCTCCGCCTGGCGCTCGGGTACGGCGCGATGTTCTGCCACTCGCTCGCGTCCGAGCGCGCCACCACCGCCACCACCGGCTCGGTGTCGCTGACGTTGAAGACTTCGTGCGGCACGCCCGGCTCGATGAAGATGAAGTCGCCGGCGCTGTTCTCCACCGTCTGCTTCAGGGCGTCGCCGTACTCGTGGCGCACCCGTCCGGCGAGGATGTAGAGCATCACCTCGAAGCCGACGTGGATGTGCGCGAACGCGACCCCGCCTGGCGGAATCGTCGCCACGTTCATCGACAGCTGGCGGGCGGCGGTGTTCTTTCCCGACAGCCCGACCTGGTAGTGAATGCCGTTCCAGTCGCGGCAGTTCTCGCCGCGGCGGACGACGAAGATGCCGTCGTGTCCTTCGACCGCTGTTTTCAGATCCATACGCGGCGTCCTGCCTCGTCTACACGGAAAATGCCCGCGTCCTGTCCACGCTGCCGTGGTTTCGTGGCTTAATGCCCGACAGGATGATCGATGGCGGACGAAAAGTCGAGTAGCGCCGGCCCGCCGAAGGCCGATACCGCCAGGCCGCCGGCTGCCGCGCCGGCAAGGGCGCCAGTCGCGGTGCCAGCGCCAGCGCCCGCCGCGGCGTCCGCCGCGGGGCCGTGCGCGCCGCCGCGCGCCGTCGACCCGTTCCTCGGCCACGGGCAGGCGGTCACGATCGTCTGCGCCAGCGCGCGGACGATTCCGGCGAACCTGGCGCGCACGCTCGAAGAGCTCGGCGTCAGCGGCGCCCCGTTCCAGCAGTCGGTGCGCACCGCGGTGACCGCTGCCGGCTATACGCTCGGTGTCGACGATGTGCCCGCCGCGCCGGGGACGAGGCTGATCCAGGTGGTCACCATCATCCAGAACGCGCGGAGACGCGCCTGACGCGGCGACGGCTTTCCCTCGCCATCGTCGCCGCCGCCCTCGCGGCGGTCTCGAGCACCGCGCACGCGGCGGTGCCGGTGATGGTGCAGGCGAGCGTCGAGCCCAACGATCGCCGCGTCCTCTACATCACCTTCGACGCGCCGCTGCCGCAGCCGGGCGACGTGATGCGCGCCGCCTTCTGGGATCTCGTCATCACGACCGGAGAGGGCGCGTCACGCGCGAGCGTCGACGGCGTCGCGATCAAGACCTGCAGCATGCTGGTCGCGCTGCATGGCTTCCTCAACCGGTGCCCGCCCGGCGAGTCGATTGTCGAAGTGGCGCTGCAGCTGGCGCGGCCGGTGCCGGATCCGGTAAGGCAGGTCGACATCGTGTATGTCGGATCATCGGGCACGGCGACGCTCGCGCTGCGCGGCGACTTCGAGCTGGCCCGCGGCCGTCCGGCCGGACAGCCGGTGCCGCGGGCCCACATCGACGAGGCCGACGTCTACGTCGACGGCAAGTGGACGCGCGTCGCCGGAGAGGACGCGGCGTTCGACCTCCACGCCTACGGCGGCTACATGCGCGCGCTCGCTCCCGGCGCGCCGCGCTACTGGGGACGCGCCGGCTTCTACGGCCAGTTGCGCGTCAAGAACTCGCACACGCTCGATCCGAGCTCGGTGCTGCTGTACGGCACATATCAGCGCGTGCTCGGCAGCGGCGATTTCCACGGCCCGCTCCAGTCGCCGATCTTCAACCTCCGCGCGCCCGGCTTCGAGCTCGAGCGCCGCGGCGATCAGCGCAACTTCGTCGTCAGCCCGGTGGTGACCGTGCCGGTGCGCCTCTCGCGCGGCGCGCTCGGCCCGATCCAGCCCGGCTTCGTCTACCCGCAGATGACGCTGTTCGGCGGCGCAGAAGTCGTGAAGCCGCTGGCCAGCCGCGACGCGGCCGCGAACGGCTGGAAAGCGCGGACGCTGGTGGGAGCGACGCTGACGACCGGCATCGCGCCCGAGCAGCCGTGGCTGCAGTCGCTGACGCTGCGCGCCGCGTATCAGCTGCGGCTGCTGTCGTCGCCGGAGATCTTCAAGGACTTGCGGGGGAGCGGCGCCTTCGAGCTCGGCGGCCAGGCGCGCCACCGCGCGGAGGTGTCGTTCACCTATTTCCCGGTGAAATGGACCGGCGTGTCGTTCGACTACGAATACGGCGGCGTGCCTCCGGTATTCGTGCTCGCCGGCCACACCTTCACGGTCGGCCTCACGTTCACGTTGAAGCAGACCAGTTACGGCAGGCTCGTGATTCTCGCGCCGTGAAGCTTGGGCGCTTGCGAAATTATTGAATTAGGGAATTAGGGAATTAGGAATTCGTAACCGACTATCACCGATGGGTGGGCTGAACCACTCTTCGAGAACGAACCTCTGAGTCTCAGAGTCTCAGTGGTTCCTTTATCTTTGGCCACCGCACCACGGCCAGCCGTGCGAGACCGCAGTACGAATTCCCGCGGATCATGAATTCGTATTCCGACCACGCGACTGGGAAGACGAATTCCTGAGGTAACTATCGCTTGACGGTACAAGAGCCGGTGTCGTTTTCAGCGGATGGGCCTCAACTGTGGGATGGGCGCTCCCGTTCCACAGCGTTTATGAAACGTCTCTAGCATGTTCGCGGCAAGAATGTCAGCAGGCGGCCAAAACGCTTGCGTCGTTGTCGGCCAGATTCGAACAATGGCGTCGGCCCAGGAGGTTTGATTGCAATCCAAGAGCGCGTAGGGGTCTGCATGCTCATAGGGCCGGACGGTCATGATCTGAACGACAAGCCGCTTGTAGGAGAAGGTAGAAAAGTAGCCTTCGAGATGTGGGAAGACACCGGGACGGCTCGAAGCGCGCCCGCCAGCAGCGAAAAACGTTTCCCGCCCGACGTGTCCGGCAAGCCAGACGACTGTGTTCGGCGGAATCGTCCCATTCATCTCGGACCAACCGTGCTCGCGGCTGTCAGCCTTGTTGACTTCGCAAAAAGCGCATTGCGGTACACGTCGGCCTCTCGGCGCTGGACCCATATTGCGAAATAGTACCGAGAACGTCGAAGGACATGCGGATTCCGATTTCGAAGCGCAGCGACTTCTTCAGCAAGACGAAGAGAATGAACCTCGGAGTCTCGGAGTCTCAGAGGTTGATTTGCTTTTCACGGCGGCCGCGACTGCAGCCAATCGCGCGACTTGGATCGCGAATTCCTAATTCCTAATTCTCGTAATTCTCAATTGTTGAACGCACCGGCCAGATCCGGCCTTTGGCGTCCTCAGCCAGGATCGCACGCCGGCGCCGTGCGGCTCGGCTGCGCGGTCCGGCTCGGCGCGCACGGGGGCACCGGCGATCAACGCGGCGGCTGACGCCGCGATCGCGGCAAATCGTAGACGTTTCACGGCCATGATTGCTACGCTGTCGGCCATGGCCTATTACCATCCGCAACTCGTGCACTTCGCGATCGCGCTGCTGGTCGTCGGCGTCGTGCTGCGGATCGTCTCGCTGGCGGGACGTCCGGCGTTCGTCGCGCCTGCGGCCTTCACGTTGATCCTGCTCGGCACCGTGGCGGCCACGTTCGCGGTGCAGTCGGGCGTCGCCGCACACGGACCGGTCGAGCGCGTGCCCGGCGCGCGCGAAGCGGTCGAAGAGCACGAAGAGTGGGGCATCCGGACGCGCAACGTCTTCTTCGCCGTGATCGCGATCGAGGCGATCGCGCTGCTGCTGTATCGATCGCCGCGCCGCCGCCTCGCCTACGGGTTGTCGAGCGTGCTCGGCCTCGCCGGGCTGTTCTGTCTCTACGAAGCGGGCGAACACGGCGGCCACCTCGTCTACGGGTACGCAGGCGGGGTCGGGATCAGGAGCGGCGATCCGGCGGACGTCGACCGCCTGCTGCTCGCGGGCCTTTACAACGGCGCGCAGGCGGAGCGGAAAGCGGGCCGCGGCCAGGAAGCCGCGAAGCTGATGACGCTGGCGGCGGAGCGCCATCCCAACGACGCGGAAGTGCAGCTCGCCGCCGCCGAATCGCTGCTGCTCGATCGCAAGGACGCCGCCGCCGCGCTCGAGAAGCTGCGCGCGATCCAGCCGCCGCACGAGAACCGGTCGCTGCGGATCCGCCACGGCCTGATGACCGCCGATGCGCTGGAGGCGTCCGGCCAGAAGGACGGCGCCGCCGCGGTGGTGCAGGCGCTCTACACCGAGTATCCCGACGTCCCGCGGATCAAGCAGCGCCTCGACGGGCTGAAAGGCGTGAGGCAGCCGTAGTGAGGCAGCCCTAAAGGGCTGCGCTACAGTCGTCGTAGCGCAGGCATTCAGGCCTGCCCCGTCGCGTAGCGCAGCCCTTTAGGGCTGCCTCGTCGCGTAGCGCAGCCCTTTAGGGCTGCCTCGTCGCGTAGCGCAGCCCTTTAGGGCTGCCTCGTTACCGACAGCTGAAGCTCGCGGCGTCGTCGATGCTGCCGCTGCCGTTGTACACCGCGCGCTGCGGGTAGGCGCACAACGGGCGCGAGCGCGTGACCGCGCCGGCGGCGCTGCGCTTCTGCGCGATCAGCCGATCGGGCGCCTTCCCCTTCTCCACCCACTCGTCGATCGCGGCCGCCCAGTCGACCGTGTCGGGCCCCGGCCCGCCGGCGCAGTGCAGCACGCCCGGCATCATGAACATCCGGAAGTAGTCGCCGGCGTTCGCGTCGCGCGCCTTCACCTGGTCGTAGTACTTCACGCTCGCCAGCGCGGTCAGCGCCGGATCGGACCATCCATGCCAGAGCAGCAGCTTGCCGCCGCGCGCCCTGAACGCGTCGAGATTCGGGTCGGTGGCGTTGAGGAAGGTCGCCGCCAGCGCCGTGTCCTTCTTGTAGGTCGAGAGGTCGTAGCGGGTGTAGTCGAACGACGGATCGTTGAAGACGAAGTACTTGAACATGTCGGTGCCGAAGCCGTAGCGGAGGCTTGGCGCCTTGGTCGCCGACATCATCTGCGGGTTGACGCCGAGGATCCACAGCGACCAGCCGCCGGTCTCCCCTTCGCCGCCGATCGGCTGCGCCGGGTAGATGACCCCCTCCTTGTTCGTCGTCTCGGCGTAGATCGTCTTCAGCAGCGCGCGCTGCGCGTCGGTGAGGCCGGTCATCGACGTCGCATCCACCTTGCAGGCGCGCGGGTCTTCGATCAACCCGTCCTTGACGCCGTCGATCGCGTCGCACTTCTCCACCACCTGCGCTTCGACCGTCTTCAGCGTCGCGTTGGGGATCGGCTCGGTGATGTTGCGCGCATCGGGAAACGCCGCGCGGATGTCCTTGATGAACTGCGCGCCGATCGCGGTGAAGTTGTAGGCCGGCGCGCCGGCGACGATGCCGTCGAAGTCGCCGGGGAAGCGCTGCGCTTCCATCATCGCCTGGCGTCCGCCGTTCGAGCAGCCCGAGAAATAGGATCGCGACGCCGCCGCGCCGTAGTAGCTGCGGATGATCGCCTTGGCGGTTTCCGCGGTGCGGTGGACGGCGAGGTAGCCGAAGTTCACCTGGCGCTCGAGGTTGTTGAGCGCCCAGCTCGCGTCGGTGACCGCCGTCGCCTGGTGGCCGGTGTCGGTGCCGACCGTGGCGTAGCCGGCGTTGACCACCGCGCGCGCCTGGTTGTCGATGTTGAAGACGAAGCCGCCGCCGCCGCCCATCACGAACTTGCGGTTCCAGTCGTCGGGCAGCAGCAGCGAGAAGCGGATCTCGGTGCCGATGACGCCGTTGACGCGGCAGTGCGGCGCGCGCACCGGCCCGGTAGACGCGGCGGGCACGGCCACCGCTTCGGTGATCTTCACGTCGGGCAGCTGCAGCGTCGTGAGGTTGGAACACTCCGCGGGGTTCGCCGGGGCGGCTGCCGCGGTCGTAACCGGCGATGAAACCGCCACCGCAAGGAGAACCGCGATCGCAACCGCGGCGATCAGCTGAACGATTTTCTTCTGCATGAAGCGAGATGATAAGCCCACTTGCGGCAGCCCTGAAGGGCTGCGCTACGAGTGCAGCCCTGAAGGGCTGCGCTACGAGTGCAGCGACGAGTGCAGCCCCGAAAGGCTGCGCTACGAGTGCAGCCCTTGCCCCTACCTGCCCCGTGAACCCACCTGCCCACCCACCTGCCCTACCTGCCCTGCCCGCCCCGCCCGGCCTACTCGGCCCGCATCGCTTCCGCCGGGCTCACGGAGGCCGCGCGCCTGGCCGGCAGCCAGCACGCGATCACCGCCGCCGCGCCGATCGCCGCCGCCGCCCCGACGTAGCTGGCCGCGTCGAGCGCCGACACCGCGAACAGCTGCGCCTGCAGCCACCGCGCGGCGAGCGCCGCGAACACGACTCCCCCCGCCAGCCCCGCGACGGCGAGCCGGACTCCCTCGCGCAGCACCAGCGTCGTCACCTGCCCCGGCTGCGCGCCGAGCGCGAGGCGGACGCCGAACTCGTAGCGCCGCCGCGCCGTCGCGTACGCAATCACGCCGTAGACGCCCACCGTCGCCAGCGCCAGCGCCACCAGCGCGAACGACGCGGCGATGATCGTCGTGAAGCGCTGCGCCGCGCGCGCGCCGGCGACGTACACCTCGAGCGGCCGCATGTCGTACACCGGCAGCTGCGGATCGAGCGTCGACACAATCTGCCGCACCGGTCCCGACAGCGCGCCGGGATCGCCGCTGGTGCGGACGACGTAGGCCATCGGGTTGCGAAGCACCTGGCGCTCGGCGAAGTACACCTGATCGCCGAGATCCTCGAGCAGGCTGCGATGACGCAGGTGGCCGACGACGCCGACGACCGTCGCCCAGTAGACGGAGTGCCCGGTGGAGAACGGATCCGACGCGATCCGCTTGCCGATCGCGCTCTCGCCCGGCCACGCCCGCCGCGCCAGCTGATCGTCGACGATCACGACCGGCTGCGCGCGCTCGTCATCGTCTTCGGTGAAGAAGCGCCCTTCGACGAGGCGCACGCCGGCGGTCTCGAAGAACCCCGGTGTGACCGCGCGGTTGTCGGCCATCGGTGCGACCGAATCGTCCTCGCCCGGCGTCCTGATGTAAGGCCCGCCCCAGTTCGGCAGGTTGTCGTACGGGAGGTGGCTGACGCTGCCGACGCCGGTCGCGCCGGGCAGCGCGGCGAGCTCGGACAGCAGACGCCGCCCGAACGCGTTGATCGCCGGCGGCGTACCGTAGCGCCCGGGCAGCGAGATCCGGAAGGTCAGCATGTTGTCGGATCGAAACCCGGGATCGACGCGCTGCAGCTCCACGAACGACCGCGTCATCAGCGCCGCGCCGACGACGAGCACGACGCTCAACGCGATCTGCAGCACGACCAGCGCCGAGCGCGTGCGGTAGTGAACGCCGCCCGACGATCGACGACCGTCCTGCTGGAGCGCTTCGGTGATCGACGCGCGGAACACTTCGGCCACCGGCGCGAGCGAGAACAGCACGCCCCAGAGACACGCAATCGCGGCCGTGAAGGCGAGCACCGCCGGATCGATCCGCGCCGTGCCGAGCCGCTCGAGGCTCGCCGGCCGCAGCGCCAGCAGGAACTGCAGCCCCCAGTGGCCGACCAGCACGCCCGCAAGCGCGCCGAGCGCCGCGAGCAGCAGCCCTTCGACGAGGCATTGACGCGCCAGGCGGAGGTGGCCGGCGCCGAGCGACATGCGCACCGCCGTTTCGCGCGTGCGCGTGGCGGCGCGCGCCACCAGCAGGCTGGCGACGTTGACGCAGGCAATCAGCAGCAGGATGGCGACGCCGCCGAAGAGCGCCAGGAGCGCCGGCCGCATCAGGCGGATGCCGTCGGCCTGCAGCCCGACCGTGTTGTAGACGCGGCCGGCGGCGCCGTAATCGGGGAACTCGCGCGCGATCTGCGCGGCGATGCCGTCGATCTCGCGGCGCGCCTGGTCGAGCGTGACGCCGTCGCGCATCCGGCCGACCACGCGCAGGTAGTGCTGGCCGCGAGGGGCGCGCCTCAGCACGTTGGGGTTGAGCAGCACCCACGCCTGCAGATCGTCGGGCACGCTCGCATCGGGCGGCATGAACAGCCGGAATCCCTCCGGCATCACGCCGACGACGGTCACTGGCTGGGTGTTCACCTGGACGCGGCGGCCGACAATCGCCGGGTCGCCGCCGAAGCGGCGCTGCCATGTCGCCCAGCTGAGGAGAATCGCGCGCGGCGGCGCCTGCGCCTGCTGCTCGTCGTCGCTCGTGAAGGTGCGGCCGAGCGCGGCGGTGGCGCCGAGGACATCGAAGAAGTTGGTGGTCACCAGCGCGACGCGCAGCTGCTCGGGATCGCCGTCGCCGGTGAAGGCGGCGGTCGTCGCCCAGATCGAGCCGAAGCCGGTGAACAGCGTCGCGCGATCGCGCAGGTCCTGCAGCTCGGGCCCGGACAGCGGCGCGCGCGGATAGCCGGACGTCGTCATGTCGGCCCAGACGAACACCAGCCGCGACGAGTCGCGGAATGGGAGCGGCGAGAGCAGCATCGCGCGGACGACGCTGAAGATCGCGGTGTTGGCGCCGATGCCGAGGGCGAGCGTGGCGATGGCGACGGCGGTGAAGCCCGGCGACCGCAGGAGCCCGCGCCACGCGAACCGGAGATCGTTCATAGTCGCCTCCTGCGCGATCTTCGCCGGACTGCCCTCATTCGTTACAACCGGTGGGCACGAAAGACACGAAACTGAAAGAACCTGAACACGAAACACAGGAAAAAGAAAAAAACGAAAAAAGTATTTTTTCGTGTCTTTCGTACTTTCGTGTCTTTCGTGGCTACCGCCGCAGGGATGAGATCGCGACCTCTATCACCCGCGCCGGCGTCCACCCCCTCGCCCTCAACTCCCGCACGCCGGTATCCCGATCCGACTTGCTCAACTTCTGGTCGGCCGACTTCATGATCAGCGCGTGGTGCAGAAACTGCGGCGGTTCCTCCCGTCCCAGCAGGCGCGCCAGCTGCATCTGCCGGCCGGTCGACGCGAGGAGATCGTCGCCGCGCACCACCAGCGTCACGCCCTGCACGTAGTCGTCGACGGTGGCCGCGAACTGGTAGGTCCAATTCCCCTCCCGGTCGCGGACCAGCAGATCGCCGCACTGCTCAGACGGCCGCTGCTCCATCGGGCCGTGGCGCAGGTCGACGAAGCGCTCCACGGTCGGCGCCAGCCGGACGCGGAGGCCGAGGCCGGGGCCCTCGGGCAGGCCGCGATGCGCGCACGTGCCCGGATAACGGAGTTCGGCCTCGACAGGCGGGGCTGCCTCCGTTGCTCGCACGATATCCCCGCGCGAACACCCGCACGCATACACCAGCCCCTGCCGCCGCAGGCGCTCGAGCGCCTCCTCGTAGATCGCCCCGCGCTCGCTCTGGCGCACCGGCGCTTCGTCTGCCTGGAACTCCAGCCACGCCAGATCTTCGAGAATCGCCGCCTCGTACTCCGGCCGGCTCCGCTGCCGATCGTGATCCTCGATGCGCAACAGCACGCGGCCGCCGCGCGCCCGGGTCTCGCGCCAGACGTAGACCGCGTTGACCACGTGTCCGAGGTGCAGGAAACCGGTTGGCGCCGGCGCGAACCGCGATATGATGCCGCGCATTATGCGAAGGATCTCCCTCTTCCTGCTGATTGGCGCGATCGCGGTGGCTACGACGTCGGCGCTCGTGGGACAGCAGGCCGCTGCTCCCGTGAGGGGAGCCGAGTGGCCCACCTACGGCGGCGATCTCGCCAGCACACGGTACTCGCCGCTCGACCAGATCACCAAAGAGAACTTCAACAAGCTCGAAGTGGCGTGGCGCTTCAAGACCGACGCGCTCGGCCCGCGCCCCGAGTTCAACCTGCAGGCGACGCCGCTGATGGTCAACGGCGTGGTCTACTCCGCCGCCGGCACGCGCCGCGCCGTCGTCGCGCTCGATGCCGGCACCGGCGAGATGCTGTGGATGTACAGCCTGAACGAGGGCAAGCGCGGCGAATCGGCGCCGCGCCAGCTGTCGGGCCGCGGCCTCGCCTACTGGCCCGGCAGCGGCGGCGAGCCGGCGCGCATCGTCTACGTGACGCCCGGCTACCAGATGATCGCGCTCGACGCGAAGACCGGCGTGCCGGCCGCGGGGTTCGGCAAGAACGGCATCGTCGATCTCAAAGCCGAGAACGATCAGCCGGTCGATCCGATCACCGGCGAGATCGGATTGCACGCCACGCCGATCATCGCCAAGGACGTGATCGTCGTCGGCGCGGCGCACCTGCCCGGCGGGGCGCCGAAGAGCCGGATCCACGAGAAGGGATTCATCCGCGGCTACGACGCGCGCACCGGCAAGCGCCTCTGGATCTTCCACACGATTCCGCTCGCCGGCGAGTTCGGCAACGACACCTGGGAGAGAGACTCGTGGTCGTACACCGGCAACGCCGGCGTCTGGGCGCAGATGACGATCGACGAGGAGAACAACACCGTGTTCCTGCCGGTGGAGCTGCCGACCGGCGACTACTACGGCGGGCATCATCCGGGCGCCAACCTGTTCGGTGAAACCCTGGTCGCGCTCGATCTGAAGACCGGCCAGCGCAAGTGGCACTTCCAGCTCGTGCATCACGGGATCTGGGACATGGACATCCCGTGCGCGCCGATCCTGATGGACCTGACCGTCGACGGCCGCCAGATCAAAGCCGTCGGCCAGCCGACGAAGCAGGGGTGGATCTACACCTTCGATCGCCTCACCGGCAAGCCGGTGTGGCCGATCGAAGAGCGGCCGGTCGAGAAGGGCACCGTGCCCGGCGAGTGGTATTCGCCGACGCAGCCGTTCGTCACCAAGCCGCCGGCATTCGACCGGCAGGGCGTCGCGATCGACGATCTCATCGACTTCACGCCCGAGCTGCGCGCCGAAGCGGTGAAGCTGGTGTCGCGCTACAAGATCGGTCCGATCTTCACGCCGCCCGTGGTCAGCAAGTGGGAGGGTCCGCTGGCGACGTTGATGCTGCCGAATGCGACCGGCGGCGCCAACTGGCAGGGCGGGGCGTTCGATCCGGAAACGAAGATGTTCTACATCTTCACCAACACCACGGTGACGCCGCTCGGCCTGGTGAAGCCTGATCCCGCGCGATCGGACATGGATTGGGTGCAGGGCACCGCGCGCAATCCGAACGCGGTGCCGAGCCCGACCGCGACGACGACGGCGAATGCCGGCGCGGCGGCATCGGGCGGCGGGCGCGCGTCTGCGCCGGCGCTGACCGACGCCGGCTCGCCGATCCCGCAGCCGGCTGGCGGCGGCGGTGGCGGGCGCGGCGGCGGTGGTGGCGGCGGCGAAGGCGGGGGCGGTCTGACGATTCAGGGTCTCCCGATCACCAAGCCGCCGTACGGGCGAATCACGGCGCTCGACATGAACAAGGGCACGCTCGTGTGGCAGATCGCGCACGGCGAGACGCCCGACAACATCAAGAACCACGCGGCGCTGAAAGGCGTGAACATCCCGCGCACCGGCCGCACGGGCCGGATCGGCGTGCTGGTCACCAAGAACCTCGTGATCGCGGGTGAAGGCGGGTTCTTCACGACGCCGAACGGACAGCGCGGCGCGATGCTGCGCGCCTACGACAAGGCGACGGGCCAGGAAGTCGGCGCGGTCTACATGCCGGCGCCGCAGACCGGGTCGCCGATGACCTACCTGCACAACGGCAGGCAGCACGTCGTGCTCGCGATCAGCGGTCCGGGCTACTCGGGCGAGCTCATCGCGTTCAAGGTTCCGGAAGCGAAGTAAGAACTCCGGGCGCGCGCCGGGCGTCAAAGCAACCTATGACGATCCGGCGCGCGCTTTTTTTCGCCCTCGTCGTGTGCGCGATTCCGGCCGGTGCCCAGAATCGGCCACCGGCCCGCACCGAGCTCGCGCCCGGCATCCACCTCTTCACGACGCCGGGCTACGGCGACGTCGGCCTCGACGGCAACTCGATCGCGATCCTGTCGCGCGACGGCGTCCTGGTCTTCGACACGAACGGCACGCCCGCGGCGGCCGAGGCGGTGCTCGCGGAGATACGGAAGCTCACCTCTCAGCCGGTCCGCTGGGTCGTCAACTCGCACTGGCACTGGGATCACTGGTACGGCACGGAGGCGTACCAGCGCGCCTTTCCCGACCTGCGCATCGTCGCGCACGACAAAACGCGCGCGCTGATGATCGGGCCGGCGCTGGAGTTCAATCGCCCGGGCCTCGAGAAGGGCCTGCCCGGCTACCTCGCCGATCTCGAGAAGCGCGCCGCCGCCGACGCGTCGCTGAGGCCGCTGCTCGCGGAGGACAGGTTCTTCCTCGATCAGAAGACGCGCGTCCGGCACACGTTCCCGAACGTCACCTTCTCCGACAAGCTGACGATCGAGATGGGCGAGCGCCACATCGAGATCCTGAACTACGGCCG